>Ga0224557_1004519_pt1 | contig 10105 bp, 10 predicted proteins | sample 714S31014metaG_FD_180677 | JGI IMG/M metagenome (GOLD analysis project Ga0224557, IMG submission 180677) | Peat soil microbial communities from Stordalen Mire, Sweden - 717 S3 10-14 | ecosystem: Environmental > Terrestrial > Soil > Wetlands > Peat | place: Sweden: Norrbotten County, Stordalen... | reverse complement strand
GCCTGTTCGACCTGGCGGTCGCTCGCTTCGGCCTTAGTCACCTCGATATCGAAGAGTTTCGCGACAAAGTCTTGGAGGCGGCAAAAGGCAATCCTGGACAGTTAGTCGAAATGTGCAGGCTGGCGCCCAATCCGATGTATCTGATGGGCAAACACATCAAATTCGCGCCGCTACGGATAGATGTTCTGATGAGATTTCTGTGACGGCCGCCGGGACGGCAGAGGGTCTTCCGCGAAGCGTTTCACCCAGCCGGTGAAGGCGGATCAGATTCGCGGAACCTGCTCTTCCCATCGGCTCGCCGGCCACCACAACGACACTGTCGTTGGGCTTGAGACACCGTGAGCTTTCGGCAATTAACCGGCTAATCGTGGCAGAAGAAGGTGTGCCAGTCGAAAGGCGTTATTCTTTTCCAGTCGGGATTTTTACTCGGGAGGTGAAGGCCCCGCGCTCGAGTTCGGATCTTGGGAAAGGCCAACGTCGGGAGCGGGACCCCCACGGTCACGATACTGGTTATCTCACTTTCCCCCGCCCAGGGCAACCTCGAAGCCGATTGGGCCGAGGCGTGCGCGGATATCATTCTGCGCCGGTGCCCGATTTGTGGGCAGGATTCGATCGTGGGTCACGGTCGTCGGCGCAAACAGGCTCACGATGCACACCATGATTGGATTGGGATTCGCCGCGGTCTCTGCAATCAATGTGGAAAGACGTTCACTTTCCTGCCGCCATTCTCGCCGCCCTACGGCCATTACAGCCTGATTGCACGCAGCCAGGCGCTGCGGCGCTACTTCGTAGAAGGCTGCTGCTGGGAAGCCGCGGCGCCGGCGGTCAAAGACCCCGATCGCATAGCCGATCCCTCCACGTTGCGCCGATGGTTCCAGAGACTGGACTCTTCTAAACCGCCGTTTTCTTACTTGCGCCGCACGATGTTAGCCATAAGCGCATGGTTCGACAGAACCGAGACCCTCGTTCACGATTCGCTGCCATTGCGCTGGCACACCATATTTCCATTTCTCGCACAGGTCTGGCCCTTGCGCCTTTAAAAATAGCGGGCCGCCCACCATCCTTGCCTGGGAATACCGCTGCTTTTCTCCTACGCTCATCCCTGAAGGGAAAACAGCGCGATGACCCACGATCTGGAGCGGCTCAAACACCGCATTTCACTGCTGGAGTATTTGCAGCGTCACAACTGGAAGCCTTGTCGTGCCGGCACGCGGCAGGAACTTGTCGGGTTGTGCCCTTTACACCAGGACACGCGCCCGTCCTTCTACGTGAATGCCCATAAGAACCTGTTCTACTGCCACGGGTGTGGCCGGGGCGGCGACCTGATCCGCTTTGTCCAACTCTTCCTCAACCTACCGTTTCGACAAAGTGTGGCACATCTCGAACAGGAACTAATGCCGGCTCCCGCTTCGCAGTTGATGGAACAGACGCTCGCCTTCTATCAGCTTCAACTCCATCGTCATTCGGAAGCGGCCCGATATCTGGAATACCGTGGATTGCACGATCCCACAGTCATCGAAGACCTCGGTATCGGGTATGCGCCCGGCGGAAACTTGCGGCGCCACCTCGCCGGCTGGGGATATCCATTCGATCTGCTGTTCGACACCGGCCTGATCAACAGGCAAGGACGCGACGCTTTTTGCCGGCGCATCATCTTCCCCTGCAGTTACGCTGGCCGGATTGTCAACCTGTACGGCCGCAGTATTGGTGCCGCCTTCCCGCACCGCTTGTTGCCGCGCTCCAAGGGTAGCTTGGTTGCCTGGGAGTCAGTCGGCGATTTTCCAACGGCTATCTTGGTCGAAGGCCTGTTCGACCTCGCCGTACTGTGGCAGGCGGGCTTTCGCAACACCACCTGCGCGCTTGGCACCCACCTGACCCCGTCTCAGTTCCATCAGCTTTCCGATCGAGCGGGCCGCCTGGTCTATCTTGTCTTCGACCACGATGAAAACCAAGCTGGCCAGCACGCCTCTCACGGGCTTGCACAACGCCTCGCCAATGTCGGCGTAACCGCCCGCATCGTCCAGTTGCCGGTGGGGCACGACCCCAACAGCTACTTCGTGGCCGGCGCCACAGCCTCCGATTTCACCCGCTGTCTCCAACAGGCACGCATACTATGAAACTTTTCTTGGTCTATCGCCCCTCCGTTTTGGCCAGTGTTTCTCCCTATCGCTTGCTCGATGAGCAGGGCCAGGAGATCGGTTGGGCTAATGCCTTCCTCGATGGTCAGCACATTCGCCAACTGTCCCCGCGTTCCCTACGTGCTTACGCTTATGACCTGCTACACTTCGCCCGCTGGTGGAGCGAACCGGCGCTGCCACTGCCTCTGTCGGAGGTCACCGAGTCCACCCTACTCGACTACGTCCGTCACCAACTCGATCAGGAGCCGAAGCCCACACCGCCAACCGTAAATCATCGATTGACCGTGATTCGTTGCTTGTATCGGTTCCATTACGGACAGGAGATTTCCGCTGGCCATTCCCATTTCCAGCGTCCCTATACGACGCGCTGCCCGGTCGGCTACGGCCGTCCCCATCGCACCGTTGCGTTTGGTCTCCGTCTCAAGCAACCTCGACGCGTTATCCTGCCCCTGTCTGCAGAGCAAGTCGCGAAGTTTTGGGCCAGCTTTCGTACCTTCCGCGATCTGGCCGTAGTGGGCTTGATGTTACTCGATGGCCTACGTTCCTGTGAGATCCTGTCCCTCCAACTCGAAGATCTGAAACTCGCCGACGCCCTCTTGCACGTTCTGGGTAAGGGCAAGAAGCAGCGCACCTTGCCACTGCCCGGGGAGATCTTGGATGTACTGCAAAGTTATCTCCGCCTGGAACGGCCGCTGGCCAACTCTCCTTGTCTGTTCGTTTCCCTCAAAGGCCGTCGACGCGGTCAACCTATGACGACTGCCGGGCTCCGCTCATTGTTTCGCCATCATCGACGAAGCAGTCAAGTCGCGCCGGCCAACCCCCATCGTTTTAGACATACCTTCGGAGCAGACATGGTGCGGGCGGGCATCTCCCTACCCGCGCTCCAGCATCTCATGGGACATTCGCAGATTCACACCACCATGCTCTATGTCCAACTTGCTCCCCAGGATGTCTGGCGAGAATATACCCGCGCCGTCGCCAATCGTGCGCGTTTGACTCCGAGGATGCCATGAGTCAGCCCAGACAGAGCCTCGAACAGATTTTCGAAACACACGTCCAGACCCTTTCGCTGACTTTGCAGCCCTTCACCGTGGTCAAGTACCAATACGTTGCCCGCCGCTTCGTTGGTTATCTTCGCGCCACCTTCCCGGAGGTCCGTCGACTCTCCCAACTCCGCCGCGATCCCCACATGCTGGGCTGGTTCCGCTGGCTTTGCGAGTTACGTCCGCCGGTGGGCAACCATACCCGCGAACAGCGCTTGCTCTGTCTTCGCCGTCTGCTCGACGACTTGACTGCCCAGGGGCATCGCCTCCAGCCTGGTCTTATCATCCGCGAAGACTTTCCGGTTCGCCCCGAGTATCTCCCCAGGCCGCTGTCTCCGGAAGATGATCGACTACTGCAAGAGGAATTGCGCCGCACCGACAACCTATATTCCAATGCGCTCCTGTTGGCTCGCCTCACGGGGATCCGGATCGGAGAATGCATCCACTTACCAATCGATTGTCAACGTCATCTCGGGCCCGAACAATGGGCACTGCACGTTCCCCTCGGCAAGCTTCACACTGAGCGCCTGGTGCCTCTCGATTCGGAAGGACTGCGCCTGCTATCGCGCATTCTGGAGCTGCGTGCGCAAGCTTCTCCGGCGCGTCTCAGGAAATCTGAAGGATTCCTGTTGCCTCGCGTGGGCCGCCGGTTTGCACTGTTTCAAACGTTGCGCGTCGCACTGGCCGATTTTGCCAAGCGAGCAGGCTGTGCCGACACGAGCCCGATCTCGCCTCACCGCCTGCGCCACACCTGGGCCTCGGACATGCTCCGCTGCGGGGTTAGCCTGCCTGCTCTGAAAGAACTGATGGGGCACAAAGACATCCGCATGACCCTTCGCTATCTGAAGGTCACCCAACCTGATTTGCAGCGCGAGTTCTACCGGGCCCGCCACAATACACCTCAGCCTTACTGCATCCCCTCTCTCTCCGTTTCTACCACCACGGCCGACCTCCCCGGAATCCGCCAGTCACTCGCGGCTACGCGGCACCTTCTGGAGATGTACCGGCGCCAGCTCTCCGACGACAAGAGCGGTCGCCGCCTCCAGCGCCTTGACAGACGCCTGCTGGACGTCGATCAACAACTCCAGCAAATCGCCGCGGACAAAAACTGAGGAAAGATTGGCCGGTCAATCGGTAAGGGTGCGTAGAACGTTTGGACGCGGGATGGGCCTAAATTTCGGTGGTATCAGCCGGCTGGACTCTGATGAACAGCTTGTCCCATTTCTGGTGCTTGCCCGATTTTGTAGGACGTCCACCGGGGAAGTTCTTATCGAGCAGTTCCATATTTGAGATCAGGGTCTGCTGCGCCCACCGCCAGTTGGGTAGTTTTTGGCTGCTGGAGCCGCCCACTTGATATCCGAAGAGCTTGATGATGCCCTTGTGAATCCCGTAGTCGTGTGGTTCCACGATGCGCTCGCGGTTCTTGTAGCGGAATCGAAGCAGGCGTTTTTGCTCGATCGCTGTCCAGATCAGTGGGTTGACGTTTGGTTCGGTTTCCGGTGACATCGGTGTTCCTCAACGTCTATCCCCGAGCAAGTTTCATGCCCTGCATCTGGCGATCGGCTCCCGCTAGAATCCGGCGAACCGAGGTGCGGCCGATCTGCAGGCGGCGGGCGATCTCGGCTTTGCTGACACCGGCACGATGCAGTTTTCGCACCTTGTCCGCCTGGAGTCCTGCTGTCATCGGGCGGCCCAACCGCTGGCCGTTCCGCCTGGCATCGGCCAAGCCGGCGCACACGCGCTCCCGCAGAACCTCCCGTTCGAACTCGGCAAACACGGCCAGTAAGCCTGCCATAGCGCGTCCGGACGGTGTGGTCAGATCGAGCGCCTCGGTCAGTGAGACGAAACCGACACCGAGATGCTCCAGTTCCTGAAGCGTCGCCAGAAGGTCCGTCACCGACCTGCCCCAACGATCCAGCCGCCAGACCACCACGATATCGATCTCCCGGCGACGTGCAGCGTCGAGTAACTTCTCGCGGGCCTTTCGTTGCGCCGATCCCGAGCCGACTTCCCGGATTTGCAGGGCGACCGTCCAGCCGCGCCGCGCGACATATTCCCGCATCGCGCGGTTCTGCATCGGGAGCGTCTGTTGGTCGTTGATCGAAACGCGGGCGTAGAGGCCGGCGCGGAACATTTGCGCCGATTTCCGTGCCTGGCCGAAAACCCTATGCGATTTGACCTTTTCAGATGTCTGTTTGGCGGCCATTTCGAAGCGATCCTGGCGATCATCATATTACGCCGCGGCTTGGGGTTTCATCCGTGCCAGAGTCTCGCTGTAGTTCCACGGCATCCAGTCCGCCGGGGTTGGTTTCAGATCCGATGAGTGCCGCTGCAGTTCGGTCAGGTAGTGGAACGAGTTTACTCCATTCAGTTCGCAGGTGTGAATCAGACTCATGAACAGATCACCCACCATGGCTCCGTTCGATGTCTTATAAAACATCGCGTTCTTGCGATTCAGGATGGCTTTTTTCAAAGCGCGTTCGCACAGGTAATGCCGACTGCCGGATTATGCCGCGTCGGAGTCACGGTACGGCGTCGATCGCGAAGGATCTCTGCATTTCGTCGCGCAGCTTGTCGGCATAATCACAGGCCCTCCAGGAAGGCGAGCAAGGGGTCTGGCGGCCGAAAGCGGTCAGGTGTGAGACCGGACGAGGTAGAGTGGGCGAGTGCGCGTTCCTTGAGTCGCATGTCGGCATGCAGATAGATCTGGGTCGTCTCTGTCGATTCGTGGCCGAGCCAAAGAGCGATCACACTGAGGTCTACACCGTTGTGGAGTAGAGCCATAGCGGCCGCGTGGCGTAAGGTGTGAGGTGTCACTTTCTTCGGCATCAGTGACGGACAAGTCCGACGCGCGGTCGCGATATGCCTCGAGACGAGTCGCTGGAACGCGTCGGCGCTGAGGCGGCCTCCCTTGGAACTGGGGAAGACGGGATCGGCGGCAGCACCGCCTTGCTGCGACAACCATTCCTTGAGGACCGCTGCAACGTCCGGACGTAGCGGCGTGCATCGCATCTTTCGCCCTTTTCCGAGACAACGGACGTGGGCCCCCGTGCCGAACTCTACGTCCTGGTGGCGAAGTGAAGTAATCTCACTATTCCGAAGGCCCGTCTGAACCGCGACGAGCAGCAGCGTCTTATCCCGCCTTCCGATCCATGTGCCAGGATTTGGAGCGGCGACCAGGGCAGCGGTCTCTTCCTCGGTCAGAAACTCCACCGGGCCGCGCTCGTAGCGCTTCGAAGGGATCGCAAGGACGCGTTGGCACTGTAAGGCGAGGGCTGGTTCACTGATCGCTACATATTGGAAAAAGGCATGGATTGCAGCCAGACGGTTGTTTCGCGTCCGCGTGCAGTTGCCACGCTCGACTTCGAGGTGTTGGAGAAACTGCCCCAGGAAGGGAACATCGAGATCTTCGGTGAGGAGTTTGGACGGCGGCCGCCCGAGGAGCTTACAACCGAACTGAAGCAGCAGCCGGAACATATCTCGGTAAGCCGCTACGGTGTATTGGCTCGCACCGAGCTGATTGAGCAGCCGATCGGTAAAGAAACGCTGAATGAGGGACTGCAGGCTGGAAACGGTCATCGTTCCCGTCCTGGCTGATGCCCACCAAGGCGGTCGGTGGCAAGTTGGAGGAGTTCCGGAACCGCCTCGATATACCAGTAAGTATGCCCGACATCAACGTGGCCAAAATAGGTTGAAAGCTTCGGCAGTTCTCGCCCCACGTCGATGCCCGCCCGGTACCATTCGATGAGCCTACGAGTCGCGAAACTGTGACGAAAATCCTGAAGCCTCGGCCCACGACCGATGCGCTTACTGCCAGTGGGTACCCGCAGGCCGATGGAACATGACATCCTGGCAAACGTGCGACGGGCTACGCCGCCAGGCACTCGCTTGCCGCGTTCGGAGATGAGGAACGCCTCTGTTGCAGGTCGCGGGCAGAGTTTATCGCGCTGCTTTGCATAGCGCGCAAGGGCAATGCGTGTCGAGTCCTCGACCGGAACGAAGCGCGACTTCCCGAACTTTGATTCGCGAATCGCAAGAATACCGTTTTGCAGATCCACGTCGCCTACGTCGAGAGCCAGCGCTTCCCCTGGGCGGAGGCCTGTAGCGCTGAGAAGCCCAATCAGGGCCACGAAGGTGATTGCTCGCAGTCCGCTGGAGGAACCAAGATTGGCCGCCTCATCCATTAATCGTGCGACCTCCTGTTCTGTGAAGATGTGCGGCTTGTTGCGCCGACGGCGGCCACCGAGCAATCGCCGTGGCGGCACCTCCGTTCGAGGATCGATTGTACTGAGCCACGAGGCGAAGCGCCTCACCATGCCGAGCCGGCGTGCCCATGTAGCGCGTTGCACGAGTTTGGGTTCCATCGCCCAACGGAGGGCAACTTCTGAAGTGATGAACTCTGCTCCCTCCCGCTCAAGAAAATCCACGAAATGGACGAGCGTCCGGGCGGGCTCTTGGAGTTGCGCGCCGAGCGCCCGTCGCAGCGCCACATACTGCACCAGGGCGTCGTGCATGGCACTCATCGGGCACCTCCCTGAACTGGCCACGGTAGGGCAACCGCGCGCAATGCCTCGAACGACACCTGAGCGTAGATCGCCGTCGTGGTCTGCGAGCGATGTCGGAGAACCTCCGCGATTTCGGACATGGAGGCGCCGTGTCGAATCATATTGGTCGCTAATCCGTGACGGAATAAATGGGCAGCACCGCGGCCCGAGCGGTGCACGCCGGCTTGGTCCAGCGCCCGCCGTACAATATGACCAACTGCCGCCGGCCCCGTCAGACCACTACGGGGCGCCCATGTGCGTAGGAAGACCCGCCGCGAAACGCTGATGCCACGGTCCTCGCGAATGTATAAAGCCAGAGCTTCGCCCACGTCCGAGAGCAGCGGCAAATGGTCCACCATCCGGCCTTTCCCGCGGACGACAATCTCCCCGGCCCGCCACCGAATGTCGTCAAGTTCGAGCGAGACGACTTCACCCCCACGCAGACCGAGTCGAGCCAGCAGAAGTAAGATGGCGTGGTCTCGACGCCCACTGAGGATCGATCCCGTTGCCGCCAGTATCTGTTCTACTTCGCTGGGTGAGAGAAACGCCGGCGGCACGGACTGGCGATATTTGCGGAACGTGGGAACGGCATTAGAGAGGTCGCGCGAGATCTTGCCGAATAGCACGAGAAAACGGAAAAACGACCGGAGTGCCGTGCACAACAGCCGGGTATACTCGCTGGACCGATTGGCAGTCTGCCCAAGAATAAAATCTCGCACGACCAACGTATCGAACAACTCCGGGGATAACTGTCCCGTTTGGGCGGTCTGCGAGGCGAGGAAGGCCCGGATGAATGGCGCATAGACAAGCAGCGAGTTCTCGGTGAGGCCGCGGTCCTTTCGAAGATAATCTTCGTAGTTCTGAAGGAGGGTGTCGGCAGCGGAAACGCAATCTTGCGAGGGTGCTTGTTGCAGGCCGGCGTAACCGCGCAGGTACTCAAACAAGAGTCGCATCACTGCCAGTTCAGCTTTCACATGGGCCTTCCGGTTCTGAGGCGAGCGTGATACGAACGCGGCGATATGCCCGTCGTTGAGATCATTCAATGTGATCTGCTTCCGTCTCGTCCATCGAGCAAAGGCTCTCGTGACGGTTCGTTTCTTGCGTAGCGTGCATTGCGAATAACCGGCAGCATGAAGGTGTTTTAGGAATGGTTCGATCTGACTGTCGAGCAGGTTCTCAGTCGTCCCGGCTACCAATGTGGGCGTTGTCATGTAGTCTCTCCTGGTCCGGGCATGTTTTGCCCAGTCGGGAGAGGCTTAATGATTATGCCGCGTCAGCAATCATCAGAAGACGGCCGGAAGACCGGGGAACGGGTCCACGCGGCATAATCCGGGAGTCGGCATTACCTGTGCACTGCCGCGCGCGGCAGTGCACAGGTTGTTGTCGAGCGGTGCGCCCTTTTCCCGGAGAAACAGAGTCAGCGCTTGCCAGTGATTGAGCAGATACGAGATTGCTTTGCCTAACCCTGAGTTAGGTTCTGTCTTCGCCTCGGCCAGTTGCTCCTTCAACCAGCCATGCAACTGCTCCATGAGCGGCCCGCTGTACTGCTGATGGAATCGCAGCCGCGCCTTGGCATCGAAACCTTGCTCGCGGACGAAAGTCTCATTGCCGTACACCATTCCGAGCGCTTCCAGCACATACCCGCACTCCTGCGGAAAGTTCGCCGCGATCTCTACAAACTGGCGCCTTCCGTGGGCGATACAGTTCGCCAGCAGGATCTTCACTCCGTTCGTCGACTTGGGTGTGTTACGCGAGAGCGCATCGCACATCTGGATGGGAGAACTCTGCTCCGCGCGCCGTTGCAGCAAGTCGGCGAGGTTCTCACCGGCATGTTGCCGTCCGGTGAAGAACAGCGCGATCTTGCGATTTTGCCAAAGCGATACGATGCCGCTGGTGAAGATGCCCGTGCGCTGGTCCGATGGCTCGCGAGCCAACCGCAGGATGCGCATGCCTGTGTCGTCGTTGTGGAGTACTTCTCCTTGTGCCGCCTGCCAGATGAGGCGATCGAAGGCGGGCTTCAGCATCGCTGCCGCCTGTTCCACCAGTTCCCACTGCGTCGCTGCCGGCAAGGGAATCCCCAGTTGTCTTTCCATCCGCTCCAGTCGCGTGAACGGCACGCCCGTGCCGTACTTGAGCTGCGCGATCATCGCAGTTGCAGTGGCATCGTACTTGTCCGGACCGATGCCCTCCGGCTCTTCCGCCGTGAACACCTGCCCGCAGGCGTTGCAGCGTAATCGTTCCATCTCGTACAGGGTCGCTTCCACCGGCGCTTGTCCCACCACCCGCACCAGCGTCTTTGGCTGCCGCTGCGTGTACACTCTGCCGCAATCGCACTCCGGGCATGCGTCGCCGCTGGCAAGATTCGCATGAGGGGTGACGA
>Ga0224557_1004518_pt1 | contig 10106 bp, 6 predicted proteins | sample 714S31014metaG_FD_180677 | JGI IMG/M metagenome (GOLD analysis project Ga0224557, IMG submission 180677) | Peat soil microbial communities from Stordalen Mire, Sweden - 717 S3 10-14 | ecosystem: Environmental > Terrestrial > Soil > Wetlands > Peat | place: Sweden: Norrbotten County, Stordalen... | reverse complement strand
ATTCAGGCCGAGATAGTCGCAGCGCACGCGCTCGGGAGAGGCATTAAGTGCAGTTGCGATCCTATGGAAGAGTTCGTCCGGCGTATCGCAGATGCCTACTACACGCGCATTGGTGTGTTGAGCCATCGCCTGCGTAATCAGTCCCGCAGGATTGGTGAAGTTGATCAGCCAGGCAGCGGGGCTTAACTTTTCGACGATGCGGGCATATTCGAGCGCGACAGGAATAGTACGCAAAGCCATCGCCACGCCAGCGGGACCGGTTGTCTCCTGTCCGGGATATCCATGAGCCACGGCGGTGCTCTCATCGAGCGCACGGGAGTTTATTCCGCCCACCCGGATACTGCTCAGGACGAAGGACGCGCCATCAATCGCGTCCTCGGCAGAGGCAGCAACGCGGATGCGCAGGTTGCTCCCCTCGCGCGCCACAAGGGCACGTCCCAATTCAGCCATGATGCGAACGCGATCGGCATCCGGATCGTAGAGCGCGAGTTCTCCAGCGCGAAGAATATGCGCGGACTCCTGGATGCCATAAATCAGTAGCGGTGTGCGTACCCCGCCACCGCCGATCAGCGCGATTTTATTGTTGCCTGATTCGATCATAAGATTCTTTCAACTCCTCTCGCCCCGGCAGGGCGGCAAGCGCGCCTGCTTGACGCGTAGATAGGGAACCACAAACACACGCCCGTTGCAGCATTTCCGACACCTGGGCGCCGTCCAATAAAGCGTCAATCAACCCGGCATCGAAAGCATCGCCGGCTCCAGTCGTATCGACAGCATCCACATCCAGAGCTTTCGCTCGGCAAACCTGGCCATCTGCCCAGGCAGCGGCCCCCGCGCGACCGAGCTTCATAATCGCGCTGCTAATTCCCTTCGCTGCAAGACCCTTGAACACAGCCTCCGGCTGTTCGGCTCCGGTCATGATCTGACACTCTTTTTCGTTAGGCAGGAAATAATCCACCTCACTGCAGGTCAGCCAGTTTCTCTCGTCCAACAGCCATTGTTCCTGATGGCCGGTGTCGAGTGAGAGCGTACAGCCGGCGGCTCGAAGGCGGGGGAATAGCTGCTGCGCCAATTCGCGACTGACCGGCATGGCCAGGTGAACATGCCTTGCCTGAGTCAGCCGGTCCTGAGTTTCCGGTTCGTGCAGGTACTCGGGAAGAAAACGGTTAGCGCCCTGCCACGTCAGAAAGGACCGATCCTCGCGGGTGGAGATACTTACGCTTACCGCCGTACTCGTAGCCACCGAGCGTAGTCCGTCCAGGCTAATGGAAAAACTGCGCAGACGATCCTTGAGCCACACATCCTCCTCACCCATCACGGCAAAGAGGGAGACATGCCTGCCCAGACGGGCCAGCGCACATGCTGTGATGGCCACGCCCCCTCCGGCTTCGCGCACATAAAAGTCGGTGAAATGCTCTTCCCCTGGCTGCGGCCATCGCTCGAAGCCTGAGAAGACGTGGTCGATGAATATCTCACCGACCACCGCGACATCCCAGAGTTTTTTCATGCTTGCTCGAACGGCCATGTGTGTCCTCGATAGGAACGCAGAAGATATGCGAGTATGCCAAACATCATCAGTCCCAAACCTATGGCAATAAAGCGCAGGCCGCTATTCACCATGATATAGAACCATCCAACAAACGCTATGATAGCGGGCAAAGGAAAGAGCGGCATGTGAAACGCTTCCGGGCCACCTATGGCTCGCTTGCGCAGAACAATCACCGCCACGCACTGCGCCAGGAACTGCAACAGAATCTGGACCACAATCAGCATACTGATTAGATCGGTGAGCGAGAAGACACAAGCCAGCACCGAAAACGCGCCCATGCTTACGACGGCAACCACGGGATAGTTCTGCTTAGGGTGCAGCTTGGCGAAGATAGGAAAGAACTGTCCATCCACCGCTGCCACATACGGAACGCGGGAAGATCCAAGAAGGATGGCAAATACCGATCCGAAAGTGGCGACCAGGATCATCACTGTGCTGATGGTTGCGCCTACTGGACCGTATAGCCGCGAGATGAATAGCGCGACGATTGCGTCAGAATGTGCGGCTTCGCGCCATGGAACGACGCTGAGAATCGCCAGGTTCATCGCAATATAGATGACGGCCACTAAAACAATTGAGATCAGAATAGAGCGAGGAATCGTTTTGCGCGGGTTCTTGACCTCGTCGCCAATCATGCATATGTTCTTGTAGCCACCGTAGTCATAGACCGCAATAAGGGTGGCTGCGCCGAGACCCATAGAGAACTGCCGGGTGAGGTGGAACGCGTTAGCCGGGAAATCGAATGCCATCGATGCGTGGAAATGAAACGCACCGCTCACCACAATCCACGCCGTAGTCGCGATTACACAAACGGTAATGACGATGGAAAGTGTATTGATCGAACGGATCCTGCGCATTAGAAGCACCGTATTCAATGCGCAGACCAACGCTGCCAGCATAGGAAGCTGCCAGCCATGGAGTGATGGCATGAGATATCTGGCATAGAGCGCGAATCCTACAGCGCCCGAGGCGATGGAAAGCGGTCCTATCAGCATGTTTTGCCATAGGAAAAGAAAACCGGCCATATCTCCCACGCGGTGCGATCCAAAGGCTTCCCGCAGATAATAGTACGGACCGCCGGACCGCGGCATCGCCGAGCCTAGCTCAGCCCAGACCATCCCGTCGCATAGCGATATTATTGCGCCGAGAATCCAGCCGAGCATCCCTTGCGGACCACCCATCGCGACCAGGATGAGGGGAATCGTAATGAAAGGGCCGATGCCGATCATATTCAGGAGATTGGTAGAAATTGCTCCTTTGAGATCGATGCCTCTTTCCATCTCCGGGATATGCCCGGCCCCACTTGACATGGAACCAGCTTCGGAGCCGCTCACCGCAAGCCGGCTTTCGCTGCCTGCGGACCACTCTCCGCCAGGGCCTTGATTCTGATTTTCCATTAGCGCATTTCCTTCTTGAGTACCGAGACGGCGATGGAAGAGTTGCGAGTGACTCCCAGGACACCGTGTTCGATCGAATAGGTAAGCGCTTCGATGGAAACCGAATCATTCCCGAGACAAGTGGGCTTAGCGTGCGCCATTTGAACAAGAAAACTCGTGAAGGGGAGTGACAATTCACTCCTGGTCACAAGTCCTTCAGAAAATGCAAACGTGTGCATAACTACCGTACCATCCCTTTATAATGCCAGTCAAGAAAGCTAAACACATTGTAACGGCGCGGCTGAAACAGGCTGCGGAAGACTCCCAACGGAAGAGATTACAAGTCAAAACATGCTATTGAAAAACTGCCATTTCCAGGAGCGTAGGTCCCTACCAATGCGACGTCGCGTTTAATGCTTGTCTAGCTGTGCAAGGTGAGATTCTCCACTTTCGCTGAAAGGTGGCATGGGACCCCGGGGTCCCATGCCGAATGCTTCTATTTCTTCAAGTACGCTGGATTCTGCGACAAGCTAACCAGATTGGCAAACAGGCGATATGCCCCAGGAACGCCCAACGGAAGCTGGCGGTAGAACGCATAAGCTGTGTACACATACACTCCGGAACCATAGCGCGCAACCAGCAGTCCGCCCTTCTGTGGATCCTGACCTGGGTCGTGAGTCTCAAGAAGGGCATGATATTGCGGATCCCAGGATTGCATGAATTTGGATCCACGCTCTTCTATCCACCCTTCGAAATCCTTCGCTGTTATCTGATTAGGCCAGTTCAAAGCCGGGGCGGAAGGCTCCAGAAAATTCATAGTAGAGGCTTCATCGGTGACTTCTTCGGGGTCCGAAGTCATTTCGTATGGATAGGGTCCGAAATTGTGGTCGAACTCCGGCGTTTGGTACTGAACTACCACCACGCCGCCGTTCTTCACATAGTCGAGAAGCCGGTTGTTGTAGGTCCGCAGGTCGGCGCGAACGGCATATGCGCGTACACCAACGAGAATGACATTGAATTTTGCGAGATCGCCGTTGGCAAGATCTTCCTGCGCCAGAAAGTGGACATGTATCCCCAGGTTCTCGAGCGAGACAGGCACATCATCGCCGCTTCCCGCTATATAGGCAACCTGAAGATTCGGGCTGACCTTCACGCCGGTTCCCGAAACCTGGTAGACAGCATCACTATAAAGGTAATACGGTCTCAGGCCCGGATATCCGATCTGAACATAACCTTGTTTGTACTCGTGTTTGTCATAGCTTGCCACCGCCGTAAGATGATAGACCTGCTCCGTCAGGTGGTCGGGAAAGACCTTGAAGGCGACGATTTGCTCTTGTCCTTCCTGCGCGAGAGAGAAAGATGTGGCTGCCGGTTCCGACTTCCACCCTGAAGGCATATCGAGGCGAATTGTTCCTTGTGCTGGGCCTTTTACATTGCTGTGAATGCGCACGCTGACGGGGAATGAAGTTTTATCCAATGGGATAATTCCTGCACTCTGCAGCATACTTACGGAAATTGCAGGACCAATCGGCATGGGATGAAAAACGGTTCCTGGGCCCGCTTCGCGCTCGACTGTCTGCACTACCTCGGCCAATTGGATTTGCACATCGTTATATGTGGCAACTACCCATGCTTCCAGGGGGTAAGGAGCAAGCGGCATTTCCCTGTATTGCGGGTTGCGCACGTCGTAATAAGGCTGCTCTAGCCCCGGACGATTAAAGTACGGCTTGGTATAGCTGGCCATCTCAGGGATATGGACTTCGAAGTTTGCGTCGAATATACCACCGCCGTCTAATTGGCCATCGACTTTACCTGTAGCCTGGATGGCGGAACTATCAGCCCCTTCCAACTCCAACGTGACTTTATCTATCTTCACTGGAACGGAACTACCTTCTGCTAGATGCACAATAACAGGAAACTGCTGGCCGGGGATCGCCATTTGGAAGGTTGGTTGATCTCCACGAAAGCGAGCATATGGATCAGGTCCTGTAACATGCTGGGTGACGTTAGCAGTCATCGAAAGGCCCAGCGCAAGTGTAAGCGCGTTGTTGAACTGTGTCTGTTTGACCTTCAGCTCGTGCAGCACGTTGTATTTAGCGTCGGCCGAGAGGGAGCTCGATTTAACCTGATCGATCAGGTTATTGGTGGCCTTGAGCCCCTGGGCCAAGATAGGCGCGATGGCGCTGGGATCACTGACGGAATAGGTGTGGGCGGCATCCTCGACCAACTTGTTGATAGCGTCGAGTCCTTGTGTGAGGAAGGCGTGCTCTTCATCGCCGGCAAGAGTAGCGATTCCCAGCAGGGAGATGTCGATGCCATCAAAGAACGATTTCTCCTTATCGGCGGCGGGGATACGCGAGCCAAAACGATGGTATGCGGAGATTGCCGGGCCAGCGGCAGGAATCTCTGAGCCGCCGTTCTGTGATTTTTGATAGCCAAGGCCGGTACGCGAGATTTGACGATCGCTCATGCCATTGACAGAGCTATAGGCGCCAACCGGTATCTCAACATTGGCGCTTACAGCTCCCGGCTCGAACTTTCCGGAAATCTGATTTTGTACACCGGCGGGCGCCCAATGGTGCGTTGCGTAATCGTAGAGTCCCTTCGGCGATATGCTTCCCTCCTCCAGAGAAAATGGGACCATCGCATATTCTTTCAAAGGATTCCAAGGCCGGAGACCATCTTTGATCTGATCGGGAAAAATGTTTGGATCGCCTGCCGCAAGAAAGACCTTCTGAGCCCAGAGTCCGGCCGACTGGTGTTGTCCGTGCCCGTCGGAAGGGCCGCCTACGAAGACCGATGAGATGACCAAAGGACGCGTGAGCCGCACGACACGCACCACATCGTAAAAGACTCGGTCAGTCTCATATTTTTGCAACGCCTCCTCGAGAGTTTTGGAAAATCCGTAATCCGCGGCGACGGAAAAGTACTGCGAGACACAATAATACCGGTCCGCCTGCAGCAGTTCTTCAGTGCGCACCAAACCTAGGGCATCCCAATAATCTGAGGACATTACATTCGCGCCGCCCTCGCCACGGTTGAGAGTTAACAACCCAACCCGCGCTCCTAAACTGCGGGACATATACGCCAAGGTGGCGCCATCTTCGTCATCCGGATGCGCTGTGACCATCAGCATACTTGCCCTGGTATGGAGTTGCTGCAATACAACTGAAAGGGCTGCGGCGCCGCGATTCTCGGGGATCGCCTGTGCGTCCTGGCGCGCCCCTCCTTGCGGCATACACGGTGTCTGAGCATACAGTCTCGTGATCAGAAGGCCCGAAGATACCAGCATCATTGCCATCACGCATGAGAGCGCGCAGCTACGTCTTTGATTTGTCATCATGCACATCCTTATGGGGCTGTTAGTCACTTGGGTTAGACTCTCGTTAGCTAGCTGAGAAGCAACGACGGTGCTCCTGCTCTGCCGCACATGAAGGGGCGGGACGAATTCCGGCATCATCGGCCGCTGGCGCTTATGCGAACCTGCCATGGCGCATGCTCCGCGTGCCGAAGCCATTCCCATTGCTGCAACTTCGAACTTCAATTTCAGTCTCTTGGTTTACCGATTGTCGCTCTCTCGGCGGCTACAAACTTTTGCGGCCACTGCTGCAAAAAGCGATGTGCAGCCTTTCTTTTGATTGAATGGCTGCACATCGAGAGGGGTGCATTTGTTCACACCGACAGTCAAACCCTAGAAGAAGAATTTTCCGACCAACTGAATTTCACGAGGGTTTGTCGTGGTCGCCGTGCTTCTGCCAAATCCGCTCGCTCCGGTCGAGATGTCGGCGCCGGGATTGGCAAAGCTCGGATGATTGAACGCATTGAAAAACTCAGCGCGGAATTGGAATTTACGCGTCCCTCCCAGTGGAAAGCTCTTGAATAGAGCCAAATCCTCCTGCTCGATTCCAGGGCCATGAATGGCGCGCGGAGTGCAGTTGCCAAATGTTCCCGCTGCCGGCTGAGTGAAGGCAGCATAGTTCAAGTAGGAACCAGGGGCGTTGCTGCCGACATAATTGCCGGAGGTTCCGGTAAAGGGGTTTCCCGCGCAGTTTGGATACGATGCATGGTTCGATCCCGTGTCGCTCGAGTCAGGCGCCGTGACATCGAACGGGATCCCGGTCTGCAGGCTGACAATCGCGTTCGCCTGCCAGTGTCCGATAAGGCGTGACGCAATTCCGCTGTTGTTGAACACCATTCCGCCTTCGCCGATGGGCAATTCCCAGGTTGCGCTACCGACCAGCCGCTGACGGACATCCTGCGTTGAATTGCTCATTTCAGCGGCGTAGTTGTAAGCATTTTGCGGTGTTGAACCTCCTGTCAGGTTGTCCACCCAGTCGGCCATATTATGCGACCAGGTATAGCTGACCGTATACATCAGGCCGTGGCTTAACTGGCGCTTCAAACTGGCTTCCAGGGCATTAAAATCGGAGTTGCCATCATTGGTGGCGAGCTCCAAAAAGGCGTGCGTCCCTGCGCCGTTCGCCACCGGAGTAGTGACCCCCGCGGTGTTGAGGTTGGCATACGGGAAGGAAACAAGGGGATTCCCGCCGCTGAAGCCGGTGACTACACCCTGGTTTGCATTCCGCAGACGGTTCATCTTGCGTCCCCAGTTTCCAACCCAGGTAAGGTTCAGCACCGTGTTGTTGCCGATCTGATATTGAGGTCCGAAACTGGCCTGTTCTACATAGCTGGTGCGCTCATTCGGGTCCTGGGCCCGGAGTTGTAGATTCGGAAGATGGACGCCTTGAGCTAACAGCGTTGCGGCGGGAAATCCATTTTTGAGTTGGAAGACAGGGGTGGTGCTTCCCTGAGACTGAGAAAGAGACTCATCGAGTAGGAACGGAGGATTCAGCTGTAACATTGATTCCGATCCAATTTTGTTGATGAATTGATGGAATACGCCATAGCCGCCGCGCCAAACCAGATTCGGGAACATGTGATACGCAAAGCCGATGCGGGGCGCGATATCCGTGCGGTCGGGATTCATTAGGACGCGTCCAGCAAGGCCGTTGTTGCCGGTTGCGGTGAGCATTTCTCCACCGTTGGCCGCGCTGAAATTCGCCGTCTCGTTCGTGCGGTTCAACCAGAACGGCGGATAGAGCTCATAACGGAGCCCGTAGTTGATCGTAAGGTTGGGCTTCACCCGCCAGGTATCCTGCGCGTAAATGGAGTTGCCCCGCATGTAGTTATTCACTTCGAGAGCAGTCTCATAGATCGCCGTGGATGCATTCCCCATGAGAAAGTCAGCGACGCCAAATCCATTTGTGTTCGTGTAAATGCCGGAGGCCTCGATCGCTCCTCCGGGGGCCTCGAGATCAAAAAAGTTCAGGGAGTTCTGGTGATATTCGTAACCAAGCTGCAGGCTGTGATTGCCTATCAACTTATAGGCACTGTCGACGAACTGAAATACTTGGGCCACCTGAAATTGAGGCCTGTAGATCGCCGTACCGACCGTTGTTAGCCCAAAGAGGTAGCTGGCAGGGATCCCCGCTGTCTCCGGCGTGACTGGGATACCTGTGAGCCCGACTTGCGGTGCGTCGGACACTCCGATTGGGAGGTCTACTGGATCGCTATGTGAATAGTCTCGCAGAAATCCAAAGTGGGCTGTGTTAACAAGTGAAGAGGACGGCGTATAAGTCCATCCCAGCGCAACAGATTGATCGTGAAGAATGTAGTCGGTTGAAAAGTCGCCGTTCCCTGCGATGGGATTGGACGTCCACATAGGCGAATCGTAGTTAGAGTTGTCGTAGGCATAGCGGCCAAATATCTGGTTTTTCGCGTTTATGGTGTGATCAATCCGTGTGTCGAGGGTGTATGTGTTGTTGGGCACAGAGGTCTGATACTCGTAATTCGGTGCGCCGGTGAAAACATTAACATTGCCGAGCTGCGGGCTGGGATTTGGGTAGAGGGCCATAATGGCTGAGCCGACCGGGTCGATGCAGCCTGGCTTAGTCGTCGAGATGACATTGTTAGTGATGCAGCCTGCTTGGCTGGGTACCTCGGCTGTCATGGGGTGATTCGATAAAACGCTGGAGAAATCACCCGTTTTCATTGCCGCGGTCGGCACTGTCGACTCCACCGTCTCTGCTTCGCTACTCCGTAAATCCTCATACGAAGCGAAAAAGAACGTGCGGTTGCGAATGATTGGGCCGCCGACGGTGCCTCCAAACTGGTTTTGGCTGAAGTGTCCTTTGGGAACTCCACCGTAATTGTTGAAGTAGGTATTTGCGTCCAGGGCGCTGTTTTGCAAATAGTCCCACACATCCCCGTGGAAGTGATTAGTTCCGGACTTGGTGGAAACATTGAGGACCGCACCGGCCGAGGTACCGAACTCCGCAGAGTAGGTTCTGGTCTGGACAGCAAATTCCTGTAATGCGTCCGGGGGAGGCGTCACCGCCTGTACCGATTGTTCCTGCAAGTTTTCCGATCCGGTATTGTTGTCAATGCCGTCGAGCGAGAAGTAATTCTGCAGTTCAAGATTGCCATTGGCACTGAAGCGGCCCTCGGCTGCATTTGCCACTTCGTTGTTTGGATTGTGATACACACCTGGTTCCAGGAGCGCGAGCTGGTCGTAATCTCGCCCGTTGAGCGGAAGCTCGTTGATCACTTGGGCATCGAGCAGTCCGCCCACCTCTGCCGACTGGGTCTGCAGGGCTACTGTGGTTGTACTGACCTGAACCTGCTGCTGCACCGTGCCTACTTTGAGGGTGAAGTCCACTTGAGCTCTGGTCTGTACATCAATGGTGATGTTCTCCCGCACCCCTGTGGAATAACCCGCATGCGTCGCTTTGACGCTGTAGATGCCCGGAATGAGTTGCAGGGCTACGTAACCGCCGGAGGAATTCGTCGTGAAAGAATGCACCACATTGGTTGCGGTGTCGGTGACGTCGACCTGGGCGCCAGCGATAACAGCGCCACTTGAATCGAACACTGTTCCCACGACTGAGCCTGTGTCGGTTTGCGAAAACCCCTTCATTACGGCCAGCGCCAGTAAGAGCGCGAGCGTGAGGACAACACACGCCGGACGGTGGGATTTAATTTTTTGGTAACACAGTCGAAGAAGTTGCATTTATTGCCTCCTAAAGCTTGGTTCGGATATCTGATTCTGAGAAGCATCCCGATGCATCCGCTCGTCTAGCAACGGCTTGTGGGATTGGTGGAATATCGCATTAGCACCTGTC
>Ga0224557_1004516_pt1 | contig 10109 bp, 6 predicted proteins | sample 714S31014metaG_FD_180677 | JGI IMG/M metagenome (GOLD analysis project Ga0224557, IMG submission 180677) | Peat soil microbial communities from Stordalen Mire, Sweden - 717 S3 10-14 | ecosystem: Environmental > Terrestrial > Soil > Wetlands > Peat | place: Sweden: Norrbotten County, Stordalen... | reverse complement strand
ACGTATGGGGCCGGCCGGTGGGCGTCGCAGTGGCGCAGGACGGCTCGCTAATTGTGACCGACGATGGCTCGAATAGCGTGTGGCGCGTCGGCTATTCAGTCCGATAGTCATGCGGCGGCGGCCGGACCTGTGGTCCGCGACGGTCGAGTGGCGGCCTACGCAGGGCCAAATTGGGCAGCGGGCTGTGTTGCATCGTGAAAGGCGAACGGCCGACGAGCGCGGACGGCACAGCTTCTTGGGGGATTCGTTTCGGCCAACCCGCACGCCGGGCGGTCGCGGCGACGGACCGCGGGCGGCGGGAACGGGCCGCCGGCGCTCGGGCGCCGGAAGCGCGTTATGGCAACCTGGCCCGCCGACTTCGGCCATCCGGAAGTATCGCCCGACGCAAGCGCGCCACGGGCGTGCCGGCTGCGCGTCGGCATACCGCTGAAGTGGCCGCTCGCCGACGTCCCTTGGATCACGACGACTCGGAAATCTAACGCCGTCCGCCGGCCGGCCCCGCGCCGATCATGGCGGCGCCTTCCCCGCCGCGCGCATCCCATCCGCCACGCTCGCGGTCGCGGCGACGGGCCACACGGCGGGTGCCGGAACGGGGCGCCAAGCGTCGGGCGGCGCGAAGCGTCAGCGCACCGGCAGCCGGAAGGTATCCCCCGACTCAACTGCGCCACGAGCGTGCAGGCTGCGCGTCGGCATCCCGGCGAAGTGGCCGCTCGCCGACGTTCCCGGATCACGGCGCGATGGTGCGCGATTCATCGGCCAGCACCGTGCACACCATGGATGCAGCGCGCCTCCGCGCGGCGAGCATCCCCATCCGCACGCCGGCGGTCGCGGCGACGGACTGCGGGCGGCGGGCGTGAAGCGCGTTATGGCAACCCGAGCCCGCCGACGTCGGCCAGCCGGCAGTGATCGCCGGCGCACCCGCGCCACGGGCGCGCAGGCTGCGCGCCGCCATCCCGGTGAAGTGGCTGCTCGCCGACGTTCCTGGACGCGGCGCCCTCCGCCCCGCGCACATCCCCCTCCGCGCGCCGGCGGTCGCGGCGACGGACCGCAGGCGGCGGGACGGGGCTGCGGGGTCGTGCGCGGCTCGCCGCTGCTCCTCGGCCGCGTCGCGCCCGGCGGCTGCTGGCGCGGCGATGCGGCGGTGTGCCGGGGCGAGCGGGCTGAAAACGCCGGGCGATCGCGCGCCTCGCCGACCGACTTCGGGCATCCGGAAGTCATCGCCAGGTGCAACTGCGCCATGGACGTTCAGGCCGCGCGTCGGCATCCCGGTGAAGTGGCCGCGCGGCGACGTTCCTGGATGCTGGCGCAATGGTCCGCGATCCACAGGCCGGCGCCGTACACGTCATGGATGCTGGCGCCTCCCTCGCGACGCGCATCCCCATCCGCCCGCCGGCGGGACTTGAGTTTCGGAGAGAGCCAAGCCTCCCACTCAAACCGTTCACTGAACGCCTCTTTGCAAACCTTAATCGCAGCCGTCCGGTCCAGCCGCGTGTCCGAAGCGCTCCTCGAATACCCGCCCGTTCCGCCTCAGGCGTACTTCAGCAGCGCCTTGAACCCGTAGTCCATATGGTGCTGGATATGACAATGAAACAGCGTCGGCCCTGGTTGGTCGGCGGTGAAGTCCACGCTCACCCGGCCATACGAGGGAGCCACAACCGTATCCTTGATGATGCCCGCCGTTGCCTTTCCGTAGATCTCCGCGATCTCGAACTGATGCCGATGCAGGTGGAGCGGATGCGAATCGTCCGTCCGGTTGCGGAACGTCAGCCGGTAGCGCACGCCCGGCTTCAACACGTACTCCCGGTCGTGCGGATAAGGCGCGCCGTTCACCGTGAACAGGTTGAACTTCCCGGCCCCGCGCGGCACCTTCTCGAAAATCATCTCCAGTTGCTCCGCCGGCGCCGGTCCCGATGCCGCCTTGCCGAACATCGTGTAATCCCATCCCGATTGCGGCGGCGGCATCCATTGCGGGCTGCGCCGCTGGTTGGCGTACTCGATCACCACGCCGAGCCCGCCGTCGCGCACCATATCTTCCGGCGCTCCCATCACCCACACGCCCGGCTGATTCATCGCCACCCAGGCGTCGATGCGCTCGCCCGGCCCCAGCATCAACACGTCCACCGCCGCGCTTCGCGGCACCGGGTTGCCATCGAGCGCCACGATATTGAACTTATGCCCGGGCAGCGCCAGATGCCGGTTCTCGATCGCGCTCGCGTTCAGAAGATGGAACATTATGCGCTCGCCCGCCCGCACCCGGATCGGTTCGCCCGCCCCCAGCGCTTTGTCGTTGATCGAATACAGATCGGCCGCCACTTCGAGCCCCGGCGGTCGCGTATCCAGCACCGCAGGCTTCTCCGGCTTCGGGCCGGAGGGGTCGAGATCGTCGCTATCCATGTACTGCGAGGTGAAGTACGGCTCCCAGTCGCGCAGCGCTAGGTAATGCTCCTGATCGTAGTTGCCCGAGTTGGCCCAGCCTTCCACGATCAGAAACCCGAACTGTCCGGTGTATGTCCCCCGGTGCAGATCGTCCATCGACATAGCGTGGGTGTGATACCAGCGCGTGCCCATGGGCGTCGGCGTGAGTTTGTAGCTGCAACTGCCATGTGGCGGCACCGGCGGCGTACCTTCCTCTTCGGAACCGTCCACGTCGGCCGGAATCAGCAGCCCGTGAAAATGGACATACTCGGGCGTATCGGTCTTGTTGACTACGTTGACCGTTACCGGCACGCCTTCCTTCATCCGCAGCAGCGGTCCCGGCGACATGCCGTTGTACCCGATCGTGCTCACGATCCGGTTGGGCGCAAGTTCCACCGTCACCGGCGCGATCTCGAGGTTGAATACCGTTCCTGAAACTTCTTTGGCGCCCGAAGCCGCCGCCGTCACAGGCCCCGGCAACGGCGTCTGCTGCCCCGCTGATGGTTCGGTAGCCGCTGCCGCTCCCGCCAGTTTGAGAAAATCGCGGCGATCCATGAGGGTTGGGCTCGGCATTGAAAAGAATTCGTTGGGACCTTCGTCCTGCGGGTCGTTCGTGGTACGCTTCAGGATAACAAAGGCCGCTACGGACCATGAAGATTGCGTGTCCCCTGCTGGTGATCTGCCTGCTGTTGATGGCCTTCGAACTCTCTGGCTGGCAACGGTTCGGCGAAGCGCCCTCCCCAGGTCTTCACGCCTACGACCAGTCCGACCTGTCTATCGCTTCCGAATTCTTCTTCAGCCGCCTCCGCTACAACACCGGCTATGGTGGCGGCTACGGATATCGCCGATTCGGCGGCGGATGGGCGCAGGACTTCCCGCGCGCCGACCACGATTGCCTCGTCGCCCTCCGCCGTCTCACCCGCATCGATTCGCCCTCGCCCCTCAACGTCGTCGATATCGATGACGACCACATGTGGGACTACCCGTGGATCTACGCCGTCGGCGTCTCCAACTGGGCCTTCACCGACGCCGAAGCCCAGCGGCTTCGCAACTTCATCGCGCGCGGCGGATTTCTCATGGTCGATCACTTCCACGGCCAGGAAGATTGGAACCGCTTCATGAGCGGCATGAGTATGGTGCTGCCCGACGCCGTCGTCGAAGACATCCCGGACGACGACGCCATCTTCCACGACCTCTACGACATCCGCGAGAAATTCCAGATACCGGGCGAGCAGTACGTGGCCACCGGCCGCACCTATGAGAAGGACGGCTATATCCCCGGCTGGCGCTGCATTCGCGACAAGGACCGGCGCATCGTCGTCGCTATCTGTTTCAACATGCACCTGGGCGACGCCTGGGAGTGGGCCAACGCCGGCGATTATCCGGAGAAGTTCTCAGGCCTCGCCTTTCGCATCGTGCTCAACTATATCACCTACGCCATGACGCACTGAGGCCCGGTGCTTATCCGCCCCATAACCTCAATTACAACGAATTGCAGCCCAACCAAGGTGAACCCGGCTGCTCGCCGGGATGGCATCGCCGCGCCATGGCGGCCGCATCTCCGCCCGCGCGCATGCCCCAAGGATCGCCCAAAACAGGCGCTTTTCGGCGGCGGCGCAAAAACCGCAAACACGACCTCGCCTACTACCTGATGTGCGGGGCGCCGATGGACCCGCTGGCGCACATCGAGCAACTCTTCGCGGAGGGCGAGCCGCTCTGGACTGCGCAGTTTCGCGCGGCGCCGGGGGCGCGTAAACCGGCTGCCGATGAACAGGGCGGACGGGCGCCCCGCCGCGTGGCTGGAAGCCGGCATTGGCCCGAGCATGAGTCTCCACCGGGTCGTGGTCATTCGAAGTACTGCCGGATTTCCTCCATGTCGGCCGCCTGAACCCGCGCCCGCTCAAGTGAGTAAAGAGGATTCGAGCCGGCCGGACCGCCGGCAGAGGCTCGAAATGTTCCCCACACCCAGACCAGAGCCCTCCGCGAGAACCGGATTCGCGCCTCGGGAGCGAGGTGAACAGTGATCATTTGGTCCCCGAATCGATGCGCCGGATGCAACAGGTTTCCGGCTTCGGGTAGCAGGACGAAATCGCGAACCCACTCTCCTTCGCCCTTTGGACGATCGCTTTCGACCATATAGCCGAGGGCCTGAACTGGCGCTCCGATAAAGAGCGGGGACCCAGCGGCCAAAGAATGAGTATGATCGCGCAGTAAGGTTGACCAGCTGAGAACGGCGCAATTCTCCGCCGAATTCCCGATCGGGACGAGATCGGAAAGATCGGGGCGGCCCGTCTCGGAGATGGCCAATACTGCCGCGGCGAGAGGAATGGCGATGCCAGCACCTATTAGGAGCAGTGTGCGGACTTCCTCGCTTCGCGAAATGGAAAGCTTCCGCTTTCCCCGACCTGGACCACGCACGTCGTCACTTTACGTCCAAAGGGTGTTACGCCAAAGGAGTTTCCGGCAGGCGGGCCACTTGTCTGGACGATCGATCTATGTTGCCGGATCAGCGGAATGCGAAGGCAGCGGCGACGGACACCACGATACAATAGCCGTCGGGGCCGCATGACATTGGCCGACAGTTGGCTGTAGGCAGCAACCATGCCCGATTGGCTAAGCATCCACGAGCCGGTTCTCGTAAACACGATCGGCCACTGCGCGGGCGCCGTGATCTTCGGGATGCTGCTGTACTTTTTTCTGGTGAACCGGCGGCGCGCCGGCGACGACCGCAGCAGTCTGCCGGCCGTGGCCGCGGCGCTGGCTATGCTCTGGAACCTTGGCTCTCTCGTGGCGCTGGCAGCCGGCCCCGAGGGCGGCCAGATCGCGGGCGCGATTGTAGCCCTTAGCTTCTCCGTTTTGAGCCTGCTGCCGGCGGTCCTGCTGCACATTTCTCTGCAAGCGCGCCGCCGCGCAGTCTGGATCGCAGGTTACATCCTGAGCGGCGTGGCCGTAGCGCTCCACCTGGGCGACTGGCTCAGCCATCTGCCCGCCCTGCACTACGCGGCGCTCCTGGTGGTGACCATCGGCTTTGCGCTCCTCACCATTCTCTCGGTAATCCTCGAATGGCGCCAGGAAAACCGCGCGGCCGGTTCGAGGCTGGCTGGCGCCATGGGATTGTTCCTCTTCGCGATTTCCTTCGCGCACTTCGGCGCCGCCCACACCCAGCTAGCCTGGTCCAAGGAAGCCGCTCTGCATCACGCGGGCCTCCCACTGGCCCTGCTCGTATTGCTGCAGGATTACCGCTTTCTGCTCATGGACGCGTTTCTGCGCTTCATCGTGAACGCCACGCTGGCGGCCGCCGCCCTACTCGCATCCATCCGCATCCTGCAATCCCGGGTGCTCGCCGAGCATCTCCAACGCCCCTTTGATGCCGGAGTCATCTTCGTATCGGCAGGCCTGCTGTTGACGCTCTTCGTCTGGGTGCACAATCGCACCCAGCGCCTGCTGACCAGCGCCATTTTCCTGCGCTCCAGCCCGGATGAGGCTCTCCGCGAGTTGCACGACCTCTCGCATGCCGTAAGCGACGAAGCCGAATACCTGCGCCTGGCCGCGGAAGCCATTACCCGCTTCCTGCATGCCGCGCGCTGCGACTTGACGGCGCAGAGTCCCACAGTCGGCCCGCCGCTCGCCGCTCCCGTAGCAGTGCTCGGTTCGGCGCGCTACGCCATCCCCAGATGGGTGCAAGCGGTATTGCCCCTGCGCTTCTCGCGGGGCGACGCCGCCTATCTCCTGCTCGGCCCGCGCGACGGCGGACGGCGCTATCTCAGCGAAGACCTCACCGTACTGGCGCACCTGGGAGCCGCTGTCGCCGAGCATGTCGAGCAACTCCGCGGCGTCCAAATGCAGAACCTGGTCTCGCAGGCGGAACTGAAGGCTCTGCAGGCGCAGATCAACCCGCATTTCCTGTTCAATTCTCTGAACACGCTGTACGGGACCATCGACCGCAGCAACACGGAAGCCCGCCGGCTGGTGCTGAATCTGGCGGATGTGTATCGCTACCTGCTCCGTTCCGAACGCACCCTGGTGGAAGTCGAAGAGGAGTTGCGTATCGTCCGCGCCTATCTGGAAATCGAGGAATTGCGCCTCGGCCCCAAGCTTCAAACGAAGGTGGACGCCGATCCACCCGCGCTACGCGCAACCATCCCCCTGCTTTCGATCCAGCCGCTAGTGGAGAATGCGGTGAAGCACGGCGTAGCCTCCCGCATGGGCGCGGGGTTCGTGCATCTCAAAATCAAAATGGATGGTGAGACCGTCTCCGTGGAAGTCTCGAACTCTGGCGTGTGGGACAGGTCTCCCGGCTTGTTGTCACAAAGCGACCCTCCATCGGGGATCGGTTTGACCAACGTCCGCCGCCGGCTGGAGCTTTGTTACGGGCCCTCGGCGCGCTTCGATATTCGCGCGGAGCACGGTGTCACCACCGTCGCCTTCGTTCTGCCGGCCAGCCCCGCGCCACCCGGGCTGGTGTCCAACGAAGCGGTCGCGCTTTCATGAGCCCCGCTATACCCGCCCACCCCGATTCTCAGGCCGCCGGCCGCCCCGGCCCGCCCGTCCATCCGAAAAACATCCCGCGATCCGGCTCCGGTGTGCTACAAGGGTCTGAGCCTTGGCGCTTAGGCATGGGACTGAAGACGCTGATCGTGGATGACGAACCGGTCGCGCGCAAGGTGCTGCGCGAGGAGTTGGAATCCATGGCCGGCATCGAGGTGGTCGGCGAGGCGGACAGCGGCGCAGCGGCGCTGGACCAGATCGCCAGCCGGCGCCCGGATGTGGTCCTGCTGGATCTCCAGATGCCCGAGATGGGCGGCTTCGAAGTGATCCGCAAGCTCCACCACGGGACCAACCTGCCGGTAGTCGTCATCGTCACCGCTTACGATCAGTACGCGCTGGACGCCTTCGAGGCCGGCGCGATCGACTATCTCCTGAAGCCCGTCGGGCGGGACCGGCTGGCCGAAGCCATGGAGAAGGCCAAGCGTCTTACCGGCCAGGAAGCCGCCGAGAGGCTGGCGCGCCTGCAGGAGATTGCGGACCCGCTGCTCCCCGGGCAGCGTTTGAAGAAGATCGTCGGTAAAGCCGGCGCTGAATATTTTCTGCTCGACGCCAACGAAGTTTTCGCATTCAATGCGGAAGGCGACATCGTCTGGATCACCACGGCGCGCAAGCGATACCAAGCCACCCAGACGCTTAAGGTACTGGAAGAGCGCCTGAGAAACACCAGCTTTCAGCGCATCCATCGGAACGCGATGGTGAACGTCGATCATGTCCGTAAGATGAGCGCTTTAAGCAGCCAGCGCTGGCTCATCACGCTGAGTAACGAACAGGAGTTCATTGCCAGCAAGAGACAGGCCCACAGCATTCGCCGGCTTGTGAACTGGTAAGGCCGGCAGCCGCAGCCGGCGCGCAGGTCGCCCAACACCCTGTCCGCTCGTCGCCGGGGCCAGTTCATTCACCGTTAGCACCAGGCCGCCGGTCAGATTGTGCTTGGATCGCGCCACTCCGGCCTACGATGATCGAGTAATATGAAGAGGGTCGCTTCGGTCGCCTTGATCTGCTTTGCGCTATCCCTTGGGTGCGCGCTCTCCAGCTTTGCTCAATCCAGTAGCGGAACGGTTCACGGATCGGTCCTCGATCCCTCGGGAGCGGTCGTCGCCGGCGCTGCCGTCACGATCGAGAACCCGGTCTCGCACTACAGCCGCAGCACCATCAGCGACAGCCAAGGCAAGTTCGCGTTCGATAATCTTCCGTACAATAACTACCATCTTTCCGCGGCGGCTACGGCCAGTGGCTTTCAGACTGCCGCCGAGGACATCAACGTGAGGTCGGCCGTACCCATGGAACTGAAAATCAGCCTGGCCCTCGGCAAGGAGACGCAGTCGGTCACCGTGGAGGCGGGTGCGGACCTGGTCGAGAGTACACCCATCAGCCACACAGACGTCGATCGCGGCCTGTTCGACAAGTTGCCTCTCGAGAGCCAGTCCTCCTCACTGAGTTCCCTGGTCACCCTGGCCGCGCCAGGGATCAGCGCCGATTCCAACGGCCTGTTTCATGGATTCGGGGATCACGCCTCGAACTCATTCTCGGTCGACGGCCAGCCGATTACCGACCAGCAGAGCAAGGTCTTCTCCAATCAGCTTCCTATCGATGCGGTAGAGTCGCTGGAAGTGATACAGGGCGCTCCCCCAGCCGAATATGGCGGCAAAACCAGTCTGGTGATTGTGGCCACTACAAGGTCGGGACTCGCTAACACCGAGCCGCATGGAAGCGTGACCACATCCTATGGCACCTTCGGCAGCGCCAACGCGGGATTCGATCTCGCGTATGGCGGGAAGAACTGGGGCAACTTCATTTCGGTGAACGGTCTGAATACGGGCCGATTCCTGGATGGCCCGGAACACCAGACACTGCACGATCATGGCAACGAAGAGAACTTCTTCGACCGCATCGACTTCAAGCCGTCCCAACCGGACAGCCTCAATTTAAACCTCGGGTTTACGCGGTCGTGGTTCCAGACGCCGAATTCCTACGATACCCAAACCGCGTCGGCCTGGTCCGGACTGGTGGTCGACAATGGAGGACTGGGGCCGGACGGGCAGCCGGTAGGGTCGGCGGATCAGCGCTCGAAAATCAGAACTTTCAACATCGCCCCCACATGGACCCGTTTGCTGAGTCCTACCACCGTATTGACGTTGGGCGGTTACGTGCGACAGGATCAATTCAACTATTATCCGAGCCGTGATCCCTACGCCGACTTCGCTCCCGATCTCCAGTCGACCAGCATCGGTCAAAGCCGCCGGCTGACCAATGCCGGGGTTCGCGCCAGCTTGTCTTACGTGAAGGGCATTCACAACCTGAAAGCGGGCGTGGTGTTTCAACACACATTCCTTACCGAGAACGACACCTTCGGAATCGTCGACCCGGGTTTAAACCCGCCGTGTTTGAATGCGGACGGAAGCCGGGATACGGACCCCACGGTTACGAATCCTTCCCAGTGCGCCGGGAGTCTGCAGCAGAATAGCGGATTTGTTCCTTTGCTGGCCGCGTATGATCTGACACGGCCGGGACCCGGCGTTGGACTTTACAATTATCTGGGCCACGCCGACATTAAAGAGACAGCGCTCTACATTCAGGACTCGATTACGCTGAAAAACCTGACTCTTAATCTCGGACTCCGCGGAGATCTGTACTATGGAATCAGCACCGCCAGGCAGGCAGAACCTCGCGTGGGAGCCGCTTACAACTTCAAACAGACGAATACAGTGCTGCGGTTCTCCTACGCCCGCACAATGGAAACTCCGTTCAACGAAAACCTGGTCCTGGCGAGCAATGGATGTAACGATCCGGTTGTCAACGCCATCTCCACGGCTATTCAAGGATATCCCTGCCTAACCGCTCCCCTGAGCCCCAGCACGCGCAACGAATTTCACGCCGGGCTTGAGCAAGCGTTTGGAAGGTGGGTCGTTGTCGATGGCGAGTATATCTGGAAATACACGACCCGGGCCTACGACTTCAGCGTGTTTGGCAACACTCCGGTTACCTATCCGATCGAATGGGCCAAGTCGAAGATACCCGGTTATGCGGTGCGCGTCAGCGTGCCAAACTTCCACGGGTTTACGGCCTTCACCGTTTTCTCGTCGGTGGCGGCGCGTTTCTTCGGCCCGCAAGTGAGCGGAATCGGCACCACGCCAACCTCGGTGGGG
>Ga0224557_1004515_pt1 | contig 10110 bp, 7 predicted proteins | sample 714S31014metaG_FD_180677 | JGI IMG/M metagenome (GOLD analysis project Ga0224557, IMG submission 180677) | Peat soil microbial communities from Stordalen Mire, Sweden - 717 S3 10-14 | ecosystem: Environmental > Terrestrial > Soil > Wetlands > Peat | place: Sweden: Norrbotten County, Stordalen... | reverse complement strand
GCTGCTAGCGCAGACGGCACGGATGCCGGTTTGAAGTCAGCGCCGCTAGCCCAGGTCGAGACAGACCTGGGCTACTCGCCGGACGGGCTCAGCACGGCCGAGGCAACACGACGGCTGGCACAGTACGGGCCGAACGAGATCGCCGACCACAAGACCAACCCGCTGTTGAAGTTCCTCAGCTACTTTTGGGGCCCGATTCCGTGGATGATCGAGATCGCCGTCATCTTGTCCGGCGCGGTCGGGCACTGGCCGGATTTCTTCATCATCCTGCTGCTGCTGGTGGCCAACGGCGTGGTCGGCTATACCGAGGAACGGCAGGCCGGCAACGCAATTGAGGCCCTCAAAGCCAAGCTGGCGATCAACGCGCGGGTGAAACGCGACGACACATGGATCAGCGCGCCAGCCCGGGAATTGGTGCCCGGTGACGTGATCCGGCTGCGCCTGGGTGACATCGTCCCCGCCGACGCCCGGCTGCTGGACGGCGACGAGATCGAGGTCGATCAGTCCGCGCTCACCGGGGAGTCGCTGCCCGCGACCTGCACAAGCGGTGACGCCGTGTTCTCCGGCTCCATCATCAGGCAAGGTGAGATCGGTGCCCTGGTCTACGCCACCGGCACCGGCACCTACTTCGGCAAGACCGCCGAACTGGTGGCCGACGCGCACACCGTCAGCCATTTCCAGCGCGCCGTGCTCAAGATCGGCAACTACCTGATCATCCTCGCGGTCGCGCTGGTCACCCTCATCGTCGTCACCGCGATCCTGCGCGGCGACGCGATCCTGACCACGCTGCAGTTCGCCCTGGTGCTGACCGTCGCCGCGATCCCGGTGGCGATGCCCACCGTGCTGTCGGTGACGATGGCCGTCGGCGCACGGCTGCTCGCGAAGAAAGAGGCCATCGTGAGCCGGCTGGTCGCCATCGAGGAACTGGCCGGCGTCGACGTGCTGTGCGCGGACAAGACGGGCACCCTGACCCAGAACGCGCTGACGTTGGGCACCCCGTTCAGCATCGACACTTCCACCCCCGCCAATGTCATTCTCGCCGGCGCGTTGGCCTCCCGCGCCGACAACGACGACCCCATCGACCGCGCGGTGCTCGGCGGCCTCGAGGACACCAAGGTCCTGCAGGCTTACACCGTCACCCACTTTGAACCTTTTGACCCCGTGCACAAACGGACCGAGGCCACCGTCACCGGAGCCGACAAAACCACCTTCCGGGTCACCAAGGGCGCCCCGCAGGTCATCCTGGCGCTGGCCGCGAACGCCGCGCAGATCAAACCCGCCGCGGATAGGGCAGTCAACGATTTCGCCGCCCGCGGCTTCCGGTCTTTAGGCGTGGCCCGAGCCGACGGGGACGGCGACTGGCAGTTCGTCGGTGTGCTGCCACTGTTCGATCCGCCCCGCGACGACGCTGCAGCGACCATCACCACCGCCGCAGCGATGGGCGTCTCCGTCAAGATGGTGACCGGCGACGCGTTGGCCATCGCGAAGGAGACCGCGGCCAAGATCGGCTTGGGCACCGACATTCTCGACGCCGCAGCCTTGGGCGAGGCGAAGAAGAACGAATCGGCGGCGGTGGCCGAATCCATCGAGACCGCAGACGGTTTCGCCCAGGTCTTTCCCGAGCACAAATACCACATCATCGACGTGCTGCAGAAGCACGGCCACATCGTCGGAATGACCGGCGACGGGGTCAACGACGCGCCAGCCCTGAAGAAGGCCGACTGCGGCATCGCAGTGTCAGGCGCCACCGATGCCGCCCGCGCGGCCGCCGACATCGTGCTGCTGACCCCCGGCCTCTCGGTGATCATCGAGGCGATCAAACAGAGCCGCAAGATCTTTCAGCGAATGAACAGCTACGCGATCTACCGCATCGCCGAAACGCTGCGGGTGCTGCTATTCATGACCGCCGCCATCCTGGTCTTCAACTTCTACCCGCTCACCGCGATCATGATCGTGATGCTCGCGCTGCTCAACGACGGCGCCATCCTGTCCATCGCCTACGACAACGTCCGCTACCGCAACGAACCCGAAGCCTGGAATATGCGGATGGTGCTCGGTATCTCGACCGTGCTGGGCGTCCTAGGCGTCGTCTCCGCTTTTGTTCTCTTCTACCTCGGCGAACGCGTTTTCGGTCTCGACCGCCACCACATCCAGACGCTGATGTATCTGAAACTCTCCGTCGCCGGGCACCTCACCATCTTCCTGACCCGCACCCGCGGACCGTTCTGGTCCATCCGGCCCGCCCGCATCCTGCTGGTGGCCGTTCTCGGCACGCAGGCCGTCGCCACACTCATCGCCGTCTACGGGCTGTTCATGACCCCACTCGGCTGGGGGTGGGCAGCCGTGGTCTGGGCATACGCCTTGACGTGGTTCCTCATCAACGACCGCATCAAACTTCTCGCCTACCGCATCCTCGACCCGGCAAAGAAGGCGAAGAAAAAATTCGAATCAGTTCACCACCTAGCCCCCGCGCGTGCGTGACACGAATGATCCAGTGGGACAACAACGAGAGGACCAACTAGTGAACTCGCACTTGAGCAGTCACCATCGGCTGACGATCGAGAAGATCTTCAGGCACCCGGCGGGCGGCAATATCGAGTGGCGCCAGGTCGTCTCTCTGCTCGAGGACCTCGGGTCCGTAAACCACGAACACAACGGCAAGTTCACTGTGACCCTGGGAACCGAGACAGAAGTATTCGAAGCCCCGCGGGGCAAAGACATCGATGAGCAGGTGGTCGTCGACCTGCGCCGGATGCTCACGCAGGCCGGGTGGGCGCCAGATGACGAACAAGACCATGACCGAACACCATGACGGCCTGTTCGAGCAGATCGGGCACTGTGACGAACCGGGCGTTCGGTGCGTGACCTGTGGTGTCGATGCGGATCGTGATCGCGCTAGGGGGTAACGCACTGCTGGCGCGCGGGGACAAGCCCGACGCCGCCATCCAGCTTGCGCACCTGCGGACTGCCGCGGAGGCGATCGCGCCGTTGGCCGCGCACCACGATGTGGTGATCTGTCACGGCAACGGCCCGCAGATCGGCATGCTCTCGCTGGAGAGCGAAACCGACCACGCCCTGACCCGCCCCTACCCGCTCGATGACCTTGTCGCGCAGACCCAGGGCATGATCGGCTACTGGCTGGCCCAGGAACTTCATAACGCCGGGGTCAAAAAACCGGTCGTGGGCTTGATTACGCAGACGCTGGTCGACGCCGCAGACCCGGCGTTCGCCGCCCCGACCAAGTTCGTCGGGCCCGGCTATGCACAGGACCAGGCCCAGCTGCTGGCCCACCGGCATGGCTGGACCATCGCGACCGACAATGGTCGGTGGCGCCGGGTAGTGGCCTCACCCGAACCGCTGCGCATCGTCGAGCAGGATTCCATCACCGGGCTCCTGGACGCCGGTTCGGTGGTTATCTGCGGCGGTGGGGGCGGCGCGGCAGTGACCGAGAACGCCGCCGGCCAGTTAAGCGGTGTCGACGCGGTCGTGGACAAGGACTACGTCGCATCGTTGTTGGGCACCGTCCTTGGAGCCCAGCATTTGCTGGTGCTGACCGACGTGTCCGCAGTCATGCAGCATTACGGCACACCGGAGGCCACACCACTGACGGTCCTACATCCAGATGACTTGGGGGGCATGGGATTTCCGGCCGGATCGATGGGACCCAAGATCGAGGCCTGTCGCCGGTTCGTCACCGCGACCGGGCACCCGGCCACCGTCGGCGCCCTGGCCGACGCGCAGGCACTGCTCGCGGGCACCGCCGGGACCACCATCACCCCGACAACGCCACACCACAGCATTACCCACCCAGGGAGTCGGCGGCCGGCGAGGGCTCAATAGCGCTCGCACTCGAGAAGCAGGAACTGGAGGTTGACCATGCAGGACACGTTGATTAGGACCGATATCCTCAGGGCCGCAGTGCAATTAGCGTGCCGTGCCCCGTCGTTGCACAACAGCCAACCCTGGCAATGGGTCGCCGAGGGTTCGGGGCTGCACCTCTACGTCGATCACAGCCGGGCTCTTCCCTCTACCGACAAGTCGGGGCGGGAGGCCTACATCAGCTGCGGCGCCGCGCTCGACCATCTGTGCGTCGCGATGGCGGCGGCCGGGTGGGCATCCAACGTCGACAGATTTCCCGATCCACATTACCTCGATCATCTCGCGTCACTCGATTTCAGCCCACTGGGCCTCGTCACCGATGGCCAACGCCGCCGGGCCGACGCGATCCTGCACCGACGCACCGATCGGCTCCCCTTCGCCAGACCGAGGAACTGGGAGTCCTTCGAACCTCTACTGCGCAACGCCGGCGATGCTGGAACAGTTCACCTCGACGTGATACCCGACGAGCGTCGCCCGGAACTGGCGAGGGCGTCACGACTTACTGAAACGCTGCGAATCTACGATTCCTCATATAATTCCGAATTAGACTGGTGTACTGGTCATTTCGAGAATTCCGACGGGGTTCCGCGCAGTTCACTGGTGTCGGCGGCCGAAAGAGATCGGGTCGATGTCGGACGTAGATTCCCGGTTAGCGCTCACAGCGAGCGGCCCGCCGGCATTGGACGAGACCAGTCCACGGTGTTGGTGCTGTCCACCGACGAGGACACCCGCGAGGACGCCTTCCGGTGCGGCGAAGCATTGTCCGCCGTATTGTTGGAGTGCACGTTGGCCGGCATGGCGACCTGCACACTGAGCCATCTCACGGAGCTATGGTCCAGCCGCCACCTCATCGGCACCATGATCGGAAGCGCAGCTATGCCGCAACTTCTAATCCGCGTCGGCGAACCCCGGGTCCTTGGCGAGCTACCTCCCATGACGCCGCGGCGGCCACTGCGCGACGTCCTGAGGTTTCACCGCGATGGATGTGGCTGAGCGATGAACAACGTTGTTGGCCGCTAGTGACTTCCACCGACATACGCGGGGCCGACGAGGCCTCGACGACAGCTGATCCCAGGCAGTCGCTGATCACGTTGTATCGGGATCTGCGCACGTCTGCATCGGGGTTGTCGGGCCGCGAGGCGCAGCGGCGGCTACTGGTGTACGGGCCAAATGAGCTTCCGCAGCGATCCGGCCGACAGTGGCCGGGCCAACTGCTCAAGCAATTCACCCACCCGCTGGCCCTGGTGCTGGTCGTCGCGGCCGTGCTGGCCTGGTTGACGGGAACCCCGATCCTTGCGGCGGCGATCGTTGCAGTGATCGCGCTGAACGCTGGTTTTGCGTTCGTCCAGGAACTGCAGGCCGAACGCGCCGTGGAGGCGCTGGCCGCCTACCTGCCCACCCACGCCCACGTCATGCGGGACCGTCAGCGGGTCGAAATCGAGGCCCGCACATTGGTGCCCGGTGATGTGCTGGTGATCTCGGAGGGTGATCGCGTCTGCGCCGACGCGCGAATGATCGACGGCGACGTGGAGGTCGACCTGTCCACACTCACCGGTGAGTCGCTTCCCGCGGCCCGCTCGGCCGATCAGGTGGACGCCGCCGGGCCCAAGCTGCAGGCCCGCAACCTCATGTTCAGCGGCACAGCCTGTACGGGGGGCGAGGCCCGGGCGGTGGTCACCGCGACCGGTGCACACACCGAGCTCGCCCGGATCGCGGCGCTGACCCAGCGCACCACCCGTGAAGACAGCCCGCTCGAGCGGCAGGTCAAGCGGGTGGCCTGGTTGATCGCGCTGGTCGCGGCCGGAGCCGGGCTAATTTTTGTCCCGGCCGGCATGGCGACCGGCCTGGACTGGACGGCCGCGGCCACATTCGCGATCGGGCTGATCGTCGCCAATGTGCCCGAGGGACTGCTGCCCACCATCACGCTCGCGTTGGCGGTCGGCGTGCGCGATCTTGCTCGCCGCGGCGCCGTCGTCAAACGTCTGTCCGCGGTGGAAACGCTGGGTTCGACGACGGTGATCTGTACAGACAAGACCGGCACGCTGACCGAGAACAAGATGCGGGTCACCAAAGTATGGCTGCCCGGCGGTGAAGTTGACTTCGAAAGCGGCTCGGCCGCAGTCGGATCCCCCGAATTGCGCGTCCTGGCCTACGCAGCGGCCGTATGCACCAGCGCCGAACTGGCCTCGCAACCACTGGGGGCGGCGAGGGGAGATCCGACCGAACTCGCCTTGCTGGAGCTCGCCCGCACCGTGGGTGTATCCCTGGATCCCCACGACCGCGACGGCGGCCGTCGGGCCATCGCCTGCCAGATCGGCACCGCCTTCGCCGCCCGCACAGACCACGCATCGCTGCGCGCGATCGGGGTATTCAGCAATCCAGCGCTGCTCGTGGGCATCGCAGTGGCAATCGTCTTCGCCCTGACGCTGGTCTACACGCCATTCCTGCATCGGGTCTTCGGGACCGCCGCGCTGCCGGTTAACCAACTCATGCTGGTGATCCCGTACCCGTTCATCGTTTGGGGCGCCGACGAATTACGCCGGCTGTGGCTTAGACGCCGCAAAGCACTGCAATTGGAGAAATCGACATGATCGTCATCGTTGGATTAGTTGTTCTACTCTTCGCCGTCATCGTCGGGTTCACCGGCGTGCTGAACAATGCGGGGGCCGCTCACCAATTGAGCGAGAACTTCTCGGTTTTGGGCTACCACGTCACCGGGTCGACTGGCACTCTGTTCCTCTTCGGGATCGTGATCGGCGCGCTGGCGATGCTGGGCATGAGCGTCTTGCTGGCCGGTGCACACCGCACCGCTAGCCGCGGGCGCGACGCCCGCCGCGAACTTGAAAGGTCCCAGCGCGAAGTGGAGTTTGTGAACCGAGACCGCGACTTCGAACACCAGCCCGTCGGCGCGGCCACAGACTCACCGGTGAGCTCGAAATTGACCACGACCCGGTCGAGGTGGAAGTGGAAGTGGGGTTCCTTCCTGGGTCGGCGGTCTTAGGGACGACAAACGACAGCACCGCGTCAGCTCGCGGGAGGTACCGCCGATGCCATCAGCTTCGGTGCCCGATCCCCTACCCGATTCCCTGTCAACCCAAGCCTATTTGCGTGGGTTTCCCGGCGTTCCGCGCTTCATCTTTCCCGCAAATGGGTACGCACCACCAGTTCGGCAAACCCGCCGTGCATCTCGGGGGGCCGAGAGGAGAAGTTTGATGATTGTCATGGCAGCCACCGAAATTCTTGCCCGTTCAACCACCCTCACCAGCGTGGGCTGGATCGGCTACATCATCATCGGGGCATTGGCAGGCTGGATCGCCAGCAGGATCATGAAGACCAGAGAGGGCCTGCTCTTAGACATCGTTCTCGGTGTGGTCGGCGCGCTAGTCGGCGGGTTCCTGCTGAGCTTCGTCGTCGATACCGCCGCCGGTGGTTGGTGGTTCACCCTCTTCGCCGCGATCCTGGGAGCCGTCATTCTGCTCTGGGGGCTGCGGCTAGTCCGGCGCGCGTAACCGCGTAATTTCAACCGGAGGCGGCGCGCGGCTACTTCGCCGCCGCGTCCGTCTTCGGTGGAAACCGGAAACCCGGAGGAGCTAGATGACGGTAGACGAGAACCACACGACCGAGCAGGACAGCGCCGCCGAGGGTCATGGCGATCTGGTCGGCCAACCTCATTCTGACGAGGAAGGCCCGATCGCCGAAGCGCAGTTACTCGCCGACGAGATGAGTTCCGACGAGCAACCCCTCGGATCACTCGGTCGTCGGTTCAATCGTCGATCCCCGTTCTACATCGGGCTGACGGCATCTGCCGGCGTGGCGGTGACCTACGGGGCGGTCCGGGTACTCGGGTCGCTCTCGTCGGTGCTGTTGCTGATCGGTGTCGCGTTCTTCCTCGCGCTCGGGCTCGAACCCCTCGCCTCGTGGCTCGTCAACCGCAAACTACCGCGGTGGGCAGCCACGACGATCGTCTTCGCCCTTTTCCTCGCGATGCTGGGGGCCTTCGTCGCCGCCGCCGTCCCCCCGCTTGTGCAGCAAGCGACCGAGCTCATCAAGCAGGCGCCGCATTATCTTCAGCAGGCCCAGGACCACTCCTCGACCATCGGTCGGCTCAACGATCGCTTCCATCTGCAACAGCGGATCACCGACACAGTCAAAGGCTCGGGAGGATCGGTGGTCAACGATGTGGTCAGTGCAGGAAGCGCGGTCTTCGGCGCGGTGGGCGACTCCTTGATCGTCATTGTCTTGACCGTGTACTTCCTGGTCGATATGCCCCGTATCCGCACCAACCTGTACCGGATGGTGCCCAACACTCGTCGGCCGCGCGCCATACTGATCGGGGATGAAGTGTTCGCCAAGGTCGGCGCCTACGTGCTGGGCAATGTGTTGATCTCGGTGATCGCCGGGGGCGCCACCTTCATCTGGCTGCTGGCATTCAATGTCCCGTACCCCTTGTTACTGGGCATTTTCGTTGCTCTGTTCGATCTGGTGCCTGTCGTCGGATCGACCATCGCCGGTGTCGGTGTCGCCGCCGTCGCTCTGACGGTCTCGCTTCCGGTCTGCATCGCAACGACGGCGTTCTTTGTCATCTTTCGCCTGCTCGAGGACTACCTGCTGGTGCCGAGAATCATCGGCCGGGTGGTGAAGGTGCCCGCCCTGATCACCGTTGTCGCCGTGCTCATCGGCGGCGCGCTGCTCGGGATCGTCGGTGCGCTGGTAGCGATTCCGATCGCCGCCGCGCTGCTATTGCTCACCCAGGAAGTTCTCTATCCCCGCCTCGACGAGGTCTGATAACACCGTAGGCCAACACTAGTTGGGCGCAGGCGGATCCTGTTGCGGCTGGGGCTGGTTACCAGACGGCGCGCGGTTCGGCGGGGCCGGTGAAGGATGTGGGCAGTCAGGCGTGAAAATAACGGTGTGCCCCACCATCGTCCAATTGATCGTGCACGCCAGCGGCACCACGGCAGGTTTACCAGCCATGGCAATGAGAGCCGCCAGCACTCCGGTAGCTAGCGTTGGAAAAATTAGGCGGGCGACGACGTTCAACGCACCCCCGCCCGGCGACGGCCGGACGATCATCGACCGTCTCGCGATCGGTTCGGCCATGTTGTGTTCCGCTCCCCGGGGCAAATTGATCCCCGATACTTTTAAGGCTACCCGGTCGCGCCACATGCGGCGTGACGAGAAAAACTGAGCGGTTGCGGATTTGCCTCAGCTGCTCTGCGTGGTGGCGTCCTGCAACTTGGCCATCACCTGATCCATGCTGAAGCTCGCAGATTTCTGTCGCTGCGGGAACTCGACCAATGTCTGCAGCATCTCCGCGACGTAAGCCTGGGCCGGGACGAACAGGAAGATGTGGTCCATCATCCAGTCGTAGTAGGTGTTCGACGTGATGTCGGCCCGCTCGTACGGATCGGTCTTCAGGTTGAACAGCTTGGGCACACGCAGTTCGACGTAAGGCTCCGCCCAGATCTGCAGGGTGCCCACGCAGCGCTGCTCGAGGAAGACGAATTTCCAATTGTCGAAGCGCAATCCGGTGAGGTCGCCGTCGTCGGAGCAATAGAAGAAGTGCTTGCGTGGGCTCTCGTCGGTCTGGCCGGTGATGTACGCCAACAGGTCGTGCCCGTCGAGGTGCACCTTATACTTCGTGCCGTTCAGGTCGGCTCCCGCGCGCAGTTGCTCGGCGATGTCGGGCACGCCCGCCGCCGACAAGAGCGTGACGAACCAGTCGTTATGGCTGACAATGCCGTTCAGCACCGAGCCGGCCGCGATGTGTCCGGGCCAGCGCACCAGCGCCGGGACGCGGTAGGCGCCTTCCCAGTTGGAGTTCTTCTCGTTGCGGAACGGGGTCATGCCGGCGTCGGGCCAGCTGTTCATGTGCGGACCGTTGTCGGTGGAGTACATCACAATCGTGTTCTCGGCGATGCCCAGCTCGTCGAGCAGATCCAGCATGCTGCCGATCGTGTCGTCGTGATCCAACATCGTGTCGTGGTAGCGCGACTGCCAGCGCCCCGAGCGGCCCACGCTTTCGGGCCGGGTGTGGGTGCGGAAATGCATGTGCGTGGTGTTGAACCAGACGAAGAACGGGGTTTCGGCTTCGTGCTGGCGCTTGATGAAGTCGACTGCGGCGTCGCGGAATTCGTCGTCGCAGGTTTCCATCCGCTTCTTGGTGAGCGGGCCGGTGTCCTCGATGCGCTGGGTGCCGTCGCCGTTGGCCCAGGTGTGCAGCACGCCGCG
>Ga0224557_1004513_pt1 | contig 10111 bp, 5 predicted proteins | sample 714S31014metaG_FD_180677 | JGI IMG/M metagenome (GOLD analysis project Ga0224557, IMG submission 180677) | Peat soil microbial communities from Stordalen Mire, Sweden - 717 S3 10-14 | ecosystem: Environmental > Terrestrial > Soil > Wetlands > Peat | place: Sweden: Norrbotten County, Stordalen... | reverse complement strand
TTCGCTCCGATTCAGCGAGGTCGCCGCGCGCAGCAACCGCGGGTTGGTCCACATTTTCTCAATGTTCATGCTGCTTTTTTACCCCAAAATAGCCCAAAACACAATAACCCATAAAGTCTAATAACTGGGACTGTTGAATCATTCTCTGCTTCATCAATTACGTCGTCTGGAACTATTTGAGGGAACACTTTTTGTTTTGCCATATAGAACTCCTTTAATTTTTTACGGTCGCCAGCTCTTCCTCGAAATCCACAATCTCTTTGATCTGCACCAGAAACCAGCGGTCAATTTTCGTGAGGTTGAAAATCTCGTCCACGGTGAAGCCGGCGCGCAGGGCGTGGCGGTCAGCGCTTTTTCGCTTTTGGTTTGTCGTCGTCATATTTCACATGGAAACCAATTTCGCGCCGTTTGGGTTCCGGCGGGGACATTAACTGCCGGATGGCATCAAAGACAACTTTGAATTGCGCGTCATATTTCTTTTCCATGGCATCCAGTTTGCGTGCCAGCTCGGCGTTGGAGGCCAGCATCTGCCGCAGCCGCACAAAGGCGCGGACAACCTGCACGCTGGTGTTGGCCGCCCGTTCGCTGTTCAGCACGTTCGCCAGCATCAACGCGCCATGCTCGGTAAAGGCGTAGGGTAAATACTTCCGATGCTCTCCACGCTTTAAGGTCACAGATTGTGACCTTAAAGATTTCAGTTCGTCGGCTTCCGATTGGGTCAGTTGGAAGCAAAAGTCGGATGGAAAACGACTGACATTGCGTTTGACGGCCTGATTCAAAACTTTTGTTTCCACGCCATAAATTTCAGCCAGCTCGCTGTCGAGCATGACTTTCTCGCCGCGAACCAAAATGATGGCACGTTCAATTCGTTCCACCGGAACCAAACTGATTTGTCCGTCCATAATTTGCCTTTCTTACAAGGTGGTCACAAATTGTGACCGGTTCTTTGAGATGCCAAATTGGCATCTCAAGTTTGTTAATTCTTCGCCCCCGCCAGTTCTTCCTCAAAATCCACAATCTCTTTGATCTGCACCAGAAACCAGCGGTCAATTTTCGTGAGGTTGAAAATCTCCTCGATGGTGAAGCCGGCGCGCAGGGCGTGGCGGATGAAGAAGATGCGTTCGGCGTTGGGCACGCTCAGCTTGCGGCTGATGACGTCGCGCGGCAGGATGTCGCGGTCGCCATAGACTTCCGTGCCGATGCGCCAGGGTTTGCCGTCGCCGCCCAGACCGCTGCGGCCGATCTCCAGCGAGCGCAGGCATTTTTGCAGGCTTTCCTTGAACGTGCGGCCGATGGCCATGGCTTCGCCCACGCTTTTCATCTGCGTGGTGAGCGTGGGGTCGGCCTGCGGGAATTTTTCGAAGGCGAAGCGCGGAATCTTGGTGACGACGTAATCAATGCTCGGCTCGAAGCTCGCCGGGGTTTCGCGCGTGATGTCGTTCTTGAGTTCGTCGAGCAGGTAGCCGACGGCGAGTTTGGCGGCGATCTTCGCGATGGGAAAGCCGGTGGCCTTGGACGCGAGGGCGGAGCTGCGGCTGACGCGCGGGTTCATCTCGATGATGACCATGCGGCCATTCTCCGGGCTGACACCGAACTGGATGTTCGAGCCGCCGGTCTCGACGCCCACGGCGCGGATGACGGCGAAACTCTGGTCGCGCATGATCTGAAATTCCTTGTCGGTGAGCGTCTGGATGGGCGCAACGGTGATGCTGTCGCCGGTGTGGACGCCCATCGGGTCGAAGTTTTCGATGGAGCAGATGATGACGCAGTTGTCGGCCTTGTCGCGCATCACTTCCATTTCGTATTCCTTCCAGCCGAGGAGGGATTCTTCGATGAGGATTTCCGAGACGGGCGAAAGCTCCATGCCGCGCTTGGCGAGCCCGTCGAATTCGTCGCGATTGTAGGCGATGCCGCCGCCCGTGCCGCCGAGCGTGAACGCGGGCCGGATGATGAGCGGAAACTTGCCGATCTTGTCGGCCACGGCGCGGGCCTCGTCCAGATTATGCGCGGTGCCGGAAATGGGAACGTCAAGGCCGATGCTCAACATGAGGTCCTTGAAAATCTGCCGGTCCTCGCCCTTTTGAATGGCCTCGGCCTTCGCGCCGATCATTTCCACGCCGTGTTTTTCGAGCACGCCGCTTTTGTGGAGCGACATCGCGGTGTTGAGCGCTGTCTGGCCACCGAGCGTCGGGAGCAAAACCAATTTACCCTTCGCCTTGAGTCGTTTCATCTCGTCCTTCTCGCGGATGATGATTTTCTCGACACATTCGGGCGTGATCGGCTCGATGTAGGTGCGGTCGGCGAACTCCGGATCGGTCATGATGGTGGCCGGGTTGGAGTTGACGAGGATGACGCGGTAGCCTTCTTCCTTGAGGGCTTTGCAGGCTTGCGTGCCGGAATAATCGAATTCGCACGCCTGGCCGATGATGATCGGGCCGGCGCCGATGATGAGGACGCTGTGGATGTCAGTGCGTTTGGGCATGGTTCAAACGGCGAAGATGAAACACGAAACGGGCGCGGAGCGAAAGCAAATTGCTTCACTGCGGCGTTCTGGAGTCCGTGATGAATTGCACATGGCCGTCGAGAAAAACGCGGCAGCGTCCGCCACCATGGATGGTGTGGCCGCTGAATCCGGCGGGAACGGTGGGAACGGTGTTCGGAAAATATGAGTCAACCACGAGTTCAACATCGCTGGCGCCGGTGATGAGGCCGACGGTCGGGTCGTTGGTGGATTGAAGGTCAGAGACGGCTTGCGATTCGGTTTTGCCCCAAAAATCCTCCAGCCCCACCGGAGTGTCAGGACGGTCAAAACGCCAGGCCCAATAGCGGCAAGGCGGCGCGTTGGTATCGGCGGAGGTGGCTTGAAGGGATTGCACGATGTTGCCGGCGGGCGAATCCACCGCCGCCGGGCACGACCAGATGGTGAAGTTTGGATTTTCACTTTGCAACACCGTCGCCGCCCAGCCGGCGCGCGGGTCGGACGGCGGCCAGGTCGTCCACGGATGGTAACCGCCGGGCAGGCTGGACTTCAAATCACGCCGGTCGGGAAAACGATCGTTGTTGTCGTTGAGATACATTTCAAACGCGAGGCCGATTTGTTTGAGATTGGAAAGACAAACGGCCCGCTGGCCTTTTTGCCTGGCGCGGGCGAGCGCGGGCAGCAGCAGCGCGGCGAGAATCGCAATGATCGCGATCACGACAAGCAATTCAATCAGCGTGAATCCGGGTTTGGCTGGATGACGGGCGGAACGGTTCATTGTTGCAGGACGCGATAGAAGCGATACGGAAAATTGGTCGCAGCGGGGTCGAGCAGGTTGAACACGTTGGTCACAGCGGTGTTGGTGCTGATGGGCGTCCAGGTCGAAAAATTCGTTGACGCCTGCAACACATAGTTGCCGCCCGTGACGCCGACAAAGCCCATTTGGAACGGCCCGCCGGCAGGAAAATTTGCCGACGTGAAATACATCGGCTGGACATTGAAAATGGCGCTGGCGGCGACGCTGGGGTTGAAGTTGGTTTCAGATGCGCTGGCGGAAACCGTCTGGTTGGTGAACAAATTGAAGGGGCCGGCATACCGGGCTGAATTGGTCGTGGGCAGCGAGCCGTCGAGCGTGTAATAAATCGCCGCATTGGTGTCGGGCGCGGACAACAAGACGTTGACCGAGCCGACGTAGCTGCCACCGTTGGGCGTGATGGCTGGCGGCGCGAGCGCGGGCGTGCCGGGCAGGCGGTTGATCCAGTCGGTGATCACCTGCACGGCGTTGGTGTCAATGAGATTGCGGAAATCCGGCATTTGGATGTCTTGATCCAGCGTGTTGATCCGGAGCAGGAGCGTGGACCGCCAGATGTCCTGTGATTTCACGACGCACGCGTTATCCGAGATGCCAATCGGAAATGAAGCCGGATAGTTTGTGATGTTCTGCTGCGCCAGCGGCGTGTCGTGGCGCGCGTCCCAGGTGATGCCCTGGCCGCCGGGCTGGTGGCATTGCTCGCAATTCGCGTCCAGATACGAACGCACCCGTTCCTGCAGCGAGGCGCTCACGTTCGTCATCGGCGCAAGCTGGGCGTAGTTGCCGATGGCCGCTTCGTTGATGGCCGGGAAGAATAATCCCAGCCGGTTCAGCGTTCGCAACTGGTTGTCCGTGACGCCGGTGGCGGAATACGTCAGATTGCCGTTGAGCTGCCGCGCGTTGACCCCGAGCACGTTGATCCCGGAAGAATTTCCGGCCACGGGTGTGTTATGACATTCCTGGCAATCGGAAGGACTCGGGTAATACCATGTCTGCGTCCGCACACCCGTCACGTTGGTGATCAAAATGTCTTCCGACAAGCTGCCCGCCAGCAGGTCCGCGTCGCTGTTGTCCGGCCGCCATTTGTAAGTCACGCCATAGACCGAGCCGTTGACATCGCGCACCAGAAGCTGCGTCTCCAGCCGCCGCGGAGGAATGGACGAATTGGTTTCGTTGACCACCAGATCGAAATTTTTCACGAACACACTCCCCGCCGGGAACGTCCAGGAATTTGTCGGCTGAAATTGGATCTGCCCGCCGGGCGTGATGAGGCCGCCGTTTTCCGGCAACGCCATGAGCCAACTGCTGACCGCATTGTCCTTCCACAGCGGCACGTTCGGGGCATACGGAATCAAGCCGCCCGCCGAGATGCGGTTGGTCGTGTCGCTGAACGCGCCGGTTTCCGAAAGCAGCGGCGGAAGCGCGCCGTTGTATGTTTGCGGCATGTTCAGGAACGCCGGCACCGGTCCATTGCCCGTCAAGCCGTAGGGCAATCCGCTGCCGGTCGCAACGTTGATGTTGACCGGCGCTGAAGTGCTGCTCAAGCCGCTGCCATCGGTGGCCACGGCGGTCAACGCATAATTGCCGGTGCCCAAGCCGGTCGCCGTCAATGCGTAAAGCGGCGCATCGGGACTGTTGCTCAAAGTGCCGAGCCAGTTGCCATTCGCGTAAAAGGCCACCGTGCTGATGGGATTGTAGGGCGCATCAGCATTGGCTCCGAGGCTCACGCTGGCGGTGGCGGTGTAAGCGGAGTTGTCCGCCGGACCGGAAAGAACGATCGTCGGCGGCGGATTGGTGAAGGGATAAAGCTGCGTTTGCGGGATGATCGCCTGCGCGGTGGACGGACTGCTCCACAGCAGTTGCGCCACGGCGTTGCTGGAGTTCTGAAAATAATCCAGCCGGAGGTTGTAAAGTTGCTGCGCGTTGAGGGTGATGGAATTGTTGTTGGTGGCGGCGGATGATTGCGCCGCCCAATCGTCAACCAGCAACTGGCCGTTGACCCACAGGCGCACACCGTCGTCCGCGATGGTGGTGAAAGTATAGGTCTCGCTGTATTGCGGCTGCAACGAACCGGTCCAGCGCGCGGTGAAGTTGGTCCGGCCAATGCGCGGGTCCGGCCCGGCGGAATTCCAATTGAAATTCACCACGGCATCGGTGCGCGTCAAAGTCGGCGGAATGGCAAACGTGAAATTTGTAAAAGCGACGCTGGTGGTGTTTGTCCAGTATTGGCCGGTCAACCCAGTTCCGTTCCCCACCGCGGCGGTGTTGATGAATGAAGCGGAAGCCACGCCGCTGTTGACCGCTCCCGATTTGACGGCGACGGCTTGGAGGTTCAAGGTGTTAACCACGGCGAAGGGTCCGGAATAAAGAATGGAGTTCGTCGTCGGCAGCGTGCCATCCAGCGTGTAGTAAATGGCGCAACCCGGCGTGGCGTCGGCAAGCGTCACGACCACCGAATTGGTGAAAGCCGCGCCGGCGGGCGAGATGCCGGGCGTGGCCAGAAATGCCGTGTAGCCAAAAACCGACAGGGCATATTGCGCGCCCACATAGACCTTGCCATTGGCCACGGTCGGCACGGAGTATTTGACGCCGGGGCCGGGATTGTCGCGCGTAGAATTCTGGCTGCTGTTGTAAAGTTCCAGAGACAAGTTCGTGGCATTATAGGCATGCAACACGCCGGCGCCGGTGTCGGAGGGGCTGGCCCCGTCAGTTTGAATCGCCCATACGATCCCGTTTTTGGAGCCATTGGCCGAAATCAAGGGCGTGGTGCCGAATCCGGCGAAGCTGGTTCCCGACGAGGAAACGGCCGTGGGTGTGATGAAGCCGTTGGTGATCGTGTAGGCATTCATCACGGTGCCGCGACCTTGATAGTAAATCGTGTAGTTGAAGTAGGCCGGGGTGGAAAAAAAGTTCATCCCGGTGAAAACTTTCTGCACAACACGGTCGGGAGAGAATAAGGACGCATACGTGCCCATGTTGTCCCGGTCCACCAGAAAAATAATTCCCGCCTTGCCGCCGCCGACCAGCAGATGCGGATGCGCTGTGCTCCCGACCGAGTCGGGCAACAGCATCGGTCCGCCCGAACCGAGATCGCTGTCCGCCGCCTGCATGGCGGCCTGGTTGGTCGGGGTGAAATAGTCGGCAACCGCCAGCAACTGATTGGTGGTCGCAAGTTTGACGAAGCTGTCGCCGTAATCGCCGCCGCCGGTATTCTCGCTGAACGACCCGTTGGCGGTTTCAAAATATAAATTGGTGTTGGCGTCCACACATAATCCATCGCCGCCCATCCAGAGCGCGCCCTCGCCGGCGTTGGCGCCGAAAACCGACGTCGTGGCGTTGGGCGTGGTGTTGAAAATATAGTTGGTCAACTGCACGAGATTGGTGGCGTTGAAGCCCATGACCCAGCCGTGATAAGGATCGGTGTCCGCAAAACTGCCGTAGGCGACGTATAAAATCCCGCCAGCCAGCGTGAGCGCCGGACGTTGAGCCTCCTGCTTTGGATCAAATGACACCACCAAGCCATTGCCGCCCACACTCTGTCCCGGCACGGACCCGCTGACCACCACCGGGCTGTAAGGTTGTTCCATTCCGTTGGTGATGTTCAAGGCGTGAATGCGATGGTAATAATTAGTCGTCGTGATGGTGACTTCGCGGGTGAGCACATCCGCATAGAGCGTGCTGGAAACGGGGTCAATGACCGGCGTCCCCGTGATGCCCACCTCCGGCGTCAAGTCAGTATAAACTCCATTGTGATACCGCCCGCCAAATTCACCATTATTGCTCAACGGCGCAATGCCCAGATTGGTGTGCCATAGCAATCCGCCATTGGCTCCCGCGTTGTTGTCCGCGTCGAAGGCGTAAATGCTGTCATGCTCGGTCGCCACAAACACCACGTTGCGCGTGCCCTGTCCGGGGATGGCCAAGTTGGCGGCATACAGCGGCTGCGCAAAAACAAAGCCATCCACCGCATAAGTTATCAGCCGGCCAAAGTTGTTGGTATTGACCGTGCCGGGCGTCAGCAGGGTCTCGTTGGTGTTCGCCCCGGTGCGCGCGTTGTCATTATGATAAGTCAGCACTGAAACCACCGGAGCGGTCGGCAAGGTCGTGAACGTCAGCGACGGCGCCGCCCAGGCCATGCCGTCCTTGTTCTCGGCGGCGGCGGTGAAATAATAGATCGTGTTGGTGGACAGGCCGGTGACAGTGACGGCAAAGCTCCCACTCTGCTGGCCCAAATAAATATTATTGGTCCAGGCGGCGGCGTTGGCGCCGCCGTCGGCCGGACCGTAATACAAAGTGACGGTCGGTGTCTGGTTGCCGATGGAAAGGATTTGGCCGTTCAGAATAGCCGAGGCACCCTGCACGTTTGAGGCCGGCAGATTCGTCACCGTTGCCAGGATGGCAGCCGGTGTGGTGAAGGATTGCGAAGGCGCGGCCCACGCGGCACCGGCATTGTTCAAGGCCTTTGCCGAATAATAATAAGTTGTGCTGGCCAATAATCCCGTGACCACGCAACTGAAATTTCCCGCCTGCGCTCCCAAAGAAACACTGCTCCTCCAACTTGCCGCGTTCGTTCCGCCGTCCGTCACGCCATAATACAATGTGACGGCTGGCGACTGGCCGCCGGTCGAAAGCACCTTGCCATTCAACGTCGCTGACGTGGCGCTGATGTTCGCCGCGGGCAGATTCGTTATCACGGCATTCGTTGGCGGCAGTGTTGAAATCACCGAAATGGCGCCGTTGATGGATAAGGTGTTGGTCCAAAACAAACCCGCAGTCAACGCCGGCAGATTCGTGGCGCTGAAAGAACCGGCTTGAGCCGTCGCATTGAAAAGAAAGAACAGGTCGCCGCCCTCCAAAGCCGGGCCGGCATTTGTCACCGTCAGTATTCCGCCCAGCGTCAGCGTGCCGACACCGGAAACGCGGCTGGCATTTTGAGCGTTCGTCCGGTTCAACGTAAAAACAGCGTTGCCCGCGAGAGTCAAATTATTGTTGATCGTCAGCGTCGAAGTGTCCACGCCGCCCAAACCGGGTTGCAAAAACGCGCCGCTCTGCACCGTCACCGGGCAACTGATCGCGCCGCTGCCGCCGAGCGTGCCGCCTTTGTTCGTGACCGCGCCGCCGCCGAGCAAACCATTCACCAGCAAAGTTCCGTTGCTGATGGTGGTGTTGCCGGAATAAGTGTTCGTGTCGCTCAATGTCTCGGCGCCGGCGCCGGTTTTCACCAGCGACAACGTGCCCGCCGTGTTTTTTATGACACCGCTGAACGTGCCGCCCGAATTGTTTCCACCCACGGTGAGGGTGGGCGAGCCGCTGGTTCCGTCCACCGTGCCGCCGCCGGACAAGCCGCCAATGGTGTCGGTGAAACCAGCCAGATTCAGCGTGCCGCCCACATTCACACTGCTGCCGGACGGAATCGCATTGGCCGCGCCCAATTGAATTATTCCCGCCGCGACGATTGTGTTGCCGCTGTAAGCGTTGGCCGGGCCGGAGAGGATTAGCGTTCCTTGCTGAACTGTCACGCCGCCGGTGCCGGTGTAGTTGCCAGAAACCGTGAGCGTGCCGGGCGAATTATGCGTCAGGCTGGTTACGCTGGAACCCAGCGCACCCGCCAGCACCGCGCTGCCGCTGCTCACAATATTGCTGATCACAATGCCCGCGCCGGACGTGCCGATGCTGCTGTTGATGGTGACGGCGGTATTTTTTTCAGCGCCCTGAATGGTCAAATTGTGCGGCGCGGCGGAATTGCCGGTGCTGCCGGCATTGTTGATGGTCGTCGTTCCCAGCACGCCAACCAGCGTGGTCGAGGTCGAGGTGGCATTATAAGCCGCGCCGATATCCAAGTCGGTATTGGACATCAACAGACTGGGCTGAACCGTCATCGTGTTGATGCTCGAATTCATGCTGATGCAGGCGACATTGTTGTGAGCAAAGGCATTGGCACCCAGTCCGGTTCCATCCATGGTGATGGTTTTTGTCGTGCCGTTGACCGTCCAATTGCAGCCGCCGCTGTTGCCGCCCGGTTTCAGCCAGCCCACGGTGGCATTGATATCCAAGGTGACCGTGCCAGAACCGCCAGACGCGGTGGGGCCTTCAGCCAGCCAGCCGGCGGCATTTGGAATGGTGGCGCTTTTCCAATCCGTCGTGATGCTCGTGCTGCTCCAAACCCCGGTCGTGTCTGAAGCCGTCCATGTGGACGTGCCGGCCGCCGCCTCCAGACTCAACGCTCCGAACATCAGCCAGCCGAAATAAGCGGCGGCGAACAATTTTTTCTTAGCCATCATGCTTTCAGCCGAAAATTGTAACACCCAATTCAATAGCGCCACAGACATACAAACCGCCAAAATATAACGCGAGATTTTCTCAAGCATCGGTCGAGGCTTGAGCCTCTTAAGTTGTCATGCTTTTAACAATAAAGCAAGATTATACCCCTTGCGGAGAAACCGGCGCCGCCGGGACGGTGCGGGGTTGCGCCCGTCGGGCCAGCGGCTCGATTTTTCGGCGCGCAGCGGCGGCGCGGCAACTTCATTCGCCGACGAAATGCAGCGCGACGCGGCGCGGATGCGGGCGCGTGCGGTGTTCCCACAAATAAATGCCCTGCCACGTTCCAAGGGCGAGCCGGCCGCTGCGAACCGGGATGTTCAAATTCACCGCCGTCAACGCCGTGCGGACGTGCGCGGGCATGTCGTCGTCGCCCTCCGCCGTGTGGAGGAACAGCGGGTCGCCGTCCGGCACGAGCCGTTTGAAGAACGCCTCCAGATCGCGGCGCACGTCCGGGTCGGCATTTTCCTGAATCAGCAGCGAGGCGGAAGTGTGTTGCAAAT
>Ga0224557_1004510_pt1 | contig 10122 bp, 8 predicted proteins | sample 714S31014metaG_FD_180677 | JGI IMG/M metagenome (GOLD analysis project Ga0224557, IMG submission 180677) | Peat soil microbial communities from Stordalen Mire, Sweden - 717 S3 10-14 | ecosystem: Environmental > Terrestrial > Soil > Wetlands > Peat | place: Sweden: Norrbotten County, Stordalen... | reverse complement strand
CTCGCCGGTTGGTAAATGACGAGCCCCGGCGCCTGCAGCAGACGACTTAGATACATCGCGGTGGCGTCACCCTCGACGTTCGAATTGAAGCAAAGAATGACTTCCTTGACCGGTCCATTCAGTCGCCGTACCAATTCTTGAATACGCAGTCGGTCGGGGGTGACTCCTTCGAGAGGATTGAGCACACCGTGCAGGACGTGATACGTCCCGCGAAAAGCGCCCGAACGCTCCACGGCGACGACATCCGGCGGATTCTCCACGACGCAGATCGTTGTTTGGTCGCGCCGATCGTCGGCGCAGATGGGACACAGCCCGCCGGTCTCGGCGATATTGCAGCAACGCTCGCAGAAGGAAAGCTTGGTCTTCATCTCCTCGAGCGAATTGGACAGGCGGGTTACGTCCTCATTCGGCTGACGCATCAGCCAAAAGGCAATTCGCTGCGCCGACTTCGGACCCACGCCGGGAAATCGACCAAGTTCGTCGACGACCGCCTGCAGCGGTGGCGGGTAACTCACGAGATCTCCTCGGCGCCGGGGAACATCTCGGTAATGAGGTGATTCGCCGCCGACTGCACGACAATGGAGCTCTCGTCGGGCGAGTAGTCCTCGTCGACAACACCTTCCGGCGCCGGTCGGTGCGCGGGACGCTGCGTCGGAGCGGGCGTGGCAGTCAACAGCGCCGGGTCAACTGTCCATTCAACCACGAGCGTGGTCTTGAACTCATGGTCCATCGCTCCGCGAAGTCCTTGGGAGATCATCTCGGTGTTCTGTCGCATCTCCTCGCTGGGCAGGGCAATCGTGAGCCGTTGACCGTCGAGGGCGCGGACTTGGGCGGCCTTCAACAGCAGCTGAGCGGCTCGCGATGTTCTTGGCACGACGCGCTGGAAAAAGCGTTCCCGCACGTCCTCCAGATTGAGTTGGTCCGGCTGAACGAGTGACGCGGGGGCCGGTTCTTGGGCTACGCGCTTCGAGACCTCCGGTTCGGGCTGGGACGGATCGACGGGAAATGTCTCGTTTGTTGAACCAATCGGTCGCAGCACTGGCGCCGGCGGTGCGGGGACCGGCGCGCTGCGCACGACTCCCCTCTCGAGTTTGGTCACCCGTTCATTCAACGCATCGAGCGAAGCGTCGAGCTCGGGCTTGATGAGTCGGATCAGGGCCACCTCGAGGATGACGATCTTTTCGGGGGCACTCTTCATTTCGCGCATCGAGCGCCCAATGGTCTCAAGTACCCGCACCGTTCGCGCGAGTCCCAACTTCTCACCCCACGCACTCAGTCGTACGCGATCGGCGTCAACGGCGTCGGCGACCTCGGGTGCCACCTGCAGCAAGAAGACCTGTCGCACTTCTCCCGCGAAGTTCTCCGCCAACTGCTCCGCATCCCAACCATCTTGACGAAGCATCGCGAGCGACTTCAATGCTTCAACCGGATCTTCGTTGACCAGTGCACGAAAGAGCCCGTCGAACTCCGGCTGGGTCTCGGTGATCGAACCCGTCGCGAGCAGTTGGTCCAGGGCGCTCAACGCGTCACGGGCCGAGCCGCGTCCGAGCCGGACCGCCGCGTCAATGGTCGCTTCGTCCGCGCCCAGGCCCGCGGCACCCTGCACGTCGTGCAAGAGCGAACTCAGGGTGTCGCCCCCGATGAGACGGAATTCCAGGTGCTGCGTACGCGAACGGATCGTGGGCAGCACCTTGTGGGGATCGGTGGTGGCGAGGACGAACACGACGTGCTGGGGTGGCTCTTCGAGCGTCTTGAGCAAGGCCGCCGAGGCGGCCTTCGAGAGCTGGTGGACCTCGTCGAAGATGTACACCTTCCAGCGACCGGGCGTGACGTGCCAGGCTCCCGCGGTGATTTCTCGAATGTCGTCGACGCCGTTATTCGATGCGGCGTCGAGCTCGATGACGTCAAGTGAGGATCCCCTGGTGATCGCCACGCAGCTCGCGCACTCGTTGCACGCGTCGCCATCAACGGGGTGCTCGCAGTTAAGGGCCTTGGCCAGAATTCGAGCCGTCGTGGTTTTGCCCGTCCCTCGGGGACCCGAAAACAGATAGGCGTGCGAGACCCGATCGTTCCTCACCGCTCCTTGCAGGGCGCGCACGACGTGATCCTGCCCCCGCAGCTCGCAGAATCGACCGGGGCGGAAACGACGGTAGAGGGAGGTCACTCCGTCGAGCGAAGTGGGGGTTGGAGTCGCATCAGCCATGCACGCATGCTAACGGTGCCCTGTGAGGTGCCGAGGTCCAAAGCGATGGTCAGGCGATCCGTGGCACCCGACACAATCCGCTGAGAGCTGCTGGCTTCCACCCCTGACTCGGTTCACGAACGGTCGTCGCACGGGACCCGACCACCGCTTTGGACCTCGGCATCAAAAAGGTTACCGGACGGACACCTGGTCCGTCTCGGGTAGCCTTGCAAGCCGGTATTCATTTCGCTGAGCGGGCGGCGAAATCCGGGAGGAGTGCGAGAGCGGCCGAATCGGCACGATTGGAAATCGTGTGAAGGGAAACCTTCCGTGGGTTCAAATCCCACCTCCTCCGCCATGGTGAAATTGTCGTGAAGCCAGAAGTTAAAGCCTCGTGCCGTAACTGACACGAGGCTTTAACCTCTCACTTCTACCGTGAGGCCATGACATCGATTCCCAGACCTGAGCGGTTGACTCACTACCCGGGCCCTGACAACGGTGACCGAGTTCGCTCGTCCTTGATTGGCGGCTTCGAGCGGCGTCCGGCATGAGTGCACCCGCGACCGTCGAAGAGTTGTTCGCTCTCTACGAAGCGAAAGGGCACCGACGCTACGGCGAACGTGTGTCGGCGCTCGAGCACGCCCTGCAGTGCGCGGCCCTCGCTCGCGCGGACGGCGCCACTGACGTGCTGATTGCCGCCGCACTCTTTCACGACGTGGGCTGGCTGGTGGATGGCGGGTCCGGCGATGAGGATTCCACACCCGCGCTTGATCATGGCCATGCGGCACTCGGCGCTCGCATCCTCTCGCCAATTCTTGGCCCTTCGGTCGCCCAACCTGTCGCACTGCACGTCACCGCGAAACGCTGGCGATGCACCATTGAGCCGACCTATTACCGCCAGCTTTCGCCCGCGTCCCAGGAGACGTTCAAGACTCAGGGCGGGTACTTGAACTCCGACGAGCGCACTCGCTTTGAGTCGCACCCCGGCTTCGAGACCGCCTTGGCGCTGCGTTCGTGGGACGACGCCGGCAAGGCACCAGGGCTCGATGTCGGCACTTTGCGTGATTACGAGGTCCTCGCGAAAGCGCTGGCAACTGAGACGCCGGGGCCAACCGCGCAACTGCCGTTCCCGCCACTCTGGCTACGCGACAACTGTCCCTGCCAGAGTTGTCACGATCCGCTGAGCAACCAGAAGCTCTTCCAGGTCACCGATCTGCCCGACGGGCTTTCGGTGGCGGACGTCCAAGTGACCGGCGACGAGGTCAGCATGACGTTTCTGCCCGATGGTCACCGCTCGGTGTTCTCGCGCGATTGGCTCTCATCACAGGGGCCGAGCGCGCGTGACGATGGTCGTACCGAGAAGGACAAGCAACTTTGGCGGGCTCGAGACCTCGAGGAAACCCCCCAGCGTGCCGACTGGTCCTCGTACCGCGACGACGAACATGAACGCCTTCGCGTTCTTCGCGGGATCGAGCGTGTCGGATTCGCGGTCCTTCGCGCCACGCCGACGGCTGATCGGACAGTGTTGGATATCGCACGGACCTTCGGGTACGTACGCGAGACAAACTACGGCGAGCTGTTCGATGTACGCGTTGAACCCACTCCGAACAATCTCGCCTTTACCGGAGTCGCAATCTCTCCCCATACGGACAACCCGTACCGGGATCCGGTGCCGACGATGCAGCTGCTCCACTGCCTGTCGAACGACGTCGACGGTGGTGAGTCGGGTCTCGTTGATGGCTTTCTGGCGTCCGTGATCCTTCGCGACGAGCACCCGAAATACTTTGACGTTCTCGCCGGCACGCCGGTGACCTTCGCCTGGGCCGACGAGCATAATTCCCTACGAGCGCGGCGCCCCCTGATCGAACTGGACCCGCTCGGTCGCGTGCGCGGCGTGCGCTTCAACAATCGATCAATGCAAGCATTACAGCTCGACTTCGACGACACGGTCGAGTACTACGACGCCTACCGATGCTTCGCTCAGATCGTCGCACGACGTGACCTTCTGCTGACCTTTCGCCTCGAGCCGGGCGACTGTCTGATCTTTGACAACACTCGGCTCCTCCACGCCCGTACGGCGTTCATCGAGTCGAGCACGGGCAAGCGCCATCTGCAGGGCTGCTACACCGATCTGGACGGGCTGGCGAGCACCATCGCCGTGCTCGAGCGAGCCGGCGGAGTTCGCCATGGCTGAAATGCTTCGAGGGCTCGTCGAAGGTTGGACGAGCCAGGTCACCCGCTCGGATCATCGGAGGCTTCAATGTCGACGCCCCTGATGCAACCGCCGGGTTTCGTAAGTACCCGTTGCATTAAATTTCCGTGACTTCACCGGCAGAGACCTCGTTCCAGTTCCGACACCAGGTTTTCACCTTCCACCCGTACCATGAGGGCATGGTTCCAATCCTCAGCAGCGAGCAGCGCGAGCACTATCGGCATCACGGATGGCTGCTGGTCGATGACGCGCTCGAGATCTCGGTGGACGAGTTGCGCGCCGAGGTCGACGAAATCGCGTCATGGGACGAGTCGGGCGAGTGGCTGCACCACTTCGAAATGACCGACCGTGGTCGCCAACTCGCTCGAACCGAGAACTTCACGCCGTTCTCCCCCCGCCTGCGCGAACTCCTGGGCGCCGGCACGATCAGTCGGATTGCGAGCGAACTGCTCGGCGAAGAGGCGCTGCTCTACAAGGAGAAAATTAACTATAAGTTGGCGGGGGGCGCCGGCTTCTCCCCTCATCAGGACAAGCCGGCGTACCCGTTCGTGGACGTCGTGCTGAGCGTCATGGTGGCAGTCGACGACGCCACCGTCGAGAACGGGTGCCTCTACGTCGCTTCCGGATGGCACCATGATCTCCTCGACCAGGACGAGCGAGGCTGCCTGAGCCCAGCGGTCGTCGAGCACCTGGACTGGCGGCCGGCCCCGTTGCGGGCCGGGCAGACCCTGTTCTTTCACGCGCTCACGCCTCACCGCAGCGGACCCAACTCGTCAACTCGTGATCGTCGGGCGCTCTACCCCACGTACAACGGAGTTTCCGAAGGTGATCTGCGTGATGCGTACTACGCTGCGAAAATCGAGGCGTTCCAACACCCCGACGAGGGCGATCGAGTCCGTTTGTCCCTTATTGGCGATTTTGAAGGGCGGCCCGCATGAACACTCCGAACACCGTTGAGGATCTCTTCGCCCTCTACGAGTCAAAGGGTGACGAGCACTACGGCGAGTTCATCACCCAGACCGAGCACGCCCTACAATGCGCGGCTCTCGCGCGGCGCGACGGCGCCACCGACGCGCTCGTAGTTGCGGCCCTCTTTCACGACGTTGGCCACTTGGTGGCCGACACGCAAAGCAACGACCGTATCGATCTCGCCGACGAGGACGACGACCATGAGCAGGTCGGCGCTCGAATTCTTTCGCCGATCCTTGGTCCCGCGGTCGCCCAGCCGGTGGCACTGCACGTCACCGCCAAGCGCTGGCGCTGCACGATCGACCCCACGTACCACGCTCAGTTGTCGCCCACCTCCCAAGCAACGCTGAAGGCCCAGGGCGGACTGCTGAGCCCCGAGGAGTGCGCCCGCTTCGAGGCTCACCCGGGCTTCGAAAGCGCCTTGGCGCTGCGGTCGTGGGACGACGCGGGAAAGGCCCCCGGACTCGAGGTCGGCGTACTGCGCGACTACGAGGGCCTGGTCAGGGTGCTGGCCGACGCTCGGTGACGAGCACGTCGCGCGCGCTAACGAGCACGTCGACCCGCTCTCCGATGTCAAAGACTTCGGCGGCGCTACTGCGCACGTCCACCTTCACGGTGACACCACCGACGCCAACCTGCAGTCTCGTCGTCGAGCCGAAGAAGGACCGGTGGGTGATGACGCCGAGCCCGTTTGGTGCGGCGAGGATCTCGAGGTCCTCGGGACGAAGCAACGCATCGAGAGGTCCGCTCGGCAGCGCCGAGGTACCTCCTCGGACCTCGACGGTCTGGGCGAACAACTTCACCCGATCCCCGGCCAACTCGACACTCACACGGCTTGAAGCACCCACGAACTCGGCGACGAATGCCGTGCTCGGCCGGTCGTAGAGCATCGACGGGCTCGCCACCTGCTCAACGCGTCCCTTAGACATGACGCACACCCGGTCGGCCATCGAGAGCGCCTCTTCCTGGTCGTGGGTGACGAAGACCGTCGTGATGGCGAGGCGCTGCTGCAGGGCGCGGATCTGATCGCGCAACTCGGCGCGCACTTTCGCGTCGAGGGCGGACAACGGTTCATCGAGCAGCAGCACACGCGGTTCGATGGCGAGCGCTCGAGCGAGTGCCACACGTTGCTGCTGTCCGCCCGAAAGCTGGTGGGGATACTTGCTCAAGTGGTCGCTGAGCCCGACCAGGTCGAGAAGTTCCCCAGCGCGTTGGCGGCGTTGTGAGGAGCGTTGTCCTCTCAGGCGAAGTCCGAACGCGACGTTATCGCGGGTGGTCATATTGGGGAAAAGGGAGTAGCTCTGAAACACCATTCCCATGTCTCGCTTTTGCGAGGGAGTGTCGCTGAGGTCCTTTCCATCGACCAATACACGACCGCTATCCAGGTGCTCGAAGCCCGCCAGCACTCGAAGGGCGGTGGTCTTGCCGCAGCCCGACGGGCCGAGCAGGGCGACGAACTCACCCGGCTGGATGTCCAGCGAGAACCCGTCGAGGGCGCGCGTCGTCCCGAACTGGCGCACCAGATGCTCCATGACCACCGGAGCTCCCGACGCGGGCGGATCAGACGGGTGTGTGGGGACCTCGGCGCGTTGCGTGGCGACTGACATCATGACTGCTTCCTCTTCAGGGTTCTTCGGGACTGTGAGCGGTCGAGCGAGACTATCAACGTGAGTAGCACCCACGTCGCGATGAGCGACAGCATCGCGACGGCCACCGTCACGTGGCCGTCGTTCTGGGAGGTTGCGACAATCCAGACCGGTATCGTCTGCCATCCATCGAGGCTCGCCATCGTGTATTCACCGAGCACCAGCGCCAGGGACAGCACCGTTGCGGAGAGCAGCGCGCTGCGCAGATTGGGAATCACCACGCTCCACAGCGTGCGGAACCAACTCGCTCCGAGCGAGCGGGACGCCTCGACGAGCGTGTGGAGGTCGATGGCGCCGAGACCGGCCGCCAGCGAGCGGTACACGAAGGGCATCACCAGGATCACGTACACCAGCGAAAGCAGGTAGGGCGACGACTTAAGCCACAACGGTGACGACGGCAGCACGCCCAGGATGAGGACGATGGGGGGAATCACGATCGGTAGCAACGTGATCGTCTCAAAGAGCGGCTTCAGCTTCGGCACCTTCAGATGCATGTACACGACCGTGGGCACCATGAGTCCCATTGCGACCACCATCGTCACCCCGGCGAGTCGCATCGAAAGCCAGAAGGCCGAACCCAGTCCGGGTTGGCTGGGAATGGACGTGAGCGGCGAGAAGGAGAAGTGGTTCTGGTCATTTTCCAGCGCGAAGTGCAGCGCCGCGTAGATCGGAGTCAAGAAATAGACGCCCGCTATCAGCAGGACGATCGCGCGGCCGACGTGGATGCGATGACGCAGACCGTGCCGGGACTCGGGAACAAAGACTTCGGGTACGTCACCCTCGATGATCACCCCGGGCGTCACCGTAACCATCGCGAGGCCCTTCGTTGTAGGAAGAAATAGCCGACCATGGAGATGAGCATCATGACGATCATGATGAAGCCGAGCGCGTAGCCAATGTTCGTCTCATTGGCAAGCACGTTGCCGTTCAGGACCGCGCCGATCTGAATGGGCGTCAGGGCAATCGTGCCACCCGTCAGCGCTTCAGCCGTGGCGTACGCCGAGAGGCCGCTGCCGAAGAGCAGCAGGGTGCTGCCGAGCACCGACGGCATGAGAACAGGTAGGCCCACGTACCTCCAGTACTTCCAGCTCGAAGCCCCCAGGTTCTGCGCGGCCTCTCGCCACGACTCCTTGAGTCCGCCAATTGCTGGCGTGATGATGAGCACCATGAGCGGAATCTGGAAGTAAAAATAGACGAGCTCCACGCCCGTGATTCGGTACAGGTCGAAGCCGTGATTCCACGGATTCAACCCGAAATGGGACAGGAACGAGGTGGCGAGGCCGGTGTAACCAACGGTGGCGATAAAGATGAATGCCAAGTTGACTCCGCCGAAATTGGCGAAGACGCCCGACGCGGTCGCCACCAGCCGACGCAATAACGCGAATTTGGACGTGGCCACGACGTACGCGAGCAAAGTGCCGAAGATCGCCGGCACTATGGCCGTTACCGCCGCCAACTTGAGGCTGGACTCAAAACCCAAAAGATACTGACCGCCACTCGTGATGGCCTTGATGTTCTGCAAGGAAAGGTGACCTTGATTGTTTCGAAAGGCCAGATTCACGATCACGATCGTGGGGACACCGAGACCGACCAGGACGTACGCGAAGAAGGGAACGAGGGGCAGCGACGTGCGCAGCGACCGCCACGCCCTGCGTGAGGAACGGGCTGCGCCCTCCCCACCGACGCCAGAGGGGGAACTGCTGGCGTCGGTGGGGAGGGTGTGGGGTTGGGTGGTCACACGCAGCTCGTCATTCTTGCTAGACGCGCTCAGCCAACGGCCGAGGCCCAGTTGGCGTCGACGTAGTTCTCAGCGGTGGTGAGTTGCGCCAACGTCGGGTACTGGATGGTGCCGGCGGGAGCCGGTGGCAACTTCGCGTACGCCGCCGCGTTGACGGTGCCGTTCTTCACGAGAGTCGCCAACTCGGCTGGTCGAGTCGAGCCTTCGAGCCACAAGTTCTGTCCCTCGGTCGAGTAGAGGAACTCTTCCCAGAGACGAGCCGCCGCCGGGTCCGCCGCGTACTTGCTGATGGCTTGGGAGTAGTAGGCCGCGTAGCTGGCGTCAGAGGGGATCGCTATCTTCCACGTGGGAATGACTGACGCGAGCTCACTCGCCTGCAGGTAGTCCCACCAGACGATGATCGGCGTCGCACCGGACTCGGCGGTCGAAGGACCACTGGCGCCCGGGACGAAGTTACCTTCGGCGTTGAGCTTCTGGAAGAACGTAACCCCTGGTGCAATGTTACCGAGCGAGCCACCGTTCGCGAGTGCGGCTGCGTAAACAGCCGAGAACGCCGCCGAGGCTTGGGTGGGGTCGTTGTTGATGCCGACCTCGTTCTTGTACTCGGGCTTGAGCAAGTCGGCGAACGAGGTGGGGCACGTCGTGACAACCTTGGAGTTGCAACCAATGGCGACGTAGCCGCCGTAATCGTCAAACCAGTAGCCCTTGGCGTTCTTCAGGCCGGTAGGAATCGCACTCCACGTAGCCACCTTGTAGGGGGCCAACAGGTTCGTGTTGTCCACCGCGAAGCTCGTACCGACGTCGAGCACGTCCGGTGCGTCCGCACGGCCCTTGTCCTGCTCGACTGCCGTGATCTCGTTCGCGCTCGAGCCTTCAGGATTCTCGGAGTTGATCTTGATGCCGTACTTCTTCGAGAAGTCCTTGATAATGGTGCCGTAGTTCGCCCAGTTCGAAGGAAGGGTAATCACATTGAGGTGACCCTCTTTCTTGGCCGCCTTGATCAGTGCACTCATGCCGCCGCACGCCGCGGCCGACGTCGCGGTGTTGCAGCTGGACGTTGCTGCCGACGCTGAACTACCCGCGAGCGAGATGCCCACGAGCGTGGTGCTCAGCAAACCAGCGGCCACTGACACTTTCAGTTTGTTTACCAACACGTGTACTGCCTCCTAAAAGTGAACACACCACGTTGGTGGTTCGACCGAGACAGTACGAGTGGCGGGTAAGCGCCCCGTGACGCCACCACGCAAACTGTGTGACAATTCAATGGATTTTCGGCGCACAATGTTCACACTGAGGAATCCTCGGGTTCCTCCAACACCGCCAGCAACTCCGCGACCGAGTCCAAGACCTCGTCCGAGCCATTCGCACGAAGACG
>Ga0224557_1004508_pt1 | contig 10124 bp, 11 predicted proteins | sample 714S31014metaG_FD_180677 | JGI IMG/M metagenome (GOLD analysis project Ga0224557, IMG submission 180677) | Peat soil microbial communities from Stordalen Mire, Sweden - 717 S3 10-14 | ecosystem: Environmental > Terrestrial > Soil > Wetlands > Peat | place: Sweden: Norrbotten County, Stordalen... | reverse complement strand
CGTAGTGTGAGAATGCCGAGAGCAACTCCTCTTTGGACGCGAACCAACGGTAAAGCGTGGGGCGCGAGACACCCGCTTGTGCCGCGACTTCGGACAGGCTGAGCTTGGTCTTGCCGTTGCGGCCCAGTACCTCGGCTGTCGCCGCCAGGATCCGCAGCCGCGTCGAGGTATCAGCCTCGGCGCTTGTCGCCCCCGCCGGTTGGCTCATAGCTTTCACTCCCCCATCAGGCTTTTTCGGGACGGCGGCGCACCAGCACCGACTGCTGGATCGCACCGATCGCGCCTTGCTCATCAAACAACGTGCCGACCGTCGTCCCGATGCCGTCCGGTCCGTAGTTGGTCTCCGCCCGAATACCGATCCATTCTCCGTCGGGAACGCGGAACACGTGCACCGCCAGATCGGTGTTGAGGAACGTCCACTTGCGAATATCAATCTTGCTGCCGATGCCGTTGGCGCAGTCGGCCACCGCGAACAGCCGCTCTAGCGGCGTCATGGTCTCACCCTTGACCAGGTCGACGATCGGCTTGATCCAGGATTCTCCCGGGCCGTGGTTCAGTGGTTCGGTCAGCCATCTCCAATCCAGGCTGTGCACGTAGTTGCGGTCCCAATCCTTCGCGAGGTCGCGGCTGCGGGCCTCGGACAGTGGGCCGGGCAGGGGTGCGGCCGCGTGAGCCACGGCCTGCGTGTCGAGCTGCTGCAACCGCCAACCGCTGGCACGGGCGACGGGCCGGGGCTGACCGTCGGGGCCCAGGGCCAGCATCTCGGCACTGACCAGCTCGATCTGCTTGCCGCCGCGTTCCTTTTGCGACCGCACCCACAGGTCGCCCTCGGCCGGCACTGGGCCCAGCAAGTCGATGACGACCCGGCTGAGCCGGGTGTCGTCGCGCTGCTCACAGCGTTCGAGCGCGCGCACCAACAGCGCCGACACCGGCGCGGCGTGCTGTATTGCCGCCGTCCAGGTGCTTCGTACCAGATCGGTCGCCCTGAATTTCTCGCCCACGGCGTCGGCTTCGTCGACGAGCTCGTAGTAAGCGTCGGTCATCTGCTACCTCTCAGGTCTCTAGGGCAGGCCGGCGCCGGGAGTGGCAACCGTCACGGCGTCGAGCCGGGAGAGTCGGGTGCCGACCAGGCGTTGGGGATACGCATCGGTGCTGGACAGCAGAAACAGCGTGCGGCGTTCGGGGCCGCCGAGCGTGCAGGCGATGGCACAACGCTCGCCCATGTCGATGCGATCTGTGACGGTCCCGCCCGCAACGATCCGCTCGAATTGGTGAGCCAGGGTCATCGACGTCCAGACGCCGCCCTCGGCGTCGAGCGCGATGCCGTCGGGCGGCCCGTCCAGGCCGTCGGCGAAGATCCGCCGGTCGTGCAGCGCGCCAGGAGAACCGGGGTCGCCGATGGTGAACGCGGTCAACCGCCGGCCGATCGACTCGGCGACAATCAACGTCTTGCGATCCGGCGTGATGACCATCCCGTTGGGAAAGTCGAGGTCCTCAGCGACCACCGTGGGGCTGTCGTCGGGATCTAGGCGGATGATGATGCCGCCCGAGGAGGCTTGGGATCCGATGTAGGCGCGGCCGGTGTCGTCGATGACCATGTCGCCGAGGTTGGCCGGAGCCAGCTCGCTCAGATCGGCGATGGCAACCACGGTTTCGCCGTCGTAGCGCAACACCTGCCGGTCTTCGGTCGAGGCGATCAACAACGAGCCGTCGGGACGGAAGCCCAAACCCGAGGGGGAGTGCCCGGGTAGCGGCAACGTGGTCAATGAGCCACGCAGGTCGGCAGTGTGTACGGCTTCACCCAGCATGTCGGAGAACCACAGCAGTCCCTCGAACCAGCGTGGGCCTTCGCCGAAGCAGAACCCGTTGGCCAGCGGCTCGGGGATCATCCGCTCACGCCTTTGGGCAAATCTTCCGCTTTACAAAACACGGCAAAAGTGTCACGCACCGCAGGCACTGGTGTCAATCTGCTGATCGCGCGAGTTCGCGTGCGACGGCCGCGTGGTAGGCATCGATCCTGGCGGGGTTGGCCTGCTGGAAGAGCTGATCGGGCAGCGGCGCGTGCTTGTACGCCTCGATCGTCATGGTCCGCGTGAACAGCGTGACGTCCTGCCCCGGCCTGGCGAACCGGTACTCCACGGTGATGCGGCCTTCGAGGCCGCTGTTTAAGCCGCCGGGGTCATCGCGGTCGTGGCCGAGCCGACCGACCGAGTTGAATACAAACATCGTGGGCCGCATGGCGATGGCCAGCTGCCAGGTGAAGATGCGGTCACCGTCTGGACCCGCTTCCTGCCAGGTGTCACCGACCTTCAGCGGGAGCTCCGGCAGGCTGCCGATATGCGCGCTGCCCGGGTAGGTCTTCGTCCAATTCTCCGGGTTGGTGACGAAGTCGTACACCGTCTCAGCGGATTGGGTGAAGGCGGTCTCCGAAGTAGCGGTCACGATTCCCAATCGGTTTGCCTCTCTGTGATTTTGTTGCAGAAAGCTAGCTTTACAAATATTACTCTGACTGTCACGCTGGGCAATGGACCGCTGTCGCGGTGAGGCATCATTTAATAGCGAGAGGTGAGACGGATTTGACCACGGATTCCGATCAGACTCAATGGTCGGTGGAAAGCCTGCTCGAACTGTTCGACGCACAAGCTGACGGGCCCGACCGGTTCACCGGCGAGACCGGCGTTGCCGGCCAGGACGAGCGTCAGGTAGTGGAAGGCACCCAGGTGCTTGCGCAGGCGATTGTGGCTGTGGCGAAGCGATTCCCCGACAAGTCGATCCGGTCGGCGCACGCGGTGTTCTCCCGCGCCGTCGTTGTCGGGCCCCCGATCGAACTTGTCCTTGACGTTGTAGCCGAGGGCCGGTCCACCGCCACCGCGATCGTCGCCGTGCACCAGAACGGGCGACGCTGTCTGAGCATCACGGTGCTGGCCGACGTCCCGACCGCCGACGTCATCCGGCACCACTTGCCGCGGCCCGACGTGCCGCCCCCGGCCGATGCCAACCACGCTGTGATGCCGATGATCGGGCGGGAGCTGCGACTGGTCGACGTTGTCGACGTCAACAGCCCTGACGAGGTCGGGCCGCCGGAGCTGTATGCGTGGCTGCACTACGACCCGATCCCGGGCCGAGACGATCTGGCCAAGGCGCTCCTCGCGTACTTCACCGGACATCTGGGGATTTCCACCACCATGCGCGCCCATCCGGGCATCGGCACCAGCCAGGCCCACCTGACCGTGTCGACCGCACCGATGAGCATCTCGGTCGCTTTCCACGAACCGGTGCGCTGGGACGGCTGGCTGTTGTACACGCACGAGAGCACTCAGGTCGGCGCGGGGATGTCGTACGTGCGCGGTGCCGTGCACTCCGAGGAAGGCGAGCTGCTGTGCTCCTTTGCCCAGGAGGCGCTGATCCGGCCACTGCGCACCACCGACACGTCGATCGACGCCAGCGCGCGGTTCTGACGGCTCGAAAATAAGGCTAGGAACGTAGATGCGCTTCACTATCACGCACCCGATGCACACCCATCCCTACAACCCGGAGTTTTTGAGCGGGGACGCTATTGAGAAGGTGGCGACAGCCGCCGAGGCGGCGGGAATACACGGCTTCGGCTTTACTGACCACCCGGCACCATCGCAGCGGTGGCTGGAAGCCGGTGGTCACGACGCGTTAGATCCTTTTGTCGCATTGAGTTTCGCGGCGGCCCGGACGACCACCCTGCGGCTGATCCCGAATATCGTGGTACTGCCGTACCGAAACCCGTTCGTGGTGGCCAAGGCTGGCGCCTCGCTGGACCTGCTCTCCGGTGGCCGGTTCACCCTCGCGGTGGGCGTGGGTTACCTCAAACGGGAATTCGCGGCGTTGGGCGTCACCTATGACGAGCGTGCCGAGTTGTTCGAGGAAGCGCTGCAGGTGATCCGGGCGATCTGGACCGGCGACGACGTGTCTTTTGAGGGAAAGCATTTCTCCGCGCGTGGCATCACAGCGCACCCACGCCCGATCAGTGATCCGCATCCGCCGATCTGGATCGGCGGCAACACGGCATCCGCCCGCCAGCGGGTGGCGCTGTACGGCGACGGCTGGTGCCCGTTCCCCGCCCCGCCTCAACTGGCCCAGACGGCCGGCACCGCCACCATCGACTCGCTGGAGCGCCTCAGTGAAGGCATCGACGATCTGCGGCGCCGATGCGATGCGGCCGACAGAGATTGGTCGGCGATCGACGTCACGTTCGCGAACTTCGACGGCGGCAGCCCGACGGACGACGAGTTCAATGCCGACGCCTACCTCGACGGCCTGGAAAAGCTGGCGAAGCTGGGCGTGACGTGGGTGAGTGTGCACCTGCCCGGGGACAGCATGGCGCATGCACTCGAAACCCTGGAGCGTTTCCGTTCCCGGGTGATTGACGCGTTCTAATGGACTTCTCGCGCATCGCGCTTTCGCCCGAAGACAACGCCTTTCTCGAACAGACTCGGGCGTTCGTCGCTGAACACGTCACCGACGAGGTTCTCCGGCGCGATCGCGAGTTCGGCGAAAACTTTGATGAGAAAGTGCATTTGGCGCTCGGCGAAGCAGGATATCTGGCCTCGGATTGGAAACTTGAGTCCGAAGGGGGATTCAGCCCCGTTCGCCGGCGAATCTTCCAGCTCGAGATCGCCCGTGGCCACACCCCTTGGTACCACTGGGGGACCACGTCAGTCGTAGCGCGGTTGATGCAGCAATTTGGCGCCGCGGAGCTCACCAGCTTGGTATTACCGGGAGTGCTTTCCGGCGACATCCGGCTGTGTCTGGGCTACACCGAGCCTGAAGGTGGTTCCGATGTTGCGACCTGCAAGACTCGCGCGGCGCTTGACGGAGACACATGGATCATCAACGGCTCCAAGATGTTCACCTCAAATGCCCAGAACGCCAAGTACGTATTTCTGCTCACCAACACCGATCCGCAAGGGCCGAAGCACAAGAACCTGACCATGTTCCTGGTGCCGCTTGATTCGCCTGGTATCGAGATTCAGGGCATCCGCACATTGGATGGCGACCGCACCAACATCGTTTACTACAGCGACGTGCGTGTCGACGATCTTTACCGGATCGGTGAGATCAACGGTGGCTGGACGGTGATGCGGTCAGCGCTCGATTCCGAGCATGGCATTACCGGTCCTGAAGACCATGGCTTGCAGTATATTTCGGCGATGTCCAGCCATGGCACGGAGATGGCAGACGCGGTCGACAAGACCGCTGCGATGGTGGCGGAAGCGGATTGCGGCGGGCGGCGTCCGCTGGACGACGAATCGGTGAAATACCGGCTCGGGCGCAGCGTGGCCCGGATGGAGGCCGCGCTGTCCGCACCCGGGATGTTCGGACGCGTAGCCATCGCACAAACCATGCGCGATATTTCCGGGGATTTGATGGACGTAATGGGGGCCGCATCGGCCTTGCCGACCGATACCCAGGGTTCCGCCGATGACGGCGCTGCGGAACACATATTCCGGTTGGCTCTACCGGTGGGAATCTACGGCGGCAGCCTAGAGGTCTTCCGCAACATGATCGCCCAGCACGCGCTCAACCTCGGACGACCTGCCTACCGAGCTTGAGTCTCTCGCCGCGAAAGTGCAACTACCGACGGCGCCACTCGGGAAATGTGTTGCCAGTTGCACTCTCGCGGCGTTAAACGAGGGGTAGCTCGGCGACGACGTCGACCCGAGTGGCATCGAAACTGAGGAACCCTTTGATGGGAAGGGTCTCGGGCGGCGGATCCAGGTAGCTCCAGGCAACGTCGTCGACGACCCGGTCATCGAGTACGGCGGACCAGTAGGTCGCGAAACCTTTGTAGTTGCAGTAGGTCGTCGTCTCGGACCGTCGCAGCAGATCGGTGCGCACGTGTGCGGGATCGACGTAAAGCCGCGTTTCGACTGCGGTCTCGAAAACGATCGTTGTGTCGTCCGTATCCACGAGAGCGGTGCCTGTGAAGCCTCCGACACTGACGCGCAGCCGGCGCTTCGTCGGGCGGCAGTCGACGCGGTGGTACGGATTGGGCGGGTAGTGGACGAGCTCGCGGCCTTCCTCCAGCCAGGTGTCGACGGCATCCCACGGCACCTGCACATAGCCGGGTGCCTCCGGTTCGGGCTCGGAGGGCAAGCCCGTGACCTCGTCGGCTGGGAACACATAGCTGAGCGGGCGACCCTGCCGGTGCACCATCAGCGCGCGTTCGGTGTCGATCACCACGCGACCATCCTGAACAGCTTGCACGCGCCGCGGATGCGGCTCGACATAGACGACGCCGGCGGGCACGGAGGGACTGAATCGCCCTGCGGGATCGGAGCTGAACGGACCACGTCCGGCCACCAGCGTCATGAGTTTCAGTGTAAGCACCTCACATTGCTGCGGTCCGGCTGGTGAGGCAGCGGGGACACAGAGTAGGAACTAAACCATGGCCGGACCGGTAGAAGGCGTCAAAGTCGTCGAGCTCGGAGTGTGGGTGGCCGGACCGGCTGCGGGGGGCATCCTGGCCGACTGGGGCGCCGATGTCATCAAGATCGAACCGCCGGCTGGTGACCCCGGGCGCATGTTCGGCCGGATGCTGGGGTGCGACCTCGGGGTCAACCCGCCGTTCGAAATGGACAACCGCTCCAAGCGGAGCATCGTCTTGGACCTCACTACCGAGGCAGGCCTGGGCATCGCATTCGAATTGCTTTCTGATGCGGATGTTTTCGTGACCAATCTGCGACCCGGCGCGTTGCAACGCCTTGGCCTCGACTTCGAGTCGGTGTCGGCGCGCAACCCCCGCCTGGTCTACGGCCTGATCACCGGGTACGGGCAAACTGGGCCCGACGCCGACCGTGCCGCCTATGACGTCGCGGCGTTCTGGTCCCGCGCCGGTCTGGCCCATCTGCTCACCCGGCCCGGCGACACGCCGCCATTCCAGCGGGGCGGCATGGGTGATCACTCGGCCGGCATGACCTTGGCCGGGGCCATCTGTGCGGCGCTGCTGGCTCGCGAACGCAGCGGAACGGGCCAGCTGGTGACCACCTCGCTATACCGCCAGGGCGCCTACACCGTGAGCTTCGACCTCAACACCTATCTGCTGACCGGCCAGCCGATCGCGATCGGGCAACGCGAGACCATGGGCAACCCGTGCATGAACAATTACGCCACCTCAGACGGGCGGCGGTTCTGGATCGTCGGGCTCGATGTGAACCGGCACTGGCCACCGCTCTGTCGTGCCGTCGGCCGTCCCGAGTGGTTGACCGATCCTCGGTTCGCCGACGCCCTTGCGCGCGCCGTCAACGCGGTGCAGCTGGTCGCGGAGTTGGACGAGATCTTCGCGACCAGGTCGCTCGAGGAGTGGGCGGAGGTCTTCGCCGGCGAGCCGGACTTCTTCTGGTCACCGATCAACAGTCTCGAGGACATCGTGGCCGATGAGCAGTTCCACGCCGCAGGCGGAATCGTCGACGTACCGGACGGAGAATCCAGTATCCCGATGGCGGCCACACCCGCGGATTTCCATGGCACGCCGTGGGCGCCGCGTTCTGCGGCACCGGAACTCGGGCAGCACACCGACGAAGTTCTCGCCGAGCTCGAGGCGCGCCGCAGGTCGTGATCGGCTAAAGCGGCTTTACAAATTTCCGCCGAAATGTCACGCTGTCTGGTGAGTCGCGTCACCCGATTCACCGAGCCCGGCCAGTCCCCGGGAGCGGTGCCGCGTGAGGAACGGATTTGATGGTCACTCCAATTTTCGACACCAGCGCGAGCCCCTGGGTCGGCTCAACGCGAGCCCCCAGCACGGACGACGAGTGTCTGCGCTATCGACTCGACGTTGTCGCTGCCAACCCCGTCGACGTCGTGCAATCGGCCGGGGGTTGGCTCTACGACCGGATGATGGCCGGCTGGGAGGTGACCGTGTTGCTGCCGGACGGCTTCGACACCCGCCCGCTGCGGATCCTCGGGGTGCGGACATCGGACCTCCAGGCGGAACTGGCGCCAGAGTTCATATCGGTCGCAACGAGCCAAAGTCTGGCGGTCAGCGCCGAGGCATTCAGCTCAGATGCCCGAGTCCGGGACAGGGTGCTCGACGCGATGGATCGCCCTTCGACCGAAGTCGCTCTGTGGGGTGACGGGTGGCCCCTGCGAATCAATCGAGGGATGACCAGAGCGCAGCACGCGCTCAGCTCAGGGGCGCGGGTGTTCAAGGGCTATGCGCTCGCGGCAGCTGGGATCAGATGCGACACCGTCGATCCCACCGAGACATTGCTGTGTGATCTGTCAGCTTGCTTGCCGGTCGAGTCCGAGCTCATCCGGCTCGGCTAGCGGCATGAAGAAGTATTACGGCCACGCTCTGCTCTACCTACACGAAACGATTTCGCTCGGATCAGGTCGCAGCGACCGCTTTACCGAGATGTTCGTCGACACCTACCAGCCGATGATGGACGCGCTCGGCGCGCGGCTGTTCGCGATCTGGGAGTCCACCCCCTACAACGGCCACTGGCCGCAAGTGACGATCATCTGGGAGATCGACAAGTTCGCCGACTACGCCAGGATCGGTGCTGCGCAAGCATGCGGCGGCAGCCACGCGGCCGCCGCCGGCAAATGGTCGGCGTTTCTGGCCGGCATCGGCGCCTCGGGTGAGGGGCGCATCATGTATCCCGGGCCCAGCAACAAACCACTGGCCCAGCTGATTGAGGCTAATTTCACTGCGCCGCTGGTGATTCAAGAAATCATGCAAACCAAGCCGGGGCGTCAGGACGACTACATCCGTGAGCTGGAACGGCTCTATGTGCCCTGGTCCGAGCGCACCGGTAAGCACTGGCTGGGTTCGTTCACCACGACCTTCCGCTACAACGAGGTCATCCACTACTGGGCGCTGGACCGCGGTTGGGATTGTTTCGCGAATCACTACCCGTCCTGGAAGGACAGCCCGCCCGCCGAGATCGTAACCTGGATGAGTGTTGCGCCGGCACTGCGCGACGGTTGGGAAGACTCGATTCTGCAGGCCCTGCCCCCATCGCCGCTGCAGTGAAGCGGTAAGTCGTGGCTGAGATCGTTGGGAGCAACCTGCAGCGGGCACTGGGCCGGCCGACCCCGATATGGGGCGGTTGGATCACCGGCCCGACCCTGCTCGGTCCTGAGGAATTCGCCCGGGCCGGTTACGATTACGTGGGTTTCGACGCTCAGCACGGTTACTTCGACGAAGCCGAAATCAGCGGCATACTGCGGCGTCTCGAACATCTGCCCCTCGGCACCGCGGTGCGGCTGCCCAATGCCGACGCGGCACCGATCGGGCGCGTGCTGGACGCCGGCGCCGACGCCGTCATCATCGCGATGATCGAGTCGGCCGACCAAGCCGCCGCCGCGGTAGCCGCCACCCGTTACCCGCCGACGGGCATCCGCAGCTTCGGTCCGCTGCGCGCGAGCCTCGGCCACGACCCCGCCGCCCTCGAGTCCCGGGCAAGCGTATTCGCGATGATCGAAACGGCGGCGGCCGTGTCGGCGGTCGCTGAGATTTGCGCCGTCGAAGGTCTGGCCGGAATCTATATCGGGCCAGCCGATCTGGCGATCTCGATGGGTGTCGACGTGGTTGGGGCGACCAGAAATCCGGAAGTGCACGACGCGATCGTGCGCATCCATCGGGTAGCCACAGCTGCCGGGCTGGTCACCGGGATACATGCCAGCGACGGCAAGACCGGTCGCGCCATGGCGCAGCTGGGATTTCGGATGATCACCCTGGCGGCCGAATCGCAGGCGCTGCGACGAGGTGCGACGGAGTACCTGCGCGAGGCGACGGAATGACGGAATTGGACGGCGAAGACCGGCTCGACCCCCGCCTGCGCGCGATAGCGATCACGCGAACCGTCTTTTCACCGGAGGCGATCCGCCTGATGCGCGCGCCGTTCGATCAGCGTCGTCGGGAGGCTTTCGAAGAGCTGGAAAAGCGCGAGGCGCGCAATGATGCATGGTCGGTGCAGACCACAGAGGCCAACGTGGTCGCCAAATCCGGCCTGGTCGCCGTTCGCATTTATCGCCGCGGCCAGGTTCTGCGGACACCGGTGGTCATCTACTGCCACGCGGGCGGGTTCGCGCTGGGCAACCTCGACACCGATCACGGCCAGTGCGTGGAGCTCGCGCGGCGCGCGGGGTGC
>Ga0224557_1004505_pt1 | contig 10127 bp, 7 predicted proteins | sample 714S31014metaG_FD_180677 | JGI IMG/M metagenome (GOLD analysis project Ga0224557, IMG submission 180677) | Peat soil microbial communities from Stordalen Mire, Sweden - 717 S3 10-14 | ecosystem: Environmental > Terrestrial > Soil > Wetlands > Peat | place: Sweden: Norrbotten County, Stordalen... | reverse complement strand
TTCATTCTTGGTGCATGGGTCAGCACTTCGAGCGGCCGGGCAGGCAACGGCTGCAAACCTTGTGGGCGTCACCGCCGATACCGCTGGCGCGGCCGTACCTTTAGCACACGTGTCTGTCACCAATGACAGCACCGGCCTGGAGCGCCAAACTACTTCCGACAAAGAAGGCAACTTTGTTCTTCCGGATCTTCCGCCAGGGACCTATACCTTAACGGCCCAACGGGCGGATTTCCCCCGTGTGCGGATTCCAGGGCTTCAATTGCAGGCCGGCGTCAATTCCCTAGTTTCCGTGCAATTTCCCGCCCTCGTGACTCTGCGCGGGACAGTCAAAGATTTCAAGACGTCAGAGCCGATTGCAAAAGCGCTGGTTTCCATTCGCGCCCAAAATCTCGAAGCGATCACGGACGATACAGGCCGCTTCGAACTCTCCAAAGTTCAGCCCGGCGAAGTGGAACTCTATATAACCACAGTGGGTTACGGGCTGCTCAAAACAAAGCTGCAAGTTCCGGTGGGTGGCGGCCCTGAGATCGAACTCCAAATTGGCCAAGAGGCGCTCAAGCGGAATGATCAGATCACGGTTACCTCCGGCCCGTTCGATCCCATCGAAACTGAAGCACCCACCGAACAGGTTCTGCAAGCTTCGGAACTGAAGAACCTTTCGGGTCTGTTCGGAGATCCGTTCCGTTCGATACACAGCCTGCCCGGGGTGGCGGCTCCGGACGACTACTACGCCGATTTCGCCTATCGAGGCGCCGGCATCCCGAATATCGCGTTCTATATGGACGGCGTGTTATTGAAGAACCCGTTTCACGAGGACAAACAGCTTACCGACGTGGGATCGGTTTCGCTGTTGAATGGGGATCTCATCGAATCCATTTCGCTGCTCGGAGGCGGGTTTCCCGCCAAGTACGGCGACAGCACGGGCGCAGTGCTGAATATCCAGACGCGCGAACCTGATAACCAGAGAGTATCGACGCGGATCAACATGGATTGCTTTCAAGGCGGTGCGACCGCTGAAGGTCCGTTGGGCCATTCGAAGAAAGCGGCGTGGCTGCTATCTGCACGGAAGAGCTATCTCCAATACCTGATGAAACGCATGGGCTATTCCGGTCTGTCCATCGGATACTATGACACGGAAAACAAACTGAGCTGGGATCCCTCGCCGAGCCAGCACATCAATCTGATGGTGATCAATGGAAGCGCGAGTCTGAATCAGACCTTCTCCGACCCGGATGATACGGCCAAGGCGCAAAGCCCAATGGACATCGTGGACATGAGTTGGCAATGGACTCCGCGTACCTCCTCAAGCTTGCGCACCGCCCTCAGTTACAGCAGCGAAAGCGACCACAACCAGATGGACAGTGGCGACCTCTTGCACTCCCCGACGAAGGATTACGGATTCCGGCATGATGACACGATCCAACTCACCAAACATTTCAGCCTGGAGACAGGCGCCGAGGCCCGAGATGCCAGGGAAAACTATGTAAGCAACTTTGTGTGGAATGTCCTGACGGCACGGCCGATGGTAACTCCTTTTCCGTTAGGGAAGTTCGATCAGCAAACCTGGCAATACGGCGCATATACCCAGCCATCATGGAGCGCTCTCCACGGGCGGATACTTTTGACCGCGGGTGGACGGTACGGCCGCCTCGACTATACGCGCCAGGATGTCATGCTGCCCCGCGCAAGCGCGTTGATTGGAATTACGCCGACAACCAAGATCTTGGCGGGCTATGGGCAATACGCACAGTTCCCCGAACTCGAGCAACTTCTAGGAGACTTCAACAACCCCGCACTTCGCGCCGAACGCTCGACTCACTACATTCTGGGATTTGAACAGCAGTTTTCCGAGAGGATCCGCCTCAAGGTGGACTTGTATGACCGGAAAGAAAATCAGATTCCCTACTCGCCGGAAACGGAATGGCGTCTAGTGAACGGCGTTGCAGCTATGCCGGTCTATGGAACTGTGTTGACCAATTCCACTCGGGGTTATTCCCGCGGCATGGAGATCACCTTGCAGAGGGTGAGCGCCAATCGGCTCTCGGGGTGGTTGTCCTACAGCCTGGGACACGCGCGCTACTGCGATCAATTGGCCAACCTGTGTTTCGATGGAGACTACGACCAGCGTCACATCGGGACCGCTTTTGCCAGTTATCGCTTCAACCCGACCGTGTATTTGAGCGGCAAGTTTAACTACGAGAGCAACTTTCCGGTAGTAGGCTTCTTCCAGGGCAATCCGGCGGCGAACGATCAGACGGCAAATTTCACGCTTTCCGACCAGCGCAACCAGTTGCGCGTGCCTACCTTTACCCGGCTGGACACCCGGTTGAACAAGGCCTACTATCGCAAGCGCTCCAAGATAACCCTGGACGTGGAAATCGACAATATGATGAACCACAAAAATTGGCGGTACTTTGGCTTGCAACAGTACGATTTCAGCACCGGAAAGGCAACGATGCGGCGCGGTAACATGTTGCCAATTCTACCATCTGCCGGATTCACCCTCGAGTTCTGACTGCTACACTGCGATTCCGGCTCGGATCAACGAAAAATCTACTACAGCGCCGGTAGGGGAGGGACTCAAACACCGTCCCTTCCCCACACCCCTACCCGGCTCAGAGATACAACAACATGACTTCCAAAGACAAAGTGCATGGCAACCTATATGAAGCCCGATCTGTATTAATGTGAGCGCTATCTGAACCCCATCATGTCGAGCGCGGTTTTCAGTGGCAGTCTCTATGCATGGGCACAACGAGACAGCGGCGAAGGACAGACTGGCGCGAGTTGGTCAGTGAGCAGGTACGAGCGGACAGGGCGTAACGGCGTTTTGCCGTGAGCGCGGAATCCGTACGTCGAGTTTTTACGGCTGGAAGAAGTGGCTTGGCGTCGTCGATGAGAGCCAAGCAGGGGGACCCTCCGGCAGGTCTTCGTCCATGGGGTGCAAGGCCGTCGCAGAACCTGCCGCCCGGTTTTTGGAATTGAAGTTGGCGGCTACTGCAGAGCCGGTCAAGCCCTCCCCCACAGCAGTCCCAATGATCGAAGTGCGGTTGCAGCATGGGCGCAGCTTGATGATAGCGCCAGATTTCGATGCGACTCATCTTCAGCGGCTGCTTGCAGTGCTTGACCCTGCGATTCCCGTGGACAAGTCCTCGTCTGCCGCGTGGCAGCCTGTCTCAAAGACAAGTTCCCCACTTAGGAGTCCAACTATCGAATCAGCCGACGGCGGAGTGTCCCCGCAAGTCCTGCCATGCCGCTCAGCAATAGGAGCAGACTTGATGGCTCCGGCACTGGACTCGAGCCTCCAACGTTTCCAACGGTGACCGTGAAATCCTCGTCCCCCAGCAAATCATAGGTGATTCCATCGCTTCCGCCCAGCACCTGGAATTCACCCGAGTACGTGCCATTCGCGGTTCCCTGAGGCACAGTCACGTCGAATAACGCACCCGTATAGGAATCGCCCGTATCTCCGGCAAGACTCAATGGCCAAGGAATGTTCCCAAACGCGGTGTCGTCCAAGGTCAACGGCGAGTCGAGCGAAGCAACATTGTCGCTGTTCAGGTATAGGCCGTTGGACGGATCAAGGTTGGTGATGGTTGCATCAAACTCGACAATATCCCCGGCAACGGCGCTTTGATCCGGATTGGTAAAAACGAACGTGTACGTGTCCGCATTTGCGGCCGGAGCGCTGAGCAAGAGAATCGTACTCGCGAGTGAAAGCAACAAGAAATATTTCAAGCCCTTCATGAATTCCTCCGAATAAATGTTAGAAAACATTGAGATGATCCCTGTTTACGGCAGGGTGGCATGAACGCTTGACGAGAAAGTGCCCCCGGTATAACTCCCTGAGATTTTTTCCACAACCGCCGCTCCGTTAGCGCCCGCGCTGGCCGGGAAGTTCACCGTGACGGTGGCAGATCCGCCCCCGGCGGCAAGAGTTCCCAGCGTCTGCGGTAGGGGCGTGCCCGAAACGGACCCCAGTGCTGCTCCGGTCAGTGTCACGTTCGAGGCAGCTCCCGTGCCGTTGTTTGTTACCTTGACGGTCGCTGTATAACCAGCGCTGGCCGACCCGGACAGCGGAGCCGAAGTCGTCAGCACGATCGTAGGCGCCGCGACCACGTTAAGCGTTCCAGGGACAAACGTGAACGTGTAGTTCGCCGCCGTCAGTGTGCCCTGCGCGGCCGTGATCGGATACGTTCCGATGGGGCTGGAGGTGGTCGCCGCAGTGGACAAAGCAGGCAATCCGCCCAGAACAGCCGTGGTGTCTCCATTGACGAAGCCGCTGTAATTGGCCGAGAGAGCCGGATTCGCAGTTCCCACGATCTTGCTGATGTTCACCGCCGTCACCGTCAGCAGCGCCGGGTTGACCGTCAGTGTCACTGATCCAGAGGCCGTGGTGTAATCAGTCATATTCGTAGGAGTGAAGAGAACCGAAAGGGTGTGCGTTCCAGCGGTCAGCACAGTGCCAACAAGGGGTGAATAGGCGAAGGTTCCGACTATGGTCGAACTGGCATGAAGCTGCGTTGCACTCAGCGCAGTGCCGTAGGGGATGGCCGCCGGAGTCGCCCAGATGATGGTGGGAGTGATTTGGCTTGGCACGGCCGTAATGGCATCGCTAACGTGAATCTGCTCATTGATGGACAACTGCGTTGCGGGCGCAACGGAAGTCAGCGTGTCGGTTACATGAATGGTATCGGCAATGTTCAGCAAAGTGGATAGGTTGAAAATGGGCGCATCGGTTACATGAATGGTCTCGTTGATCGAGACATTGGCGGCCACCACCACGCCCGTTCCGGTCAAGGTTGCCGTTTGCGGCGAGCCGGTCACGTTATCGCTCACGCTTAACGTGGCTGAGTAGGTGGTTGCCGCTGGCGGGATGAAATCAACCACGATGCTGCAGTTGGAGCCGACAGCCACCGTGAGCGTGAGACATGTACTCGACGGGTCAATGGAGAAGGGGGATCCGGCGGTAACCGAAATCAAGAGAAAGAGCGGGAAAGAGCCGGTGTTAGTGAGAATGGCGCTGAGCTGGCTTTGGAGCCCAATGCCGGTGGCCGGGAACGACATTGGGGAGGGTGTGAGTGTGGCCGTTGTGGGCGGCGGACCGATACCGATTCCGCTCAATTGCGCCACCAGCGGCGAGTTGGGGTCGTTGCTGGCGAAGCTGACTGTCCCGGTGAGCGGTCCTGGCCCTTGCGGGCTGAATGTGACGGCCACTGTGCAGGACGCGCCCACCGCCAGAGGTGAGGTGAAGGAACAGGTTCCCGTGTCACCCACGCCAAAGTTGCCTGCGACGATGTAGGGCGTCGCATCGAATGTCATCGGTCCTGATCCGTTGTTCTGGAGGGTAAGGAACTGCGGGCTGCTGGTGTCGCCCACATCCACGCTGCCAAAGTTCAGCGATCCCTGCGCCGAGACTTCGGTGACGGTATTGAGGTTTTGCGCCGCGATGTACATGGGCCCGGTACTGGCAAACTTCATGCCCGCCGTGGAGCCTCCTCCACCGTAAGGAGCGGTGGCGCTCGCGGACGGGAACTGGGTCATGAGGCCGGTGGCCGAGTCCGTCCTGAACAGCAGACCGTCGAAGTTCGCGAGATAGAAGTTCCCCGCGGGATCGACAGCGACCGCCTGAGGATAGATTTCGGCGGTCGCCGCGGGCAGGTCCACCGCGCCGATGGAGGCGGGAGTTCCGGTTGAGAATGCGCCCAGGCCCGCTTCTGTGGTGATGATTCCGGTGTCGGTATCCACAACGCGCACGCGGTTGTTCTCACCGTCCGCAATGTAAAGGATGGAGACAGCCCCCAACAGCGAATTGCCCGACGTGCCCATCGCCAGCGAGTAGGGACGAAAGAGAGTCGCGCTTGATGCCGGCCCGCCATCTCCTGAAAAGCCCGGGAAATAGGGCGTGTGTCCAGCAACCTGGTTGTAATACGAACTCTGCCCGGCGTAGGTTGAAATGATCCCGCTGGTGTTCACCATGCGGATGTCGTTGGTGTCGATCTCCGCAATATAGAGGTTTCCTTTCAAGTCGAAGGCCAGCGAGGAAGGCGCGTCGAGAAGCGCGCTGGTTGCCAATCCGCCGTCTCCGGAATAGCCGTATTCGAAGCTCGTGCTTCCCGCATAGGTGGTGATCGCCCCGGTGACCGCATTCACCTTGCGGATCGCATACAGGCCGTCGGCAAAGTAAAGATTGCCGGTTTTGTCGAAGGCCAGCGCCACTGGGCCCATCAATGTGGCCGAAGTCGCAGGGCCGCCTTCTCCGGTGTAGCCGTAGGAGTAGCCGCCTTCCAGCGGTGTGCCGGCAAAGACTGTGATCTTGCCGGTCGTGTCCACCTTGCGCACCACATAATTGCCGGAGTCGGCGATATACACGTTTCCCTTGCTGTCGATGGCGACGTCGGAAGGATCGCTCAATTCCGCGTCGATTGCCGGACCGTTGTTCCCCGAGTATCCCGCCCCGCCGGTCCCGGCAAAAATGGTCGTCACCGGAAGGAATGCGAGGCTGGCGTTGCCCGATGGAGCGGGAACGGCAAGAACCGTTCCGGTCAGGGTAATCGACCGGCTGCTGGAAATGCCGGTTGTTGCATCGATGAAGTTGTAGGTCAGCGTTGCGGTGTAGCTTCCCGGCGCAGTTGGGGCATTGAAGTAGATGGGCAAAGCACAAGTGTACGGAGGGGCAGCGCCATTCCCTGCGCCCAGAGTTGCGGAGCCGAGGGGAAAACATTGGTGTCCTCCTGAAACTGTGCTGCATTCGCGCCGGTGATCGACAAATGCTGGCCAAATTCTGTGCCTTCAAGATGGTCCGGCCCGGTGACGGTCAGCACGATCATATTGTCGGCCGACTGGCCGCCGGGATACGCCTGGAAGGTCGCATTGACGTTGGGCGTTCCCGCGTAGGGCGTCCACGTGACGTTGTCCGCCGCGAAGGCTTTCACCGCCCCGCCGAACAAAACCGCGCATAGGGCCGTGTACCATGCCGCGCGTAGAAAGGCGGACGGTTTCGAGGGTGCGAAGTCGCGCGCCGCGCGCGGGCTCCACTGCTCCCCACAAGTCTCCGAATTGGCCATGCGGTCTCGCATTGCTTCTCTCCTTGCTCTGGTTCGCCTGATTCTGTGCTGAAGAAGCTAAGAGAAGCTGATGGTGACCGTTACCTGAATGATCTGGCCGGAGGCTATTGGGACGGGAGTCGTCAGGGTGGTGCCCGTCAGCGGGCCAACATACGGCAGTGGAGTAGTCTGGGTTACGCACGTGGCTGGGCTGATGGTCTCAATGGTGCTCGGGACGGCGGCGAGGCCAAGATTGGAGCAGAGGGCCATGGCCGTGGAAACACCCCCGATGACCCCAGTCTGGTTAGCTGTGATCGAACCGGAGAGAACCATCGAAAAGGGTCCCGCAAAGGCCGCGCCAAAGTTGTAGGCGTAGCTGAGCGAGCTGCCGGTGCAGTACATAGTGGCGCAATAATCCAGCGCGGGATAGGTCGAGAGAGAGCGCACGATGCCGCAGTAAGCGTTTGTCGCGGTACAGGGTGAGTTGGTGGCACCTGTCCCGACAAGGACTATCATGTAGTCGCCGGGAACCATGTAACCCGACTGCAGTCCGACCAGAAACCCCGCCCCGATGGACTGAAGGGAGTTCTCAAATTCGCGATGCTGGACGAGGGTTCCGTCGGGGTTCCTGACGTCGATCACCCAGTACCCGTGAACTTTGATGCCCTCGCCGCCTGGCTTGGCCGGATTCGCCGGCGTATTCTCTTCTACTGTGCTGACCGGGCTGGCTGGCGACTTTGCTGCAAGCACATTGCCCACAGCGGGTGAAGCCATCTGAATGTTTGCCTGGGGCGCGAACGCAGTCGCAACCGAAACCAGGTTCTTGCCGCCCAGTGCCGGGGCGCCTTGCTGAGCAAACGCCGCAGGCGCAAGGGCAAGGAGGATGAAAAGTCTGCACGCCCCCGCCAGCAGGCGCATCGAGTTGCGGTCGAATTGTTGGATTGTCATTTCCATGGCGTTTCTCTCCGTCTCTGAATTCTGGTTGTGGTTGTGATGATGAACTGTGAGCATCTGCCTGTCTCCGTCTGACCTCTTAAGATCGATTCCTGTCTGGTTTCTCAACTGCCGCTGGCGGCCACGCCGGAAGAACGAGTTCCGGCCACGCCGTTTCCCCTGCCGATCTGCCCGCCGTGGCGCCGGCCCGCCCATGCACCAGCACCGACACGATCTCCCGCTCCTGCGTTATCTCAATCCTGCGAACTACCTGCGTCCCCGCAGCCGTGTGCCCATCGATACTTTCCGCCACGGGCGACTGGCGGGGTAGAATCTTCATGAGTGATCTCCCTGCAAGCTGGGCGTTGTGTCGACCGGCTTGATTGCCACTACACCGCAACTGGGGTTTAGGAGTCCTTAAACCATCTGAAGGCGGGCTTTAATCCTTCTCAATAGTTCTTAAGGCGTGCTATGTCTTTTCCTGCCAGCGGCTTGTACCGATTCGATGATTTTGAACTGTCTCCCGCCCGGCGCACATTTGCGCGCAACGGGACCTCCGTCGCTGTTTCGCCGAAGGCCGAAGTGAATGCGGATCTCGCCGACAGCTTGCTTTTGGACGAGGCGCGGATCGAAGTCCAACTTGGCCGCACCGCCCGGGCCACTGAGTTGCTTCGCCAAGTGAGAGATACAAGCAGCCCCGACTATGCAACGTTGGTTGCCGGTGCGGGAAACTACTCTGCCGCGGAGGCCTTTCTCAAAAAGCCCGAACAATATCCCCAGAGCACAATCGAACACAATGTTCTGCTGCCTGAGGTCAAAGCGTTGCTGGCGCTGCACCATCACGACCCCGCCGGCGCGATTGCCGCGCTGGAGCCCTCCCGGCCTTATGAGTTGGCTCGGGCTGAGGCGCTGGAACTTCGCGCACAGGCTTACTTGGCTGCAGGGCTAGGCGAGAAGGCCGAAACGGATTTCAAAGAGCTGATCGCGAATCCCGCACTCGAAGACCCCACAATGCCCAGAACCATCCTCGCGCATCTTGGCCTTGCGCGAGCCTACGCTCTGGAGAAAAAGACGGCCAGGAGCCGGGATGAGTATGAAAAGCTCTTCGCCCTCTGGGCAGAGGCTGACGGAGATCTTGCGATCCTCCAACAGGCGCGTTCGGAGTTTGCCCACCTGCAATGACCCACTGGAAGAATTCTTTTGCGCGTCATCGATCAAGCATCTTTTGTGGATCATTTCAGGTGTGAGGAATTCCCGGCGGGAGGGATATGCGGGGTCTTGTCGCTGAGAACGGCAAGACCCCGTTGAAGGCAACCCAAAAATCAGGTTGACCATCCGGAAGATGGTTCTACCATGCCGAGCGGTTGCTGTTGTCCACTCTCCTCTGGCAATGCAATGGATCATGCTGGTGAACCTGTTCATTCTGGTGAAGTTGTTCTACGGCAGCGAAGTTGCCGCAGATGCCATGCTGTGTTCTGGATCTGTCTGCACTGTGACCGCAGGAAGCGTTATTGCAGCGCTTTCTGCCGCGTCCCGGCACGCCGGCAACAACGGCGGTCCGCCTATCGCCGGGGCCCCAGCGACAAGTCTTCGTCGCTGGGGTGGAATCGCCGCCATCAGCAAAGCCCTGAATGACGATTGGATCATCGCGACCGGCAGCCCATGCTGCGCGCAAAACGCTTGGCGCGTCTGCCCGCTTCGCTCATACTCGGCAACCAACCGCGCAGCTTCCACCCGGCTCTGGCGACGCCGCGCCGGAATCCCTACTCTCGCTACGTTCATACCCGAAGTTCATCACATACAGAAACCGCTGCCAAGATATGTTTGCTCAGACGCGTACGACGCATCTCGACCTGTCGCACGTCGACGGAAGCCGGCTGGCGGTATTTGGTAAAGGCAGACAATGGAGACCCCTGCCCTGCTCTCATCGTCTACGCCAAGCGGCTTCTTCCAGTCGTAAAAGCTCGTCGTGCGGATTCCGCGCTCACGGCAAAACGCCGTTACGTCCTGTCCGTTTCGTGCCTGCTCGCTAACCAACTCGCGCCAGGCTGCCCTTCGCCGCAGTCTCGTTGTGCCCATGAATAGAGCCTGCCACTGAAAACCGTGCTCGACAAGATGGGGTTCGCGTAGCGCTCACGTATTAATTAA
>Ga0224557_1004504_pt1 | contig 10127 bp, 9 predicted proteins | sample 714S31014metaG_FD_180677 | JGI IMG/M metagenome (GOLD analysis project Ga0224557, IMG submission 180677) | Peat soil microbial communities from Stordalen Mire, Sweden - 717 S3 10-14 | ecosystem: Environmental > Terrestrial > Soil > Wetlands > Peat | place: Sweden: Norrbotten County, Stordalen... | reverse complement strand
TGTCGAGCATCCGGCCCCCGGCGCCCCCTCCGGCGGTATAGCTCAGGTGGTAGAGCGCCCGGCTCATACCCGGTATGTCCCTGGTTCGACCCCAGGTACCGCCACGTGGGCCCGGCAGCTCCCTCCCAGCGAGCGGGTGGCCGCCGTCGGCCGGGTCCGCCGGGCCGTCGCCTCCGCGGTCGATCGGCGCGGCGTCATCGGCGCCGGTGAGACGGTGGTGGTGGCCTGCAGCGGCGGGCCGGACTCGACCGCCCTGGTCGATGCCATGGCCCGGCTGGCCCCGCCCCGCGGCTGGCGTCTCCACGTCGTCCACGTCGACCATGGGCTGCGGCCCGGCTCGGCCGCCGAGGCGGGACCGGTGGCGGCGCTTGCCGGCCGGCTCGGCCTCGGCTTCGAGGCGGTGAGGGTCGAGGTCGAGCGCGGCCCCTCCGTCCAGGACCAGGCCCGCCGGGCCCGCCACGCCGGGCTGGCCGCGGTCGCCGACCGCCTCGGTGCCACCGCCATCGCCCTCGGCCACACCGCCGACGACCAGGCGGAGACGGTCCTGATGCGGCTCCTGACCAGCGCCACGCCCTGGAGCCTGCGGGCGATGGCGGAGCGCGAGGGGAGGCTCGCCCGCCCCCTCCTCCGCGTCTGGCGCCAGGCGACCCTGGACTACTGCGCGGCCCTCGGACTGGAGCCGCTCGACGATCCCAGCAACCGCGATCCCCGCTTCCTGCGCAGCCGGGTGCGCCATGAGCTCCTGCCCGCGCTGGAGGGCGTCTTCCCGGGAGCGCGGCGCCGGCTGGCCACCCTGGCGCTGCGGCAGCGCGAGCTTCTGGAGGGAGGGGGCGTGGCCGGGCCCGGAGCGACCGGGAACAAGCCCGTCACTCCCCGATCGCGCCTTCCGCGCAGTTCGGAGCCCCTGCTATAGACTGGCTCGGATGCGCAACTCCCGGCGCCCCTTCTCCTGGATGCTCGGCGTACTCCTCGTCGTGGTCGTCCTCCTGGTCTTCTACGGCCGTTCCGGCACCTCGTCGACCACCATGTCGAGCGGCCAGCTGCAGGCGGCGGTCACGCTCTGGCAGACCAACCACACGGCCCCCACGGCCATCTCCAACAACGCCAACCCGTCTGACTGGGCTCAGATCAGCAGCGACGGGAGTACGGTCACCTGGTACGACAATGCGGGGAAGCTCTTCACCACCGCCATCGCCGACAGCGACCAGATCACCACTGAGTTCAGAGCGGCCGGCTACACCTACTATCAAAACAACGGGAGCGACTTGACCACCATCCTGATCAGCCTTCTCCCGACGCTCGTGCTGGTCGGGATCATGGTCTTCTTCGTCTGGTGGATGCTCCGCCAGAGCCAGTCGGGGAACAACCAGGCGATGTCCTTCGGGCGCAGCCGCGCCCGCCTGGTCGCCGGCGACAAGCCGTCGGTCACCTTCATGGACGTCGCCGGGGTCGACGAGGCCAAGCAGGAGCTCGGCGAGATCGTCGAGTTCCTCAAGTACCCGGACAAGTTCACCGCCGTCGGGGCGCGCATCCCCAAGGGTGTGCTTCTGGTCGGCCCTCCGGGAACCGGCAAGACCCTGCTCTCCAAGGCGGTGGCCGGGGAGGCGGGCGTGCCCTTCTTCAGCATCTCCGGCTCGGAGTTCGTGGAGATGTTCGTCGGGGTGGGCGCCAGCCGGGTGCGCGACCTCTTCGACCAGGCCAAGAAGAATTCCCCCTGCATCGTCTTCGTGGACGAGATCGACGCCGTCGGCCGCCAGCGCGGCGCCGGCCTGGGCGGCGGCCATGACGAGCGCGAGCAGACCCTCAACCAGCTGCTCGTCGAGATGGACGGCTTCGAGACCGCGACCCACGTCATCGTCATCGCCGCCACCAACCGTCCGGACGTCCTGGACCCCGCCCTGCTCCGTCCGGGACGCTTCGACCGCCACGTGATGCTCGACCGTCCCGACATCCGCGGGCGCCGGGCGATCCTGGAGGTCCACTCCCGGAACAAGCCGCTGGACCCGGCCGTCGACCTCGAGGTCCTCGCCAAGCAGACCCCTGGGTTCTCAGGGGCGGACCTCTCCAACCTCATCAACGAGGCGGCCATCCTGGCCGCGCGTCAGAACCGGAAGCTGGTCAGCATGCCGCACCTGGAGGAGGCGATCGCCCGGGTGATCGCCGGCCCCGAGCGCAAGAGCCGGATGATCAGTGAGAGCGAGAAGGCCACCATCGCCTATCACGAGATGGGCCACGCCCTGGTCGGCATGAGCCTCGAGCACACCGACCCGGTGCACAAGATCTCCATCGTCAGCCGCGGCATGGCCCTGGGTTGGACCCTCTCGCTGCCCACCGAGGACAGGTACCTGGTCAGCAAGGCCGAGCTCCTCGACCAGCTCGCCCAGATGCTCGGGGGACGCTGCGCCGAGGACCTCATCCTGGGCGAGGCCAACATCACGACCGGGGCGAGCGACGACATCCGCAAGGCCACCGACCTGGCTCGCAAGATGGTCACCGAATGGGGGATGAGCGACAAGCTGGGCCCCCGCACCTTCGGCGAGCGCCAGGAGATGGTCTTCCTGGGCCGCGACCTCGGCGAGCAGCGCAACTACTCCGAGGACATCGCCTCCGAGATCGACCAGGAGGTGCACCACCTGGTCGAGACCGCCTTCCTCCGGGCCAAGGAGGTCCTCCGCCGCCGCGAGCACATCCTCCGGGTGCTGGCCGCGCGCCTGACCGAGGTCGAGACCATGGAGGGGGCGGAGATGAAGCGGATCATCGACGAGATCGAGGGCACGGAGGCGCCGGCCGGGCCCGAGCTGGGCGAGGTCGCCGCCGGGGTCTGACCCGGATTGGCCACCGGGCGGTGTCCGCCGGCCCGCTCCAGGGACGTGCTGCGACCGATCCGCGACCGGACCGTTCACCGCCGGGAGAGCGTGGACTGGGACACTCGGGTCGATGCCGGACGTCACCTGTCCCAGATGCTGGCTGTGGCAGCCACTCGGGCGATCGACGGGCTGTCGCGCGTGTGGCGCTCCCCTGATCACGCCGATGGGCGCTCGGGTCGATCAGGCCTGGGATCCCGCGGTCACAGGCCAGATGGCGTCGCCCGGTGGCGGCCCGTCGGCTGGTGCCGCCTATCCGCCGCCGGTCGGCTGGGTCCCCGGGGGGTACGCCGGACACCCGGCCGCCCAGGAGAGGAGCGGCACGGACTGGGTGCTCTGGGTGCGCGTCGCCATCGCAGTGCCGTCCGTCCTCGCGGCGGCGCTCCTGATGCTGGCGGGCATCTTCTTCCCGCACGTCACATTTGAGCAGGGCACGGCCTCAGGGATCGTGACCCGCACCGTCGATCTGGGCCCCACGGTGGCCGTCGTTGCCGCCGTCCTGCTGCTTGTGACCGCGCTCTTCGCCTGGCTGGCCAAGTTCGCCATCTTCCGGGTGATCCTGCTCGCCCTGACCCTGGTGAGCGTCGTCTCCGCCCTCAGCCAGCTCGGCGACGCCGTCTCCGCTGAGCGGGCCGTCTTCCTCCTCGCGCTCGGCTGGGACATCCTCTACGGCGGGCTGCTCGGCCTCTCGCTGGTCGCCCCCCGGCCCCGATACCGCTGAGGCGGGCGGGACCCGCCCCGGGCTCGCGCTACACTCAACACCGGCCCATCCCCTCCGAAAGGTCGCGTGCCCGGGGACGCCAACCGGCGCCTCGAGGCGAAGGGTGTGACGCGGAGCCGGACGGGCGCACCCAGCCCGCTTGGATCCAGAGGTGACCGAGACGGTGACAGCCCCGCGTGTCGAGATGGCGGCCCCGAGTGCCACCCCGCTTGGCTGGCCGGCCACCATCGCCTTCGTCGGCGCCGGGCGTGCCGGCGGCGCCCTGTCCGCCGCGCTCACCGCGGCGGGCCATCCCGTCACCGCCATCGCCAGCCGGGACCCGGCGCGCGCCGGTCTCCTCGCGGCACGGGTCGGTGCCCGACCCGCACCCACCCCGGTGGCGGCGATCCTTGCCGCCGACCTCACCTTCCTCACCGTCCCCGATGCGGCCATCGCCGGGGTCGCCGCCCTGGTCGCGGAGTCCGGCCCCGATCTGAGGAGTCGGGCCGTGCTGCACTGCAGCGCCAGCCTCGGGCTCGAGGCACTGGCCGCCCTGCGTCCGACCGGTGCCCGCCTCGGCTGTCTGCACCCGTTCCAGGCTCTCGCCGGTGCCGAATCGGCCCCGCTCCTCCAGGGTGCCGTGATGGCGATCGAGGCCGACCCCGCCCTCGAGGCACCGCTCCGCCGGCTCGCCGAGGAGCTCGGCGGCCGGCCGATCGAGCTGGCCCCCGGGACCCGCGCCCTGTACCACGCCGCCGCGGTGCTGGCGGGGAACGCCCCCCTCGCCCTGCTCTCCGCCGCCTCCGAGCTGCTGGTGGCGGCGGGGTTGGAGCCGGAGATCGCCGAGCAGGGTCCGCTCGCCCTGATGGAGGGTGCCCTGGCCAACGCCCGCCGGGTCGGTCCTCGGGCGGCGCTCACCGGCCCGGTGGTGAGGGGCGACACCGTCACCGTCGCCGCCCACCTCGAAGCCCTCAAAGAGCGACCCGACACCGCCTCCCTCTACCGCGCCCTGACCCAGGCGATCCTGCTTCTGGCCGGAGAGGAGGGACGAGAGGAGATCTCTGACATGCTGAATGGACACCGTGGGGGTGGAGCGGAGCTGCGTGCTGAGCGCAGGCTTTGCACAGGCGGCAGCAGCAATGCCGCCGAGCAAAGGGCGCCGAGCGCCAGTCAGGGCGCTCGGACGCCCGTGCCGGAGCGAAGCACCAGCCCCGCTCCACCGCACCCAACGGAGGATCCGACATGCCGGTGACCATCCGCAGCCTGCTCGAACGCAAGCGCCGCGGCGAACGCTTCGCCATGCTCACCGCGTACGACTACACGACGGCCCGGATCCTGGCCGAGGCCGAGATCCCGGTCCTCCTGGTCGGCGACTCCCTCGGCATGGTCATGCTCGGCTACCGCAACACCCTGCCCGTGACCATGGAGGAGATGCTCCACCACGCCCGGGCGGTGGCGCGAGGGGCTCCCGACCAGCTCCTGGTGGGGGACATGCCGTTCAACTCGTACCACGCCTCCGACGAGCAGGCCATCGCCAACGCGGCCAGCTTTCTGCAGGCGGGGATGCACGCGGTCAAGGTCGAGGGCGGCGGCCGGGTCGTCCCGCTGGTCGCGAAACTGATCGAACGGGGCATCCCGGTGATGGGCCATCTCGGTCTGACCCCGCAGTTCTTCAACCTCCTCGGTGGCTTCAGGGTGCAGGGGAGGGAGGCGGAGGTGGCGGCGAGGATCGAGAGCGATGCCCGGGAGCTGGAGGCGGCGGGCGCCTTCGCCGTCGTGCTCGAAGGCATGCCCGGCCCGCTGGCGGCGTCGGTGACCGCCTCCCTCACCATCCCCACCATCGGGATCGGCGCCGGCCCCGGCTGCGATGGGCAGGTGCTGGTCTTCCACGACATCCTGGGGCTGAACCGCGACCCCCTGCCCAAGTTCGTCAAGGTCTTCGCCCCGCTCGGCGACGAGGCGGTGGCCGCCACCCGTGCCTACGCGGCCGAGGTGGCCGCGGGCACCTTCCCCGACGATGCCCACACCTACAGCTGACCGCCGCCCACCTCTCAGCCGGGTCGATGGCCCGGAGGAGCTGCGCCACCGGTGCGATCGGATCCGGGCCGCCGGGGAGAGCCTGGGTCTGGTGCCGACCATGGGGGCGTTGCACGCCGGCCATCGTCGATTGATCCAGAGGTCGAGAGCGGAATGCGACCGGACGGTGGTGAGCATCTTCGTCAACCCGACCCAGTTCGGTCCGGGCGAGGACTTGAACCTCTATCCGCGTCCCCTGGACGCCGACCTCGCCGTCTGCGCCGAGCTGGGGGTGGACCTGGCCTACGTTCCGAGCGAGGCCGCCATGTACCCGGAGGGCTTCGCCACGCGGGTCCATCTGCGGGGTGCGCTCGTCGAGACCCTCGAGGGGGCTCATCGCCCGGGGCACTTCGAGGGCGTGGCGACGGTGGTGACCAAGCTCCTGGCCACCGCCCGGCCGGACCGCGCCTACTTCGGGCACAAGGATGCCCAGCAGTGCGCCGTCGTCCGCCGGCTCGCCGCCGACCTGGACACCGGGACCGAGATCGTCGTCTGCCCCACCGTCCGTGACCCGGACGGCCTCGCCCTCTCCAGCCGCAATGCCCGGCTCGATCCCGCGGGGCGGCGCCAGGCCCTCGCCATCCCGGCCGCCCTGGCCACCGCCGATGAGGCCTTCCGGCTCGGGGAGCGGGACGCGGAGGCGATCCGCGATCTGATCTTCCGGCGGCTGGCAGAGAGCCCCGGCCTGGACGTGGACTACGTGGCCGTGGTCGATGCGCTGACCTTCCTCCCGATCACGAAGATGCACGTTCGGTGCGAAATTCTCATCGCTGCTAGAATGCATGGGGTCCGGCTGATCGATGTGCTCACGCCGGGAACCGATGAGAGGCTGGTCGTCGGTGTGGGGGAGTGACCCCTGTTCGGCCTGGATTCGGAGAGGAGCGAGCGTGCTGCGCACCGTCGTCAAGTCCAAGATCCACCGTGCCACCGTCACCGGTGCGGACCTCGATTACGAGGGCTCCTGCAGCATCGACCCGGAGCTCATGCGGCTGGCCGACATCCTTCCTGGTGAGCAGGTCCACGTCCTCAACGTGACCAACGGGGCACGGGCCGTCACCTACGCGATCGAGGGCGGCCCGGGCGAGCTGGGCCTGAACGGCGCCATCGCCCACCTGGGAGCCGTCGGCGATCTGGCCATCGTGGTCACCTACGCCCAATACGACGACACCGAACTCGGACAGCACGTCCCCCGCATCGTCCGGGTCGACGCCCACAACCGGGCCCTCACCGGGGCGATGACGCTCTGACCGTGACTGACAGACTTCGAGGATCGGCCCCCGACATCGTGGTCGTGGGCGGTGGAGTGGCCGGGCTCACCGCCGTGCTCACCGCCGCCCCACGCGCTCGCGTGCTGGTGGTGAGCAAGGGCGGCACCGGTGACGGCTGCACCGCGACCGCCCAGGGCGGGATCGCTGCCGCGGTCGGTCCCGACGACTCCCCGGAGCTGCACTTCGAGGACACCATGGCCGCCGGTCGCGGCCTCTGCGACGAGCGGGCGGTGCGCCTGCTGGTCGAGGATGCGCCGGCCCGGGTGGCCCAGCTGGCCGACTGGGGTGTGGCATTCGACCGCAACGCGGACGGCGTCGACCTCCACCGGGAGGCTGCTCACAGCCGGGCCCGGGTGCTCCATGCCGGCGGCGACGCCACCGGCGCCGCCATCGAGGCCGCCCTGCTGCAGCGCCTTCATGAGAGCGGCGCCACCGTCCTCGAGGGTCAGGTGGTCACCCGGCTGGTGCTGGACGGCGATCGCTGCGTCGGTGTCGAGCTCTGCGATCCCGCCTCCGGGGAGAGGGCGTGCGTGGCTGCCGGAGCGGTGATCCTCGCGACCGGTGGGGCATCCGCCCTCTGGCGCCACACCACCAACCCGGCCGGGGCCACCGGCGACGGCATCGCCCTCGCTTACGAGGCGGGCGCCGACGTCGCCGACGTCGAGTTCATCCAGTTCCACCCCACCGTCCTCGCGCTGGCGGGAGCCCCCGCCTTCCTCATCAGCGAGGCGGTCCGTGGCGAGGGCGCCCTGGTCGTGGACGCGGACGGGCGGCGCTTCCTGCTCGGCGCCGACCCCCGCGGCGAGCTGGCCCCCCGCGACATCGTCGCCCGGTCGATCTGGGAGGAGATGGCGCGGAGCGGCAGCGCATCGGTGTTCCTCGACTGCCGCGGCGTCGGCGACCGCCTTGCCGAACGCTTCCCGACCATCGTCGCCACCTGCCGGAGCCATGGCGTCGACCCCGTCCAGCAGCCCATCCCGATCGCCCCCGCCGCCCACTACACCATCGGCGGCGTGGTCACCGACCTGGACGGGGCGACCACCGTCCCCGGCCTCTACGCCTGCGGTGAGGTGGCTCGCACCGGGGTGCACGGCGCCAACCGGCTGGCGAGCAACTCGCTGCTGGAGGGTGCGGTGTTCGGCCGGCGCGCCGCCCTGGCGGCCGTCGCCGGGCTGGCCGGCCGGCCCACCGGGTCCGTCACCGGGCTCCCTGTCGTGGCAGTGGAGACGCGGCTCGCCGACCTGGCGGCCGAGCAGGAGCTGCGCGAGCTGATGTGGTCGGCCTGCGGCATCAGCCGTACCGGCCCCGCCCTCACCGCCGCCCGGGCGGCGATCGCGCAGATGGGGGAGGAGGGGGACGCCGGCAGGAACTGGCTCGCGCAGCGGCGCGGCCGGCTCGCCCGCACCGCGGCCCGGCTCATCGTCGAGGCCGCGCTTTACCGAGAGGAGAGCCGGGGCGCTCACCACCGTGGTGACTTCCCCACGAGCATCGACCGCTGGCGTGTGTCCCACGTCGTGCGGGAAAAGAGAGGAGTAGAGGTTGTCCACGACCCTGCAGCCCATCACTGAAACGCTCGCCCCCGAGCATCTCGACACCCTCATACGCGCGGCCCTCGAGGAGGATCTCGGGGCCGGCGACGTGACCACCGATGCTCTCATCCCCCCGGCCATGACCTGCCGCGGCAAGGTCGTCTGCAAGCAGGACGGCGTGATCTGTGGGCTGTCCCTGGCGCGCCGCGCCTTCGAGCTCCTCGACGAGCGGGTGCAGTTCGACGCCAAGGCCAAGGACGGCGACAAGGTCCAGGAGGACGCGATCGTCATCCGCCTCTACGGTCCGGCCCGGGCGATCCTCAAGGCGGAGCGGGTCGCCCTCAACTTCCTCCAGCACCTCTCCGGGATCGCCACCATGACCGCCCGCTACGTCAAGGCGGTCGAGGGCACCAAGGCGACCATCCTCGACACCCGCAAGACCACCCCGGGGCTGCGCTCGCTGGAGAAGTACGCCACCCGCATCGGCGGCGCCGACAACCACCGCTTCGGCCTCTACGACGCCATCCTCATCAAGGACACCCACCTCGCCCTGGTGGGCGGGGTCACCCCGGCGCTGCGCGCCATCCGCAAGGCCTACCCCGAGGACGACGTGATCGTCGAGGTCAGCTGCTTCCAGGAGCTCCAGCAGGCGCTCACCGACAAGGCTCCCCGCATCCTCCTCGACAACTTCTCTCCGGGCCAGGTGCGCGAGGCGATGGGCCTGATCCGGGGCCGCGCCGTCGTCGAGGTGAGTGGCGGCGTCCAGCCGGGCAACGCGCGGGCGTACGCGCTCGCCGGGGTGGACTTCATCTCGGTGGGAGCCTTGACCCACAGTGCGATCGCCCTGGACCTCTCGTTGAAGGTGACCCGCTACTAGGGCTCGCGACGTGTCGGCGCGGCCCGTCAGGGCTGACGTGTCCGAGCGTGCGCGGAGTCACGGTGGTGGTGTTTCGCTGCGGCCCGGCCGCCGGCACGCCCTGACTGGCGTGCCGCGCCCTCTGCTCGGCGGCATTGCAACTGCCGCCTGCGCAGAGCCTTCGCTGCGCACGCACCCCCGCGCCTCCTCACGGGGTCCGTCCTAGACCCTGTGATCGGGGGGTAAGCCCGGCGGAGGAACGGCGGACACGGCCACCAACTACAGACAATCGTCCAAAGGCTTGACCGGGTGACTCGGGGAGCGCGCACCCTCCTGGGGCCCGGGTGACCCGAGGATGCTGGGCCGCCGATCAGGGCATGGGCGGCCGGGTCCAGCGCCCTTTTGCTGCGGTTGTTGCGGGCCCTGGCAGACATTGAGCATCACCCGGCGCCACAGATTCGGAGGGCTGCGGGTCGAATTACGGAGGCCTCAAGGCATGATCATTCTCGGCATAATCCTGATGATCATCGGCTTCGTCGCAGCTATTCCGGTGCTGTGGACGATTGGGATAATCCTGCTCGTGGTCGGACTCATCCTCTCGCTCATGGGCGCCATGGGCCGCGCGGTCGGAGGCCGGCGCACCTACTACTGACCAAGGGCACTGGCACCCGCGCGAGCGCGGAGCCGCGCGGGTGGTGTTTCGCTGCGGCCCGGCCGTCGGCACGCCCTGACTGGCGTGCCGCGCCCTCTGCTCGGCGGCATTTCAACTGCCGCCTGCGCAGAGCCTTCGCTGCGCACGCACCCCCGCGTCTCCTGGACGGTGCGGCATTTCAC
>Ga0224557_1004502_pt1 | contig 10131 bp, 9 predicted proteins | sample 714S31014metaG_FD_180677 | JGI IMG/M metagenome (GOLD analysis project Ga0224557, IMG submission 180677) | Peat soil microbial communities from Stordalen Mire, Sweden - 717 S3 10-14 | ecosystem: Environmental > Terrestrial > Soil > Wetlands > Peat | place: Sweden: Norrbotten County, Stordalen... | reverse complement strand
TGCGTCCAGATCTTTTGCAAGGACAGCCAGTTCCAGATACCCGAAATAAGTGCGAATGATTTCGGCAAGCTCGCCACGCCCGCCGGTTACGGGGAGATAGCAACTTGAGAAAACAATATGACGCCCGTCAGGGGCGAGCCAATGCCGGGGTGATCGGTTCCAGGTGGGAGCAGTAAGGCTAGATGAAACATAAGTTAAACGCAAAAGGAAAATATGAAAACTGATAAAGAAATAAACGCTGACACTACACAAGAGTCTCAGGCTGACCTGAGAGCGAACCCTACGGCTGTATCGCAAGCAATCGAGTCCAATGAAACGAAACGGGACGTGCTGTACATCCCAGATTTCCTGACGCAGGCGGAAGCCGACGAACTTCTCGCACGAATCAGGACGGCGGCGGATTTCCGCCAGAACTACATTCAGATTTACGGTCGCAAGGCGATACCCCGTCTTGAAGCGTGGTATAGCCCTTGGGATTATCCCTACTCGAAGGGAGTGGTGCTGGAGGCAGCGCCAATACCGGACTATTTGCAAAGGGTGATCGACAAAATGAAGGATGCGGGATTCGGTGAATTCAACGCCGTCCTAATCAACCGCTACCGTGACGGGAACGACTATATCTCGCCGCATTCCGACGACGACTACGGCGACGCTAGGCCCACGATTCCCAGCCTCACACTTGGTGCCGCACGACCGTTCCGTCTAGCGAAATGGATAGTCAAGGGCAAGAAGCTCGACAAGAGTACGACTGTCGAATACACGCCGGGGCACGGAGACCTAATCGTGATGCGCGGCGACACCAATGTGAAATGGGGGCACTGGGTGCCGAAGACGGCGAAGAAGATTGGGGAGAGAATAAACCTCACCTTTCGGTACGGAGTTGCACGAAGCGTTAAGGACACCAACAAGTAGAAGACCGAAACCTAGCCCGATAGCGGGCGACGGTCGCACGGTGAATCCGTGCCTGACGAAGGTCACAGTTAGACAAGGATTGGGTTTTAGTAAATAAGCGAATTACTGTAACTTGCGCAGCACGTAGAAGGGAGTATTCCTGCCTTCTATCTTGTGTCCTCGCGCGTTAATCTGGATCTCTGTCACCTGATCGACGATGCCTTCTTGCAGCATCGTGCTCTTCACTCCGGTAACCAACCTCCCGTACTTCCGGTAAAGATTCTTCGCGCTCATGATGTTCGTAAAGTGCAGGAAGTTCGGGAGTGCCTCCTTGTCGTGACCGATCAGGTCTGCTCCCTTGGGGAACTCGCCATTCTTGCGCTGGTGGTCGTGTTGAGCACGCAGTGCTGCGTAGACCGCTTCGTAGCATTCGGCTTCCTTGGTCTCGGCAAGCCCCGGCTTGAAGACGGGTCGCAGTCGCTCCTGCCACTCGACAAAGCGCAGCGCCGCAGCCAGGCACGGTGCGGTGATTTCCTTGTCTCCGTTGATTGCGGCTGTCACGATGGCGACACGCAGGGCGTGCTCTGTAAGGCGGCGGTTGCGGTTGGGCACCGCGTCACCCCAGCGGTCTTTCGCATCCCACACCCATGTCGGAATGCGGACGACCATTTCATCCACCATGACCAGAGGCTTGATGTCCTGCGGACGGTACTTTACGGGTGTGCTGTCGTAACCAAAGATGAATCGATCGTACATGCCCGTCACCGTGCTGTTGCCGAACACCTTGCTAAAGTCCGCGGGATCGTCGCAGGCCAGGTTGCCGAGGATGCAGAACTTTCCAATACAAACATCCGCGCCTTTCTTGTCCGCCACGCCGGCTTGGTTTTTGTTCCAGAGCTTGCAGATCATCTGCGCAAGCGTGGAGTTCGGGACTTGGCACTTGCCGAGCACCGCACGGAACTCGTCCTCCATTAGCATGACGGTGCTGCCCCCTTTGCCGATCATCTTCGCCAAGCCACGGTCGGACGCGGGAGTCGTGTATGTCACACGCCCCAGCGGAAGGAAGATGCTGCGCTCGATGGCGTCCTGCACGACAGTCTTCGCCATGCCGGGAGGGGCGATGAGCGCACAATAAATGTTGGAGCGGACGTGACCGTCCTTGTCACGGATGTCCAGTGCGGACGCGACGGCGAGAATGCCGGGGTACGACCAGCCGAGGGGCAACCTCGTGTTGCGTGCGATCTCTCCGGCTAAACCGTAGAGCGCACGCTCGTCAAATGCCAATCCCTTAGCCTGCTCAACGTTAATGATGGCGTCGATGTCGTCCGGCATGGGTAATGGCGTCGGGTTCAACTTTTCCGCACGCTCAGCCCACGCGATGTCCATGGCATCCGTTGCCAATTGAGGAGCGCTAACGGATGCCGTCGCTGCTACCACCTTGGCGTCGCTACTGACGGTCGCCTCAGTCAGCATCTCATCCGCGTCAAACATCTCGACGCCAAACTTGGGGTCGTTCAAGAAACTCAGGTCGTCCTTGTCGTGCCAGATGATTCCCGTATATGGTTCGTGACCGTTTTCGTGCAGCCAGCGGATTACGTCGCCAATCGACTTGCCGTTGAGCGGGCATCCCTGCGCGAAGCAATTCCAGCCGAAGCTGGATCCATCATAGAAAAATGCGGTCAGGGTGCTGTGCTCGTGGCGTGCGCCGGTTCCGGGGCACTCAGCCACAATCTGCCAACAACCATCTTTCTCTCCAAGGATGGCAATGCCGTAGTGGCCGCACCAGGCATCAAAATTAAAATCATCGTGGACTTCTACTGATCCTTTGGGTCTTTGGACATCCTGCGTGTGCGCTGCGATCCAATCCGTCAGCCAATCGGGGATCGGGATGATGGGCGAATCGTCGTACACCTTATATGCGTTGCCATTCGGATGAATGGACGGCGGCGCGACCACGTAGCGGTTGTCTGCCCGAAAACTGAACCATTCGCCGCCGTCTTGGTTGGCCTGGCGGTTGCCCAGCGCCACCGACTTGGCGGTGTGCCAGAACAAATAATGACCGAAGCCCTTGCCGGATCTGTGCGTCCGGGTCTTGGGGACTGGCTGACCGCATTCTTCCGCAGCAGCTGTCATTCCGCCCCTGACATCAAATTCGAGCACACAAAGTTCGCCCACTGCGAGCTTGGCAACGATGCCCAGGTTGTGATGGGGGTAGATCGCGTCCCACCCGATGATGACCGCAGCGTCCGTCGTGGCGAGATTCTGCCAGTCGAGCAGTTTGCAAGCCTTGTCGTAGGGCTCAACCGGAATTATTCGTAAATTGAGTGCCGCCAATGGAAGTGCATGGGCAGCGAAAGTGCTGGTGTCCATAAGTAGTGACCTCTTATTATCTATTTCTATCTCCCGTGGTTTTCTTTCTCCCACGAAGTCTGCGAATATTATTTTTCCGCGCGATGAGTGAGACATGCTCCCCCACCAAGCCAAACTTGTCGCCGATCTGGCCGTAGCCCATCTCCGGATGCCTCTTGATATAGTCGAGAAGCAGTCCGTCGCGGCAGGCTTTTAGTTCGCCCAGTTGGCGGTTAAGCTCGTCTCGGTGCAGGATGTTGTCGATCTGTGTGTTCATGCTTTCTCCTTGGTAAATGAAATTGTCAGCGCGGATTTAGGGCCAATCTGTCCCATCGACAAGTGTGTAGGAGCCGTCAAGCATCCGGAGGAGCGAGCGGTCGCACTTCAGCCAATTTGCCGCATTGTACAAATTTGCCTGTTTTTCGCTCATGCAGAAGCAAAGTTTGGTATTGGCATCCTTGGGATCAATGTTGGGCATACCTTCGTTGGCCCCGCATTGGCAGGGATAAGCGGAATTGCATAAAGAGCATGTGACACAGATAATCTTGGGTAAGTTGTCGTTCTTAGTTATAGCCATACTTATTTTAATCTCCGATTTGTTATTTGAGGACGTTCAACCTGCGCGACGCCATTTGCCGACGCCGGACTGGCTGTTGTCTCTATATCTAATACTGAAAAACAGTTTTCTTTATGTAATTGGTGATCAGGAATTAGAGGCAGACAAGTTGAGAAACAAGAAAAAGGGGATCGGCCACTACACCGATCCCCTGAGGTCATTTGCTACTGGACACTTATATAGTAGTGCGGAAATGCTCTTTGGGATATCTCTAATGGGCGGCAGAGGCGTGCCTAGGGACGTTGATTCTGGACTAAATTGGATTCAAAAATCAGCAGGGCAGGGTTTCGTTGAGGCAGAGTTTACGCTCTACGAACTATTTACGGGATTTTTTGTTTTTAGAGTCTATCGTCGAAGGGGAATTGTGGGCGATTTGCCGTTCAATCATTGGTTGATTCGGGCGGAGACCCCTCCGGTCGGGTCTTGTGGAATCAAAGACTTAGCGGGAGCCCAGTCCCTAGGTCTTTGAGGAATAAGGACTTAACAGTAAAGTATTTAAGAATCAATAAGTTAGCAAGCCACGGACGCAAGTTTATCGCCAGGTCTTTGAGGAATCAAGACTTTGGGATTAAACACCCCGCTAGCGGGAAGGGCACCCAGCTTCATCCGTGCCGCCACCGAATTCGGAACGTGTCGGCAAATCATGACAGCCACTCAGTAGCTAATTATGATTTGTCCGTTACCAGCCTGATACCCCTGTGTATGGACTGTGCCCGTGCCGGCGGAGTAACTAGAGCCCCCGCCGCCCCCAGAGCCATACGTGCATCCGCCGCCTCCTCCGCCGCCATAATAACCCCCACCTCCTCCGCCGCCCGCGCGGTTTCCTGGGCCACCCGTGCCACCTTGGCCGAGGCCACCTGACGTCCCGTTGCCGTTGCAGCCTGTGCCGGCCGCTCCTCCATTCGTTTGTGTACCACCACTGCCGCCGGTCGACCCTCCCTCAGAGGGGGTACTTCCATTCGCACCAATCAAGCCGCCCCCTGCCCCACCATCGCCATCTACGCAGCATTCCGCTCCACCCCCGCCACCTGCGACCACTACGCGATTCGCGAGGCCGTCGCCGGCTTGACGGACATCCGATGCGCCGCCCCCACCCGCGGATGGACCATCAGAATTTACGTTGTCGATATTGCCGGTCCCCCCACCATTGAATCCGCCTGGCCCCGCGCCATTCGGGGCAGTCGGGTCTCCGCCCGCGCCAGCAACATAAATAGTCAACGTTTCTCCCGGCGTTACGGCGATCATCGTCTGCACGCGTCCCCCGAGGCCTCCCTGCGAAACTGCGTCAAACTCGTTGTTCCCACCCTGCCCGCCGCGCACGTCCACGTTGATTGAAGTCACACCACTTGGTACCGTCCAAGTTTGCGCTGCGCCTGTGAAACTGAATGCCGCGGATCGAAATAAGACTGGATCGAAAAAGTCGAAATCGACCCCGAATCCATCCAAACATGCCGCAATATGACCCTTGCCGTGAATGTATCCTATGTCATATTGGTTGCCGTTCTCTGCTGTCCATGGGCCAAAGGGTGTAAGTGCCGATAAACTCGGTATCCCATCACCCTGGTCGTAGTTGGGCAGAAGCCCCTTCTTTCCAAAGCATTCATAATTCCCAGCAGGATCAACGTAGCTCCAAAAGTCTGGGAATTGCGTTGTAGGTGCGGCCCCATTCCACAATTTGTACGAAGCATATTCCTTATCGGTAGCGTACTTCTTTGTAAGAATCGCATTCCACGGCGTAGCATACGTATAGATCACTGGCTCTTGTCCCGTGGCAGTAGAGACGATGTGGAGCGCGGCGTCAATTATTCCCTTTCGAACGTCAACCTTAGCCGCCTTTCCATTCACAGGCGGCCAATCCTCTACGTCTAATGCCATGAAGCTGATCGGTCGAGTTCCGACCGTATTAAGACAGTTCGTCGCCTGCGTGGCACCATCCTGGGCATTCACGTCAAAGTGCAAGTAACAATAGGCAGCAGTCTTGATACCTGCGCCGGACAGGGCATCGAGTTGCTGTTGGGCTATCGCAATTGCCATATTGTCTGCGTTCTCGACTGCGGTGGGGCAATCCAATGGAACGGAGCCGGTCTGAGGCGTTTTCACAGCCGCATAGGCTACACCGGCCTGCTGGAAAAAAGCGGGCTGCGAGTTAGAAATACAACCGGAATAATTCGACATATCAATACCGTTTCGACGGGCTGACGGTATGGCTTGCCCAATTGAGCCAAAGTTCGTCGTGAACCAGAGCGCACCATCCACGCCGCTCGTAATGAATTCTTGGCAGCATGTCGCTTGAAAAAGACTTCCCACACCGTCGGTGGTAATACGCCCAATGTCACCTGCGGTACCTAACTGCTCCACAATCCATAATGCGCCGTCGGGACCGGCCGACATTTCACCCGGCTGGGGGATTGGCGAGGGATGCTCGCAGATCATGGAATTGGTCGCGGGGTTACAAACTTTCCCAATCGTCAGCTGGCCAACTTGTGCGACACCTGATTCGGTAAACCAAATGGCCTCGTCGGGGCCAACTGTGATTGATGCTGGGTGACTGTTCGCCGTGGGAACGGGATATTCCACAGGGGGATTAACTTTCGCCGAGACCTTGCCGATGTTGTTGCCAGAGTTCTCCGTAAACCAGAGATTTCCGTCTGGCCCGGCAACAATGTCGTAAGGCGCACTTCCCGGCGTAACCGGGTACCCGGCGGCCGGCACGAACTTGCCCTTAGTTGTAATGCTTCCGACTCTGTTTCCAGCGATCTCAGTAAACCATAGTTGGCCGTCTGGCCCCGAGACAATACTGTACGGTCGGCTATTTGGCGTCGGTATCACGTATCTAAGGACTAGTCCGGGTTTTGTGCAGATTGTGGAGGTTACCAGGCACACGACTCCAACAGAATTGGCTCCGTCATCGAGGAACCAAATATTCCCATCTGATCCGGTTGTGATTCCGTTCCGATTGAAACTGCTACCCGAGTAAGGGATTGGATAATATGTAATGACCTGTCCGGCTGTGGACATTTCGCCGATAACATCAGATCCGTTTAGTGAACCCTGAAACCAAAGGTTCCCGTCTGGGCCTGCGGTGATTCCGGACAACGTTGCTCCGGTCGGGAAGTAGTTGATCGTGTTTAGCTGAGCGTGGCCGCTTATGGGAATAAGCGTAACTAGTACCATTACCATCAGCCGCAATAGACGGGCGTTTCTCGTCGCTGTCATGTCAGTTCTCCCCAGTCATTTGTCATGCTCAGAAAGCCCAAAACTAAGGACGGGCGGAGGCTAGCAGACGACGAAAGAAGCGTCAAGGACAGATGACCGTACTCCCGGATTTTACGAATACTTGGCAACCCGTTTTATAGTAGATACTGACAGTTGGTGTTTTTCCTCTGGATACAGATCCAACCGATCCTTGGCCATGATTTCGGCACTGTCAGTGAGTGACAGTTGCCGGTCACAAAATGACAGTAGCCTCGAGCTCAACTGTCAACTTCCTTATATCCCTGTGAAAGATCATAAACTTTATTATTATCAATATGTTAGAAACCCCTACTGTCATCCAACTGTCATTGATTGACAGTAGCATTTTAGCCTGCCGGAGCGTGCGCATACGGATATAAGGAAAGTGACAGTAACGCTGACCTGACGGGTGTTCCAGACCGACTTGCGCTGCATGAAAATGCAAATTTCATTTGATTTCCCAGAGCGTTATTGGATGTCGCTGCCGGGTTTTGGTTCCCCCGATTGCTTAAAACACTTCGTCCACAGCAGGTTCTAGCTGAATAGGTCACAGGTGAGTGTTTATTTCCCCCCTGCTCTGCCAGATGGCCCCCACCCCTTTAAAGTCCATCTAAAGATTAGTTCATTTTCAAATGAAAATCGTCTTCTAAAGTCAGTATTAGACCTTATTATGAGAAAATCTGACTTAGACCCCACTCTCGTTCCAACTCTCGCAAACTTCGCCCGCAAACATAGTGTGCGTCAAGCCGTTTTGACTGACTCTTGCGGCGAACAAATTGTTGTTATTGGTAGACCTCCAAAACCGCGCCCCGAAGATTGCAGCCATATATTTGAGCATGGCAACGGTAAGTTAGGGCTCTGCCTTTTGTACCATTCCGCCAGAGCCTGGCATAACGCTCGTGATCGCTGCGTAGCATCCGGTATGATTCTGAGTCAAGATGGAGATACTGAGGGACTGTTGATATTCGACCCCACGAACCCAGCGCAAGCGAACTTGGCGAAGAAAGAATCCCGCGCCCGTAAGGAAAAGGTGGCGGCATCGCCGGAAGAGAAAACGCGGCGAATTGCACGTGGACACAAATTGGCGGCTGCGAAACAAAGAACGCTGCGCAATAATATAAAGAAATAAAGGGGAATTACCCCATGGGTACCGCACCCCTTCTCTTAATTTTAGCGTTTTTCCACTTTGCCATAGGGTGAACGGTCGCCTCTTGTTTTTATTTATTCGTACCTTGCTAAATGCGGTGAGGCCCGCTAGTTTTATTTTGGTGGAAAATCAAATATCTGCGGGTTCTTCATCGCTAACAGCCCGTGGTGCAAGTAGCGTATTTCCTGCAAGGCGGGCGACTTAGCCGGGTACGTGATCGCACGAAGCACTTGGCAACGGACGCGGAGATTCGGCTTCTGCAAAGCCGCTTCTGATTTATCCGACACGTGAAGAGTAAATAAATGCTCAAAACAAGCCTGCCGAAGCGGTTTCGCCACTCCCGCGGCGTGCCCGCGCCCAGCAATTTGCGCAGGATCAGGCTGAGATTGAACGCGCCAACATGAACCAGTTGCCGCTTCAGAATGTTTTCGTGTCCGCGCAGATGGCAACGCCGCATGCCGCCCGTCTCGTAGCAGTGCGCGAAGCTGCGCTCCACCAACTCGCCGCGCCGCCGCAGTAAACTCTTGCCGTACTCGCCCCGCACCCGCCGCCGGTTCGCATACACCGCTTGTTGCTCGGCCGCTTTGCCCGCCCAGTTCCGCCGCCCCTTCGGTTTCTTCTCCGGAATGTAGCTGCGCACACCGTACGCCTTCATCCGCTTCACCACCGCGCCGCTGTGGTAGCCCTTGTCGGTAACCGTCTCCTCGATGCCGGCCACGTTCACCTGCGGCACTTCGTCGGGCCGTAACTCGGCCTCGCGCCCGACCTGCTCCGCCACCGCCATCCCTGCCTCGCACAGCGTCTCATCCAGCGTGGTCGTGTCGCCCCGATCCGCCCCCTGCAGCGTGACCGCCAGCACCGCACCTGTGTCCAGATCCACCGCGTGCTCGGCCTTGTGCGCCAGATGCGTGCGCTTGTCCTTCATCTTCGTAATCCGCGCGTCCCCGTCTGCAGGACTCTTCCACTCCTTATTCGACGTCCGCTTCTTGCGCTTGCGATCCAGTCGCGCCAAGTCTTCCCGCGTCGGCGTCGCAATCCCCGAGGCCTTCGCCAGCCCACGCAGAAACTCCTCGTAACTCGCGCCCGTGTCCCGCCGCACGATCGAGCGCATCGCCGCATTCGCCTCCAGCGTCGTCGCGTCGATTCGCGATCCGCTGGCCTTTCAGCAACCCCCGATTCGGCCAGCACCCCCAGCACCCAGCCGAATACTTCCCGATGCGTGTCCAGATCGATCAATCTTCGCGTGCGTGAGATCGTCGAGTGATCCGGCGTGTACTCGTCCAGCGCAATGCCCACAAAGCGCCGCAGCGCCAGCGAGTCCGCCAGCCGCCAGGCGATCCCGCGCTCCGCCCCAATGCCCTCAAAATACCCGATCAGCAGCGCCCGGAAATAGATGCCCGGCGTCAGCGACGGACGCCCGTATTTGGCCGCATAGAACTTCGCGCACCGCTTCTCCACAAACTCGTCGAAGCCCTCGGCCTCCAGCAACTCATTCAGCTTCTGGTAAAACGGATGCCCCGGAGCGGATGCCAACTCCGTGTGCGCGATCCAAATCTCCTCTTGCTTCTCCCGCTGCTTGCGCGTCCCCATCGCCATGCGCCGATTCTACGAACAAAGTCTGTGGATACCTCAAAAGTTTTTGCTTACGAATCTGAACTTGCACCACGGGCTGCTAATCACAGATATTCCCCGACTTCCAAAACCAATCATCAGGAGCGCAAGATCGGGCGCTGCGGAGATCAACTTCTTTGGTTTCAGTAATCCGTTTCCGATTTTGCCTGGAACCAAGGCGTACGAGCCTGGTCGGGGAGGATTTTAAAACAAATGAACGCAAGACTGGATGTCAGGGACGCACTTCTGGTCCAAAAAATGAAGCGTTGGGCGCTCATCGCAC
>Ga0224557_1004497_pt1 | contig 10138 bp, 9 predicted proteins | sample 714S31014metaG_FD_180677 | JGI IMG/M metagenome (GOLD analysis project Ga0224557, IMG submission 180677) | Peat soil microbial communities from Stordalen Mire, Sweden - 717 S3 10-14 | ecosystem: Environmental > Terrestrial > Soil > Wetlands > Peat | place: Sweden: Norrbotten County, Stordalen... | reverse complement strand
GCCCACCGCGAAACCGCGCTCGGCCAAGTCGTCGGCCACTTTCTGTGCGGTGCGCTTGGTACGGGTGAAGATCATTGTCGCGCCCCGACCCTCGGCTTGCAGGATTCGGCTGACCACCTCCATCTTGTCCATCGCGTGAGCGCGGTAGACGAACTGCTCGGTGGTGTCGTGAACCGCCAGCGAATGCGGTGCCTCGGCCCGGATGTGGGTCGGCTGGTCCATGAAGGTGCGGGCCAGCGTGATGATCGGGTCCGGCATGGTCGCCGAGAACAGCATCGATTGCCGGTCAGTGGGGATCTGCCGCAGGATGCGCTCGATGTCGGGCAGGAAGCCCAAGTCGAGCATCTCGTCCGCCTCGTCGAGCACCAGCACCGACAATCCGCCCAGCTGCAGGAAGCCCTGCTGGCACAGGTCGAGCAATCGGCCTGGGGTGCCCACCACGACGTCGGCGCCGGCGCGCAGCGCCTCAACCTGCGGCTCGTAGGGCCGGCCGCCATAGATGGACACGACCGACAACCGGCGTCCGCCCTCAGCGGTGAGGTACTTGGCCCCCAGGCTCAGGTCAGCGGTCACCTGGATGCACAGCTCGCGAGTCGGCACGACGATCAGGGCGCGGGGCGCGCCGCTGAGCGGCCTTTCCGCGGTACCGGCCGTGATCCGCTGCAGCAGCGGGACGCCGAAGGCGAAGGTTTTGCCCATGCCGGTGCGAGCCTGGCCGATGAGGTCGTCGCCGGCGAGCGCCAGCGGCAGGGTCAGCTCTTGGATGGCGAATGGAGACTCAATGCCCTTTTCGGCGAGTGCGCGGACTATTTCGTCGCGGACGCCAAGACTGGCAAAAGTTAGTTGAGGGGCAAGTTCAGTTGTTTCTGTCAGTTCAGTCATACGTGGTTGACGAGCCTTTCGGAGACGTGATCGGTCTTGTGTCGGTGTTTCTCTGTCGCGGTTCACGCGCGCACGAGTTCCGACTCCGAATACGTCACCGAGTCGCCGGCCCCAGCTCAGTCTGGACTCAGGCCGGGCGGGCCAGTTGTGCACGCACATTGCGCAGGTAACGGCAATACAGCCAATACCTACCTGCATGATAGCCGGTCGACAGCTTGCACCCGTTTACTTTTAACCGTGCCGACTAAAGTGAACCCCATGACTTCGCCCCCATCGGACCAGGCGGAAGCCGCCCGGGCGGACGATTCGACCACCTCACGGCTGACGGCCGATCATCCGGGCGTCAACGAGCTGTTCGCCGTGCTCGCCTACGGCGAGGTGGCCGCGTTCTACCGACTGACCGACGAGGCCCGGATGGCCCCTGACCTGCGGGGACGGATCTCGATGGCGAGCATGGCCGCCGCCGAGATGAATCACTACGAGCTGCTGCGCGATGCCCTGGAACGCCGTGGGGTCGACGTGGTCGCGGCGATGTCGAAGTATGCCCCGGCGCTGGAGAATTATCACCGGCTGACCATGCCGAGCACATGGCTGGAAGCTTTGGTAAAGACCTATGTCGGTGACGCCTTGGCTTCCGACTTGTACTTGGAGCTGGCCGACGGGCTACCCGATCAGGTTGCCGACACGGTGCGGGCCGCGTTGTCTGAGACCGGGCACTCGCAGTTCGTCGTCGCCGAGGTGCGCGCGGCCGTGACCACCAGCAGTAAACAGCGCAGCCGGCTGGCGCTGTGGTCTCGCCGGCTATTCGGCGAGGCGATCACCCAGGCCCAGTATCTGCTGGCCGACCACGATGAGCTCGTCGACCTGGTGGTATCTGGCACCGGTGGTCTGGGCCAGCTCAGTGCGTTCTTTGACCGTTTGCAACAGACCCACGAACGACGGATGCGCGAACTCGGTCTGAGCTAGCGGGTGCACGTCGCGATCATCGAGTTGCTGGCCGATGCCACGACCGTTTGACCCGCGGCGTTGAAGACCGAGCAATCGAGATGGCTGTAGATGCTGGTCGCCACCACCGACAGGGTTTGCACCCCGGGGTTCAGCACGACCATCTTCGACCACGGCAACGCCACGTTGAACTCGGTCTGCGGGTAGCCCCGGGCGTCGGTGTAGACGACACTCACCAGGTCAAGGAGCTGTTTTGTTCCGGTCACGCTGTAGACGACGGTACGCGGATCCAGCGTCGCCGCCGGCGCGAGCGCAGTCGGCGCGGGCGCGGCACTGGGCGGTGCGACGGTGCTGACCGTCTCGGGCGGTAGTTGGGGTTTAGCCGGCTTCGGGGTGGGGGCCGCGGGGGCTTGCGTGGTGGTCAGCGTGGTCGCCGTCCGGGGAGTGGGTGCCCCCACGGTGGCTTTGGTGGATGCGCTGTCGCCGCTGTTGATGACGACCGCGGTCGCAAGGGCGCCAAGGGCCACTACACAGCCAAGGAATGCCGCGGCCGGTCGCCATCGCCGCTCGGCCAGCCAGGCGAGTGCGCCGTAGCTGTCGTCGTAGTCGTCTTCGTCTTCGTCTTCGTCCCAGTCGTGTTCGTCCCAGCCGTCTTCGTAGCCGTCCGCGTCGTGGAAGTCGGCTCCGTCTGCCTCGTGGTCGGGGTAGTCATGAACTAGGCCGCCGCGATCGTGGACTGTGTGTCTGATGTTGCCGATGCTACTGATGTGACTACCGAGGTTCTGGCGTTGTGCGGCTTGTTGACCCAGCTGGGAGCTAATCGTTACCTGCCCGACTCTCACCTCGATCGCAGCGCACCTCGAAGCGTCCACTAGCCTGCTGCTGACACGTGTGTGACGGAATGCCAACGGAAGGGGCCACCGTGGAGGTCAAGATCGGTATCACGGACAGTCCGCGCGAGCTGGTGTTCTCCAGTGCGCAGACGCCCGGTGAAGTCGAAGAACTCGTCACAGCCGCGCTCGGCGAGGGTCCTGGTCTACTCAGCCTGACCGACGAGAAGGGCCGACGGTTCCTGGTGCACAACGCCAAGATCGCCTATGTCGAGATCGGCGCCGCCGACAGCCGCAAGGTTGGCTTCGGTATTGGGGCGGATGCTGCCGCCAAGGCTGGCAAGGCCGCTAAGAGCGGGTAAGCGGCACGTGTGACAGGCCACCCCAGGCGAAGTGCACGGTGCCCTCGACGGCGTCCGATTTAGAAATCGGACGGTCGGAGTCCAGCCAGTACCTGGCCGAATCGACGCTGATCGCAACCAGGCCCACCGCGATCATCCGGGCGCGGTGCGGGTCAAGCCCGGAATCGGCGCTGATCAGGGCGAACACAGCGTCGATGCAGGATTCGGTGGCCGCCCGCACCTGCGCCGCGACTTCGGGTTCGGTGACGTAGTCGTTCTCGAAGATCAGTCGGTAACCCTGGCTGTCGTGCTCGATGAAATCGAAGAACGCTTGGACCGCCGCGTGTAACCGGCGCCGGTTATCCGTCGTTGTGCGCAGTGCCTGCCGCACCCCCGAGACCAGGTTGTCAACGTGCTGACTGAGCACCGCCAGGTACAGCTCCAGCTTGCTCGAAAAGTGTTGATAAAGAACGGGTTTACTGACTCCCGCTCGTTCGGCGATCTCGTCCATCCCGGCGGCGTGATAGCCATGGTCGACGAACACGTCGCTGGCAACCACAAGCAACTGGCCACGACGCTCGTCGCGGGGCAAACGGTTGCCCCGCCGATTCGACGCTGCAATGCCGTCTCCCGATCGACCGCGGTCAGCCGGTTTGACGCCACTGCGTTGCGCCGCCCTGGTCAGATCGCTCATCGGGTCCTCATTTGATTCGTTGGCAATTGGCCGCTAGCTGCGCCGAGGCCAGCCGCCGCGGCTCATCGCACCGACATTACTACCCGCAACCACCCGCGACCCGTGCGCGATCGTCACTGGCGCCGTCAGTGCTGGCAGAGAGGGTGTCGGGCGCCCCGTTGGGCGCGCCAGCGGCGCTGGGCGGCGTCGGCTGTGCCATCCTGGGGAAATGACGTCTGACCGGCCTGTGCGTAGCACCGGTCGAGTCCCGGTGGTACGTGACGAGTGGCGGGAACCGCTGCGGGCCATGCGAGACCCGATCGAACGAGGTGTCGGGCGGGCGCGGGTCGGCCGTGAGCGACCGCAGCAATGGCGCAAACAAACCTGGCTGGGGCGCTTCGTTTCCACTTACGGTTGGCGCGCGTACGCGCTGCCTGTTCTGGTGACTCTCACCGCGGTGGTGATGTACCAGACGGTGACCGGGCCGGCTGCGAAGCCGGCGGCGGGTCAGGCCATGGGGCCGCCGCCCGCGATCGGGGCGGTAGGTACCACGATCATCGACGCACCACCGCGCGGGCTCGCCGCATTCGACGCGAATCTGCCGGCCGGGACGCTCCCGGACGGCGGCCCGTTCACCGAGGCGGGCGACAAGACCTGGCATGTGGTGCCCGGGACCACGCCCCAGGTCGGTCAGGGCACCGCCAAGGTGTTCCGGTACACGGTCGAAGTCGAAGATGGTCTTGATCCGACGATGTTCGGGGGCGACAACGCATTCGCCCAGATGGTTGACCAGACGTTGGACAATCCGAAGGGCTGGACGCACAACCCGCAATTCGCGTTCATCAGGATCGACAGCGGCAAACCCGACTTCCGGATATCACTTGTGTCTCCGGTGACGGTGCGTGAGGGGTGCGGTTACGAGTTTCGGCTCGAAACGTCCTGTTATAACCCGTTGTATGGTTCGGAACGGCAGGAGCGGGTCTTCATCAACGAGGCACGCTGGGTGCGCGGAGCCCTTCCCTTCGAAGGCGACGTCGGTTCCTACCGGCAATACGTCATCAACCACGAGGTCGGCCACGCCATCGGATATCTGCGCCACGAGCCCTGCGACAAGCCGGGTGGTCTGGCCCCGGTGATGATGCAGCAGACGTTCTCCACGTCCAACGACGACGCTGCCAAGTTCGACCCCGAATACGTCAAGGGCGATGGGAAGACCTGCCGATTCAATCCCTGGCCATATCCGATCGCTTGACCCTGGACCGCAATGAGGAGAGTTCGGTGTCGACATCGTTGCCACCTCTCGTTGAGCCCGCGGGCCCACTGAGCCGCGAAGAGGTGGCCCGTTACAGCCGCCACCTGATCATTCCCGAGCTGGGTGTGGACGGGCAGCGGCGGCTCAAGAACGCGCGGGTGCTGGTCATTGGGGCCGGCGGACTCGGAGCGCCAGCATTGCTGTACCTGGCTGCCGCCGGCATCGGCACCATCGGCATCGTCGACTTCGACGTCGTCGACGAGTCGAACCTGCAGCGCCAGATCATCCATGGCGTGGCCGACGTCGGGCGCTACAAGGCGCAGTCTGCGCGCGACTCGATTCTGGCCATCAACCCGTTGGTCGAGGTGGTGTTGCACGAATTTCGTTTGGACGCAGGCAATGCCGTCGACCTATTTGGGCGGTACGACCTGATCCTGGACGGCACCGACAACTTCGCCACCCGGTATCTGGTCAACGACGCCGCGGTGCTGGCGCGAAAGCCGTACGTCTGGGGGTCGATCTACCGATTCGAGGGCCAGGTTTCGGTGTTCTGGGAAGACGCACCCGACGGGCGCGGGCTCAACTACCGGGACCTCTACCCCGAGCCGCCGCCACCCGGGACGGTGCCGTCCTGCGCCGAAGGCGGAGTGCTCGGCATCGTCTGCGCCTCCATCGCGTCCGTGATGGGCACCGAGGCGATCAAGCTGATCACCGGCCTCGGCGAGACACTGCTGGGCCGGCTGATGATCTACGACGCGCTGGCGATGAGCTACCGGACGATCAGCATCCGCAAGGACCCGTGCGCGCCCAAGATCACCGAACTCGTCGACTACGACGACTTCTGCGGCGTGGCGTCCTACGATGCAGCCGCCCCGGCCACCAGCTCGGCCATCACGCCCCGGGAGTTGCGCGACCTGCTGGACTCCGGCAAAGAGCTGGCCTTGATCGACGTCCGCGAGCCCGTGGAGTGGGACATCAACCACATCGAGGGCGCACAACTGATCCCGCAGTCGCTGATCAACTCGGGGGAGGGGCTGGCGCGGCTGCCGCAGGACCGCACACCGGTGCTCTACTGCAAGACCGGGGTGCGCTCGGCCGAAGCACTGGCCGTGCTGAAACGAGCCGGTTTTGCCGACGCTGTGCACCTGCAGGGCGGGATCGTGGCCTGGGCCAAGCAGATTCAGCCCGACATGGTGATGTACTAAGGGTTGACCCGTAATGGGTCATGCAGCGCCAATCAGTTTTACCGAGCTATTTCCGGGACAGCCCGAGCGCAGCTTAATGACGCCGAAGCTAATTAACCGCGCTTTTGACGTGCTCAGCAACCGCTTGCATCCAGAAGGGGCCTACCAGGCATGATTTCCGCGCTCCTCAGCGCGTCGCGCCGACCCGCATCGTCGCCCGATTAGGCTATTCCGCGTGACAATGGAGCCGCCGCCGGAGCATGTGCTGTCGGCGTTCGGTTTGACCGGCGTGCAGCCCGTGGCATTGGGCGGTAGCTGGGAAGGCGGCTGGCGCTGTGGCGAGGTCGTCTTGTCGATCGTGGCCGACCACGCCCGCGCCGCCTGGTCCGCCCGGGTGCGCGAGACGTTGTTCGTCGACGGGGTGCGACTGGCCCGGCCGGTCCGCTCCACTGACGGCCGTTACGTGGTCGCCGGGTGGCGGGCGGATACGTTCGTCGCAGGCACACCGGAGGCAAGACACGACGAAGTCGTCTCCGCGGCGGTTCGGCTTCACGAGGCCACCGGGAAGCTGGAACGCCCCCGATTCCTGACCCAGGGACCCACGGCGCCTTGGGCGGACGTCGATGTCTTCATCGCCGCCGACCGCGCAGCGTGGGAAGAGCGGCCGTTGCAGTCGGTTCCACCGGGCGCGGGGATGGCCCCGCCGCCAGCGGACGGCCACCGGTCGGTCGAGTTGATCAATCAGCTCGCCAGCCTGCGTAAGCCGACCAAGAGTCCCAACCAGCTGGTACACGGGGACCTTTACGGGACAGTCCTTTTCGTCGGCACCGCCCCGCCGGGGATCACCGACATCACGCCATACTGGCGCCCAGCGTCATGGGCGGCCGGCGTGGTCGTCGTCGACGCGCTGTCCTGGGGCGAGGCCGATGACGGACTCATCGAACGCTGGAACGCGCTGCCGGAGTGGCCGCAGATGTTGTTGCGCGCATTGATGTTTCGGCTGGCTGTTCACGCGCTGCACCCGCGGTCGACCGTCGAGTCGTTTCCGGGTCTGGCCCGCACGGCGGCGTTGGTCCGGCTGGTGCTCTAACTCCCTTCCGGGAACTCGTATCGCACCTCGCTCAGCGCGACCCGGCCGTCGACGGCCAGGACCCCTTCGGCCCGAAGCAGTTCCAGCTGGCGGCTGGTCAAATGCGACGCCGGGCGGCCGGACGCGGTGATCACCCGGTGCCATGGTAGGTCGGAGGAATCGGTGCGCATGATCCAGCCGACGATCCGCGGACTGGAAAGCCCTGCGACGGCTGCGATGTCGCCGTAGGTCGACACCTTGCCCGACGGAATTGCCGCGACCAGTGCGCGCACCCGCTCGACTTGCTCGTCGGTGACCGAAGCCACGGTCAGTTCGCTTTCAGCAGCTTGCGGACCAGAGCGGCGACGTCAGCGGGCCTGGTCTCGGAAACCATGTGCTGGCAGTCGAAATCGAGCAGTTCAAAGTCGGACCCCAGGCGCTGCTGAAGTGGATTGATCAGCCGGTCGGTGACATAGGGCGGCGAGGTCCGCGTCGCACGCACCAGCGTCGTCGCGGTTCCCGCGGGCGGTAGCACGGTGTCGCGGGCCAATTCACTCCAATAGGACATCATCGCCGGGAGGCTGATCCGCCAGCCGTATCGTCCGCTCGGCAGTTTGATCAGGTGCTCGTCGAGATCGGCGTCGAGCTCCGCGGGGTCCACATCAGCCCAGGAGCCGGAGGCCTTTTCGGCGCGAGCCTCGGCCGCATCCGGGTAGTCGGGCGAGGACAGCATGGCGTCGGCGATCTGGCGCGTCCAGTTACCGTCCAAGCCCACCGCAGGGTCGAGCAGTAGCAGTGCCGCCACTTGGTCCGGGCGGGCCGCCGCCAAATGCATGGCGATTGCGCCGCCGAAGGAGTGCCCAACGACAAGCACCGGGGCATCGGCTTCTTTGTCGAGCAGTGCTGCGATTGCCGACACGTTGGCGTCGATGGTCCACGGCGCGGCCCATGATGATCTGCCGTGGCCGAGTAGGTCGGGAGCGGCCACGGCGAATTCGGGCAGATAAGTGGTCAACTGTCGCCAGCGCCGCCCGTGGCCGGTCAGTCCGTGCAGGAGAAGGACTCGAACAGGGCCGGACGGCCCAAAGCGGTGCACGTGCAGGTCGGCGGACACGCGTCGATGATGCCAGGCCAATCCGACTTGTCGGACCCCTGTGGTCTCATGCCGGTATGTCATACACCTGGGGCGCCGAGGCGGGTGCTCTCCTGCAGCCCGGTACGCGCGGCCTGCTGCGGGTGCTGGGCGGCCCCGGCACCGGGAAAAGCAGCCTGCTGATCGACGCTGCGGTCGCTCGAATTAGCGCCGGTGTCGATCCGGAATCGGTTCTACTGCTTACCGGTTCCGGCCGGATCGGGATACGGGCACGCAGCACATTGACCAAGGCGCTGTTGGGGTCGGGTGCGAGTGGTCTCGGCCGCGTCGCGATCCGCGAGCCATTGGTGCGCACCGTGCACGGCTACGCCTACGCAGTTCTGCGGCGGGCCGCCGAGCGCGCGGGGGATGCGCCGCCGCGGCTGATCACCAGCGCCGAACAGGATGCGATCATCCGGGAACTGCTGGCCGGCGACCTCGAAGACGGACCGCGCGCCGCAGCCACCTGGCCTAAGCACCTGTGGCCGGCCCTGAGCACCGCGGGCTTCGCCACCGAGCTGCGAAACCTGATGGCGCGCTGCGCCGAACGCGGTGTGGACCCGACGGAGCTGGAGCGGATGGGCCGCCGCGGCAAGCGCGCCGAATGGATCGCCGCGGGCCAATTCGCGCGGCAGTACGAGCAAGTCATGTTGTTACGCGCGGCGGTCGGCACCGCAGCGCCGCAGGCGACGACGCCGGCGCTGGGCGCGGCCGAGCTTGTGGGCGCGGCTTTGGAGGCTTTCGCGGTCGATCCTGAGTTGCTGGCCGCAGAGCGCGCCCGGATACGCCTCTTGTTGATAGACGACGCCCAGCAACTCGACCCGCAGGCGGCTCGGCTGGTCCGGGTGCTGGCCGCGGGCACCGAACAGGCCGTAGTCGCCGGTGACCCCAACCAGGCAGTGTTCGGCTTCCGAGGGGGCGAGGCCGCCGGGCTGTTGGACGGCGACTGCCCGTCGGTGACGCTGACGGTGTCGCACCGCTGCGCACCCGTGGTAGCCCGTGCCGTCAGCGGCGTCGCACACCGGCTACCCGGCCGCAGTGCAGGCAGGCAGATCGACGGCACCGGTGCCGAAGAGGGATCGGTGACGGTCCGGCTGGCCGCTACGGCGCACGCCGAGGCGGCCCTGATCGCCGACGCGCTGCGGCGTGCTCACCTTGTCGACGGGGTGCCATGGTCACAGATGGCGGTGATTGTCAGGTCGGTTCCGCGGGCCGCCGCGCGATTACCCCGCGCGCTGGCTGCCGCCGGGGTCCCGGTGGCTGCGCCGGCGGCCGGGTTGTCGCTGGCCGAGGAACCCGCGGCGCGGGCGCTGCTTACGGTCCTGGCCGCCACGGCTGACGGGCTGGACGGCGAGCGGGCGCTGGCGCTGCTGACCGGGCCCATCGGTCGCGTCGACCCCGTCTCGCTTCGGCAACTGCGCCGAACACTGCGGCGCGCCGCACCCGATGGTGCGTCGAGGAATTCCGGCGATCTGCTGGTGCAGGCGCTCTCTGGCGGCATCTCACTGTCCGGCGCGCAATCTCGCTCGCTACAGCGAGTCCGCGCGGTGCTGGAAGCGGCCGCCCAAAGCCACCGCGATGAGCAGGATCCGCGCTACACCATGTGGGCGGCGTGGCATCGGTCCGGTCTGCAGCGTCGGTGGCTGGCGGCCAGCGAGCGGGGCGGGCCGGCCGGCGCTCAAGCCAGCAGGGATCTGGACACTGCGACCGAGTTGTTCGACATCACCGATGACTATGTGTCTCGCACGTCCGGTGCCTCGCTGCGCGGGCTCGTGGAACACGTCGCGGCGCTGCAGTTGCCGGGCGTCAATTCTGAGCCCGTCGCCGAGA
>Ga0224557_1004496_pt1 | contig 10138 bp, 5 predicted proteins | sample 714S31014metaG_FD_180677 | JGI IMG/M metagenome (GOLD analysis project Ga0224557, IMG submission 180677) | Peat soil microbial communities from Stordalen Mire, Sweden - 717 S3 10-14 | ecosystem: Environmental > Terrestrial > Soil > Wetlands > Peat | place: Sweden: Norrbotten County, Stordalen... | reverse complement strand
AGCAGGCCGTTGGCGGCGGCGATGCGGGTGATCCAGCGGGTGGCGGACCAGGAGTCCATGGCGGTGCTGGTGAGCGGCAGGGTGGTGTCGGCGGGCTGGCAGGAGTCGTTGCCGCCTGACTGGTCGGCGACGGAGGAGATGTAGGCGATGACTTTGGTCTTGTCGGGGAGCTGGTTGTAGTACAGGTTCCAGACGGCGCCGACGCCGGTGGTGCCGTCGTTGTTCAGGTTGTGTTTTTCTGTGGTGGCCAGGTCATCGGGGCGGGTGCCGGATCCGGGGGTGAGGGTTTCGTAGTAGCCGGTGAACCCCAGGCCGGCCAGGGTGGTCATTTCGAAGCCGGTGACGTTGTCCAGGCCGCCGATGTACCAGCTGACCCAGGCGGCGATCTGGGGCTGGGTCAGGCCGGCGGTGCCGGGCTTCCAGCTGGGGTCGGGGTTGGGGGTCATGCCGGCGGCCAGGCCGGTGCCGGTCAGGGCGGCGTTGCCGAAGGCCATGTAGGTGCCGTTGCCGGGGTAGAGCATCTCGCCGTCGCCGCTGCCGGAGCCGAGCCGGATGGCCCAGAAGTCAGCCATGGGCAGGTTCGCGGCGACCAGGGACAGGTACTGGGCGGCGGCGGTGCGGACGGCGGCGCTGTAGACCAGGTCGGCGTTGCCGGCCCAGACGTTGCCTTTCTGGTCGGTGTAGGTGCTGTCGGGCAGGGCGAAGACCCAGGCGGGGGTGTTCTCCATGCCCAGGCCGAGGGTGACCTGCTGCCCGGCGGCCCGGTAAGCGGCGAGTTCGGATTTCATGGTGGCCAGGTAGGAGGGGGAGACGGTGCCGCGGGTGGGCTCGAAGCTGTTCCAGGCCAGTTCGAACATGGCCATGTGGACGCCGGCGGCCTCTTCGGTGGCGGCGTGGGCGGTCTGGGTGTCCAGGGTGCCGTAGATGATCGACGGCGCGGCGGAGGCGGCGTGCGCGGTGGCGGCGGCGGCCGGCAGGGCCAGGCCCAGGGCCAGCGCGGCGGCGGCGATCAGGCCGGCCGCGGCCAGCGGGCGGGGGTACCGGGGTCGGCGGGGCCGCGGGGCCGGGGAGAGGGCTTGTGCTGCCGTGCTGGTCTTCGGGTGGCGAGCCATCGCAATTCACTTCTCTCTTATCCGGTTGCTTGTGCTCTCCACTATTCTTTTTTCACCGGCCGGCTCCCAGAGAAATGCTCCCTCCTTTGAAGGGGGCGTTGTCCTCCTCTTTTCGGCCCGGGTATTAATCCCTGGTCTATCAGGCTCCCGGCGCCTGGGTCTTCCGGCCTACCTGTTGGTGCAGGTCACCGGGTTCGCCGGTTGGTGCAGGTCACCTGCCTGCCGGTGGTGCAGGTCACCGGGCTCGCCGGGAATAAAGAATTCCGCCGGCCAAAAGTGCCCCTTTAGCCCTGGCCGCATCAGGCCATCAGGCCCGGGCCTTCCGGTCCGGTCCATTCCGCGCGACCGGTAAAGGACGGGCAGCCGCCGCGGGCCGTGCGGGCAATTCCAGCGGCAGGCCGGGACTCAGGAAAGAAAAGAGAACTATGCATCCAGCATGTTTCACCAGGACCGCAGTTCGCCAGCCTGCCCGGCGAACTGGCCCCTCCCTCCGCAGGCAGGGGCAGTCCCTGAGGTCCCCGCTAGCCGCGTCCGTCCCGCTAGCCCGTCCGTCCCGCTAGCCGTGTCCGTCCCGCCTGCGCCTAGTCCCGTGGGCCGGGATGCGGGAGCGCCGTCGCGGGACAGCGGCCCGGTCACCGGGTGATGCGTGTGGCTGGTCGCTGGTGCTGACGTGTCCCGGGCAACGGGTCACGATGGCACTGTGTGCCGCCCTGGCCGGCACGTTGTGCCATGGGTGCGGCTCTGCTGGAAGGAGCGGTCCTTCCCTGGTGGGGGTCCTGATGCCGCGGTGCTGGCGCGGGAGCCAGGAGGACAAGGGGCAGCGCGACGGCACCCTGCCCGCGCCGCACCCCGCCCGCGCCGCACCCCGCCCGCGCCGCACCCCGCCGGGACCCGCGGTCCCGGCGTGACGTGATAGCACCTACCGGGCCCGTGGTGCGGCGGCCGGGTAAAAGATTGTGGTGGATCCGGGCTGCGTGGTGGATCCAGTGCACGGGGTGAGCATTCCAAAGTAAGCTGACTTCGCGGCGTGTCGGGGCCGCTGAATGTGATGTAACGCCACCCGCCTGGGCTGCGCCGTGCTCTATGGGCGAAGTTTTCATGATCGCGAAGACTTGACAGTCTGTGCAGACTGTCAAGTCTTCGTGATCATGGGAGCTGGGTGCCGGCGCGGGACCGGAAGCACGCCCGGGCTGCCGTAGGGCCCAGGATTATTAAGGCAAACTTCGCAAATGGCGCGAGGCTGTCCGTCGCTCGCGACACGCCGGAAACGCGGGTTATTTCGGAGCGCTCACCCCGTGCACCGGATCCACCGCCAAGCCCGGATCCACCACGCAAATCCCGGCCAGGGCGCCGGAACGGGCCGGCGGGCGGGGGAGCCGGGACCACAGCGGCCAGCGGGACGCCAGGGAGCGTCACAGCCGGCATTGACCACCACCGCCGTCAGCTCAGCCGCTACCACAATGGCCCGGCCCCACCACCTATACCCGCCTCCCTCTAGAGGAGTCGCACCCTTGCGCCATCGTGCCGCCTCCGGGCTGGCGGCGGCACGGCCCGGAGCCGACCGGAGGCTGCGGTGCTGGACGGTGAGGGGCCGGCCAGGCCAGGGTGAGCCGGCCGGGCCAGCTACGCCGGAGACCTGGGACCGCGGGTCCCTCGCGATGGTGGCGCCCTGCGGGTCGGATGGGTCTATGCCGGGCCTGCGGCCCCAATGGGCACGGACCGGAGGCGCCCGAGGTGATTAACTCGTCGTGGCTATCCGCGTGCCGCACGGCGAACGCCGCCGCCTGCGTGCGCCGCTGCATGCCAAGCTTGGTGAGCAGCGAAGACACGTAATTCTTCGCCGTCTTCTCGGCCAGGAACATCCGCTCCGCGATCTGGCGGTTGGTCAGCCCCTCGCCGATCAGCTCAAGCACCCGCTTCTCCTGCTCGGTCAGCGCCGCCACCGGGTCGACGCTAGCGCTGCGCTGGCGCAGCTTGGCCATGACCAGACCCGACGCCTGCGGGTCGAGTACCGACAGGCCGGAAGCGACCTTACGCAGGGCGCTGACCAGGTCGGTGCCGCATGTCTGCTTGGACACGTAGCCTGCGGCGCCCGCCACGATCGCGCCGAGAAGCGCCTGGTCGTCGCCGTAACCGGTGAGCATCAGGCAAGCGGTCTCGGGCAGCGCGGAGCGGATTTCCCGGCAGACCGAGATGCCGTCCCCGTCAGGCAACCGCACGTCGAGAAGCGCCACGTCCGGGCGCAGTGCGGGCAACCGGGCCAGGGCGGACGACGCGGTTTCCGCCTCGCCGATGACGTCGATGTCTGGTTCAAGGGCGAGCAGGGCCCGTATGCCGCGGCGGAAGATCTCGTGATCATCGACGAGGAAAACGCTGATCCTGCCCTGGTCTACGGTGTGCTCGTTCATCAGCCGTCTCCGTTCCGCGCCCCGCCCGGCACCTACTTGACCACCGCCACAGACAACGAGAGTGCTGTCCCCGGAGTTACTATATGTGATAATGATGTTATTGATTGTTACTGGGGCTGGGGTCGGCGGCGCCACCACCGCAGGAGGCGATCATGAGCGATGCCAGCACACCATCCCCAGTCCCTGGCGCGGCGCCGCAGGACGGCGCCGACGCCGGGACTTCCGCGTACCTGCTGCTTGACCTCGTGCGCAGGCTGCGCGGGCGCGAACGCGGTACCCTGGCCGGCTGGCTGCATGACGGGCCGATCCAGGATCTCGCGGCCGTGCCGCTCCTACTGGCCGAGGCGCGACGCGCGATGGGGGCGTCGCCGGACGGCGCGACGGGGGCGTCGCCGGACGATGCGCTCGACGTCGTGGCGCGGCAAGTGACGGAGGCCGGCCGGTTGCTGCGCGGCTTGCAGAACGACCTGTGGCCCTTTCCCCCGCCGCCGTCCGGTCTGGCCCAGGCGCTGAACCGGCGGACCGCCTGGCTGCTGACCGCCCCGCTCGCCGTCGATGCTGGTGAGGGCACCGCCGGGCTGCTGGAAGCCGAGATTGTGTTGCTGGCCGACCTGGTCGAATTGCTCCTGGGCGGCCTGTTCAGCGCGGAACCTCCGGACCGGGCGCTCGCCGCGGTGCGGGCCGCCGAGGACCTGATCGTGCTGGACCTGACCATGACGGCGGCGCCCGGCACCGGTGAGGCCTCCGCCGCCGAGCTGGCGGCGGCCAGGGCCGTGCTTGGCAGCCTGGCGGCGGCGGTCGGGGCGGGGGCGGATGTTGTCCGGCACGGTCGCCGGCTGCGAGTCCGGATGGACCTGCCGAGACGGCCGCCGCATCGAGCCGGGCTGGGAGCCGGCCCAGCAGCCGCCCTAGGAGCCAGGACCCAGATGTCCCCCTAAGTGCACTGGGTCGTGTCGCGCTCCCAGGCTTACCGTCCGGTCAGGGATGGGTCTACCACCGAACGGAGCTGTGATGACCGCAGACGACAAGGAAGTCGGGACCGGGATCAACCTGTTCGCCGCCGGTGCGGTGCGCGGCGTGGCCCGGTGGTTCAACGACACGTCCGACGTGCTGTCCATCGACGACGACGATCTGGAGGAAACGATCGCGTTCGTCCACAAGGGCGGCATGACCTTCCTGTCGCCGATCCTGCCTGACCTGCGCGGGATCGTGTGCACGGCGGGCAGCAGGGAATCCCACCTGGCGATCTTGTCCCGGGAATCGGACGTGCCCTGCGTGCTGGCCGCCGAGCTGACCGATGAGGTGGCCGATGAGGTGGCCGACGGCGACACGGTCGTGCTCGACCTGACCGGACTACCTGCGCGTGCCCGAGCGGATCAGCGTCATCCGCCGGCACGCCACCCCGGCCGAGCTGGTCAAAAAGGCGCTGCCGATCGGGAACAAGCGCAGCTTCATCAACCTGGCCGCGATGCCGCTGCACTACCTGACCGGCCGTGAGCTGTTCGTCGACCTGGGCGAAAATAAACTGGAAGACGGACTGGACGACCAGCTCGAGGTGCTGAAGTTCTGGCGTGCGGCGACGATCGCGATGCGCACCGACGGCGTGATCTTCAACATGGACGCCGAACCCCCGAACAGCTCGCACGTCGTCAACGACGACCTGCTGGCCGAGATCCAGGACACGCTGGTCCAGGCCGACGACGCGACCAAGTCCGGGATCCGCAAGTTCGGCGCGCGGCTGACCGCGTACGCGTTCCTGGAGAACTGCGACGCCCGCACCGCGGTCTGCGACACCGGTCCGTACCTGCTGCCGGACGGCTCGTTCCTGGCGCTCCGGGAGACCTGCGCGGACGGCGACGGCGACTTCCCCTGGCTGGACGGGATCCGGGAGACGCTGCCCTACCACCACTTCGTCATCGCCCACCGGCTGCCCGGTGAGGTCAAGATGGACAACAACGTGTGGGGCACCGCCTGGTTCACCCCGAGCGACCCCGCTCACCTGGACGGCGAGCGCTACGCCGACGTGTCCGAGGCCAAGACCGCCCGCGAGGTGCACCAGCTCCGCGACTGCGTGGTCCGCTGCCGCGAAGGCGACGCCACCGGCTAGGCATCTTCGAGTCCATGGTGATCGGCGCCCACCCCCGCTACGGCCTCACCCGCGAGACCTCGTTCCTGTAAAGGAGCACCACCGCTCGTTCAGAAATTCAAAATCAACCTGCCGAACGGCCCATCGTTCCTGCCCCACAGCCCTTCCTCGCCCCAGCGGGGTTCCGCCCGGGATGATTACGACACGTACTTCCACACGATGACCTTGAGATTGACATAGTTGTTGGGTGAACTGCCGGCCGCGGCCACGGTGACGCCGGCCATCCGGCCGCTTGTCTCGATGATGCAGAAAACGTTTCCCTGCGTCGCATTGACGGAGCTCACGAAGATCGTGCCAGTGGTGCAGGCCGAATACGTCGGCGTGGTGCCGCTCGGCAGGCTGACTATTCTTTCATAATTACACGAGTATATGACGCCATTGTATTGAACGTCGCAGGAACCGCCGGCTGTTATCTCGGCCTGGGTGGGCGCGGTGGGACCGAGCGGCGCGGCGTAGCTGGCGGTCAGATTGAAGCTGTACGAGCCCATCTCGGTGCCATTACCCGCGGTGGATGTAGGGGCGGGTGACGACGCCGCGGGCGATGACGCCGGAGCAGAAGAACCCGGAGCAGAAGAACCCGGAGCAGAAACCGTCGGAGATGCCGCGCTGACGGTCGGCGAGGAAGTCGCTGCTTTCGTGCCCTGCGCCGAGGGATTGCTTGACGATGCGGTAGAACAGCCGGCGACAAGCCCGGCCGAAACCACGGCGAGGATAGCAAACCGGGCCAGCCCGGCCGGGACACGATCGGCTAGAGGTCTGGGATCACTGCGCCTTGACGGCCGCAGAATATCCGCCGCTGAAGTGTCATTTCTGGCTACCGGCGTGCCGCAACTCAGGCACACCTCAGTCCGTTCGGCCATGTAGTTACCACAATTGGCGCAGGTCATCGATTCCCTCCCAGATCGATCGGAGCCAGGCTCCGCCACCCCAATACCTGACGCTGCAGGGCGATTCTGCCTCTTTGCCGCGATCTTCGCAATAGAGACGGACAATGCCGGTTTAAAAAGTTATCCGCAGCCCCGGCGCGGCGGCCAGAAGACCACGCCGCGCTGTGCCGCCGGCCGGGAGCGGCCAAGCCATCCGCATGAAACTTTTCCTGCATCCGGGACGGACCTCATAAAATCATCATATATGCGATATATCCGGGCAGAGGGGCGCTCGAAGCCCCGGGTCCGGCGCGGTCAGGTCTGGGAGCGGGCGAGGAGGGCGAGCTCCATCCGGGACTGGCAGCCGGTGGCGGACAGGATGCCGCTACCCGGCGGCCCGGCAGGGCCTGCCGTGGTGCCCGGCCTGCTGCGCCGCGGTCGCGCCTGAGCGGTTCACCGCCACCGGGGCGGTCTGGTCGTCCACCGTGATCGCCATTGCGGTGGGCCCGCACCAACCTCCGTTCGGCCTGTTCCCCGAGCGCCGGGTCGAGTCGCTGGCCTGGGTGGCGGTCGCCGAGGCCATCCGCGACGCCGGGGTCGGCCCCGGGCAGGTCGACGCGATCGTGGTCGGCTCGGTGTTCGGGCCGCCCGGGGTGGCCACCCGGGTTCAGCGCGGCCTGGGCATCGGCGGGGTGCCGGTGTGGACGATCGAGAACGCCTGCGCGAGCGGCACCAGCGCCTATCACGAAGCCGTCGAGGCGGTCCGGCTCGGCCGGTTCGGCTGCGTGCTCGTGCTCGGGGTGGACCAGCTGTCCACGCTGTTCTCCGGCGCGATCGTGCCCGAGGCGACCGACCCCGAGGGGGCCGCCAGCCTGCCGCTGCCCGGATTGTACGCGCTGCAGGCGCAGCGCTACCTGGAGGAGTTCGGGGTCAGCCGGGAGCAGCTCGCCGCCGTCGCGGTGAAGAACAAACGGAACGGGCTGGACAACCCCCGCGCTCAGCTGCGCGCCTCGGCGCCGACGGCCGCCGAAGTGCTCGCCTCGCGGATGATCGCCGACCCGCTGACCCTGCTGCAGTGCTGCCCCACCAGCGACAGGGCCGGCGCGGCGGTCATCGGCCCGGACCGTGGCCACTGCGCCGGCCTGCGCGTCGAGGCGTCGGTCACGGTGTCAGGGAAGCTGTGGGACCCGCGCAGCCGTGACGTGTGGGGTTACGCGTCCGTGGCCCGCGCTGCGGAGCAGGCGTTCGCGCAGGCCGGCCGGACCCCCGCCGAGATCGACGTGCTCGAGGTGCACGACGCCTTCACCATCGGGGAGATCGTCACGCTGGAAGCGCTCGGCCTGGCCCCGCGCGGCCAGGGCGCCACCGGCACCGCCCAGCTCGCCGAGATCGCCTGGCAGCTGCGCGGCCAGGCCGGCCCCCGCCAGGTGCCGCGGCACCGGGTCGGCCTGGTCGAGACCATGGGCGGCGGCGCGGCCGGCATGGACGGCAACGCCTGCGTGGTCACCATCTTGTCCGCCCAGGACTAAAGCCGGTTGAGTCACCGTCCCGGGGACAGGACACCCGGCCGCACCCCTCAGCCGTCACTTCCGCCGCTGTCCGCACCCTGGCCCACCCGAATCTCCCGTACGGAAAGATCTTGGCAAATCCGGCTTCCGCGGAGGCCTCGGTACCAGGGGGATTGCCCCAACCCCCCTGCTCGCCCCGGGTCTTCGACGAGGCGAAGTACCCCACGGCCTTCCGCGTCGGCGCCGCCGCAGGCGCCGCCGACGGCCGCCTGATCGTCTGAGGCACCCCCGCACCTGGATGCCATGGGCCATGACCACAGCCCTCGATCCCTTGGAATCAATCGTCCAGTCTCAGCCGCTCTATCCCCAAGGAACGTTTCGCCTGGGAAATGGGCGCCTTCGGGTAGATATTCGACTCTTAATTCGATAGAATTATCAGGCAGGCAACCCTCCTGATCTTCCGAACGAAGGGTGGTTCATGCCCGAGGAACCGTTCCCCCCAGCCGGGCCCGGCGCCGAGGAGCCCCCGCGCTCCGCGGCCCCGCCCGGGCACGGGAACGGCGCGCCCGGCGGCCCGGATGACGACGGCTGGGAAGACGGCCGGGAGGAGCGCCCGCCGGACGGGCCGGAGCAGGGCCTGTTCGTGTGCCTGCCGGCCCAGAGCATGGAGTTGTCCCGGTTCGGCGGTGATGACCAGGGGCCGCCGATGGCGCCGGGCCCGCTGCTGGCCGGGGTGGCGTATGCCGTGGCCGGGGGTGACGGGGCGGGGCTGGCCGGGGTGTCGGAGGATTTCCTGTTCGCGGTGATCTCCGGCGGCCGCCGGCTGGCGTCGTGGGGGACGTGGCTGGAGCTGTCCGCGATGCGGGAGCTGGCGGTGCGTCACCCCGCCGTCCCGGCCCGCCCCCGCAAGACCCGCCCCGCCACGGAGGCCCCCGCCACGCAGGCCCCCGCCACGCAGGCCCCCGCCACGCAGGCCCCCGCCACGCAGGCCCCTGCCACGCAGGCCCCTGCGACCGCGGGCACCGGCGCTGCCGGTGACGGTGCCGGATCGGCCTGTTCCGGGTCCGGGGCTGATGCCGCCGTGGCTGCGCCTGCCGATGATGGCCGGGTTCAGTTCGGCGAGTTCGTGCCTGATGAGGTGTCCCTGGACCTGCGGATGAGCTGGAGGGCCGCCGCGGACCGCATTTCCTACGCGTGTGACCTGGCCGGGCGGCTGCCGGTCACCTTCGCCGCGATGGGCGCGGGGCTGATCGACCCGGTCCACGCCAAGATCATCTACGAGCAGGCCGATATCCTGTCCGCCGCCGATGCCGCCAGGGCCGACCCGGTGCTGGCCGCCGCGGCGCAGGTGAAGACCTACGGTGAGCTCCGCGCCGCCGCCGCCCGCCTGGTCCTCAAACTCGACCCGGACTCCGCGGAGCGGCGCAAGCAGAAACGCCGGAAAGAAGAAGCCCACGTCCGACCGTTCCGCGAAGACTCAGGCAACGCCGGGATGACCGCCCGGGAACTGCCCTCTGATGAGGTGCTCGCTTCGTGGCAGCATGTGGACCAGCGGGCCAGGGACCTGCGCGCCGCCGGGATCCCCGGCACCTTGCGCGAGCTCCGCGTGCGGGCCTACCTCGATCTGTTGCAAGAACGGGACAGCCGGGACACCCTGTCCGTCCCCGAGCCAGACGGGCCGCCCGACGGCCCCGGCGGAAACGGCGGGCCAGGCGGAAACGGCGGGCCAGGCGGAAACGGCGGGCCAGGCGGAAACGGCGGGCCAGGCGGAAACGGCGGGCCAGGCGGAAACGGCGGCTCCGGCGGGAACGGCCCGGCCGGCCGGCCGGGTGCCGGATCCCCTGGGCCGAGCCTGGCGGCGCTGGTGAACATCACCGTCCCCGCTGGCCACCTGCCTGGGCCAGTCGGGCACCCCGGGGGAGGCCGCCGGGTTCGGGCTGCTGGACGCCCGCAGCGCCCGGGACCTGATCGCCGCCGCGGCCCGGGACCCGCGCACCCGCTGGTGCGTGACGGTCCTGCACCCCGACGGGACCGCCGCCGCCCACGCCTGCGCCCCCGGCCAGCACCCCGCCCCCCCCCCCCCCCCCACCCCCCACCC
>Ga0224557_1004491_pt1 | contig 10147 bp, 9 predicted proteins | sample 714S31014metaG_FD_180677 | JGI IMG/M metagenome (GOLD analysis project Ga0224557, IMG submission 180677) | Peat soil microbial communities from Stordalen Mire, Sweden - 717 S3 10-14 | ecosystem: Environmental > Terrestrial > Soil > Wetlands > Peat | place: Sweden: Norrbotten County, Stordalen... | reverse complement strand
GCTTCGCTCCATGATCCGCACTCTGGCGCTTGGCGGCCCGCGCGGCCAGAGTGCGGATCATGGAGCGAAGCGCCTCGGGGTTGGAGTTATAGCAGTCGTTCAAGATCGTCGCGCCGTTGATCTGGATCACTTCGCCGCGCTTGTCGCCGGCCTTAAGAGTTTCCAGCGCGGCCACCGCCGCATCCAACTCGACCCCCGCTTCGAGCGCGACCGCCAGACCGGCCAGGGCATTCATTGCATTGTGCGCGCCCAGCAGGTTAAGCGTGAGTTTCCCCTCGCTATCCCCAGCGCGAAAGCGAACGTGCAGACCGGCCAGATCCTCAGTCACTTCGAGAAGCCGCGGATTGGCGCAGGGACCAGCTCCAAAATAAACCGCGCGGCCGTGAAAATCGCGTCCAAATTGCGAGACGTAGGGATCATCGGAGTTGAGAAAGACAACGCCGTTGTCCGGGAGCGCGTCTACCAACTCGAATTTCGCGCGGGCGATGCCGGCCTGCCCGTCGGCAAAGTTCTCAATGTGCGCCGTGCCGACGTTGGTGACCAGGCCCCAGTCGGGCGCGGCTATCAGCGCCAGGGCGGCGATCTCGCCGGGGTGGTTCATGCCCATCTCGATGACCGCGAACTCGTGCTCCGGTTCGAGGCGCAATAGTTGCAGCGGCAGGCCAAAGCCATTGTTGAGATTGCCCCTGGACTTGATGACATTGAACTTTGCGCCCAATGCAGCGGCAATCGCGTCCTTGGTGGTCGTTTTTCCGGCCGAGCCGGTGACAGCCACCACGCGCTTGCCCCATTGGCGGCGAACGTGCGCGGCCAGAGCCTGGAGGGCGAGGAGCGGATCTTCGGTGATGAGCAGCGGTGCAAACAGAGCGGCATCCGGCAGGGTGGCGACCCGCGCGCGCGAAACCACCGCGGCGACGGCGCCGCGATCGATTGCGGCGGCAACAAAGTCGTGGCCATCGTGCCGCTCGCCGCGCACGGCGAAGAACAGCTCGCCCGCAGCCACGGTACGCGAATCAATCGAGTAGCCGCACGCCGTCAGCGCTCCCGGATTCGCCACGCTGGCCGGCGACTCCAGCACCGCGCTCGCGCCGATGGCCGCTTCTGCAAGTGTGAGCTTCATCCGATTCCACCATAGCCCATTTCGCCGAGCGCCGAAAGAGCAATTTCTACATCGTCAAAAGGAATCGTGGTAAAACCGAGAATCTGCTCCTTCTCGTGGCCCTTGCCGGCGAGCAGAACCACGTCGCCTGACTTAGCCTCCCGAAGCGCCAGGCGAATGGCGGCGGCGCGGTCCGGCTCGACAATGTAACGGACTGGAGTGGCCTTGAGGCCGGGCTCAATCTCGGCCAGAATCGCCAGCGGCTCCTCGGTGCGGGGATTGTCGCTGGTGGCCACCACAAAGTCGCTTCCCTGCCCCGCGGCCTGCCCCATCTTCGGCCGCTTGGTGCGATCACGGTCGCCGCCGCAGCCAAACATCGTAATCACGCGGCCGCCGGTTTGCGCCGTCATCTGCTTGGCCAGCGCCGTCAAATTGAGCAACGCATCGTCGGTATGGGCATAGTCCACGATCACCGTGAAGGGCTGGCCTGCATCGACGGATTGAAAGCGGCCGGGAACGGGCTGAAGGCGGGGAATGAACGTGACCAGATCGGCAAACGGCACACCGCGCGCGTGGGCCGCGGTAAAGGCAGCCAGCAGGTTGAGAATGTTCACCTCTCCGGCCAGCCGCGATGTAACTTTGGCCGCGCCTGCCGGGGTTTCCAGTTCTAGCACTGCGCCCGACGGCGTAAGCGTGTAAGAAGCGGCGCGCCAGTCACCCTGGCCAATTCCGTAGGTCCGGACTTCGGAGCCGGCCTTCGCGGCTGCGGCAGCCAGTTCGTGAGCGCGGGGGTCATGCGCATTGATCACGGCGACGCGCGGAGCCGGATAAGCCGTGCCGTCAAAGAGCAGCCGCTTGGCAGCGAAATACTTCTCCATTGTCTGGTGATAATCCAGATGGTCGCGGGTGAGGTTGGTGAAGACGGCCACGTCAAAATTCAAACCTGTCGCCCGGCCCTGGTCGAGGCCATGGCTGGAAACTTCGGTGACCAGCTCAGTGGCGCCGCGATGAACCCCCTCGGCCATCAACTCAAACAAATCTCGTGACTCGGGGGTGGTGTGGACGGAAGGGCGCACTTCGCCGGCCACGTGGTACTCGATGGTGCCGATGAGTACGGTCTTGCGCGCAGCAGCATTCAGCAGCGCCTCGATCAAAAACGCCGTCGTGGTCTTGCCATTCGTGCCGGTGATTCCCGTGGCCGCGAGTTTGCGCTCCGGGTGGCCGAAAAACGCCGCTGAAGCCTGGGCCAGCGCTCGCCGGCCATGCTCGACTTCCAGTAAAGGCAGGCCCGGAGCGAAGACCAGCAGATGGTCGAACGTGGGAGCAGAGTCAGTAATAACCCCCAACGCTCCGGCCGCACGAGCCTTCTCGACGTAGCGATTGCCGTCGGTCGAGCCGCCCTTCATGGCCACAAAAACCGCGCCGGGCCGCACCTTGCGTGAGTCGTACTCGACGCCCGTCACCGGCTGGCTGGAGTCTCCGCCCGCGTCAACCGCCGTTACTTCCGCAATCAGTTCATTCCAGTTCATCACGGATTCCATTGTAGATGCACGGGCAAGGCACCTGCATTACAATCGGTACGTCCATCACCGCAGCAAGCGGCTCTGACGAAACAGCATCTTGCTTTGTTGTGGAAGCAGACAACTGTGCATCGCGGCGGTGCCGGAGACAAGCGCCGGCAATCATTCCATATCTCATGCGGTCTTCGAGTTTCCTATCTTTGCTCCGTCGCGCGCCATTTATTGTGAGCAATTATTGCTATGCTACAATTTTCCACGTACCTATTTTCAGCAGAATTCCAATTTTTGGTGAAGTTGACAGCGCATGACTAACTCCGGAACATCCGAGCGATCATACCGTTCTGACATAGATGGAATTCGGGCCATCGCCGTAACGAGCGTCGTGCTCTATCACGCAGGCGCGCCTATGATTTCCGGAGGCTATTCCGGCGTCGATATCTTCTTTGTCATCTCTGGCTACCTGATCGGCGGGCATATCTTCTCCGAGTTGCGCTCTGGAACCTTCAGCTTCCTGGGCTTCTATCGGCGGCGCGCCAAACGGATTCTTCCGGCATTCTATGTCGTACTTGCCTTCACCATTCTGGCAAGCTTTTTCTTTCTCTCTCCTTTTGAAAATCATCTTTTCGCACTTTCCGCCGTCTCGGCGTCGCTGTCCGTCTCCAATATCTTCTTCCTTCGCTATTTGCACGACTACTTCAATGCTGGAACAAGTTATCATCCTTTGTTGATGACTTGGTCTCTGGGCGTGGAGGAGCAGTTCTACGCCGTTATTCCTCTGCTGATGGTTCTTCTTTCCCGCATCCGGCGAAGCTTGTTGCTACCGGCAATTCTAGCGGTCTGCATCCTATCTTTTCTTCTGGCATGGCAGCAGGTTTCATTACACCCGTCGGACGCTTTTTACCTGCTGCCCGAGCGCGCATGGGAACTCGGTATCGGGGTTGCGCTGGCCGTTATGGAGCAGACACGAAGAACCCTTTCTCTGCCCGCGCCGCTCGCCCATCTTCTCGGCACGACGGGTTTTATCCTGATGTTATTCCCTATTTTCCTTCTCAATGCGAACATGCCATTTCCCGGACCGGCGGCGTTGCCGTCGGTGTTGGGAACGGCTATGGTGATTGCGTTTCCCGATAGCTGGATCAACCGGCGTTTGCTTTCGCTTCCGTTATTGGTTTTCATCGGCAGAATATCCTACTCCTGGTATCTGTGGCATTGGCCGCTGCTCTGCTATCTGCGCATTGCCTCCTGGGACCACGTGCCTGCCTATGCCGCGTTGACAGCAGTCGTGTGTTCGCTGGCTGCTGCGATTCTGTCCTACTACTTCATTGAGCAGCCCTTCCGCCGCTCGCGACGCACCCCCGGCCCGCTGCTCCTTCGCTACGCCGTGGCCAGCGCATGTATGCTGGCGCTGTGCAGCGCGATTTGGGTAAGTTCGAAGATTCCCCATTTTCCACAAATGTTTCCGCTTTTGGCCAAGACGGACCACGAAATCTGGTCGCCGCAAAGCTCGTTTTGCATGCCAGAGGGGTACCAGCTGAATCTTTCGCGCGCCTGTTACAACCCCTCGGAGACGCGGCCATCGGTGGCGCTCTGGGGAGACAGTCACTCGGCGGCGCTGGCGCCAGGACTACGATCCATTGCCGAGGAGCATGGGTATGGGTTTGTCCAGGTCTCACACAGCCTATGCGCGCCTTTGTCCGGCGCCGCCCCCTACGATCCCCAGACACCGTTGGATGCGCGCCAGTGCATCCAGTTCAACCGCCAGGCCCTGGAGTTGCTTTGCAACGATGCTCACGTGCGCATGGTCTTCCTTGTTGGCATGTGGTCGCTCAATGCCAAGGAGGGCTGGGTCTATTCCGGTTCCGCGCATGATCGGGAGATACTCGCCCCGGATGCGGCCAACGCCCTTTTCAGGCGGTCGTTGACGGCTACCATCCAGAGCCTTCACGCGGCCGGCAAGCAAGTTGTCGTCATGGGCGATGTGCCCTTCTTTTCCGTTGATCCTCTGATGAAATTCAGAACTTCTCATATACCCGCCCGCCACGCCCTCTCAATGTGGATGCACTCCGATGTCGCGATAGATACAGGCATCGGTGATTCCCGCAATGAGGAGCAGACCGCAATCATAAATACTCAGTTGAGAAATGTGATTGATGGCTTTGAAGGCGTATCGTTGATCGATCTGCGCTCCAAGTTCTGCCACGATGGCAACGAATGTATTTACCGGATCGGAGATCAGATGCTCTTTCGCGATCCGAACCATCTTACTCCGCTTGGCGCCCGCTACGCTCTGAGCGATTACAAACTGCCCGACGCCGGCGCACTCTAGGTAATCGACGCTCCTGTGATCGGACGACCCGCATGAGCCTTCTCGACGTAGCGATTGCCGTCGGTCGAGCCGCCCTTCATGGCCACAAAAACCGCGCCGGGCCGCACCTTGCGTGAGTCGTACTCGACGCCCGTCACCGGCTGGCTGGAGTCTCCGCCCGCGCCAACCGCCGTTACTTCCGCAATCAGTTCATTCCAGTTCATCTTGATGCTAATTGTAGTTTGTCCTGCTTGAATCGACTGGAATCAGATGTAAGATGCTTGCATGGGTGAAGAAAGAAAATCCATATACGGTGAACTACAGCACAAATTGCCTGTGTGGTTACCGGTCGGCGACTTCGTACGAGCTTATGCAAAAGCGTATCTGGAAGCGGAAGTAGAAACAATCAAGAAATTGCAGGAACTCCTGCGTAACGATAAGGAACTCCTGCTCGGCAATGCCTCGGGCTCCAGTGAGCCGGACGCGCTGGTCGGCACGCCGGTCAAGCCGCGACCCTATTTGAATTCTGGGGCAATTGCCCTTCCTGAGCCAGACAATTCTGACCTTGAATGTCTTTAGATTTGTTAGCGAATTCAAGTGAACTTCGATGTAAACCGATTGTTGATATATTTCCAGTTCATCACGGTTTCCATTGTAGTTTGTTGGAGGGCTGTAGATTTCACGGGTACTTTTCAACAAACTCGGCGACTCCGTCCAGAAACGACCTGCATCCTTCCGGGCCGCCTTCATTTTCGGTGAGAAGAAGCGCGGATAATGCGGCTTTCATTTCCTCGTACTGCGAAGAAGCCTCGCTTTCGATGCTGAAAAAACGAGTATGCATCATGCATCCATAGATTCCGCAGGTGATGGCGAAGGGCGCGGTCTTGGTGTCGCACTCCAGGGTGATTCGCGCCTCCAGCGGATGCTCTTCATCTCGCATGATTACGCCACTCTCAGACCCTTTCTGGCCAAGAGTGGCGCCTTTGTCGTACGGGTACCACGAGATTTCCGCCATGTTCAACCGTCCTTACCGCCCGCAACGAACAACAATCTTTGTTCCCGGCGCAACCATCGTGCCCGGAGCGGGCGCTTGTTCGCGGACGGCCCCATTCCCGGTGATTTGCACTTCCAGTCCGGCGGCGGCGGCCTGCTCGATGACCTTGCGCACGGGCAGGCCAATGAGGGAAGGTACACGTAAAGTTTTTTCGCTTGCGACGATGACGGTAGATGAGTTCGGCTGCGACGCGACTGACGGATGCGCTGCGACGGGCTGGAGTGGAATCACATTACCGTGCGCCGCATTTGCAACTGCGTTCGAAGGCTGAGCGCCGGGTGCCGGCTGACTGGAGGTCGCAGTCTGGTTGGGAAGTGCGCGCAGGGGATCGTCACTGGGCAGGTCGTTGGCCGCGGCGAAGAGTGCGCTGATGTTCGCAGTCTGCGCATGAGCGTCATCTTCCCGCACCTGCAAATCTGCTTTGGATAATGCGCGATGCTGGCGCAGATCGATGTCGTGGGGCACGGCGAGATATTCGAGCACTTGTTGCGCCACCTCGGCAAAGACCGGCGCGGAGACAGCGGCGCCATAGTAATCACCCTTGGGCGAATCGATAATCACGGCCACGGCGATCACTGGATTATTGACCGGCGCGATGCCGGCAAACGAAGCGATGTGCATGGTCTTGGAGTAGAGGTGGGTGACCGGATCGATCTTTTGCGCAGTGCCGGTTTTCCCTCCAGATGAATAGCCGTTGAGCTGCGCCTGCTTGCCGGTGCCGTAAAGCACAACGCCCTCCATCATCTTGCGCATCTGAGCGGCAGTCATGGTGGAGAGAACGCGGTGTGCTCCGGGAGGCAGCGGATCAGGCAGCTCACCGCCCGGCTTGAAAGGCATCGGCGTCACCTGCGGTGAGGCCAGCGGCGCCTTCGGCGCGGATCCCGTGTTCACGCCGGATGCAGGCTGGCCATTTGCCGGTGCATCCATCTGCCCCGGCATCAACACGCGCGGCGGCAGGTAGACGCCGCCATTGGCGATCGTCGAAACCATGGAGACAAGTTGAATTGGCGTGACGGCGATCTCCTGGCCGATGGCGATGGAGCCGATGGACGAAGGGCTCCACTTGTTCACAGCCTGGAGCAGGCCGCGGGTTTCGCCGGGCATCTCGGCGCCGGTTCGGCTGCCAAAGCCGAAGTCGCGGATGTACTGGTAGAAGCGGTCCGGGCCAACTTTCAGCGCCATTTTGATGGCGGCCACATCGCTGGACTCTTCCAGCGCTTTATGCACGGGAATCAATCCGAAATGTTCGCCCTGGTTATCGTGAATGACACGGCCCGCCAGCGTAATCTTGCCGCCCTGGCAATCTACCATGTCATCGGGCGCGGCCTGATGCTGATCGAGCGCCGCCGCGTAGGCAATTAACTTGAAGGTCGAGCCGGGCTCGTAGACGTCGCTGACCGCGTGGTTGCGCAACAGCTCCGGCGTGGCGCGTCGGAAGAGATTGGGGTTGAAGGTGGGGCGGACGGCCAGCGCCAGAATCTGGCCGGTATGCACATCCTGGACGACAACAGTTCCGCTGGCCGCCTGAGTGTGCTCCATCGCGTGGTCCAGCGCCCGCTCCGCCATGAACTGAATATTCTCGTCGATGGTCAGCACCAGGTTGCGGCCCGGCTGGGGTTCGCGCTCGCTGGAACCGAGCACGTGGCGATGCGCGTCGAGGGCCGTGTACATATGGCCGGCTACGCCGTGCAATTGCGGCTCGAACTTCTGCTCCAAGCCACCCAGGCCTTTGTCGTCCATGCCCACATAGCCCAGCACCTGCGCGGCAATCTCATTATCCGGGTAGAATCGCTGAAATTCCTTCTGTATGTAGACGCCCCTGTAGACGCTCGTGAGGCATGGGTCATTTGGAATGAATTTGTGTTGATCCGGGGCGCAAGGATCGATCAGCGCATGAATGCGGGCGGCCACCTCCGGCGTAACCCGCCGGGCGACCCATGCAAAGTTGCGCGCCGCGTCCAGGTGTGCGGCAATCTGCTCCTCGGCGGTCTGCGCGTCGTCGGGGTCGGTGTGGACAATTGCGGCCAGCGCATGGGCGGCCGCCAGCTTATCCGCGATCTCGTTGGGCACGGCGAAGATGGAGTCCACCTGCACCGTCATGGCCAGCTCGCGCAGGTTGCGGTCATAGAGCACGCCGCGGCGCGGAGCCACGTCGAAGGTGCGCTGCTGCTGCTGCCTGGCGCGCTCCTGGAATTCGCCGTGAAGCACCACTTGAAGCCAGAAGAGGCGAACGGCAATCAGAATGGCCCAGAAGAGAAAGAACAGGCAGATAAGCCCAAAACGCACCCGCTTGAGAGACATCACGCGCGGCGCGGGATTGTGATTCCAGCTGGGTCGAACGGCGGACGGCATAAACAATCGCTCCGTTGATAGCTTCTAACTACTAGAGCATTTTCATTGTTGCTGAAATGCCCCCGTGCCCCATCCTTTTCGCTTTTTTCTGCAAAAAGGGTGGGAAACGAGAATGTTGACTAACATTCGTTTGGACCCGGTTTCCATGCCGTTTTCTTGGTCTCGAAACCCTGACGCGGTTTTTCAGCTTTCACCGATGCTTCTGTGACAGTGCATGCGCCTAAAATGTCGGAATGGAAATATGCCGACACGAGCCGGATAATGACAATAGGGGCAGGGCATCTTTTGCAGCCTCCTAATCGGAGACCATAAAAGCACAATTCCGCAAGCGAGCCAGACGGCCATTAAAATGTAAAAGGGAAACGGTTGAACGAACAGCTGTACTGCTTCACCCGCAAAACAGCATAGAAACCATATGAGATATCGCTTTAATATCCTTTTGCGCGCGATTTGCACATTAGAGAAGAATTCGTTGGCCGCACTTGACATGTTCTACCCTCTAGAAGCGCTGCTGCAGATGATTAAACCCGTCCACTATCGATACACTATCTCTGAAAATGCTCTAGCCTCTGGTTTCTCGTTCGCACAGGAAGGCTGGCAGCTAGAGGCTAGAAGCTAGTAGCTGTTCTTGGAGGAACGGCTTGCGCAAGGGTAGGAGCAGAAGCGTCAACAGCCCCCGCGGGATGAACCACCTGGCCTGGCTGCGGTTCGGCAAGGCCCAACTCGCGAGCCATTTTGTCGATCCGGCCCGGCTCGGTGAGCTGCGCTTCCGTCAGGTGCAATTCGCGATTCTGCTCGCGAAGCTGCTCGCGCAATAGCTTGTCCGACTCTATCTGATAGCCGCTCATGCGCACACTCAAGTGTTGCAACCCATAAAGCATGGTCAGCGAAAACAGAATGGTAATGGCTGCGGCAAACAGGCGAATCTGACGAGGACGCGCCGGATCGGGAGTCTTGATCAAACGGCTATTGTCAAAGCTTTTGGGAAAGGCGAACTCCGGCGTGCGCAGGCACCGCCTCTGCTCAGCTTGCAGGGCCAGCAACTCGGCATTGCGCTCATCAATCCGCGCGCTCCAGCTCTTGCCCGATTCGAAATATGTTGTTGTGCATGCCGCCATGGTTGCCTCCACAGGGGTCAGAGATCAGGGGTCAGGGATCAGGGGCCAGTTTCAGGCGCATCTCGCCTCATAAATCCTGCCTTCCACCTCTAATTCCGACCCCGTGATTCCGAACCTTTGTTGCTCGTTCTCTGTTCCTTATTCCCTGACCCTTGATCTCTGACCCCTGACCCCTGTCTTTCCGCCGCCCTCAGCTTTGCGCTGCGCGAGCGCGGATTACGCTCTAACTCGTCTTCGCCAGCTATAACTGGCTTCTTAGTGATAATCTCCCAGATTCCCCGCCGCGCGCCTTCGCGCAGGCTGTCTTTGGCTATGCGATCTTCCAGCGAATGAAAGCTGATAACAACCAGTCTCGCGGAGGGCTTGAGCAACATAGGTGCGGCCTCCAGCAGAGCACTAATCTCATCTAACTCGCGATTAACATAGATACGAAGAGCCTGGAAAGTTCTAGTCGCAGGATGAATCTTTTCATGCTTTGTGATATGTGCGGCCGATGTTACAATACGGGCTAACTGTCCCGTGGTTGTTATCGGCCGCCCATGTACAACAGCTCTGGCGATTCTCCGCGACCTCCTTTCTTCTCCGTATTTGTAAATGAGGTCCGCTAACTCACCTTCATTGGCCTCGTTTACAACTTGTGCGGCGGTAAGTTCAGACCTTTGATTGTGTCTCATATCAAGTGGTCCATCCGCCATGAAA
>Ga0224557_1004489_pt1 | contig 10150 bp, 9 predicted proteins | sample 714S31014metaG_FD_180677 | JGI IMG/M metagenome (GOLD analysis project Ga0224557, IMG submission 180677) | Peat soil microbial communities from Stordalen Mire, Sweden - 717 S3 10-14 | ecosystem: Environmental > Terrestrial > Soil > Wetlands > Peat | place: Sweden: Norrbotten County, Stordalen... | reverse complement strand
GCAAGCTGCATGTGGAAATCAAACTCCGGTTGTTTGATTTCCACATGCAGCTTGCCATCCGGGGTTTTGACCTGATTCACATTCTGCGTCCAAAGTGTGCCGGAAAGCAGATACGGCGCGAACAACGCGACGTGGCTCAGCCTGCCTGCAACGCCTCGGAAAATGCGACGGTGGAATTTCAAGCCGATGAGAAAAATCCCCATTCCCAGGATAAAAGCGAGCAACGCTCTTGGCGAGGCCATGACCATCCCGTCCATTCTCGATTATGCGGATCGTGACACTAGTCCCTGTCTGCGTCAACCGCGCGCAGCCAACAATCTTCCCGCACTTTATGTTCTGAATTCCGGAGCCGGACTGCTCTCCACTGGCTTGCCAAGGTTCCATATCTTCCACAACGGGCCTGGCGTAAAGAGATATCGATATAGCCCCACCACGGCCGCGACGTTTAGCACCAGCAGTGCGCCAGCCGGAGCCGCGACACGATGCAGTATTGGAATACTATAACGCAGGCTGGCAATAGCCGCTATCCAGCCCAGTATCTGGAGAACTGCGAATGTCGCATAAAGACCAGACCCGAATGAGAGTGCGATTGCGCAGACAAGCATGAGAACCAGCAGGTAAGGCACGATCAGGCGCATCATTTTATGTGAGACAAGTTGGAACAGAACCCTATTCTGTGTAGTGAGTGTCCACGGTGCTAACTGAAATAGCTGGAAGTTACCCGCCAGCGTCCGTACCTTGCGACGAAACTCGCCCTCAACTTTCTTCGGCCACGTGTCGTAGACGCATGCCTTAAGGTCGACGACGGAGCGGTAACCCTGGCGAATAATCGAGAGCGGCTGAAACATGTCGTCGAGAATGATCCCGGGCGGTTGCCGCACAGCGAGTTCACGGCGAATTGCGTAGAAACCTCCGTAGACACCTACAGGAGAGTCGTAGGCAGACTCGCACGTCCTGATCCACTGTTCGTAACACCAGTAGAAGCCGCCAACCGCGGCAGAGGTTGCGTCGTGACCATCCTGGCGCAGTATGAGCTTGCCAGATACGCAGCCGACCTTGCCATCCGCGAAGTTGCTGACTAATTGCTGGATTGCGCACGGAGCAATCTCGGGCCGGATGTCCACGAAGACGATCACATCCGCCGTGGCTTTTTCGACGCCGGCGTTAATGGCGACTGCCTTACCTCGGTGCTCTTCAAGGATGACGGCCTGGATTCTCGGATGACTTTGGCGGGCCAACAATTCTGCTGTGCCGTCGGTTGATCCATCCGAGACCACGATAATCTCCTGAATGTTGCGGTAATCGAGCTCAAGCAGATGCTGGAACTTGCGCGGGAGCAACGACACACCGTTATGCACAGCGAGCACGACGCTTACGCTGGGAGCAATTGGAGCCACCTTCCACGGCCGAGGCCAGAGCCGCGCGAGCATCCACATCGCTAAGGGGTAGCCCGCGTACGTGTACAGCACGCCGACCAGCGACAGCCAGAAGATGCTCTTCACTGCGCGCCTCTCCACAACATTGCCCTTTTGATGGTATCAAACAAGATGAGCAGGTGGGACCCGGCCTCCCTGCGGCGAGCGGGAAAATGAAATGCCAGCGCGGTCACCTGCCTAACCCTTTAGGTGCATTCATTCATACGATTGCCCGTGGTACGATGCAGTAACAAATGGGGTCCACCAAACCCTTGGATAAGACAATGCACGGAGGCGGTTTAGGGCCTATTGCTGGCCCGATCCGCCACAGATTGAGAACAAGCGGCCGGTCACTCCAGGAAGATGAAGACCCGATCGCCTGGCAGCTTGCGAGAGCTTGCGGCTGCCAATTGTTCGGCCTAGATCGACGGATTAGGACCTAACAAGAAGCTGCACTCATTCCCCTTGGATCAGAGCCAGGATCGATATGTCAAACACCAAGACCATCGCCAGGAATACCGGCTGGTACGGCCTCGAAAGCATAATCAGCTCTGTCGTCGGGATGGCCACTTCGATTGCGATTGCCCGAACGCTTGGTCCGTCAAAGATGGGCTACATCATTTATGTCTCCTGGATTGCATCGGTGGTGAGCAGTCTCGGCGGCATGGGCGTACCCGCAACCACACAGAAGTACATGGCCGAGTTCCTCGGCATGGGCGACCGAGGAACCGCACGATACATCTATTTGCGCACCCTGGCGCTCCAGATTGCCATGGCGACCGTCGCCACGGGCGGCATTTTGTTCTGGGTACTCAGGGACGCCAATGCAGACTACAAACTCGCGTCGGCCCTGATCGCGCTCAGCATCTGGCCGTCCATGGTCAATTCGATCTCCGCCCAAGCCAACGTTGCAACCGAAGAGTTGTCGACAAACCTGCCCGCGTCCATCATTTCCATCTTCGTCTTCTTCATTGCGATCATCTCCACGGTGGTGTTCAAATGGGGCGTGATCGGGGTCGGCGCATCCATGTTCCTCATGCGCGCCGTCGACTTTCTCGTGCGCCTGTTCCCCACCATGAAGCGCATCCTCACCTGGGAGACCGCGCACGTCCAACCCGAAGGATTGGGCATGCGCATGATCGCTTTCTCCTGGCAGAGCGTCGTCAGCATGGTCGTGGCCCTGATCGTCTGGGACCGATCCGAGTTCTTCCTGCTCAAGAATCTGTGCTCAGATATCCGCCAGGTCGCTTTCTACTCTGTGGCATTCAGCATGGCCGAGCGGCTCCTGATCGGCGCCGGCATCTTCGGCGGGGCGACTAGCGCAACCATCTTCGCTCAGTATGGTCGCGACAAGTCCAGGCTCTCTGCCATCACCGCCTCAACGTTTCGCTACCTTGCGCTGACTACAATTCCGGTACACTTCATCTCCACCGCTCTCGCGTTTCCGGCGTTGGTCCTTCTCTATGGCAACCAGTACAAAGGCGCGGCCATGGTCGTGACCCTGGCTCCGCTGCTGTGCATGCCCAAAGCCTTTATCGGCCCTGTGCAGAGCCTTTTGCAGAGCGTGGAGCGACAGAGTTACGTCATCATGGCGACAATTCTCGCGGGCATCGTGGATATCGGAGTGGCCTGGTACCTCATTCCAGCGCATGGCGCGGTCGGCGCATGTATCGGCAGCGGAGCCGCACAGTTCATCGCGGTAGGAATGATGTGGGCAATCGGAATTCACCGCTACCAGGTAAAGCTTCCCTGGGTGCAGGTCGCAAAGATCACCTTTGCCAGCATCGCGGCAACCCTGACCGCTCACTCCATCGCGATGCGACTGGCCCCGCTTTGGGCCATCCTCGCGGGCGGAACCGCATCCCTGATCGTTCTCTTCGGGCTCTTCTATTTCATGCGCGTGCTGGAGCCGGAAGACCGCGATCGCTTCAAGATTCTGGCTGGAATGCTGCCCCGGTCAATCTCCGGCGTGGTGAATAAGCTCTTATCGCTGCTGATCCACCGAGAAGTGCCAGCGTGAGAACCACAAAGAGTCGCTTGTTCCGGCAGAAGCTAGCATGGACTGTAGCGAAGATGCGTCCCACTAAGATCTTATGTCCAGGTAGAGCGTGTACTCACCACTTCGGCCGGCGTTGTAGCGAAACGGCTCAAGCGCCGCAGTCACAGCCTGGACGCATTCCGCGCCGTGTGTCTCTATTCATAGGTTATGCACTTGTGGGAGCCGTTTGCCAGTATTTTTAGAAAAAGAGCCTTCTCGCTGCCTTCGATATCGGTCTTCAAGATGTCAATCTCATCCCATGGGCACAGAGCGGGTAGATCCCAGGCGGTTACACTGGCTGACTCGCCGTGGTTAGCGGGACGCACTTCTGTAGTCCACTCACGGCCATCGCCGAACGTACCGCGAGAGAGGACGAGATGGCCACTAGCGGGCCACACAGTTCCTTCGACAACCTTAGCCCGATCTCCGTAGGGCGCCAAGTTTCGCTTTCAGATTTCTACATTAGTTGGATCGGGTTCGACGGCCAGAACGAACGCGCGCGGGAAGAGGTTCAAGAAGACCGCGCTGGCATATTCGACATTAGCGCCGAGACCCAAAATTAGTCGGGGTGAGTCGGCCACACTCGACCGCCAAAAAATCAAGTTCGCCGTTGACGAAGATGCTCCGAAACAGATCGACATCACTACTTCCACCTCTCTTTGAAGGAATGCGAGCGGCGGTTCAACACGCCAAACCCAAAACAACAACAAGCCCAACTCCGTCAGTGGGCTAAAGAATTCATGGAATGTCTGGTACAGCCCCATAGAAACTGGCCTAAGACCACGATGAATCAGATCGCCGGCGGCTACGAGTCTTTGACAGCCAAGAGAAGCCTACTCGATACTTGAACCTGTGCTTTGTCCTTAGCGCCGCTTACCGCGCGATGGCAACCTGCAAAGGATCGACTCGTCAATGGACCTCCCTCGACAAGCGGGAATCTGGCTCTTGCCATACCTGAAAGACCGGCTGCGAAAGACTGTTCACGTCCCAAAGCCGAAGCGCCTCTGGGTTGCCATCACCGACCATTACGAACCCTTCGGCATGGGCGCCTCCGTCGAAACTGCGCTCGCCCGAGTCGGATGCTGGCGCAATCGGTGGCCGCGCATCGCCGACGATGCTCCCCGCGATGCCTACGGCCAGCGCCCTCAGTACAGCTTCTTCTACCCGCAGGAGGAGTACCGTCGCGATCTTCTGGACGCCATCGCCGAAATCGTGCGGCTCGGCGTCGGCGACGTCGAGGTGCACCTGCATCACGAGAATGAGCAGCCTGACTCCTTCATCCGCAAAGTGACCGAGTATTGCCGCCGTCTCACCGATGACCACGGCCTGCTTCGCCAGCAGGATGGCCGGACGGTCTTCGGCTTCATTCATGGCAACTGGGCGCTGGATAACTCGCGTCCGGACGGAAAGTGGTGCGGCCTGAACGGCGAAATCGCCCTGCTGCGCGATCTCGGATGCTACGCCGACTTCACGATGCCGTCTCTTCCCTCGCAGACCCAGGGCCGCGTAGTGAACCAGATCTATTGGTGCACGAACAACCCCGACAATCGCCCGAAGTCCTTCGATCACGGAATCGAAGCCGCCGTTGGCGGCGGCCGACGAGGCGACCTGCTCATGATTACGGGGCCGGTGGGCTTACGCTTCGACGGACGCCTGAGACCGCGCCTGGAAACCGGAGAAGTCGCCGGCTACGACATGCCCACGCCGGCGCGCGTGCGTCGGTGGTTCGATCTCGCTCCATCCATCGGCGACGATCTGTTCCTGAAGCTTTACACCCACGGCGGGCAGGAGAGAAATCTCGAGCCGCTGCTCAAGGACGGCCTCGGCAACCTGTTCCACTTGCTCGCGGAAGAAGCGCACCGAAGAGGCATCGAGATCCACTGGGCCACGGCCTGGCAGATGTATCAGGCCGCCGATGCGTTGATTCATGGTCGCAAGCCTGTTCCCGATGCTGCTGTCTGCGTGGCCGAGATCCGCCGATGACAGTCCTCAACGTTCTTCTTGTCACTTATTCGTTTCCGCCTGCTGGAGGGGTCGGAGTTCTGCGTGCCGCAAGCCTCGCGCGCTACTTGCCGGCTGAGGGGATTCAACTGGACGTGCTCACCACTCGCAACGCATCCGCGGTGGGGACCGACTCCAGCCTGCTCAACGAAATCCCCGCCGGCGTCAATATCCACCGCACCATTACGCTCGATCTCCCCTTCGGCGTCAAGAAGTGGATCAAGGAGCGCATCACTGGGGCAAAGCCGCCGGCCAGCCGGCCAGCCACAACCACCACTCCAGCCAAGCCGAACTTCCTCAAGCGAGTTTTGCAAGACGTTCTCCTACCCGATCCACAAGTAACTTGGCTTCCCGTGCTGACCGGCGCCGCGCGACGCATCGTCAGGCAGCGAAACATTGACCTTGTCCTGATCACAGTTCCACCCTTCTCCAGTCTCCTCCTGGCGGAGAGACTCCGGAAGGACTTCCCGCAGTTGGCGATTGTGGTCGACTTTCGCGATGAATGGCTCTCGACCACCATCGATCTTGTCAGTTTCAGCCGCAGCGATCGCGCGGCAAGAGTCGCTCGCGACGCGGAAGCAGCCGCAGTCGCCAACGCTACCGCCGTCGTCGCAGTTACCGAAGCCGCACGTCGCGAGATTCGCGACCGCTATCCGCGGGAGCTTGATAACAAGTTCCAACTCATCTCAAACGGATTTGATGCCACGAGGACCCACGCCTCCGCCCCCTCCACCAACTCAGAGCCGGGCAGCAAAATCGTCGCCACTTACGTCGGCACCGTCTATGGTTCCACGGAACCCACAACTTTGGTTCAAGCCGTGCAATCCCTGCCGGCCGAAGTAAAGTCCCGTCTCAAACTCCGCTTCATCGGCCGCATCGAAGATCCCCGCTTCCGCGACATCCTGCTGCAACTCGGCGATATGGTCGAACTCAATGGGTTTCTGCCGCAACATGAAGCCCTGGCCGCCATGAATGAGGCCGATTATGCTCTGCTCATCACGCACGATCCCCTGAACGTCTCCGCCAAGTTCTATGATTACATTGGCGCGGGCAAGCCAATTCTTGCCACCGTCCATCCGGGTGGCGAGGTGCGCCGGTTGCTTGAAGAATTGCATGCTGGATGGTGGGCGGACAGCCGCGATGTCGAAGGCATCCGCAAACTCTTCCTCGACGCCGCGGCCCGCGGCCCTTCCCTGCTCACAGCCTTCCAGCCGGACAAGGAAAAAATTGCGCAATATGAGCGCAAGGTTCTCGCGCAACGTTACGCCAGCCTGTTGCATTCGATCGTCCACCCGCAAGACGAGGCCGGCTCGCGAGCGGTGGCGTCTGACTCTGCCGGGGAGGTCAAACAGCCGTGCTGAGGATCGCCGTCGTCACTCGCTATTTTCCCAATTCGGCGCAACCGATCCACGGCCGGTCCGCCTACCAGACCCTGCGCGTGCTTGCCCGCGAAGCCGATGTGCGCGTTTTCTATCCCAACTCCACGTATCCATCGCTGCTGAAGCCGCGCAGCCGGACCTATAACCGTCTCGACCCCTTGTACAGCCTACCCGATGTAAACGTGAGCTACTACGATTATCCTGCTTTGCCTCTGATCTCAAGACCGTTGAACGGATGGAGGGCTGCGCGTGTCCTCCTGCCTGACGTCCGCCGCTTTGCGCCGGATCTCGTCTTCAGCTTCGTTCTTTACCCTTATGGGTATGCCGCTCTCAAGATCGGTCAGGCACTTTCCGTCCCAGTCGTTGCGATGGGCATCGGGTCCGACGTTCACAGCATCGGCGATCGCATTTCGGCCATGCATACGCGCACGGTCCTGCGCGGGGTCGATTTTCTGGCCACTGTCAGTGACGATCTGCGCATGAAGGCTGTGTCCATGGGCGCCCCTCCGGAGAGGACTCGGACTGTCCTCAACGGTTGCGACCTCTCCGTGTTCCACGTCGGAGACCGTCTGGAAGCGAGGCAACAGTTGCACATCGATCCGACTTCAAAAGCTGTCATTTACATTGGACGCATGGATATAAAGAAGGGCCTTCGCGAACTCGTCGACGCCGCAACGGCCCTGCGTCCACATCGTCCCAACCTGCAGGTGTACCTGGTGGGTGAGGGGCCGGACACCCGTCTCATTGAGAGCGCTGTTCAGGCCAGCAACGCAGCCGGTTTCATTCATGTGCTGCCCCCTTGCGCCTTCGACGACGTCGCTGTCTGGATGGCGGCGGCCGATCTCGTCACCCTGCCAAGTTATATGGAAGGTTGCCCCAACGTTGTGCTCGAGGCGCTCGCATGTGGCCGCCCCGTCGTCGCCACCAATGTTGGCGGCATCCCGGAGATCATGAGCGACCAGTGCGGACGCCTCGTGCCGCCTCGCGATCCGGCTGCCCTTGCGAAAGCACTCGCATCGGTCCTCGACAATACCTGGGACGCGGCGGCCATCTCCGCACGCTGGAGCCGAAGCTGGAACACCGTGGCGTCAGAACTGCTCGAGATATTCGAAACGCTTGTAGCCAATCGTCAGGCGGCGGTGCATGGTCGGTAAACTGGCGAATCCGCCGTCAGGACGCCAGACTATGACGGGCCTGAGCAAAGCAGGCTGGCTGCTCCATCGCGTGCTTGCGGCCATCGGCCTCATCACCGTGCTGGCCTTGGCAACCCCCGTTGACTCGTGGTGGGCGCGGGCTTACTCCGGTCCCATTGTGCAGCCTAAGGGCGACGTCCTCATCCTGCTGAGCGCTGCGGCCGACGACAAGGGCGGATTCATCTCCTACTCATCGTACTGGCGTGCCCGCTATGCGCTGCTTGCCTGGCGGGCCGGCAGCTTCCAGAAGATTGTGATCAGCGGAGGTGGCGGCCCCGGCATCCTCGACTTTCTCGTCGACGCAGGCGTCCCTCGCCAGGACATCGTCGCCGAGTGGCAATCGAAGAGCACCCGCGAAAACGCAATCGAGACAAAGCGCTTGATCGAAGGCATGCCGGGCAAAAGAGTACTGCTCACCAGCGATTTTCATATGTACCGGGCGATTCGCGTCTTTCGCAAAGTGGGTATACAAGTCACCCCCATGCCGGTCCCTGACGTGTTGAAGTCTGCCCAGCATTGGAACGGGCGCGTTACTGCCTTCGAAACCATGGTGGTTGAGTCAGCCAAGATTGTCTACTACGGTCTCCGCGGCTGGATATAACCTTTGGAAGGAGATAAATCGGACATGCCCTCGGCGAGTCAAGTGCTTCTCTGCTTGAACTCCTCGGAACAGAAGGGAGCTGTGCTTTGACTGAGCCGACTGTGAGCCTCGATTTCAAACTTCTGCATGTCGGGGTGGCTGTTTCCTCTTTGGAGCCGACGGCCGAATTGCTCTCCACCTTATTCGGGTACAAAGTTGTGTCCGGACCGTTCGACGACCCCATCCAAAAGGTCGCGGTGAGTTTTCTGGCCACGTCCGGCAAAGATGTGGCCGAGATCGAACTGATCGCGCCCATCAGTGAGGATTCGCCGATTCGATCCATGCTGGCGAAGGGTGGTGGGGCGGCATACCATCTCTGTTTTGAAACCAATGACCTGGAGAGCGCGCTAGCTCACGCCAGGAACCACGACTGCATCGTAATCGCTTCCCCCGTTCCCGCCGTCGCCTATCAAGGCCGCAGGATCGCGTGGATCTATACGCCCTTACGCCAGCTATTCGAGCTGGTCGAAGCCAAAGCCGTGGAATGAGGTATGGACATGCACACTGATGGAACCGATAAAGGCAATTCATTCCTGCTCGCGGACAGCGGCAGATGTACGAATCGGCGCTCTTAGCATCAATCGGTCTCAAGTCTTCGCCTTCGCTCGCTATACTCAGGCATGCCTGTCCGGTTGCATGCGTTCGATCTCGGCGTGGTGGGGCTGTACCTGATCGGGATTACGCTTTTCGGGCTGCGGTTTGCCAGGCGCGGCGCGGCGAAAGACAAGTCGCTGCGCGGATATTTTCTGGCGGACAAGACGGTGCCGTGGTGGGCGATTGGGCTGTCGATTGTATCCGCGGAGACCAGTACGCTGACGATAATCGGCACGCCTGCACTCGCCTTCACGGGCGATTTCGGATTCCTGCAGATCGTAATCGGCTACATGCTGGGAAGGATCGTGGTGGCGGCGATATTCTTGCCGAAGTACTTTCAGGGCGAGATGCTGACGGCCTATCAACTCATCGACCGGCGATTCGGACGCGCGCTCTACAAGGTCACCGCGGGCCTGTTCCTGCTCACGCGCGCGGCGGCGGAGGGTGTGCGCGTCTTCGCCGTCTCCATCGTGGTCGGCATCGCCATCGGGACCAGAGACGTGCTGTCCATCGCCATCATCACCGCGCTGACGCTGTTGTATACCTTCGAGGGCGGAATGGCCGCGGTCATCTGGACGGACGTCGTCCAAATGGCCATTTATGTTGGCGGGACCCTGGTCGCCATCTGGTCGCTCGGCCAGCATGTGCCGGGTGGCTGGGCGGCGATTCACGCGGTCGCGGGCGCGGCAGGCAAGTTCCACATGCTCCACTTCGCGCTGGATCTGACCACGACGTACACCTTTTGGGCAGGCGTCCTCGGGGGGACCTTCCTCACCATGGCGTCGCATGGGACCGACCAGTTGATGGTGCAGCGGATGCTGGCAGCGAAGAACCTGCGCGAATCGCAGCTGGCACTCCTCTCCAGCGGCGTGGTGATCTTCATCCAGTTC
>Ga0224557_1004485_pt1 | contig 10153 bp, 11 predicted proteins | sample 714S31014metaG_FD_180677 | JGI IMG/M metagenome (GOLD analysis project Ga0224557, IMG submission 180677) | Peat soil microbial communities from Stordalen Mire, Sweden - 717 S3 10-14 | ecosystem: Environmental > Terrestrial > Soil > Wetlands > Peat | place: Sweden: Norrbotten County, Stordalen... | reverse complement strand
AATTTCAGGGCGGGTCGTTTTGTGCAGGGTCGGGCCGGATTGTTTAAGCATCAATCCCTATGCCCACAACCCTTCCCGCAAAGCGACCTTTTTCCCATTTCGGAGTTCGGGTTTAACTGTCCCACCAATCCCTGATCGGATCCGAACACGACCGCGCCAATCGCGCCAGCGTCGGCTTGTCCTTTCCGTTTTACGACTGGAGCCACAGGTTTGCTTTCCCGAAAGCACGCGCCCAGTCCCAGCTGCACCGTGCGATAATAATCACCCAACGCACGAACCGACTTGTCATATTGCCCGATGCTCGCAGCGGCCAGGGCCTTCATCGTGCGGACGACCGATTGCAGATCGCCGGCACTGCCGATCTTGCGGGTCAAGCTCGCCGTGGTCTCGCTCATGGCTTCTCCTTGGATTCAACTGTTGCCGCCGGTGTATCTCCGGCCGGCGGTGGCGGTTCAACTTTAGCTTTTGTCCCGGCTTTGTCTTCCGGCTTCGGCTTGGCTTCGGCTTTATTCCCTGGTTTAAGTTCAACCTTTGCAATTCCTTTGGCCTCTGCCTTAACCTCGGGTTTAGGTTCCGGCTTGGGCTGAAATGGCACCAGCGCTTTGCGGGCGATTTCAACCACCGTCTTCTTGTCCTCGTCACTTAATTTTGCAGCGGTTTCGAATCGCGCGCTCACCTCTGCCGGAATCGTCGTCGCCGCCTCGCGCACGGCGTGGACGGCCTCGGTCATCTGTTCGAGCGGCACCGGATCAAACAAACTTGCCGTCAACGCCAGCAGCACAGTGATTTGCGCGGACACGGACACCGGCGAAAATTCTGGCTGTTTGAGACACGCGCGGATGCGCCGGCCATGCTCGATGATTTTGCGGGTGTCGTCATCCAGCCGCGCGCCAAAACGGGCAAAAGTTTCGAGTTCCTCAAACTGCGCATAGGCGAGCTTGAGGTCACCCGCGACGGCGCGGTAAGCCGCCCATTGCGCCTCGCCGCCCACGCGCGAAACGGATTTACCCACATCCACCGCCGGCAGCACGCCCAGTTCAAACAGCGACGGCGAAAGATAAATTTGTCCGTCGGTGATCGAAATTAAATTAGTCGGAATGTAGGCGGAAATATCCTGCGCTTCAGTCTCAATGATCGGCAGCGCGGTGAGCGAGCCGCCGCCGCGCTCTTTGCTTAAATGAGTCGCGCGCTCAAGCATCCGCGAATGAATATAAAAAATGTCGCCGGGAAAAGCTTCGCGACCGGGCGGACGCCGCAGCAACAGGGACAACTCGCGATACGCTTCCGCGTGTTGCGTCAGATTATCATAGACAATCAAAACGTCGCGGCCCTTTTCCATGAAATATTCCGCAATGCTCGTCGCGGCGTAAGGCGTGATATAAGTCAGGCCCGGCGCATCGTTGCCTTCGGCGACCACGATTACCGTGTAATCCATAGCGCCCTTTTCGCGGAGGCTCGCCACGACTTTGGCGACGGCGGAAGCGCGCTGGCCGATGGCACAATAAACGCAGATCACATTTTTCCCGCGCTGATTCAAAATGCTGTCGAGCGCGATCGCGGTTTTGCCCGTCTGTCGGTCACCCAAAATTAATTCACGCTGGCCACGCCCGATGGGAATCAGCGCATCAATGACCATCAGACCAGTCTGAAGCGGGACCGAGACCGGCGAGCGATCCATGATGGCCGCCGCCGGACGTTCGATGGGCAGGCGTTGGTCCGTTTGCAAAATCCCATGGCCATCCAGCGGTCGACCGAGCGGATCAATTACGCGCCCGAGTAATTCATCGCCGACGGCCACGTCCATGACGCGTCCGGTGCGCTCGACTTCATCGCCCGCGTGCAAATCTTGATACGCGCCGAGCAGCACAACGCCGATTTCGTCCTCGTCCACGTTGAAGGCGATGCCTAACACGCCGCCGGGAAATGTTACCAACTCCTCAAAGCCCACGCCGGGAAGACCGGAAACCTTGGCGATGCCGGTGGCGACACTGATGACCCTGCCGACTTCGCGAGGGGTGAAGGGCGGTGTGAAAGCTCCCAACCCCTGGCTGATTTCAGCAAACGTGCGGTCGAAGACGCTCTGCAAGTTTTCAGGTGTCGCGTTCATGCGCTTTTTATTGCGGGCTTGGCTTCTTCAGTTGCAGATGCGGGCTTGGGTTCAGGCTTGGAATCAACTTTGCTTTCCGGTTTCGGCTCGACCTCGGCTGTGGGTTTACTCTCGGCTTTGGTTTCGGTTTTGGAATCCGGCGCGGGTTCGGATTTTGGTGCCGCCTTAACTTCTGGCTTAGGCGTCGGCTTTTCTTCGGGCTTTGGAGCTTCTGGTTCAGGCTCAACTTTGACTTCCGGCTTGGGCGCAGGCTTGTCCTTCTCTTTCAGGAGTTCGCCGACACCTTTTTCCAGCGACGCCAGGTAATCTGCGATGCTCCAACCGACTTTCTGCCCATTCGCGCTCAGTTCAATTCCACTGACCAAGTCCGGCGAAGTCTCGAACCGGATGTGAATTTCCGCCGAAAAGGTTTCGTTGAGCGCATTTTGGACTGCCGCGCGTTGCGCTTCCGGCAGGTCAAACGTGCTGCGAATCAGGGCAGGTTCGGAATTTTTCTTGAGCGCTTCGCCGAGCACCGATTTCGACTTGTCGTCCAGCTCTCGCAAGCGTCGGTCAAACACCTCGCCCATCCGCTCTTCCAGACTCGTCGTGGCCAGATCGGTCAGCGCCTTGCGCGTGATGGCAAACACTTCCTTCTGCGTCAAACGACTGATGGCTTGGTTCAAGTTGTGGGCGTCGTTGACCAGCGATTCCTGCCGCTTGGCGCTCAAGGCATCGGCAGCCTTGCGCGCCTCTTCGAAGAGCCGCAGTCGTTCGACTTTCGCCTCGTCCGTCGCCTTGGTCAAGAGCGCGGCTCGCTGCTGGTCGAATTCCTCGTTCTTCTTTTGAAACTCGTCACGTTCCTTTTGAGCTTCGGATTTTTTTGTGTCGGCGTCGGCGAGTTCCTTCGCAATCAGCTTCTCCCGCGCGTCAATGGCGTTGAGGATGGGCTTGTAAAGAAAGCGCTTCATCAACCACACGAGGATGAGGAAATTCAGCGCCTGCGCACCGATGGTGAACCAGTCAAGCAGCATAAGCTTATTTTCCCGCCACTTTGGCCGCCCCGGCAATGATGTGGTTCCAGAACGGGTTTGCGAAAATCAGAATCATCGAAACGACGAAACAGTAAATCGCAATGGATTCGATCATGGCCAGGCCCACGAATAAAGTGCGGGTAATTGTCGCCGAAGCATCAGGCTGTTGCGCCAGCGAAGTTAGCGCTGTGGAGACGGCACGTCCTTCGCCGAGCGCCGGGCCGATGCTTCCCAGCGCGATGGTCAGGCCGGCGGTGATGATTGAGACCACCGCGATGATTGTCATGCTATCCATAATTTTGTCCTTTGGTTGGTTTGTGAACTCTTCAAGTTTTGATTGCCAGCGCAGGCTTGGGCTTGCGCGTGCGCGTGGCGGCGGCGATGTAAACCGCCGCCAGAATGCTGAAAATATAGGCTTGCACCATGCCGGTCAGTAGGCCGAGCAAGGTCATTACGATTGGAAAAATAAAGGGCGTGATGGTGAGTAGAATCGCAATGATCATCGCCCCGCTCATCATGTTGCCAAACAGGCGGACGGCCAGTGCCAGCGTGCGCGATAATTCGCTGATGATGTTAAATGGCAGCATTATGATAGTTGGTTCGGCGTAGGATTTGAGGTAGTTCCACAATCCTTGTTCCTCGATGCCGAACAACGGCACGGCCACAAACACGCACAACGCGAGGGCTGCGGTAGTGGAAAGCGAACCCGTCGGTGGTTCATAGCCGGGAATGATTGTGCAGAGCGCGGCCAGCGCGACGAACAGGAAGAGCGTGCCAAGAAAACCGATATACTGCTCTGGATGTTTCAGGCCGACGTCACCGATTTGTTTTTCGATGCCAGTAACGACGATTTCCAAAAGATTCTGCCAGCGGGAACGTTTCATCTCTGTGGAAAGATTGCGCGTGATGAGTTTTGAACCCACGGCCAGCAAGAGCATCAGTCCCCAAGTGAACACAATCGTGCCGTTCAGTTTGATAAACCCGTGTTGCCAGAAGATCATTTCATCAGGACTAAGGCGCATGGCTGGTCTCCTTCGTAGTTGAGTGGGGAGGCTCGATTGGCGTTCGGGTCAGTCGCATCACAATGAACCGCGCGATGATAAATCCGAGCAGACATGTCACCAGTCGTTGCCAATCTCCACGTCCGACGAAATAAAATCCAGCGAGCACAATTCCCATCCGCAGCAACATGCTGCCGAGAAACCAAAGCGCCGGTGATTTGGAGAAAACGCCCTTGCGCACTGTCCACCAAAGGCCGCCGAAAAATATCGCTCCAAGCATAAGTCCTGCGACCAAAGCGAGCACCAGAATAAAAATACTATTCATTGTCATCCTCCGTTTCGTCGTGCATGGCCTTGTCTTCCTTGGCGATCCAATGCCAAGCATTCAAACAGCCGACCGCCAGTCCGACCACCAGCAGCGACAGCGTCCACGGATGTTTGCCGGGATGATGATTGTCCAGCCAGATGCCGAGTGCCGCGCCGAGCAGCGTCGGCACTACCACGGACCAGCCGACCAAACCCATCATGCCGAGGCCGAACCAGACGCCCTGCGTGGATTTACGTGCCTTGATTTTGCGCGCCGCTTTCGCACCGATTTCTCCGGCGAGAGTCGGTTCGCTCTGTGAATTTTTCTTTGGCTCGTCACTCATGTTGCAAGGTCGCGAAGCGACGCAGAAATCCGGTTTCCAATTTTGCCACTGCCGTGCGCACGCTTTGCTCGTTTTCGTCGAGCGTCAGAAATTCCTTTTCCACCGCCGCGTGCAACTGGGCGAGATCTGTTCCGCCGATCGCGCGGCGGACAGACACGAGCACATCCGCGCCGGTCTTGACCAGCACACCTTCATCCACGGCCACCAAAACTTCGCCGCCGGATTCGGTCTGATAAATCAAAATGCCCGGCACGAGCGCAGCCACGCAATCAAGCCGGTGCGGCAGGAGGCCAAAAGAACCCTCGCGCGTCTCCGCGACGATGCGCGTCACGCCGGTCTGCTCGGCGAAAACTTGGAACGGCAGGAGAACTTTAAGATTCATGGGCATGGCTCAAGCCATTGTGAAAACTGTAGCTTTTGCGCGCGTAGAAATGAATGGGGTGAACACCCCATACATAAAAAGCGGCATCCATTGCTGGAGGCCGCTACGCTTTTGCGAGAATTAATTTACGGCTTCGGCGTCGTGTCCGGCGGAGTTGGCGGTGTCTGCGGGTTGCCGTTGCCGCCGGCGGGCGGGAAGGTGTTCAAACTGAACGGTCGCGGATGCCGGCGTTGGCGGGATCGGTCTCCGGCCATTGCAGGTCGGCGGCTTGTTGGATATGCCAAGAAAGCTTGCGAGATGAAATCGAAACATTAACTTGCGGATGTGTCTGCACTTTTAACTCTTGAAATTTTGCGAGGCGAAGCAATCGCGTTCGCAAAGTGGAAACAAAGTTCCCAGATCCGTTTCTGTATGGCGTGACGGATGGAAAAGCTGTTGGCACTTAACCAGCCGCAGCCTGCGACGTGAGCATTGGCAGGGAGAAAGGGAAGCGGCGAGTTTTTGTTTGAGCCGACCCGTAGCATCCTTGCCAAGCGGAACGGAGTGGTGTAATCGACGCGCACAATTCACGAAGCCGGAGGTGGTTTCAAAAGATCGCGGCAACCTGGCGCATGACTATTGCCTCACATCAATCAGCGCGAGCGCGTCGTCATCATTGACCCTGTCGGAACGTATTACTTGAGTCCGTTGCTCCAGTTTTCAGAGGCCAAGGATTTGCACATTCAACAGGCCGAACTCGCCACGATGGCTTTCCTCGAACGCAATCCCAAGGACTTCGACAATGCCGATTTGTTCAAAATGTTGTTCCTCAAACCCGCGTTGGCGAAGGCGCAGGATGAGCGAAGGGTATTTCCCGTTCTCACGGGCGAGGTGTTAATTTTATGGGGTGTTCACCCCATTGTTCGCCGTATCCAAATGAGGCAGTTTTCAGAATGGATCAATGTATAAATTTACAATGAAACCAAAGACGGATGTCCAGCTTGCGCGGACGCCATCAAAAAAACCGAGAAGACAAAGCCATGCTGATCAAACTAACCACCAAAAAATCCGTGAAGGAAGCGGCGACTGCCTTGCAGTCGGCCGTCGAGGCCAATCATTTTGGCGTCATGCAGGTTCACAACCTGAAAGAAACCATGGCGAAGAAAGGCGTGGAGTTCACCCACGAATGCCTGATCTTCGCGGTCTGTCAACCGCAACAAGTCAAAAAGGTGCTTGATGAAAATATGAGCGTCTCCACCGCACTGCCGTGCCGAATCTCTATTTACGAAGAGGGTGGAAAAACCATTCTGGCTTCGTTGAAACCAACCACTCTGCTGGCGATGTTTAACACGCCCCAACTGAAAGGCGTTGCGCAGGAGGTGGAGGACACGATTGTTGAAATCATGAAGGAAGCGTCAGCTGGTTGATCCGCACTGGTGACAGAGAAAATGCCTTCTATGCCAACGCCACCAAATAAGTCCGAAGCCAAACCGGCTCCCGCGAAGCCAGCCGACACCAAGCCTCCTGAAATCGCCACCGCGTCGGTTCCCGACACGCTCACGTCGCTTAAAGTGAATCCCGACACCGGATTGACGCGCGCCGAGGTGGACACCCGCCACAAAGAGAATGGCTACAACGAAGTGGCCGAAAAGAAGGGCCATCCGATCCTGAAATTCTTGAAGAAGTTTTGGGGTATCTCGGCGTGGATGCTGGAACTGATTATGGTTTTATCCGCCGTGCTCAAAAACTATTCAGACCTCATAGTGGTGGGCGCACTGCTGGTGATCAACGCCGTGCTGGGTTTCATGCAGGAACAGCGGGCCGCCGGAGTCGTGGCGGCGTTGCGAAAACGGTTGCAGGTCAATGCGCGTGTCCGGCGCGATTCGAGCTGGCAGGTCATCCCCGCTCGTGAGTTGGTTCCCGGCGACATCGTTCGCGTGCGACCTGGCGACATCATTCCGGCGGACGTGAAACTGCTGACCGGAGCGATGAGCGTTGACCAGTCAGCGCTCACCGGCGAATCGAAAGACGCGGACAAGAAACCGGGCGAAGTGCTTTCTTCGGGGTCGGTCGTCCGCCGGGGCGAAGGCAACGGCGTCGTCATCTTGACCGGGGCGAAAACATATTTTGGCCGCACCACTCAACTCGTGCAGGAAGCGCGTCCGAAACTTCACATCGAAGCGGTGGTGGCCAAAGTTGTCCGCTGGCTCTTTGTCATCGTCGGCGCGCTGCTGGGCGTGGTCATCGTGCTATCGCTGGTTCGCGGAACACCACTCATGGAAATGATTCCGCTCATGCTGGTCTTGCTGATGAGTGCAGTGCCGGTCGCTCTGCCCGTCATGTTCACAGTCAGCATGGCGGTCGGGTCAAAGGAATTGGCTAAGCTGGGCGTCTTGGTCACGCGTTTGAGTGCCGCCGAGGATGCGGCGACGATGGATGTGCTCTGCGTGGATAAGACCGGCACAATCACAATGAACGAACTGGCCGTCACCGGCGTGATTCCGCTGGAACACGCAACCGAGGCTGATGTCCTTTTCGCAGGCGCACTCGCGTCGCAGGAAGCCAATCAAGACCCGATTGACCATGCGTTCCTCAACGCCGCAAAAGAGCGGCACGTCTTCGACAATCTCCCCAAGGTCACGCCCGTCTCGTTCGCACCGTTTGATGCGAAGAATCGGCGGACGGAAGCAGTGGTCGAACAGAACGGGCAGCATTTTCGCGTGATGAAAGGCGCGGTGCGAACCCTCGCCGAAGCCTGCGGACTGCAACCCCCGGCCATCGAAGCGTTGGAGAAGCGCGTCAGCGAATCCGCATCGAAAGGATACCGAATGCTGGCGGTGGCACGCGGCCCCGAAACTGGCAACCCAGCCTTGGTCGGTTTGGTGGCGTTATATGATCCGCCCCGGCCGGACGCCAAACAACTTATCGCCACGCTCCACGACCTCGGCGTGCCAGTGAAGATGCTCACCGGTGACGCGCTCGCAGTCGCGTGTGAAATCGGCCAGGGAGTCGGGCTGCCCAACATCCGGCACATGGCTGACTTGAAGGCCGACAACAAGACGGTTGATCTTTTCGCGGGTGCCGATGGTTTCGCGGAGGTGTTTCCAGAGGATAAATATACGGTGGTGAAACACCTGCAAGCTGCGGGTCATGTCACCGGCATGACGGGCGATGGCGTCAATGACGCACCCGCGCTCCGCCAGGCGGAAGTGGGCATCGCCGTCAGCACTGCGACCGATGTGGCCAAGGGTGCCGCCAGCGTTGTCCTGGCTGAAGCGGGGTTGACGAATATTGTGGCGCTGGTCGAACAAGGGCGGACCATTTACCAGCGCATTCTAACGTGGATCATCAACAAGATCAGCCGGACGATCCTGAAGGCGGCGTTCGTCGCCATCGCCTTCATTGTTACCGGCAAGTTTGTAGTCTCCGTCTTGGCGATGCTGCTGCTAGTTTTCGTGCTGGACTTCGCAACCATCGCGCTGGCCACCGACCGCGTTCAACCGTCCAAGAAACCGGAGACGTGGAACATCGGAGGCTTTATCACTGTGTCCGATCACTGTGTCCGTTGTGTTGGGAGTGGCGATGGTTGCGGAAACGCTTTTGTTCCTATGGATCGGTTGGTCGCGTTTTGGTTTGGCAACGAATAGCCACGCGCTCGGCACCTTCAGCTTCCTGCTGTTGCTTTATTTTTGCGTTTTTTCCGCCGTGTCGGTGAGGGAACGAAGCTGGTTCTGGGCGACACCGCCCAGCAAGTCCCTCATGGCGGCGCTTGTGGCGGGCGCGCTCGCGGGCACCGTGCTGACGTTGGTGGGTCTGCCGGGACTCCTGCCGTTGCCTTGGGAGCAGACGCTCACGATTTTCGTCTATGCGATGGTCTGTCTGGTCGTCAATGACGCCATGAAGGTCGCGCTAATCAAATGGCGCGTTCCCAATGCCGTGGCCAGGAAACCGGAAGCCAAGCCTGATGCCAATGTCGAGACCGGTGCAAAAGCAGAATCGAAGCCTGGAGACATAGTTGCATCCCCACCTGAAGCCTCGTCTGGAGCTAAACCGGAAACGAAGCTGAAACCAGACACCGAACCCAAAGCTGAAATGAAATCCACACCTGATGCCAACGACCAGACGGCGGCTGATTTGATGCCACAGATCGCCGCACGGGCCTATGAACTTTACGAGCGCCAGGGCCGTCGGGATGGTGAATCGGTTCAGAATTGGAGCCAGGCCGAGCGGGAGATTCGGAAAACTAAAGCCGAGACCGAACCAAAATCCGAAACCAAACCAGCGGCCAAAGCTGAGTCAGAGCCGGAAGCAAAAGCCAACCCAAAGCCCGAGGCCAACGTTGAGCCGAAACAGGAAACCAAAACGAAGCCTGGAACCGAAGTTAAAGAGAACCCCAAGCCCGAAGCCAAGGCTGTTCCCTTGACTCAAGCCAATCCCGAACCCAAAACTCAAGCCAAGCCTGCAATCGAGCCTCAGCCTGAATCAAAGGATGAGCCGCAGTCAGAAGCCAATGCCAAAACCGAACCGAAACCTGCAACCAAGCTAAAGCTGCCGTCCGGTGTGTCGCCGCAGCTCGTCGAGCGAGTGCATAAATTTTACGAGGAACTGGGGCGCGAGGACGTTCGAGCCGTTCAGAAACCGGAGAAGTCGGAGCGAAAGATTCCGGAAGCGGAAACCAAAAATAAGCAAACGCGAACAACGCGCTGACTTGGCAGAAAATAAAAATGAAAACCAGTTCAACGAATCTCGGCGCGGTCGCCTCGGTGCGCGGCAGCGTCGTGGATGTGCAGTTCGAGGGGCTATTGCCGCCGATCTACTCCGTGTTGCACGCGGGGACACGTAACGAGATCGTCATTGAGGTGCTGGCGCAACGGGATGCGCGGCATGTGCGCGGGATTGCTCTGACGCCTACGCAGGGGCTGGCGCGCGGCATGGTAGTCACGGACACGGGCGGGCCGTTGAAAGCACCAGTCGGCAAAGCCATTCTCTCGCGTATGTTTGACGTGTTCGGCAATGCCATT
>Ga0224557_1004484_pt1 | contig 10154 bp, 9 predicted proteins | sample 714S31014metaG_FD_180677 | JGI IMG/M metagenome (GOLD analysis project Ga0224557, IMG submission 180677) | Peat soil microbial communities from Stordalen Mire, Sweden - 717 S3 10-14 | ecosystem: Environmental > Terrestrial > Soil > Wetlands > Peat | place: Sweden: Norrbotten County, Stordalen... | reverse complement strand
GTATATTTTGTAAATTTGTTATTTGCAGGTAAAACGTTCTGTTTTAACCTGCACTCCTTTTATCGCCTTGAGCTTTTTTGCCAGTTTGTCCTGTTCTTTCTTTTCCCCGACGAGTTCCAGTATCATGAGCCCGCAGTTTGAGCATTCAGCCGGCGATGTATCGTGGATGCCAAGGCGCGTCTTTATAAGGCACCCGAATTCACTTAGCGCCTCCTGTACCTTCGGGACAAGCACATTTCTTGCCGGAACCATTACCATCATGATCGTCTTTTCCACAAAACACCTCCGTTTATTTTACTTCTTACTGACTGAAAAATTTTCCCCTATCATCCCTTTCGCGTACCGCCATAATTTTTCAGAACCCAGGCCGATGCGTTTATTTACCGCCATTACCTGTTCCCCGGGTATCCCGTGTTTTTTCCAGGCCCCTCCGTTATTAAGGTAATTTAACATCACGGGTTCCAGCCGGTCAATGGCGGATGCGAATTTCGCCTCAGGGGTCAGCCTCGCCTCAAATTCAAGCCAGAGCGAGTAAAACTCCTTAGCCTGGCCGGGCGGTAATTTTGAAAATATCCGCATGGCGGCCTTTTTCTCCCTTGCTTCATCCTTCTTGCTCTTTTTATATATCATAACATCCCCTGCGTATATCTCCGGTATGTCGTGAATAAGCCCCATTTTTATCACCTTTAAAATATCTATCCTGACATTTGAATATTCCGCCAGCACTACCGCCATTACAGCAAAATGCCACGAATGTTCGGCGTCATTTTCATACCTTGCCGACTTATAAAGTTTTGATTTGCGTATTATTGTTTTTACCGCGTCAATTTCTCTTATAAAATCAAACTGTTTTTTTAACCGCCTGTCAGCGTTTAATTTCACAGATTTGCCAGCCTTTTCGCCGTTTTAACCGCCTCATAAGCGTCCTTTGAATATCCATGGGCCCCGATTTCTTCTGCATATGCCGCCGTCACAACCGCGCCGCCCACCATGAATTTTATGTCAAGCTTCTCCTGCTTTGAAAGTCTGATTACTTCCGCCATTTCAACCATTGTGGTGGTCATAAGCGCCGACAGCCCGATAATTTCGGCTTTTACTTCCCGGGCCTTTGAGATTATCAAATCCGCGCCGACATCCTTGCCAAGGTCATAAACCTCAAAGCCGTAATTTTTAAGCATAAGCGCCACAATGTTCTTTCCTATATCATGTATGTCGCCTTTAACCGTCGCGAGCACGACCCCCGTCTTTTTCTTTTCAACTGTTCCGGGCGCCGCAACAAGAAGCGGTTCCAGGATGGCAAAGCCGGCTTTCATCGCCTCGGCGCTCTGAATCAACTGCGGCAGGAAGAATTTCTTTTTATCAAAATATTCCCCGACCTGCGCTATTGCCGGGATGAGTTTTTTATCAACTATATCGGATGGCTTTTCACCGGCCTTTAAGGCGGCTTCGATATGCCTGACAATATTTTCCTTATCGCCGGTTATCACACAGTCATATATTTTTTCAGGATCCGCGGGCTGTATGCCGCCGCGCGCCGCCGTTTTTGGCTTTGATGCGCCGTCATTGCCGGCTCCATATTTTGCTATGAATAAAGATGCGTTTTTGTCCGCTCCCAAAAGCAGGTCACGGGCGGATTTGTCGTCAACAGTCAGGTCGAGTTCCGGATTGGCTATGGCCATCGAAAGACCCCTGGAACGAGCTAAGTTAAAAAACGTAGAATTAATTATTGCGCGCGCGGGAAGTCCGAAGGAAACGTTTGAGAGGCCGACAATCGTATTAAGCCCGAGTCCGCGCCCGCACTTTTCTATGACATCCAGCGTTACAACAGCCGCGCCCTGGTCCGATGATACCGTCATTACAAGGCCGTCAACGGCAATGTTTTCCCGCCCTATTCCCAGTTTTTCCGCGGCCGCAACAACCTCGTTTACAACCTTCATCCTGCCGTCGGCGGTTTCAGGTATGCCCTTTTCAGTAAGCGGCAGAAGAATAAACATCGCGCCGTATTTTGCGGCAAGAGGCAGCAGTTTTTCATACTTTGACTTTTCACCGGAAATTGAGTTTATAAGTGCCTTGCCCGGATATATGCGCAGCGCGGCTTCTATAACTTCCGGCGTGGATGAATCTATACACAACGGGAGTTCTGATATGGCGGATAATAATTTCACCACCCTGACCATTACCTCTTTTTCATTTATGCCGGGCATGCCTACATTGACATCAAGTACGGACGCCCCTTTTTTTTCCTGTTCGGAGGCGAACCTTCTTATCTCGCTTTCTTTGCCCTCTTTAAGCTCCGCCTGAAGCTGCTTTTTGCCGGTTGGATTTATCCTTTCGCCGACTATTACAAATTCACCGCCGCCGGGAAAGACGCTCCGCCGAGCCGATGACAGGGCGCTTTTTATTGTTTTATTGGCCGCCGACGGTTTTTTATCCCTGAGCCTGGACGCTGTTTTTGATATAAATTCCGCAGATGTGCCGCAGCAGCCGCCTATAAGGCAAGCTCCTGCTTCGGCAAGAGGAACGGCAAAATCGCTGAATTCATCGGCATTCATGTTGAAAACCGTCTCGCCGGCCACAAGCCGCGGCAGGCCTGCGTTTGGTTTTGCTATGATTGGAATATTGACGTATGATTTAATGGCCCTGACAACCTCCACCATTTCAGCGGGGCCGGTGGAACAGTTAACCCCGACGCAGTCAACCCCGAGCGCCTGCAGTGTAACAGCAGCGCTGACCGGATCCGTGCCGGTTATGGTTTTTCCAGCATTGTCAAAAGTCATGGAAACAACAACCGGCAAATCGCAAATTTCCTTTACCGCGAGCACCGCCGCACGCGCCTCCTGGATGTCTATAAATGTTTCTATCACAAAAAGATCCACCCCGCCGTCCTTGAGCCCCCTTGCCTGTTCCTTGAAAATGTCAACCATTTCCTCAAAAGGGGTATCACCAAAAGGCTCGGGAAAATGGCCCGTGGGGCCTATATCGCCGGCCACAAGCGCGCGTTCGCCGGCTGCCCGCCTTGAAATTTGCGCGAGGTCCCTGTTTATTTCATAAGCATGCTGCCGCAGTCCATATTCACCGAGTTTTACCGGGCTGCCGCCGAAAGTAAAAGTATATATTATTTTCGACCCTGCTTTTATGTACTCCCGCTGGAGGTCAATCAAATGTTCCGGATTATCCAGCGCCCATTTTTCCGGGCATACTCCTTTCGGCATGCCGCGCTTCTGCATCGCCACGCCCGAAGAGCCGTCCAGTATTATTATTTCATTTTCGTTTAACAACTTTTTGAATTTATTTTCCGCCATTGTAAAACCTCTCTGAAATTTTATTTGTTTCCGGAATAAACCGCTTTAACAGCGGTTTCTGCCCAGGCTTTTCTGTAAACAAAGAGCCCCTCGGGCCATGATGGATGCACGCCGTCCGGCGATAACAGGGCCGGATTATCTTTATATATCTTATAGAAATCGGGCCCCTTGATTATTTCCGGATATTTTATAAAAAGTTTTTCAAGCGCGGCGGACAAAACCGGGCCCTGCTCCTGAATGTTTTTCTGGGAGCTTGACCACGGTATTGAAACCGGCACAAGCGGTGTTTTGCCCGCTTTTATCACGGCTTTGACCATTTTTTCATAATTTTCATAAAACTCATCCGGAGAAACCATGCTCCATGCGTCGTTGGTGCCGTAGGCAATCGCCGCAAATTTTCCCGGAAATATTTTCAGCCAGTCATCAATGTGTTTTGCGCCGTCCGCGGATTTCGTATATCCCGTCCCGCCATTTTCCTGTACCGGCGCAAAACCCGGGGCCGCCGCGTTAATCAGCGAGGAAAAAATTCCGCCGCCGCGCGCGCATGTTAAAGGGTCCCTGTGCATGGACATCTGTGTTATTGAATCGCCGTAAAATATCCAGTCGTCGGGGTTATTTTCCGTGGCGCTGAAAAGGTCGATGTGCGCAGAAATGTCCATATTGTCCTTTGTTCCGTCAACAGAGGTAAAAACAACCCGCACCCAGCCGCATCCCGTAAGGTCCAGCAGGTGCTGCCGCGAATGAAAAGTATTGTTGTCAACAGTGACAAGTTTTACCCAGCCGCCCAGTGGAACGGTTTTTCCGCCCGGCGCCGCGTTTGATTCAATGGTATACGAAGCTGGATTATTATAGCCGGGATTAGGAACTTCTGTTATCAACGTATGGTCATAAGGCGAAGTGTCGTCATTATACCAGGCAAACAGGACATTTTTACGCTGCTTCTCCGGGACAGCCGTGATGTCGAAAGCTATCCATACCGGATTTTCCGCGGAAGGCTGGAAAGCCGAGCGGAACTTTTTTGAATAATCCAGCGAAACCACATTTTCAGCATTAATAACGGCCCCGTTCTGCCCGTTGGTATACACGGGAATCCCCCTGCTTATCATAGGCATTGCAGGTATAATCAGCCCCAGCGCGCACATCCGTAAATTTTTCATAAACATCTTATTTTCCACGAAGTTCTCCTAAGCGTTTTGTACCTGCCATTACAAATTTTACTTTTATTGCCAGCCTAACTTTAAACTTTGGCTGTTTTATTGCCCTGCTTCACTTCTTGGTTTTGACTTCTAACTTTTTACTTTATTATCTTATCCCACAGAGCCCTATTACTGATTTCTCCGGTTCAAGTATAAATCTATCGTTTATCGAAATCCCAATCTTTTCGAGCCCGAGTATTCCATATAAAGGCTTCTGGTTCGAAAGTTCAAGGTCCCCGTATCCGGGGCTGAACCTGCGTGTTACCTGAATGGATTTTTTGACAAGCTGTTTTTCCTGCATTTCCTGCATCCAGTCAAGGCCGTAATCCGCGGTTTCTGACGCCGCCGCGTCAAATATTAAAGCCGTCGATCCGTTTCCGGCACCAACCTCGCCGTCCCTGCGCCGGGTTATTGTTTTTCCGGCGGTGGCGGCCAACAGCAGGGCCCTGGTACACCCCTGAAAAAGGGCGGCCAGACCTTTGCTTTTAAATTCAATGCCCCCTGTAATAACCACGCTTGAATCCGTAACTGATAAAACATTGCAATATGCGTATGCCCCTTTTAATTCGCAAAGTGAAAAGCCCTCTTTTATTGTATTATCAATTGAGCTTAGCTGAGTTTCGGGAACCTGTGTCATACCGTTTTTATAACCCAGCCGGAACAAAACGGACTGAACGGGCGGCCTTGCCTGTATGTTCTCGAAATAAACCACATTATCCGCCAAAAGGTATCTCCCCTGCTGATATTTTCGGGTTCATAAAACATTATTGATTTTATCATAAATAAAAAATTGTTTCTATTTTATAATTTTGAAAAAAACTACCTCAGTAAAGGCAGACCTGCCCCCTCACCCTACCCTCTCCCACAGGGAGAGGGAATAAAATTAAATAAAAGCAAAACGGGGAAAACCCTGTACCGGGCGGAGTTAATTAAAAAAAACCTGATATATTTTTTTTGGACAAAAATATTCCCGCATGGTATTATATAAAAAAATAAACGAGGTGCAAAATGGGTTTTCAGTTCATGACTTTCGTGTATGTTGCAATGGTAATTGTCGGCATATTGCTCGCGGTCCTGATATTTCTCGCTCCCATCAAGTTGTGGTCAATAGACGCCACTTTAAAGTCCATACTTGAGGAACTAAAGAAATCAAACAGATGAAGAGTTGAAAAATCCCCTGACAAACCTGGAAAAATTGTAATTGTCATAAAGCATCGCCATATGGCAGGGCTTTGACATCAACTTAAAAGAAAAAGCCGGATTTAAAGAGGCGTATTCCGCCAGTTTTTTTTCAGTCTCCGGTATTGCCGGGTCGGGATTTCCCGCCGTAAAAAGAACAGGGCATTTTACATTCTTAAGCTCTCCGGCAAGTATCTCCCCGGAACCGCATATTTTCATAACCTTTTCCGTGTCGGAATCAACGGTTTCTTTCCATTTAAAACCGTGGGTTATAAACCATGCGAAAGCCATCAACCCTTTTTTTGACGTTTCCCTGGCGCTTCGTATCATTTCCGCAAGTGAAGGTTCGATGCATGTCCCGAAGAAACCGTCGCATACCGCCTTTTTCACCAGCCCCGGTTCCAGTATGGACAGATTCAGGGCCACTGACGCGCCCGCATCAGTGCCTATAACGAAGGCCGAATCAACGCCGAGCCTTTTTGAAAGAGCCGCGGCCACTCGCGCGTTCTCGACCCAGTAATTATCCGGTATCGGGCCGGCCTTTTTTGATTTCCCGCAGCCGATGTAATCAAAGGTATATACCCTGTAATGCTTTTCATAAAACCTTGATATTTCCTTTAAAAACATCCTGGAAGACATTGCCCCCGCGTGAAGCATAAGCAGGAACGGCCCTTTTTTTCCGTATGTGTTGAAATAAACCTTTTTCCCGCCGTAATCAAAATAAGGCAACTTATTTATCCTTCATTTCAAAAAATTTCTGCGATTCCGATGATACAAAATCCGAGGTATTGTTCGAGAGCATCATTTCAATGGTGGAAATATTGTGCAGGGGCATCTCGGAGACGACTTTCATCGCCGGGAATGTTTCTTTGACTTTCGCCACGGCTCCGGCATAGCTGTCGCTGTAAATGAAGGAAACCGGGATTGCCACGCTTTTCGCGTCGACAGCGCCGAGCTCCTCCGAAATAAAGTCATTGCTCCACAGGTCGTTTAAATCCCTTAAAAACGCTATCGGCACCACCATGGAAAAAAGAGGCAGAGGCTGCATGAACGCCTGCCTGAAATCCCCGAACGTATATTCGCTGTTGGAGTAGCTTAAATCCAGGTCGGGATGGTTCCTGTCATTCAATACGCGAGTCAGCAGTTCCTTATTGGTCATTACCCCGTCATAACCCATCTTTTTTGTAAATCTTGATTCTGCGTCCGGCTTGAGCACCACCATGTCGCAAAGTGTCTTGACCCTTAAAAAATAGCCGAAGCTTTTCGCGGCAAATTCACCCGCGGCAAGCTGCCCGTTGTAATAATCAACATTCTTTTTATAGATATCCTTTGTCCCGTCAACCTCTGGAAATGTCGGGTTTATAACTATGATGCCTTTTATATATTTATTATATTTATCCGTAGAAGAAAGCACAGCCATAAGAGTATCAAAACCGTCGCCCCACGTAAATATGACGTTCTTGTCCTCTTTAAGGACGATATAATCGAGCATCTTGGTCATGTCATCCATATATTCCTTCATTCCCCAGCCCTGAATGACCTTCATTGTGTTTTTTTCCGGCCTGTAAAATGGTATGTTGTTGTTGCGGTTTACCACAACTCCGCACTGATAGCCGGACTTTATGAGTTTGTTCATTGCCTTGTAATTCCACCCGGCCCCGATCTCCGAACCCGGAATGAAAATCACGCTTCCCTTTTTGGACCCCTCCTGCTTGAACTTGAAATATTTGTTCTTGGGAAAAACAATGTTTTTACCGTAATCGTCATTGGCGCCTATTTTTGTTATGGTAAAGGCCCTGTCCCTGCCCTTGCCGTTTACCCATCCCACCATATCTATGAATTCGCCGAAAGTGGTGTTCCTGTACAAAACAAACCTGTCAAGATTGTAACGGTTTGTTTTAAGGCTGTTAAATCCGTCATTTACGCCAAATATAAGCGAGTAATACTTTTTGGCGTATTTTTCCACCCTTTTGTTTAGCATTCCATAAGGGTAGGCAAATGTAGTAAGACTGGTCCCGAGCCAGTCCTCAAGCTTTAATTTTGACTCGACAATTTCATGATAAAGCCCCTTATCTGTCTGTTTGGTCAATACCGGATGAGTGTAGCTATGGCACCCGAAATTCAGGTATTTACACTGCATGACGGATTTAAGGTCGTCCGGGTTCAAGTAATCTTTGACCCCGGGATGAATTACAAGCGGATATAGATAAAGCGTCACAGGAACCTCAAGCCGGTCAAGTATGGGTATCAAAGTGACATCACTTTTCCATCCGTCGTCCACGGTTAAAAGTATGCTTCCCCCGATTGCCGCCTTTGCGTTATATGAAGCCGCGAGCGCGTCAGGGGTGATTACGGGGATATTCAGTGATTTAACATACTCAACATCCCATTCAAAAACCTCGGGAAGCGTTGAATATATGTCCTCCATGGAATAATTGAATTTATGGAAGCAGAAGGTAACATTATCGGCATATACTGCTGAAACGGCGGAAAGAAAAGCCGCCAGCATTATAACAAACTTTAACATTGAACTTTTCATTGTCACCTCGTGTTTGTCTTGATATGCTTGTTTATTTTAAGGATTTCCATGAAAATAGCAAGGATAATTTAATTGTTAACTTTTGCTTATTTTTGTATAATCACATGTATCTAAAACCAATTTGAAAGGCCCTTAAATGACAGAAAAAAAGAAATTCAAATGGCCCCTGCTTCTCAGGGCATTAAACCACAGGAACTTCCGCCTCTTTTTTATGGGCCAGGGTATATCCCTAATCGGCACATGGCTGCAGACAACAGCCCTAAGCTGGCTCGTTTACCGCCTCACAGGTTCAGCGCTTTTGCTGGGCGTTGTCGGATTCGCTTCCCAGCTGCCTTCGATATTCCTATCCCCTTTTGCCGGGGTTCTCTCCGACAGGTGGAGGAAGCGCGATATGCTCATCGCCACACAATCGCTTGCCCTTTTACAGGCCTCAATCATCGCTGTGCTTGTGCTTACAAAAACGGTCCAGACGTGGCACATAATCGCAATGGCTCTTTTTATCGGGGTAATTAACAGTTTCGACGTCCCGGCGCGCCAGTCGTTCATGATGGAAATGATCGAGGATAAAAACGACATAAGCAACGCGCTTGCAATCAACTCCGCAATGTTCAACTCGGCAAGGCTGATCGGCCCGACAATAGCGGGCATATTGATTGCGGTCGTGGGTGAAGGCATGTGTTTTGTCCTTAATGCCGTAAGCTTTATCGCCGTAATTTATGCCCTGATAATCATGAATGTAAAGCCCCGCGCTTCAGGCCGCAAAAATGAACGCGTAATGGACGAGTTAATAACAGGCTTTAAATATGTCGCAGGCTCGCGTCCTATAAGGATTATTCTGCTAAATCTGGGTCTGGCGAGCCTTGTGGGAATGCCCTATATGACCCTGATGCCGGTTTTTGCAAAGAATGTTTATCACGGCGGGGCGCATACAATGGGATTTTTAATGTCCGCCGCCGGCGCGGGCGCGCTCTGCGGCGCGGTTTATCTGGCCTCGCGTAAAAATGTCCTCGGGCTGGGGCGCCACATCTATTTAGCCGGCGCGGTCTTTGGCGCGGCAATGATAGGCTTCGCGCTCTCTCCCGTTCTCTGGATTGCCCTAATAATGCTTTTCACTGCGGGAGCCGGGATGATAATACTCACCGCATCAAGCAACACCATACTTCAGACAATAAGCGAAGAGGACAAACGCGGAAGGGTCATGAGTTTTTACGCCATTGCCTTTCTCGGGGTTTCCACTTTCGGCAACCTGCTTTACGGCTGGCTCGCCGGAATAATCGGCGGAAGCAAAACAGTGGCAATCGGAGGTTTTTTTGTCATAGCCGGGGCTGTTGTGTTTTTCCTTGAAATGCCCGTGCTTAGAATGCACATAAGGCCGATATACATCAAAAACGGCATAATTAAGGAATTGGAGACCGGCCTGCAGGCGGCAACCGAACCCGTTGAAACTCCGGTAAAACCATAGCCTGAAAATTTTTACTTATTTTTTGAATACCCCTTTGACCTGACTATTCTTTTTCCTGCCGCCATGGCTATCCCGGCCGTGCAGGCGGCGCATTTCCCGTATTCCTCTGATATACATATCTTGTTGTCGTAAAGCTTGTAACTTTCCCTGTACTTTGAAGGGGTGAAATTGGGCATAATCACATTCGCCCCTATTTTTAGCGCCTGCTGCCTGCCGTCGGGAGTTATCGTTCCCATTGCCGTGGTTGCGGGAAGGTTGGATTTTGGCAGTATCAGCCTGATTAATGCCAGCACCTTTAATGTTGGAAAAATATCACTGTTTTTAAAATCCTTCAAAACCGTATCCTCATGGGCGAGAAAAGGGCCGATACCGACCATAGCCGGATTTAATTCCTTAAAAAATAAAAGGTCATTTGCGATTGATTCCAGCCTCTGTTCCGGCAGACCGACCATAATACCCGTCCCGACCTCAAAACC
>Ga0224557_1004479_pt1 | contig 10159 bp, 6 predicted proteins | sample 714S31014metaG_FD_180677 | JGI IMG/M metagenome (GOLD analysis project Ga0224557, IMG submission 180677) | Peat soil microbial communities from Stordalen Mire, Sweden - 717 S3 10-14 | ecosystem: Environmental > Terrestrial > Soil > Wetlands > Peat | place: Sweden: Norrbotten County, Stordalen... | reverse complement strand
TGTCTTGGCAGTCGCCGTTTTTCTGCTTGGCCTAAGCATGGTGCATCACCGCTTCTTTCGAGGCGGCTATATCAACCAGCACGGCGTCCTCAAACCATAGCGGGAACTGCAGAGAGTCTTGGTCGCAACTCCGAATGACGCCAAGTTACGGATTCCCTGGCGTGAAGTTTTCATGCGAAAGGCCCACTCGCAAAGGGCTATGCTGCGCCGTCTCGCGCTACTGTGAGCCGATGCGGTCGATGCCATAGGCATCCAGCACATCCGGCAACGTGACGACACCTTCCAGTTTGTGAATATCCGCCCGGTGGACGACCGGCAAGACATCGAGATGGTACTTGCTCATGCGTTCGAGCGCCAGATGCAGGGCTTGATCCGTGTGGAGGTGCGGAACTTGGAGGGTTTCCACAAGGTCTTTCAGCGGCTGTTCTTTTCTCCCATCGACAAAGGCGCACCCCAGCGTCTCTCGGGTCAGAATTCCCAGAAAGTAATCCTTCTCGGCCACAGGCCAGGTACGGAGCTTACTGGCACGAGTTTGTTCGATCACATCCTGAACGCGCATCTCAGCGGGGAGAATCTCGGGAGTCTTCCGCATGATCTGAAGCACAGTTCGCTTGTTGGGCTCGTTGCGAGTGCCGTGGCTGGGCAAATGAATGCCATCCTGATGGGCCAATGCATCGTAGATGGCTGCTTCTGGAATCGGGAAGAGATGAAGAAGCTGGTCAGGTTTGCGATCATCAGCGGCACGATGACAGCATAATCCCGCGTCATTTCAAAGATCATGAGCACCGATGTCATAGGAGCCCGTACGATGCCCGCGAAGAGCGCACCCATGCCGACCAGCGCGTATGCGCCAGGAGTTGCGGTGTATCCCGGCAACAAGCTATGGGCCACCGTACCGATGGCGCCTCCCAGCATGGCGCCGAGAAATAGACTCGGGCCGAAGATTCCCCCAGCGTTTCCGGAGGCATAACTGACAGTGACGCCAAAGAGCTTGAGCACCACAAGCAGCAGCATCAACTTGAGCGCCATGGTGCCATCCAGGGCACTGCCGACGTAGCTATACCCAACGCCCAGGACCTGGGGCACAAACCAGCCCATCAGGCCAACCGTCACGCCGCCTACTACGGGATGCCACCAGCGCGTACTCTTGGGCAGGTGCAGAAAGAACTTGCGCATTTCCAACAAGAGCCGGGTGAAGGCGACGGACAGAAAGCCGCCAGCGATGCCGAGCAGGGCGTAGATGGCGAGTTCCAGCGGATGGACCAAAGTGTATTGCGGCACTTTAAATAGAGGGTTATTGCCAAGCAGAAGGCGCAAAACTGCCCAGGAGGTGGCGGAGGCGAGCACGACCGAGCCCAGGATAGGCGCGTGCATATCGCCCATCACCTCTTCGAGCGAAAACAACACTGCCGCCATCGGGGTATTGAAGGCCGCAGCAATGGCGGCGGCGGCGCCAACAGGGATCAGGGCCTTTACCTTTTCCGGACGCAAGCCGAGCCAGCGGCCGAGAACGGAGCCGATTCCAGCGCCTACCTGAACAGATGGTCCCTCGCGGCCCAGTGGAATCCCGCTCGCCAGCGTGGTCGCTGTGCAGAAAAACTTGCCCAGAACGGTGCGCAAGGAGATGAACCCATCCCCTGCGAAGAGGGCAGCCTTGGTCTGGGGCACGCCGCTGCCCCTGGCGTTGGGAAAATAGCGGTAGAGCAGGAAGCCCATGGCCAGCGATCCTGCCACGGGTATCAGTACGCGCCTCCACGCAGCGCTGCCCACCGGATAGAGGCGCATCCCCAACCGCTCCGTGACCACGATAAAGGCAACAACTGCGAGTCCGGTAAGCGCTCCTATCAGCAGCGAAAGAACTAGAAATACCTGCTCCTCACGCTGTTGAAGATGGGCAATCAAGCGCGACCTAAGAATCGTCCACCATCTCTCTTTCGGCCGGTTTTCGGCGGTGGAGGCAGATGCCATAGGAACAGTTTACGCGAATGGCATCTCATGCCCGAGAGAGCAACAATCAGGCGTCATCGACGTTGTCGTGCGCCGGTTCATTCTGGAGTCTATTCCTGAATTAATGGCGACAATAGCCTTGCAGAAATTGCGCCGCTGCGGTCGCGGCGTACATCACTATAGCTTCTTTCGGAGGTATTCAAACACAACATACCCAATCAGCGAGGAGATCGCGGCAATAAGAAAATTCGTACCCGTAAAGATATCGCCCAAGGCGAACTCCAAACTCTTCCCATGGCCATTCGTGACAGTGAATTCTCCCATCAAAAGATTCGAGTAAAAGAGAAAGACGATGAACGCGACTTCAACTATTGCTCTCCAGAGCTTGTTGAGCCGCCGGTCTTTTCGGTTCTCACGCATAAATGATCGATATCAACAACTCCGGAGAAGACCGCATTACACGCAATTCTCCTTCCACCCTGAATCCAATTTACACCGGCGCGTTGCCCGCTTCCTTCGTCACCGCCTTTCGCATCACCGGCCGCAGTGCGTTCCCTCTTTACTTGTACACGACGGCAGTATCGCCCTAGCAGAAGCAGCGATCGGTTCCGTTCTGCTCATTCTGGGCAGATGTCTAACAGCCAGATAAATGGCCCATCTTAATGCTGCCGTGCTTCGTATGGAAGAAGATCGTAAAGCGTTCTTGCAGCCCCTTGGCGCAGCCGACACAATCCTCAAAGTGCATGGCCGTTCGGCAATTCTTGAGCAAAATTGCACAGCGTCCGCATCTGCGAAAGTTAATACTTTTTGCAAGAGCCAGTCCGGGATGCCTTGACGACATGCTGCGTGTAATGCGCCCATTTTTGGGGAATTCAAAGGCCTCCAATGGGCTTTCATCTTCAATGCCTGTTCAACGATCTTCCAAGCCTTCCCGGGATCGGCACCCGGTGGAGGGAGCAAAAACAGGAGAACAACCGTCGTGACATCGAATCCAGATAAGCCCGAGGCGACGCCTGAATCGAAGCCGACGCCCAATGCAGATAAGCCGGAGCCGAAGCCGGACCCCAAGCCCGCGCCCAAGGATGATCTGAAGTCCCTTCCCATGCCTGAGCTGATGAAAAAGCTAGGGTCATCGGCAGACGGACTCACGCAAGCCGAGGCCCAAAAGCGTCAAGCGCAGTATGGACCTAACGAGATCACCGAAAAGAAGACGAATGAGTTCCTGAAGTTCCTCACTTACTTCTGGGGTCCCATTCCGTGGATGATTGAAGCCGCCGTGATTTTGTCTGCGCTGGTCCAGCACTGGCTGGATTTCTTCATTATCCTCCTTCTGCTTCTCTCCAACGCGGTGATCGGATTCTGGGAAGAACACCAGGCGGGCAACGCCATCGCCGCGCTCAAGGCCAGGCTTGCGATCAAGGCCAAGGTCAAGCGCGATGGCAAGTGGGAGGATCCCAAGGCGAGTGAACTCGTGCCCGGCGACGTCGTACGTCTCCGGCTCGGCGACATCGTTCCCGCCGATGCGCGATTGCTCGATGGCGATTCGATCGAGGTAGATCAGTCCGCTTTGACTGGCGAGTCGTTGCCCGTCACCGCCAAACCCGGCGGCGCGGTCTATTCCGGCTCTATCATCCGTCAGGGCGAAATCGACGCCATGGTGTATGCCACCGGCACGAACACCTACTTCGGCAAGACCGCGCAACTGGTCGAGGAGGCTCATACCGTCAGTCACTTCCAAAAGGCAGTGATGAAGATTGGCGACTACCTGATCATCCTCGCGGTAGTGCTGGTCGTTGTGATCCTGACCGTCGCGCTCTTGCGCGGCGACAAAGTCCTCACCACGCTGGAATTCTGCCTCGTGCTTCTGGTGGCCGCAATCCCGGTGGCCATGCCCACCGTACTGTCGGTGACGATGGCCGTGGGCGCTCGTCTGCTGGCGAAGAAGGAAGCGATTGTAACGCGCTTGCCTGCCATCGAGGAACTGGCGGGCGTAGACGTACTGTGCTCGGACAAGACCGGGACGCTGACTCAGAACAAACTCACGCTGGGCGATCCGTTCAGCGTGGACGGTATTGCGTCCGACAAGGTCATTCTGTGGGCCGCACTCGCTTCGCGCGCTGAGGACAAAGACACCATCGACCTTGCGGTGATCGGTGGAGTGAAGGACGACAAGGAGCTGAAGACCTTCCAGGTACTTCACTTTCAGCCCTTCGATCCGGTGCATAAGCGCACGGAAGCCACCATCAAGGGAGCGGACGGGAAGCAATTCTTTGTGGCCAAAGGTGCCCCGCAGGTCATTCTGCAGATGGCAACCAACGTCGGCGAGGTCAAGCCTGCCGTCGAGAAGGCTATCAATGAGTTTGCGGGACGCGGCTTCCGTTCCCTTGGCGTAGCCAGGGCAGATGAGCAAGGCAAATGGAAATTCGTCGGCATGTTGCCTCTGTTCGATCCGCCCCGCGAGCAAGCCAAAGCGACCATTGCGAGCGCCCGGCAGATGGGCGTGGACGTCAAGATGGTTACGGGCGATCAAATTGCCATCGCACGGGAAACCTCGAAAGAACTCGGACTGGGCACAAACATCCTGGATGCTGGTGCGCTGGGTGACACCAAGAAGAAGGAGTCTACCGAGATGGCTGAGGCCATCGAAAAGGCGGACGGATTCGCCCAGGTATTCCCCGAGCACAAATTCCACATTGTCGATGTTCTTCAACAGCGCGGCCATATCGTCGGGATGACTGGCGACGGTGTGAATGATGCACCCGCGCTCAAGAAAGCCGACTGTGGCATCGCCGTCTCCGGCGCCACAGACGCGGCCCGCGCGGCGGCGTCGATCGTGCTGCTTGCGTCTGGCTTATCGGTGATTATTGACGCAATCAAGGAGAGTCGCCGCATATTCCAGCGGATGAACAGCTACGCCATTTACCGCATCGCGGAGACGCTGCGGGTGCTGTTCTTCATGACGCTGGCGATCCTGGTCTTCAACTTCTATCCCCTCACCGCGGTGATGATCGTGATGCTGGCGTTGCTCAACGATGGAGCTATCCTGTCCATCGCCTACGACAACGTCCTCTACAAGGACAAACCCGAGTCCTGGAATATGCGGCTTGTACTGTCGATCTCCACGGTGCTGGGTGTCATCGGGGTTGCTGCTGCATTTCTTCTGTTCTATCTCGGCGAACGCGTCTTCCACATGGATCGCTTGCACATCCAGACACTGATGTACCTGAAGCTTTCGATCGCCGGGCATCTTACGATCTTCCTCACGCGCACGCGCGGTCCATTCTGGTCCATACGCCCCGCTCGGATTCTATGGATTGCAGTGCTGGGCACGCAAACTATAGCAACATTGCTCGCGGTCTATGGGGTGTTTATGACGCCCCTCGGCTGGAAGTGGGCAGGGTTTGTTTGGGGTTACGCTCTGGTCTGGGCCCTTGTCAACGATCGCGTGAAACTGCTTGCATACAAGATTTTTGATCCCGTCAAGGCAGAGCCGAAGCCCGATGCCAAGGGTGAGCCGAAATCTGAAGCCAAAGCAGAACCGAAACCGGAAGAGAAAGCTGCGCCGACGCCAGAAGCCAAAGCTGACGAGCCGAAGCCTGAAGCCAAGACTGACGCACCTACACCTGAAGCCAAAGGCGAGCCGAAGCCCGAAGAAAAATCTGCGCCGACGCCGGAAGCCAAAGCTGACGAGCCGAAGCCTGAGGCTAAAACCGAGCCAAAGCCGGAAGCCAAGACACCGTCCGATTTGACGCCGCAGATCGCTAAGCGAGCCTACGAACTCTACGGGGAGCGAGCCGGCAACGACGGTACAGCAGTTCAGGACTGGAAGAAGGCGGAGCAGGAGATTCGGAATGATGAGTCCAAAGCTGACCAGCCCCAGCCGAAAGCCAAGGCTGACGCACCTGCGCCTGAAGCCAAAGGTGAGCCGAAGCCTGAAGCAAAAACTGACGCACCTGCGCCTGAAGCCAAAGGTGAGCCGAAGCCTGAAGAAAAAGCTGCGCCGACGCCTGAGGCCAAGGCCGATGCACCTAAGCCTGAGGCTAAAGCTGACCAGCCCAAGCCCGAAGCCAAGGCTGACGCACCTGCGCCTGAAGCCAAAGGTGAGCCGAAGCCTGTGGCCAAAGCTGACGCACCTTCGCCTGAAGCCAAAGACAAGACTCAGCCTGATGTGTCGCCACAACTCGTCAAGCGCGTCCATGAACTCTACGAGCAGCTAGGGCGCGAGGACGTTCAAGCCGTTCAGGAATTAGAAAATTCGGAGTTGGAACCTGAGAAACATGAAGCCCACAAATAGACAGACTGGAACAACGAGGCTGGCATGACCGAATAACCGAACTCAAGAATCAACTCAAAGGATTTCCGCATGCCGCCAGACAAAAAGGAGCCGGCGGGCATTCGAAGGCTGTGTGTACTTCCAAAGTGACCGGCAGCGGTTCGCGGTTGAAAGATCAAGGCCTTGGCTTGCAAGAAAACCTTGGGACTGAGATCGAGTCATCCAGGCGACCTGAGAGGAAGGAATATGCTGTGCGAACTGAAAGCCTTAATCGGATCTCCCGTTGCAGCGACCGATGGCGAAATGGGAAGTGTCCGCAATTTTCTCTTCGATGACCAGTCCTGGAAGGTTCGCTACCTGGTGGTAGACGCAGGGAACTGGCTGAAACGGCGCGATGTGGTTCTTCCGATTACCGCGCTTGAAAAGCCCGACTGGACAAATAGGACCTGCCACGCTCAGTTGACCAAGGAGCAAGTCCGCAACAGTCCCGACGTTGATGCGGAAAAGCCGGTCTCACGTCAGCAGGAAATTGCCATGCACGATTACTTTGGCCCGCTGGCAACCTGGGTTGACAGCGAGTTTGGCCTCTCGTCCATGCCGACTGGAACGAAATACCCGGTACATACCGCCCAGGTGCTCCATCTGCGCAGCACCTCACACATGCTGGGTTATCACGTGTGGGCCACGGATGGCGACTTTGGAATCCTTGAGGGCTTTGTCATGGATGAGGCCAGTTGGCACCTCGGCTACCTCGATGTTAGAGGCGGAGACTGGCTTCACAATCGATCGGTGCTCATCCCCACTCGATGGGTACAGTCCGTTTCCTGGGCCGAATTCCGTATCCATTTGCATCACACGAAGGCAGGGACATAGGTCAAACTCCAACTTTATCCAATCAAGCGTTACCAGTTGCGAAGAAACGGAAAGGAACCGTCATTATGGCTACCAAGGAACTCCCCATCAACGCCGAGCAAAATGCCATTCCGGAATCACTGAGCAAGAACTTCGATCAGACTGGCAACTCCTCGGGGTTCATCTTCGACGTGTCTCTGTCAACCGCAATTGCGGCAAACGGCAATGTTGAAGCACACGCTCCGGTACCCAAAGGGCCGCTTTCTCCGGAGATGCTTGACAAGATGAATCGTTACTGGCGGGCGGCGAATTACCTATGCATCGGACAAATCTACCTCTTTGAAAACCCGTTGTTGCGAGAACCGCTCAAGGCGGAACAAATCAAACCGCGACTTCTCGGACACTGGGGAACTTCGCCAGGGCAAAACCTCATTTACATTCATCTGAACCGTCTCATCAAAGAACATGATGCGGACATCATTTACATCTCCGGTCCAGGACACGGGGGTCCCTCACTGAATGCGTGCTCCTATCTGGAAGGCTCATATACCGAAGTTCATCCTGAGATCACGCCGGATGAGAACGGCCTGCGGCTTATGTTTCGCAAATTCTCGACGCCAGGCGGCGTTCCCAGCCACTGCGGGCCGCACGTCCCGAACTCCATGCACGAGGGCGGAGAACTCGGCTACTCGCTTGTGCATGCCTTTGGCGCGGCTTTCGACAATCCAGACCTGATCGTCGCCTGTGTGATCGGCGACGGAGAGTCCGAGACTTGTCCGCTGGAAGGAAGCTGGAAGTCTGTCAACTTTCTCAACCCTGTGCGAGACGGCGCGGTCCTGCCGATCCTTCATCTCAACGGATACAAAATCTCCGGGCCAACGGCTCAGGGACGAACGAGTGACGCAGACTTGACGGCCCTTTATGTAGGACGCGGTTACAAGCCCTACTTTGTCGAGGGAGACGATCCTGAGGTCGTGCATCAACTCCTGGCTCAGACGCTCGACGACTGCTATGCCGAGATTCGGTCAATTCAGAACGAGGCCCGCAAGAACGGATTCAAGAAGCAGCCTATCTGGCCCATGATCATCCTGCGCACACCGAAGGGATGGACCTGTCCCAAGGAAGTGGACGGAATCCCGATCGAAGGCACCTTCCGCGCGCACCAGGTTCCGCTTGCGACAGTCCGTGAAAACCCCGAGCATCTCAAGATCCTTGAAGCCTGGATGAGAAGCTACAAGCCGGAGGAACTCTTCGACAAGAATGGCAAATTCATTGAAGAATTGGCGGCACTCGCGCCCGCGGGTAACCGCCGCATGGGAGGCAATCCCCACGTGAATGGCGGGCGCGAATTAATTACGCTCGCGCTGCCAGATTTCACCGACTATGCGCTTGAGATCCCCGGCCCGGGTCAAGTTCTAGCCGAGGCCCCGCGCAAGCTTGGAGATTTCTTTCGGGACATCTTCAAAATGAATCCGAAGAACTTTCGCATGTTCTGCCCCGATGAATCGAACTCCAATCGTCTGAACTCCATCTTCGAGGCCACCAAGCGCTGCTCGATGGCTGAGATTGTTTCGATCGATGACGAACTCGGCCCGGATGGCCGCGTGATGGAGGTATTGAGCGAACATCTCTGCCAGGGATGGCTCGAAGGGTACCTGCTTACAGGGCGTCATGGCATGTGGTCCTCTTACGAGGCTTTCGCGCAGGTGGTTGATTCGATGACCACCCAACATGCCAAATGGCTGGAGCAATGCGAAGCTTTTCCCTGGCGCAGACCACTCGCGTCTCTCAATGTTCTGCTCACAAGCCATGCATGGCGCAATGATCACAATGGTTTCAGTCACCAGGCAACTGGATATGCAGACAATGCCCTGGCGCGCAGAAGTGAAGTCATCCGCGTGTACTATCCACCGGACTCCAACTGCCTCCTCAGCGTCTTCGACCATTGCCTGCGCAGCCGTAATTACGTGAATGTTGTTACCTGCGGCAAGCAGCCGCAGCTCCAATGGCTGAACATGGATGAGGCTCTCGAGCATTGCTCGCGCGGCGCGTCCACATGGAAGTTTGCAACCAACGATGAAGGTGGGGAGCCGGATGTTGTGTTGGCGTGCGCCGGCGACGTACCGACCATCGAGATTTGCGCGGCCTCGTGGCTGTTACAGAAGCACGTGCCGGGAATCAAGGTGCGCGTTGTGAACGTGGTCGACTTGATGACCCTGATGTATCCGGACAAGCATCCGCATGGCATGGACGAAATGTCGTTCAACGCGCTCTTTACCGAGACGGCGCCGGTGATCTTCGCCTTCCACAATAATCGCTGGCTCATTCACACCCTGGTTCATGGGCGGGCCAATGAAGGACGCTTCCATGTGCACGGTTATATGGATCACGGCACGACCACCACGCCCTTCGACATGGTGGTTCTGAATGAAATGAGCCGGTTCCACCTTGCGCTGGATGCATTGAAGCACATCCCCCGTCTTCGTTTGCAAGCCGAGAATGCCGTCAACTTCTTCAACCAGGAATTGCACCGCCACCACGACTATATCCGTGAACATCTTGAGGACATGCCGGAGATCAGGAACTGGCAGTGGACGAAAGATTTCAGTGATTCCGCCGCTCCGGCCCCGCTGGCCAAGGGACATCCGCAGAAGGCCATGTTCACCGACAGTTAAGCGACAAACAAAAAAGGGATTCCTGTGGCCAAAAGAGAAGATTCCAATAGCTTCAGTCAACCGAACTAAGAAGGAGGCGGACCTGAATGAAATCGCAATTGCTCAGGGACACCGTAAAGGCTCTCTTCGCGAGCGACAAGGGCTTACTCGCAATGGACGAGAGCAATCCGACATGCAACAAACGATTTGCCAGCCTGGGGATTCCACAGACCGTCGAGGCTCGGCGAGCTTATCGCGAATTGATCGTGACCACGCCCCAGCTCGGTGAGTGCATCGGCGGCGCGATTCTCTACGACGAGACGATTCGGCAGCAAAAAAAAGATGGCACTCCGTTCATCAGAGTCCTGATTGAGGCGGGAATCATTCCCGGAATCAAAGTGGACGCTGGCGCGAAAGAGATGGCAGGACATCC
>Ga0224557_1004478_pt1 | contig 10159 bp, 8 predicted proteins | sample 714S31014metaG_FD_180677 | JGI IMG/M metagenome (GOLD analysis project Ga0224557, IMG submission 180677) | Peat soil microbial communities from Stordalen Mire, Sweden - 717 S3 10-14 | ecosystem: Environmental > Terrestrial > Soil > Wetlands > Peat | place: Sweden: Norrbotten County, Stordalen... | reverse complement strand
AGCTGCTCCGCGCCGGTGCGCCGGGCATCCACTTCTACACGATGAACCGCTCCGCCGCGACGCGCGCGATCCTCTCGGCACTGCTTGCCGCGCGACCATGGAAGCACCCGGGCTGATCTCCCCCCACTGGGGAACCGGGTGGCGGCGGAGCCGTCAGACGCCGACCGTCAGCTGGGGACTCCCCCGGTGGCCTGAGCGACAGCCGCCTCCCAGTCGATGATCACCTGGCCCTGCTGGCCGGGCCTCACCTTGGCCGGCAGGTTGGACCCCGGGTACAGGAGCGGCAGACCACTCGGCGGCACGGGGTTTCCCACCTGGGTCTGATAGGGGGCGAACCCCTCGCAGAGGATCGTGACCCCGAGCGCGTACATGTCCACACCGGCCTGATTCCGCACCCCCAGCGGCTCGCTCTGGATGATGATCGCCCGCGCGGCAGTCCCGGTGGCCAGCAGCTCGGCTGCGCTGCCGGTGTTGGGCCCTCCCGATGCCAGCGTCACCGTGGGCGGATCGCTGTCGAAGTCGATGGCGACCTCCTGGTGGTTGGCGGGATTGACCCGCACCGCGACCACCGCGCTCCCGGTCGACATCTGGGGGATCAACAGGACCGGGATGCCCTGCTTCACGGTCGCCTGGAACGGCGGCGTGTTGTCCATGATCACGTTGAGGGTGACGTTGCACACCTGCTTCTGCGAGGTCACCTGGTTGCCGTGCGACACGCTCATGCCGGTCATCTGCACGGAGACGACCTCGCCGCGCGCGAGGGCCCCGCTGGCCAGGAGCTCCGGAGACACTCCACCCACGACCGACCGCATCTTGTCCATGAATCCCACGGTCATTCCCCCAAATGATCGCCAGCCCCAAGAGGTGGCCGGCCCCTCGAACCCGGGTAACGGTATCGGCTCGTCCGCGCGAGCGCCAGCGTCGGCCACACGCCTGGCACGACCGATGCCGACCTGACCTTCAGGATCTGCCGGCCCGACGCTCCGCGATCAGTGGGCGAACGTCGAGAGCAGAGCGCTGCTCACCTCGGACGGCAGCCCCGGGGTGCCGCCCACCGCCGGTGCGGCGGCGTCCTCCAGGTCGACATAGCCGAAGGTCGGGTGGGCGAAGTCGAGCGCGCTGCGCAGCACGCTGAGAGCCGAGAGCTGACCGGGGATAGCGGTGATGGCTCCCGGAGTGCTGAGGTCACCAAGGACCGCCTCCCATCCGGCGCTGGTCCAGAGCGCGAACGTCCCGGTCTGGTCCCACTCGTACGCCACCACGTGCACGCCGAAGACCGAAGGGAAGCGCGAGGCGGCGGAGCCCAGGACGCTCATCAGCCGCGATGACACGGCGGTCTGCAGCGAGATGGGACGGAGGTCGACGAGGAGCGGGACGCTGCCGAGGCTCGCCGCCTGGGACGGGGTCAGCCGCAGGCTCGCGCCCTGCGCGGCCAGCGCGTACTCGGCACCGCCGCGGAGCACGCGCGCCATCGGCGCCCACTCCGTGACGGCGATCCGGACGCTGGCGGGGAGTGCCGTGGTCACCTTCACCGACTCGACCCAGGGCAGGGATCGCACCCGGGCGGCGACTGCGTCCCCGTTCAGGATGAAGATGCTCTGCGACACGTCGGCGGCCTTGACGACCTGGGCGCTGTCGAGCAGCCGGGTGCCGGTGACCTTGACCGAGGTCACCTTGAAGATCGGAGCCCAGAGCGCCCCGGCGAGCACCGCCAGCTCGACGGCCAGCACCAGGACCGCGAGCAGCGGGTGGTGCTCCGCCCGCTCGCGGGCCGGCTTGGGGAGCTGGGGCGAGCCCTTGCGGCGCCGGACCGTACCGCGCAGCTCGACCTCCGCCGGCACCTCGAAGCGACGGGCGATCACCGGCTGATCCGCGATGGCGGTGGCCACCGCACGCACCCGGACGCGATGCCGCGTCTCCAGCTCCGGGCTGCCGCCGCCGCGCTGCGGAGCCTCGATCACGCCGGGAGCCTCCCGGAACGGGCCACGGCCGCGTCGACCAGCCCCTGACAGACCTCGGGGAAGGGGATGCCGGCGGCGCGGGCGGCATCGGGGAGGAGAGAGAGCTCGGTGAGACCGGGGATGGCGTTCACCTCGAGCACCCAGGGCAGGCCGCCGCCGTCCACGATGACGTCCACCCGCGAGAGGTCGCGGCAACCGAGGGCGCGATGGGCCCGGAGCGCGGCGTCCTGACAGGCGCGACGCCCCTCCTCGGGGAGGCGGGCGGGGATGACATGGTGGCTCTGACCCGCGGTGTACTTCGCTGCATAGTCGTAGAGGGGACGTTCGGAGACGATCTCGAGGGTCGGAAGGGCCCGGGGGGGATTATCCCCCAGGATTCCCACCGTGACCTCGATCCCGGCGACGAACTTCTCGCAGAGCACCTCGCCGTGGGCCGCGGCGGTCGCCCAGGAGGGGATCAATGCCTCCGCGTCGCGCACCATCGACAGCCCGATCGTCGAACCGCCGTACCGGGGCTTGACCACGAGCGGGTAGCCCAGCTCGGCGGCGGCGCTCGCCATGGCCGGCCCGATCTCGTCGGGAGACGCGGGCGCGGCGGGGAGCGTCCGCCAGGCGGGCGTGGCGATCCCCTCGGCGGTGAAGAGGCGCTTGGCGGCGACCTTGTCGAAGCAGAGCGCGGTGGCGAGCAGGCCGCTGCCGGTGTACGGCAGTCCGAGCAGCTCGCACACTCCCTGCACCGTGCCGTCCTCGCCGAAGCGGCCGTGGACCGCGATGAAGACGCAATCGAAGCCACCCGCCTCGAGCGCCGGCCAGAGCTCGGCATCGACCTCCAGCGTCGTGCACTGATGTCCCCGTGACCGCAGCGCAACCGCGACCTGGGACGCTGAGTTGCGCGAGACGTCGACCTCGGCGCTGAGCCCGCCGCAGACCACGGCGATGCGGAGACTCACGAGAGTGCTCCAGAAGGGGTGGCCGGGCACGTCGTCTGAGTGGGGGCTTGCGCAGGCGGCAGCGCAATGCCGCCGAGCACGAGGCGCGGACAGCAGAGCTGTCCGACGCCGGTCCCCCCGAAGACGATGTGCCCTGCCGGCCCTTCCATCCCATCACTCATCCGTACTTCCCTCATCAGCCGTCTGTCCTCCGAACCGGCTCACCGAGCACGCTGATCTCCGGCACCAGGTGAACGCCGAATTGCTTCGCGACGGTTCGCTGGATCAGGTCGCACAGCTCCAGCACGTCGGCGGCGGTGGCGCCCCCGGCGTTGACCACGAAGTTGGCGTGCTTCAGGGAGACCTCCGCGCCACCGACCCGCGCCCCCTTCAGCCCGGCGGCGTCGATCAGCCGGCCGGCGTGGTCGCCCGGAGGGTTGGTGAACATGCTACCCAGACTCCGCTCGCTATACGGCTGGGTCGCCCGGCGCTCGGTCTGGATGGCGTCGGTCAGCGCCCGCACCACGACCGCCAGATCGGCGCGGACCCGCAGGCGCGCGGCGACCATCACATGGCCGGTGAGGTCGTGCTTGAAACGCGAGTCGCGGTACGCGAAGCCGAGGTCGGCGGCCGCGTGGGTGTGCTGAGAGCCGTCGGGCGCGAGCGCGTCGCAATCGACCAGCACGTCCTTGATCTCGGTCCCGAAGGCGCCGGCATTGCCCCGCACCGAGGCGCCGCAGGTGCCGGGGACGCCGATGGCGAACTCCAGGCCGCCCAGCCCGCGCGCCGCGCAGTCGAGCGCCGCCCGCGGCATCATCGCCCCACCCGGCAGCTCGACGATGTCATCGGAGAGCACGCTCATCCGGTCGCGGGGCAGCTCGACCACCAGGCCGCGGATGCCGCCGTCCAGGACCAGGCTGTTGCTCCCGGCACCGATGACGGTGAGGGGCACCCCGCTCTCGTGGCAGCGGCGCATCACCTCGGCGAGTTGGGGGGTGTCGCGCACCTTGAGGTACCAATCCGCCGGGCCCCCGATCCCGTACTGGCTGTGGCGGTCGAGAGGCTCGCCGCGCCGGACCCCCGGCAGGGTGGCGAGCCACTCCTCATCCACGCTCCGCCCCCGATCCGTGCTCCCCCCCGGGTCCCGGCTCCGCCACCACCGCCCGCTCCGACAGCCCGGCGTGGATGCGGCGGGCGATCTTGTCGAAGCCGCCCAGGGAGAGGACCAGCACGACGTCGCCCGGGCGCGCCAGCCCGAGCACCAACTCCACCCCCTCGTCGCTGCCCCCGACCAGGTGCACCTCCCGGCCCCCGATCCGGGCGGCGACATCGGTGGACGAGACGGTCGCCGCCTGGCCGCGCTCCCGGGCCGCCTCGATGGGACCGAGAACCACGACGTCGGCCTCCTCGAAGCTCCGCCGGTAGTCCTCGAGCAGGGTGAGGGTGCGCGAGTAGGTGTGAGGAGTGTGGACGGCGATGATCCGCGCTCCGCCGTAGCGGGCCCGGGCGGCGTTGATGGCGGCCCAGACCTCGGTGGGGTGATGGGCGTAGTCGTCGATCACGGTCACCCCGCCGGCCGTCCCCAGGATCTCGAAGCGGCGGGCCGGCCCGCGGAAGTCCGCGCAGGCCGCGACGCATGCCTCGATCGGAGCACCGGCGAACGTGGCGAGAGCCAGCGCTGCGGTGGCGTTGAGCGCATTGTGCCGGCCGGGAAAGGTGAGGGCCACCTCCGGGATCGCCCGCTCGCGGCAGTCGACGCGGAAGCGCTGCACCGAGCCGTCGTCGTCGAGGCGCGTCACCCGCCAGTCAGCCCCCTCGCCCTCCCCATAGACGGCGATCGGGCAGGAGGCGTGGGCACGAAGCTCCAGCGCAGCCGGATCGTCGCCGCAGAGCACCAGCAGGCCCGCGGCGGGCATGGTCTCCGCGAGCTGGACAAAGGGCATCCGGTACGCCTCGGGCGAGGGGTACACGTCGGGGTGGTCCCACTCCAGGCGGGTCACGCAGGCCGCCTCGGGGCGCATGTGGAGAAACTTGGGGCGCGGGTCCCAGGGCGCGGTGGTGTACTCGTCGCCCTCGAAGACGAACGGACCGGTGCCGAGCCGGGCGCTCCCGCCGACGTCGAGGGAGGTCGAGCCGAGCCGGAAACCGGGGTCCATCCCGCAGCGCGCGAGCATGTGGATGAGCAGGGCTGAGGTGGTCGTCTTGCCGTGGGTGCCGCAGACCGAGAGGCGGAGCCTCGAGCCGGTCAGGGAGACGAAGAACTCGACCTCGCTGCTGAGCGGAAGCCCCCGACGCTTGGCCTCCAGCCACTCCTCGTTGAGGGGGCGCACCTGATTGCCCACGACCACCAGGTCGGGGACCCCCCAGCGGTTGAGGTTGCGCGGGTCGTGCCCGTTCTCCCACTGGATGCCCGCCGCGGTGACGATGTCCGAGACCGGCGGGTAGGCGTGGTCGTCGCTGCCGGTGACCCGGTCGCCCATCTGCTGGGCGAGGATGGCGGCGCCGCTCACCGCATAGCCGCAGATCCCCAGGAAGTGAACGTGGCGGGGGTGCCCGGTGCCGGCGGGCGGCGGGGCGGTCGGCTCAGGCGGCACGGGGGGCCCCCCGGGCGCGTCCGGTGCCCGCCAGACGCCGGACGATCGCCGCCACGTTGGCGGTCGCCTCGGGCCGGCCCATGGATCGGCTCCTCTCGGCCATCTCCCGCCATCGGCCGGGATCGCCCAGGACCTCCTCCAGGACCCCGCGCAGGCGCTCCCCGTCGCACTCGGCGTCGGTCAGGAGCAGGGCCGCACCGGCGTCGACGTAGGGGGCCGCATTGTGCCGCTGGTGGTCCCCGGCGTGAGGGTAGGGGACGAGGATCATGGGGCGCCCGAGAGCGCTCACCTCGGCGAGGGACGAGCCCCCGGCGCGCATCAGCACGAGGTCGGCGGCGGCCACCCGGGCGGCGGCGTCGCCGTAGAAGGCGGCCACCTCCCAGCGGCGCTGCAATGCGGGGTCCAGCGCGGCGCGGACGGCGACCACCTCGGCCTCGTCGAGCTGGCCGCACTGGTGGGTGATCTCCAGCTCCGGGTGGTCACGGAGGAGGCGGGGAGCGCAGTCGCAGAGCGCCCGGTTGATCCGCCGCGCCCCCTGCGAGCCGCCCCAGGCCAGCAGCCGCCGGGGGCGGTCGCCGAGGGGGGGTGCCCCGTCGCGGAACTCCTTCCGGATCGGGTTGCCGGTCACCTCCGCCGCCCGCCCGTGAAGCAACCGGGCGGTCCCGGGGAAGGAGACCGCGACGGCGTCGGCGCGGCGCGCCAGGAAGCGGGTGGCCCGGCCGGGGAGCGCATTCTGCTCGAGGAGGAGGACGGGCACGCGCTCGCGTCGGGCGGCGAGCACCACCGGCACCGAGACGTAGCCCGCGGTCCCGACCACGACATCGGGCCCGAAGCGTCGGATGAGGTGACGCGCCTCCCTCACCGACCGGGTCAGGCGCAGCGCAAAGACGGCGACCGTCGCCGGGTGGGCAAAGTCGAGGCCGCGGATCTCCAGGGTCTCGAGGGGGATGCCGGTGCGCTCGACAAGCGCCTCGGCAACCCCGCCCCGCCGGCCGACCAGGAGCACAGCGCCCTCCGGGTCAGCGGCGCGCAACTCGTCTGCGACCGCCAGCGCCGGGATCAGGTGCCCTCCCGTCCCGCCCCCGGCGATCAACGTTCGCACGACTGAGAGCCCCCTGACGCTCCACCCCGGAGAAGCTGCGCTTCTCCGGAGACGCCTGGCGCCGGCCCTGCGCCGACACGTTGCAGAGTATCCCCACCGCGGCCAGGTTCATCACCAGGGCGGTGCCCCCGTAGCTGATGAAGGGGAGCGGGATGCCGGTGGTCGGGATCAGGGCGGTCACCGCGGCGACGTTGACGAAGGTCTGGATGCAGATCCAGGCGGTGATCCCGCCGGAGAGCAGCGTGCCGAAGCGATCGGGAGCCCGCAGCGACGCCCGGATCCCTCGCCAGGCGAGGAAGGTGAAGGCCACCACCACCGCCGCCGTCCCGATCAGGCCCAGCTCCTCGCCGATGATCGCGAAGATGAAGTCGGTGTGGGCCTCGGGAAGCCAGGCGTACTTCAGGATGGAGTTGCCCAGCCCGACCCCGGTGAGGCCGCCCCGCCCCAGCCCGAAGAGGGCCTGGGTGCCCTGCCAGCAGGTGCTCAGCGAGGCATCGGTCACCGACTGGCCAAAGCAGGTGATCCGGTTGAGCCGGTAGGGCTCGGCGATGACGGTCAGCCAGCCGACACCCCCGCCGACGACCAGCAGGGTGATCAGGTGCCGGTAGCGGGCACCGGCCAGGAAGAGCAGGACGCCCCCGACCGCGGCGATCACGATGGTGCTCCCCAGGTCCTTCTCGGCGAGGATCAGGGCGACCGGGATGATGAGCAGGATGACGTAGTCGCGAATCCCCCGCCAGCTCCGGACCAGGGTGCCCCGATCGCTCAGCCACCGGCCCAGCACGATGATCACGGTGAGCGCCGCCACCGCCGACGGCTGGAGCTCGATGACCCCGAGGTCGAACCAGCGCCGGGCTCCATTGACCTGCTTGCCGATGTGGGGCACCAGCACGGCGAGCAGCATCAGGACGGTGATCAGGCCGATGACGCGGGAGAAGCGAAGGAGGTGGTGATAGTCGAGCCGGGCGAGCACCAGCATCCCGGCCAGGCCCACCACCATGTAGGCGACCTGGCGCTCGAAGAAGTAGCTGGGGTTGCCGGTCTGCTGGTAGGCGAGCACCTCGGAGGCGCTGTAGACCATCACCAGGCCAAAGGCGCAGACGGCGGCGATGGCGACGTACAGCCATCCATCGACGGCTGCGAGGCCTCGCGCCGCCGGCGTGAGCTCGACCCTGGCTCTGCGGATGGGCAGGTCGAGACTGCGCGTCGGGGACGTCTGGACGGCCATGCGGCTCCTGCGGTGCGATGACGTGGGGGGGACGGTTGCGGGAATCAGGCCAGGCGGACATTGTTACGCACGCGGCGGCTTTGTGGCGAAGCATTGCGACAGTGCTGCGCTCTCGACGGCCGGCCAGGGTCACGCGACGACGTGCACCGTCAGCAGGGTGAGGGTCAATGCGACCGCGCCCCCGGCCGCGAAGAGCAGCACCAGGCGCTCCTCGCGCATGCCCATCTTCTCGAAGTGATGGTGGAGCGGACTGGCTCGGAACACCCGGCGCTGAAAGCGGGTGATGGCGGTGACGTTGACGATGACGCTGGCCGTCTCGACCGCGAAGACGACGCCGAGCAGGGGCAGCAGCCAGAGCAGATGGGCCTCGACGCAGATCGCGGTCAGGGCCGCTCCGAGGCCAAGGGCCCCGGTATCGCCCATGAAGATCCGGGCGGGGTGCCAGTTGTAGAGGAGGAAGGCGGCGATGGTGCCGAGGAGGGCGGCGGCGAGCACGGCGGCGCTCCCGGCCCCCAGCCAGAGCGAGGCGACGAGGGCGCCGACCAGGGCGATGGCGACACAGCTCCCGGCCAGGCCGTCCACGCCGTCGGTGAGGTTGACCGCGTTGGTGGTGGCCACCACGGCGATGGCGGAGAGCGGCACGATCGCCCAGCCGAGCTTGACCATCCCGGCCAGGGGGAGGGCCTGAGCGGTGGCGCCGGCGGCGTGGAGGCCGAATCCGACCGCGACCCCGACCACGATCTGAAGCACCAGCTTCTGGCGGACCCGCAGGCCGAGCGAGCCGAGCCCCCGGACGTTGGCGAGGTCGTCGAGGAATCCCACCGCCGCCCCGCCGACGAGCGCGAAGGCGATCACGAAGCCCGCCTGGGTGCGGTCGGTGGCCAGCCACACCGCCACGGCGATGAGGCAGAAGAGGATGCCACCCATGGTCGGGGTCCCCGCCTTCCCCCGGTGGTTCGAGGGGTTGTACGCCTGCACCATCTGTCCGGCTCCGAGACGGGTCAGGACGGTGATCAGCACCGGATAGAGGGCGACCCCCACGACGAAGCAGACGGCGGCGACGATGATGGCGTGGCTCATGCCAGCAGGCGCCGCACGGCCCGGTCGAGTCCGGTCCCGCGGCTCCCCTTGACCAGGACCACGGTGCCGGGGCGGAGCAGCGGGAGGGCGAGCTCGGCCGCTCGATCCGCGTCAGCGGCCTGGGCGACCGCGACTGCGGGCATCCCGGCGGCGACCGCGGCGGCGGCGACGACCTCGGCCTGCTCTCCGACGGCGATCAGCCGGGTGGCGGCGCCGGCGGCGCGGCGCCCGGCCTCGCGGTGGGCGGAGAGTGTGCGGTCGCCCAACTCCAGCATGTCGCCAATGATGGCGAGCCGCTCGGGGGCCCCGCTGGCCCGAAGCACGTCGAGGGCGGCCACGAGCGAGGTCGGGCTGCTGTTGTAACTGTCGTCGACGATGGTGGAGCCCCGGAGGCCGTCCATCACCTCGCCACGGTGCTCGGCCGGGACGAACTCGCCGATGCGCTGCGCGGCCTCGGCGATGCCGACCCCGAAGCAGGAGGCGACCGCCGCCGCGGCAGCGGCGTCGAGGAGGAGGTGACGCCCCGGGACGCGGAGGCGGATCGGGGCGCGCCCGTCGGGACCGACGAGGACGCCCCGGCTGCCCTCCACACCGTCGGCGGCGACGTCCGCCGCCCGCCAGGCGGCCTCCGAGCCCTCCTCCCCGAACCAGAGGACAGGGGCACGGCTCTGCGCCGCGACCCCCACCACCCGGGGATCGCCGGCGTTGAGGATGGCGGCGCCGTCCGGAGGGAGCGCGGCGAGCAGCTCCGCCTTCGCCTGGGCGATCGCCTCCTCGGAGCCGAGCCGGCCGACATGGGCCTGGCCGACGTTGAGCAGGACACCGTAGGTGGGATGGGTGAAGCCGGCGAGATCGGCGATCTCTCCGGGAGCGGTCATCGCCATCTCGACCACGAGGCGCTCCACGGGCGCCTCCAGCCGGAGCACGTGGAGGGGGATCTGGGTCCAGGTGTTGAGGTTTCCCGGCGTCCTGGCGGTCGGCCGCCCGGCGAGAGCCAGCGCGCACATCTCCTTGGCGGTGGTCTTGCCCACCGAACCGGTCACCCCCACCACGGTGGCCCCGAGCTGGGCGATCCGCCGGGAGCAGGCGGCGCGCAGCGCCGCGGCGGTGTCGGGCACCCGGATGAGCAGGGGCGGAATCTCCAAGCCGGGGCGGAAGCTCTCCCCCACCACCGCGAGGGCGGCGCCCCGGAGGGCGGCATCGGCGACGAAGGCGTGGCCGTCCATCGCCTCTCCGGGCAGGGCGACGAAGCCCGCGCCAGCGGT
>Ga0224557_1004476_pt1 | contig 10161 bp, 8 predicted proteins | sample 714S31014metaG_FD_180677 | JGI IMG/M metagenome (GOLD analysis project Ga0224557, IMG submission 180677) | Peat soil microbial communities from Stordalen Mire, Sweden - 717 S3 10-14 | ecosystem: Environmental > Terrestrial > Soil > Wetlands > Peat | place: Sweden: Norrbotten County, Stordalen... | reverse complement strand
TCGTCCTGGTCGACCGGGCCATATTCCGCCGTCTCCGCCTGCTTGACCGGAAGATTCCGCTCATGGTGTAGCCACAAAAGCTCAATTCCCACCGCCAGCAGCATTGCCCCGGTGATGCCGATCGCCGCCTTCTTGACCGAATTCATGCGCTCTACGTCTCCTCGGCTCGCCCGCCGGCAACTGGCCGCTCAATTCTATAACCCGCGTTCAGTCCACAGGTTCCGCGATGCTCTGCTGGATATTGGATGGCATCAGCGATTCCGTCGAAAGCGCATCTGCCCGGCGCAGCGCGGGGAACAGCACGGCGCCCAGGCCGGTGACCGCCAGCGACCCGATCCCGCCGATCACCACTGCCCAACCCCGTTCGGACTTTCCGCCATATCGCCTATCGTTTCATATTTTCCGCCGCACAGTCAGACGCTCAGTGCGCCAACAGCAGATACACCGCAATCCCCACGCCGACCACCGCGAGCACCAGCGCAAGTCCGACCGCGCCCGCCGAAATCTTACCCGGCTGCCAGCTTCCCGCCCTCAACTGCCGCACCAACTGCACGTGCCGCCATGCCGCACCGACATTCACAATCACGCCGAGCGCGACCAGCGCCACCCCGGACCACTGGGAAAGCCCAGTCGCGTGCGCCGGGGCGTGCGACTCGCTCGCCTGCATCTCCCGCAGAAACAGCCCGAACCGCGCCACCGCGAAGCCCACGCCCATCAACCCCAGCCCGGTGCGCAGCCACGCCAGCAAGGTTCGCTCTGCCGCAAAGTAAACTCGCGGATCGTCTTCCGGATTGCCCGCCATGCCTTCAGGATGACATATCCGCCGGCCGGACTTTGGCGGAATGTCTCAGAGAATCAGAGAACCATGGTCCGGTGGGGTGCGAAGGCATCCAAATCTTCCCTGGAATATCTGGAATTTGGTTGCAAACAAAGCTAGTTAGTGAGGGGGGAGTCTCTTTCTGGTTAACAAGATTCAATGGAGCAAACGAGCTAGCGGTGGGGAGTTACCCTTGCGCTAACAGGTTGCACGGACGTGGCAGTTTTCTCGTTTGAGCCATCGGCTATCGGCGATCGGCTAACAGCTAGCCCAATGGCAACTTTGGAGGATCAGCGGTTGGCTCCTTAACGCGAAAGACCCGGCTTGGACGCCGGGTCTTTTCTTATTCAATTCCACTACGTTAAGTATACCGGGTGGCGCTTAACTCAAATGCCATTCTGGCGGATTTTTGATCTTGTTTGGATAACGCGACATGGACGGCTTTTGCACAGAATGAGGGGGTTGACAAGATTTTTGGGGGGCGGTTGCGGCGGTGGGTCGGGGATGCCTGGGCGGCGGCCGGGTGCGGTATGGGGCGGATTTTCAATTAGAGAGCTATCAGCTGTGAGCTATCCAGCTATGAGCTAACAACCAAGACAAATGCGGGGATTCTTCGCTGCGCTCAGAATGACAACTTTGCAGGATCAGAATGCGGGATTCTTCGCTGTGCTCAAAATGACAACTTTGGGGCTACCGGCCCAGGTATTGCTTGTACTGGGTCTCCACCACGCCGGTGTTCCGCGCCAGCGCAAGTTTGGCCTGGTTCAGCTGGAACTCGGTCGCGATCAGCCGGCTCTGCGCGCCGGCCAGCGTGGCCTGTGCCTGCACCACCGGCAGGTTGTCGTCCACGCCCGCGGCAAAGCGGTCACGCGTGTCGGACAACGCCTGCGCAGCCAGCTCCACGTTGCTGCGCGCCACCTTCACCAGCTCGGCGGACGATTCGACGTCCAGCCTGCTGGCGCGAATCTGCTGGTCGATGGTCACTCGCAGCGACTCGATCTGGCGCTGCAGCGCGACCAGTTGCGCCGCTGCCACCGCGCTCTCGCCGCGGAACCGGCCTTCTTCGAAGATTGGGATCTTCAGCACGCCCTGGACCGTGAACACGCCATGGCTGAGGCCGCCGGTCTCGCCCAGCACGCCATAGTACCCGTTGAAGGCGAGCGACGGCACGCGCTCGTACTTCACCGCCTTCTGCGCCCGCTCCGCCACTTCGAGCTGCGCTTCGAGTTCGAGCAGGTCCTTGCGCCGCCGATACGCCAGCGCCAGGGTTTGGTCGAGCGGCAGCTCCGCCAGTTCGGCATAGGGCACAGCGTCGGTCAGCGTCAATTCCTGTTCGGCGGGCAGGCCCATCAACCGGTCGAGCGCGATCTTGTCCTTGGCAAACGTGTTCTGCGCCCGCACCAGCGCCTGCTGCTCAGCCTGCAACTGTACCCGCGCGCGCAGCACGTCCAGGTTGATACCCACGCCCGCGTCATGCGAGAGCGTTGCCTGGCGCAGCACCTCTTGGTCGGCGGTCGCCAATGCCTGGGCGTCGGCGATCTGGGCCTCGTCGGCCAGCGCCGCCAGGTACTCGGTCCCGATCGCCTCGACCACGCCGCCGCGCACGTTCAGGGTATTCTCTGTCACCACGTTGGCGGCCTTCTTCGCCGCGGCGTAGAGATAGAAATCGGGAAGGTTGAACAACACCTGGTCCGCGCTCAACTGGGCGTCGGTGGTGTTCACCTTCACAATCGATTGGACGGTCCCGGGCGCGAAGCCGAACGCCGCCAGCGACGACGGCTTGAATCCCAGCGCAGCCAGGTTGATCTCCTGCGCGTTGCTGTAGACGGTTGCCCTGAGGTTTGGCAGCAGGTAATAAAACACGGTAGAAATCTGCCCGCGCACCGACCGCTCGTTCTCGACTGCGAGCTGCACCTGCAGATTGCGCTTCAGCCCGCGGTCGACGGCGTCGTCGAGCGACAGCGGCAACTCGCCCGGCGTCGCCTGCTCCACGGGGACACCCGCATAGCGAACCCCCGGCGTTCCTGCCGCGTGGCCCGCGAAGCTTCCCCCCGGCACACGCTCCGCGGAAGTTTCCGGCAACGCCGCTCGCAGCGCGCTGGGGGCCATCGGCAGCGCTGCATTTTCCTGGGTCTGCGCCGGCGCTCGCCCGGCGAAAGCGCTGCAAGCCAGCGCCAGCAGCGCTGCCCACGCACCTGTACTTCGCAGATGGCGCTCGCCCGCCCGAGCGCCCGCGCCGGAACAATTCGATGGAAAGGAGTTGACCACGATCACTCCCAGTTTAGAGCGTCGCGAACCTCTGTGGGTTGCGAAATTTACCCTCGCGCTGCCATCGATACGTATCGCGCCTTGGACAGCGGGTCGGTAACCGATCCACCTACAACCTAATGGCCATTGTCGCCGGGCGGTTGCCCATATATCTTTGCCGCGAGGTGACACACTTTGTACAACATTCCAATTTTGGTTTGGCCCTTCATCGCTGCATTCTGGATCTTCGCGCTCTGGATGCTCTGGATCATCAGCAGATCCCTGCAAGGCATCAATCGGAGTCTCAAAGAGACTGCCCACAATCTTCAGAGCAAGAGCTGAGTCGAATCCAGGAACTCCGGCCGCAGGTCCGTCGCAAAGCCTAACGGAGCTGCACCAGTCCAGCATCCGCGCCCGCGCCAGCCCCATGCGCGCCACCGGGAGTGACCTGCGAGGTCTGCGGCGCCCGCCAGTGGTCGATGTAGCTGACCTGGTGCACGCAGCTGATGGTGCAGTTGGGAGCGCAGCCCTTCTCGGTCAGAAACTCGCGCTGCACGTCCGCGCGGCCGTATTGGGCGATGGGAATGCCGGGATAGCCGCGCTGCTGCGAGCAGTAGTGCACCAGCCCGAACTCGCAGATGTAGAGATAGCGCGCGCCTGCGCGGCACCGCCAATGGTTCGGCTGGCCGTTGGCAATCGCCTCCTGAAAGTGGTTGAAGCGCGAATAGCTGCGCCGCGTGAGCCGCCGCACCTTGTCCCACACCGCGCGCTCGGCGTCGCCCAGCGGCTTCAACTGCCCGCTGCCGTCGTGGATGATGCCAATGGTCGAGGAAAAGCCCAGCGCCAGCGCTCGCTCGCTCACCCTCAACGCGTCGGTCGGATTGGCAATGCCGCCGCCCACCACGGAGTTGATGTTCACGTGAAAATCCGCGTGCTCCGCCAGCATCTTCAGCTTGGCGTCCAGCACCTTCAGGCTCTTCTTCGACACCGCATCCGGGTTCACATTGTCAATCGAGATCTGCATGTGGTCCAGGCCGGCCCGGTTCAGCCGCTCAATCCGGTCCGGCATCAGCAGATAGCCGTTGGTGATCATGCCGGCGATCGCGCCGGTCCTGCGAATCCGCGCAATCACGCGGTCCAGTTCGGGGTGCAGCAGCGGCTCTCCACCGGAGATCGTGATGACCGAGGTTCCCATCCGGCCCAATTCGTCGATCCGGCGCTCCATCTCCGCGATCGGCACCGGGTCGGAGACGTCGTCGAACTCGTTGCAGTAGGTGCAGGAGAGGTTGCAGCGCCGCATGGGGATGATGTGCGCCATGTAGGGATGCCCGGTGTCCGCCAGCGCCCAGGCGATGGAGCCTAGCTCGCGCAGCTTGCGCGTTAACGCCCTCCAGCGGCGCTTGAAGGGCATCGGTCTGTGGGCTGGATTCTCAGCAATCATGGCGCTGGTTTCATTGAACCACACCCCCAGCGCGAATAGCGAAACCGCCTCCCTCGCCAATGCACTCCCAGCGACATACAATGCTCCCCAGGGGCGCAGCGCCGGAGCGGAATGCCGTTGCCGGTAAGTTATTGAAGGGCCTATAGCTCAATTGGTTAGAGCAGCGGACTCATAATCCGTTGGTTCAAGGTTCAAGTCCTTGTAGGCCCACCAACTCCCCGTTTTCCAGCCCCATCCCTTCCAAGACGCTGAATAGCGAAGACTTGGAGCGGTCCAATCCTGGCTCTGCCCAGTTCTAAAACGGTGCGCTTCAGCTTGCTTTGTCACCCCCATCAAGCCGAGCAGGGCTTCATCGGAACAACCTTTTAAGCCTCCAAGCCTATGACTGAGGCCTTCCGCGTATTCCCTTGTGCAATCGCACCCGCGTCGCTTGCGTGACGGGGTGCGTGCAAAAGGAGGGAAGCATCAGGGCACACGAAGAGAAAGCGGCGCAGCTTGTCGCGTCCAGCGATGAAGCTAAAGGGCAGGACAAATCGCCGCTTGGTCTGCGGAGGTCGCGGGGGCGATTTCCCCGACACAGTTGGGGTCACTTGTTGTGGGCGGCTGCATACTCGGCTGCTAAGCCGATCTGGGTGTCTGCCTGATCAATCAGATTCTCTGCAGTTGCGGCGTACCCGCCTAATTGCAGATCATTGTTTTTCTGGGCCTGGATCAGGTAGGCGTAAGCCTGGACGAGGGAGCGCTGCGCATCTTGCATATTGGGATAATTGGCGCCGACTGTTATTTTTGGCGCAGGTGGTATAGGCACCATAACCTGCCCGACCAATACGCCAACTGCAAAGATTGCCGAGGCAAGGATTGAGCCCGATATGACTTTGCTTCTTGTCATGTGGAAAACCTCCTGCGGCTACTATTACAGGAGGCAATGAAGGTCTGGCAAGGGAAAATGCGGATGACACAATCGCAAGCAGTGAAGCCGTCAACAATGGAGCCGAACTGCTGGAGCTGGCGAGGTCGAACCTCGCGGCTCCTGGTTGTCTTGGCGCTTCTGCTTCTGCCCCTTTGCTTCCTCGGTTATGGGAGCGACAACGATACCTACGGCATTGTGGCCTCCGGCTATTCCACTTGGCACCGTCACCTGCCGACGACTTCCAGGAATCCCGGCTACTGGACCTATGAGGCGATCGTCTACGCCCTTTCGAGGGTGGCCGGCTACCTCGCATCAAATCTAGCCACGCTAGCCGTAGGAATGCTCTGCGCATGGCGTTTCGTGGTCATTGCGTCCCGGCTGGAGGTCCGATTTCCTGGCCTCCTTGTGAGTTGCCTCGTCGCCACCCCCGTCTTCGCCATAGCCTGCACTTCCACGGACGATTATGTGTGGTCGCTGCTGGGCATTGTGCTGTGCTCTGAGCTGCTGATTGCAGACCGCTTTGCCTGGGCCGTTCTTCCTGCGGCGTTCGCGTTTGCCGTGCGTGGCGCAAACGGCCTCGTAATTGCCGGAGCCATAGCGGGTGCGGCCGCCTCCGAATGGATGCGCCATCGTCGCTCCATGCCGCGCGTGCTGCAGCTGATTGGGGTGGGGGCGGGTGCGTTCTTAATCGGTTCCCCGCCTTATATCCTCTCCTACCACCTGGCCCACAGCTCGCTTGACTTTGCCAGGGGCATGATCGGCCCCGCTGCCATGTGGACGCTCAAGATGCGCATCGACCGCTTTGTCTACAAAGGCCTGTATCTCTTCGGTCCACTAGCTTGTCTGCTATTGGCCTTCGCTCTCCCGGTTCGGCGCAAATGGCCGGTTCCGTCAGACGGCCCCGCGACAGACTATCGTGCGCGGGCGAACCCCATCTTTGCCGGTATCGTCGTGTTCAACCTGCTACTTTTCTTCCGCTTTCCTATCGAAATCAGTTATCTCATTCCTGCCGCGTTCTTCTCGCTCCTGCTGCTGGGGATGACGCTGCTCGCAAAAGACCGTCTGGTGACGGTGGCCTTCATGTTAGCCATCGTGTCGCTGAACCTGGTGACACCCCAACTCGCCCAGCCCAACATTCCCGGAAGGTCGACCGACGCAAAACTCCATTTCGCGCTCCACCCTGGAGAGATGATCGAGGACGTGCATCAGCGTTTCCTGGTCCGCAACTGCGTTGGTTACGACTACGACTGCTATATGCGGAATCGCGGTTGGTAGGCTGTAGCGCGGCATCCACCACCCATCTGCGGGTTGGGTGAGTTTCCGGCGCTTTGCTTCTCTTATGATTGCAAGATTAGTCTAAGCATCAATGAGCGAATACCGGTCACGGCGCAGCGCAGACAACTACGAGAGCACGAACCCCGGGCCGGGTTGGCGCGGCGGCGCGGTCGCCTGCCGGACAGGGAACCTGCATCTGATTGAAGGCGAGGCCGGTAGAACCATGCGCGAAGCGGCAAGGCGGGCGAAGGGCCGGAGGTTGCGCTCGGGGTGGTTTCTGCTGGCGGCGGTGAGTTGGTCGCTGCTGGCGGAGCACTCTCCCACGGGGCTGCCGCTGGACGCTGTCGCGGCATACGGCGCGGCGGATGAGGTTACGGCGTACCACCCGCAGAATGGGCTGGATCCGGGGTATGTAGACCTGTACAACCTGGATTTTGCGGGCGCACACAAGCAATTCTCGGCGTGGATGCAGGCGCATCCGGAGGATCCGCTGGGTTCAGCATCCGACGCGGCGGCGTATCTGTTTGGCGAGTTCGACCGGCTCAGCATCATCGACGTGGAACTCTTCGCCGACCAGAGCCGCTTCGACAGCCGCAGCAAGTTGACGCCCGATCCCGCGGTGCGCCAGGCCTTCGAAGCCCGCGCCGACCAGACCAACCGGCTGGCCGATGCGGCGCTCGCCCGCAATCCGGCGGATGCGAATGCGCTCTACGCAAAGACGCTGGTCTGCGGCATGCGCTCCGACTACGCGCTGATGATCGAGAAGCGCGACCTGGAGGCGCTCTCCTACAGCAAGCAGGCCACCGCGCTGTCGCGGCAGACTCTGGCTCTTCAGCCGTCCATGTACGACGCCTACATGGCCTCGGGCGTGGAGAACTACATGCTGTCGCTCAAGTTTGCTCCGCTGCGCTGGATACTGAGCCTGACCGGTGCCGGCACGGACCGCCAGCTGGGCATAAGCCAGCTCCAGGTCACCGCCTCGCGCGGGCATTACCTGGCGCCGTTCGCGCGCATGATGCTGGCGGTGGCGGCCATTCGCGACGGCCATGCCCAGCAGGCGCGGGACATTCTTACTGCGCTCGCGAAAGAATTCCCGCGAAACAGCCTTTATGTCCGCGAACGCGACCGCATCCGTTAGACTCTTAAGGAGTTGGATTCGGCCCCGCCCGCACACGCTACGAACGACCCATTTCATCCCGAAAAGAACAGGTTCCCCACTTCATGCGCATCGCTTCCGTCGGCACAGCGTTCCCTCCCTATCGTATTGCTCAAACTGAATTTACTGAGAAACTGCGCAACTACTGGGGGAGCAAACTACCCGAGCCGCGCCTGCTGACCCGGTTGCATGCCAACTGCGGCGTGGAGTTTCGCAACTTCGTGCTGCCGCTGGAGTCTTACCCGGGGTTGGTCGGCTTCAAGGCCACCAACGATGTCTGGATCGCCAACGGGGTCGAGCTGGGCCAGACCTGCATCTGCCGCGCGCTCGCACCCCTGGGCCTGACTGCGGCGGATGTTTCCGCGTTCTTTTTCGCCACAGTGACGGGCATCGCCAGCCCCACCGTCGACGCCCGGCTCATCAACCGAATGCCGTTCCCCGCCAGGGTCAAGCGGACGCCGATCTTCGGCCTGGGATGCGTCGCCGGCGCCGCAGGCATCGCCCGCGCCAGTGACTATGTGCGCGCGTTCCCCGATCAGATTGCGCTGCTGCTTTCGGTCGAGCTCTGCTCCCTGACTTGGCAGGACAACGACCAGTCCATCGCCAACCTTATCTCCTGCGGACTGTTTGGCGACGGAGCAGCCGCGGTGCTCATCACCGGCGACGATGTGGCGCTGCCGGCGTCCGAGGTCGCGCCCGGCCCCAGCATTCTGGCCACCCGCTCCACTTTTTACCGCAATACCGAGTACGTGATGGGCTGGGACATCGGCGACGGCGGATTCACCATCGTGCTCTCGCCCGACGTGCCAAAGGTGGTGATGGAGAACCTGCGCGGCGATGTCGAGACCTTTCTCGCCGAAAACGGCTTAGCGCTTGGCGATGTGGGCAGTTGGATCTTCCACTCCGGAGGGCCCAAGGTGCTGGAGGCGGTGGAGGCGTCGCTGGAACTGCCCAAGGACGCGCTCGCCTTGTCGTGGAAGAGCCTGCGCGAGGTCGGCAACCTCTCGGCGGCGTCGGTGCTGATGGTGCTGGCCGAGACGCTGGAAAACCATCGCGGAGCGCCCGGGAGTTACAGTATTCTGGCGGCGATGGGTCCGGGCTTCTGCCTGGAGCTTGTCCTGCTGCAGTGGTGATAACCGCACACCTTTGGCCCGGGCAACGGGCAGGTGATACAACTGTCAGGCAGGAGTTGGCAGGGGAGCCCGCGCCGTGCCGTCGGGCGAGGACAGCTCTGATCGAGATCCCGTGGCAGCAGCACGGAGCGTTGGATTGAGGAGAAAGCATGGACGACATCGAGTCCCGCATTATCGAACTCGTCGCCAAGACGAAGGGCGTGCCGGCGTCAAACGTGGGGATAGACAGCACGTTCGAGGAGCTGCAGATCGATTCGCTGGATAAAATCAACCTGAGCTTCGCGGTGGAGGAGATGTTCAAGATCGAGATTCCGGATGAGAGCCTGAACTCGCTGAAGACGGTGGGGGACGTGGTTCGCGGCGTGGAGAGCCTGCTGGCTGCGGCGCCGCCGGACACCGCGACCTCGTAACCAGGCTGCCGGCCAAGCCGCGGGAGGGTGAGACCAAGTGAAGCGTGTCGTCGTCACCGGGCTGGGATGCATCACGCCGATCGGCAATACAGTCGCGGCGTTTCGCGAGTCGCTCTATGCGGGACGCACGGGCATCGCCGTGTTCGACCCCAACATGCCGGGCGCGATCCCGCTCGAGAAGCCCATGCGCTTCACCACCACGGCGAAGGTTAAGGGCTTCAATCCCACGCTGAATCCCGACCAGCGCCTCACCTCCGGCGTCATCGTGTGCGCGGATTCCAGCGCGCAGTTCGGCATCGTCTCCGCGCGCCACGCGGCTGCGGAGAGCGGCCTGCTCGCATGCTACGACCCAGCACAAATCGCCATCGTCACCGGCTGCGCCTGCGGCGGCCGGGCCGCCGACGAAGACGCGAACCGCAACCTCTATCTTCACAACGCGCGCGTGCCGCCCACCGCCATCCTCCGGACCATGGCAAGTTCGGGCTCGAGCTTCATCGCCATTGAGATGGGAATCAGCGGCTCCGTGCTGAATATCTCCACCGCCTGCGCCTCGGGCACGCACGCCATCGGGTTGGCCTTCCAGATGGTGCGGGCGGGAATCGCGCCGGCCGCCATCACCGGCGGATACGAGGCGGCGCTCACCTTTGGCTTCTTGCGCGCGTGGGATTCGATGCGGGTCGTCTCGCCCACCAGTTGCAGGCCGTTTGCTGCCGACCGCGACGGCATGACGCTCGGCGAAGGCGCCGCGATGCTGGTGCTCGAGCCGCTGGAG
>Ga0224557_1004474_pt1 | contig 10164 bp, 9 predicted proteins | sample 714S31014metaG_FD_180677 | JGI IMG/M metagenome (GOLD analysis project Ga0224557, IMG submission 180677) | Peat soil microbial communities from Stordalen Mire, Sweden - 717 S3 10-14 | ecosystem: Environmental > Terrestrial > Soil > Wetlands > Peat | place: Sweden: Norrbotten County, Stordalen... | reverse complement strand
CGGCTACGCCTGGAAGAGCCTGAAAGTGGCGGGCGGCCTTTTCATAGTTCTGGCGGCACCTTTTCTGGCGTTCCAGTACTTCGGACCTGCCCGCGTCCAGAACGTGCACCCTCCCGACGTATACGTAAGCGATCTGTTGAACTTCGTCATCCCCACCAACATCACACGCCTGGCACCCCCCTCGGTCCTGGCTGTGAGCCGGAATTTCACCGGGAACGGTTCTGAGCAGGGCGCCTACATAGGCATCCCCCTTCTCATCTTTGTCGGCATCACGCTATACCTGGCCCGCCGGCGCCGGGTCACCTGGGTGGCCCTCGCCATAGCCCTGGGCGCGGGCGTGCTGTCTATGGGCTCCACGCTCCATGTGGACGGGCACCGGGAGCTCTCCTCGTTCCTTCGTCTACCCGATTACCTTCTGCAGAAATTGCCCCTGTTCCATAACCTTCTACCTGATCGGTTCGCGTCGATGATGTTCCTGGGCGTCGGGCTGCTGCTGGCGCTGGGCCTGGAGGAACTCAAACGCCTCCAATGGCCCCTGCGCGTCGGCGGGGCCGCCTTAGCCGTGGTCGGCCTGGCTTTTTTCTGCCCCATCATCAACTACCCGGCGTCTTCCAGCCCTCTCTACAGTGCCTTCAAGGCCGGCTTGGCGTGCCCGGAGGCCACTTCAGGGCCCCGGGGCTCCGGCCGCCCCCCGGTGGTGCTCATGTTGCCAGCGGCCAATGAACTGAACCTTCTCTGGCAGGCCGAATCGGGTTTTTGCTACGCGATGCCGAGCGACACGGGCATGACGGGGACCAACGGTGGGGATGTGAGCCGGATGCGCTTCCTGCTGAAGCTGGGGGCCCCTGGCGCGCCCGTGCCGGCCATAACCCCGGCGGTCCGAGCCGAGGCGGCCGCAGACATCCAGGCGTTGAACATCAAAGAGATCGTGGTGGGCCCGGAAGCACCGGCCGTCCCGCCGTGGACGCCCCAGGGCCAGGCCTAAGTGGTGGTCTGGGTACAACAACTATTGGGCCAGGACCCTCAGCAGTCCCTGGACTCCAACATCAGCTATATCTGGAAGCACCTTCCTCCCGTCAGCGATATCGCTTCTGGCCACGTGCCGAAGATCGTGCTCGGCACCAAGCCCCCTCCGGGCCGGGACTAGCCCGGAGGACCGTCAGAACTCGCGTACGCGTGCCTCAGGCCTTGGCGTCCGCCCAGCTCCGCCCCCAGGACAGGTTGACCTCCAGGGGGACGCTGAGATCGGCCGCCCCCCGCATGGCTTCGACCACGGCCTTCGCCGCCGCTTCTTCCTCGTCCGGGGGGACCTCCAGGATGACTTCGTCGTGGACCTGAAGCACGAGCCGGCCGCGCAGCCCCTCCTCGTCGAGGCGGGCGTCCAGGCGGACCAGGGCTACCTTGAAGATGTCGGCCGCCAAGCCCTGGATACCGGCGTTCATGGCCTGGCGCTCGCCCGCCGTGCGGACCTGGTAGCGCTCGCTCGATAGTTCGGGTATGAGGCGGCGTCGGCCAAAAAGCGTCTCCGTGTACCCCTTGTGACGCGCCTCGGCCACGACCTCGTCCATGTAGGCCCGCACCCGGGGGAAGCTGTCGAAATAAGCCTTGAGGATCTCGGCCGCTTCGTCCACCTCGATGGCGAGGCGCTGCGCCAAGCCGTAGGCCTCCATCCCGTAGGCCAGGCCGTAGGAGACCATCTTGGCCCGGGACCGCATGCCGATCGTCACTTCGGCCGGGTCCACGCCGAAAATCCGCGCCGCCGTCATGCGGTGGATGTCGGCCCCGGTCCGGAAAGCTTCTATCAGACCGGGGTCCTGGGCCAAGTGGGCTATGACCCGGAGCTCGATCTGGTTGTAATCGGCCACGAGGAAGCGCATCCCTTCGGCGGGCACGAACACCCGCCGCAGCTGGCGCCCTTCCTCGGTCCGCACGGGGATGTTGTGCAGGTTGGGCGCATCCGAGGAGAGCCGGCCGGTGCGGGCCACGGTCTGGTTGAAGGTGGCGTGTATCCTCCCGTCCGGCGCCACTTCGGCCAAAAGGGCGTCGGTATAGGTCGAACGGAGTTTTTCGATTTCCCGGTAACGCAGGATGGCCGGGATTATGGGGTGCTCGTCGCGCAGTTTCTCCAACGTCTGGTTGTCGGTGGAATACCCCGTCTTTGTCTTCTTCCCCGGGGTGAGCCCGAGCTTGTTGTAGAGGATTTCGCGCAGCTGTTGCACCGAGTTGACCAGGAACTGGGTGCCGGCCAGGTCGTGGACCTGGCTCTCCAGGGCGCGGGCCTCGTCAGCCAGCTGGTGGCCCAGACGGGCGAGCTCGACCGAGTCCACCCGCACGCCGACGAGCTCCATGCGGGCCAGCACCCTGACCAACGGCCTTTCCACATCGTCGTACAGGCGGGACATCCCCCGGTGGGCCAGGGCGCTCGACAGCGGACCGGTGAGCCGGGCGACGGCGACAGCCCGCTCGGCAGCCATGCGCCCGGGCTCGGCGGCGCCGGACAAGTCGAGCTGGCCGCTCGGCGTGGTCCCCGCCGGGGCGATGGCCACGCCGGCAAAGCGCGCCGCCAGATCTTCCAACAGGTACTGGTCGCCGGCCGGGTCGACCAGATAAGCGGCGATCGACGTGTCCAGGTCGAGGTTGGAGAAGTCGACGCCCAGCAAGGCCAGGCTCCTCATGAGGGCCTTGGCGTCGTGGGTGGACACCAGGGCGCGGCTGCCCGAGCCGAGCACGCCGTCCAGGGCGGAGCGCACCCGGGCGTCGTCCACGAGCCGCCCTTCGAGCCACCAGGCGCGGTCCTGGACAGGCGCCGGCGCGCCGGAGCCGGCCGCCACGCCGTCGCCGGCCGGAGCGTCCTGGCCGATAAGGGCGAAGGCGAGACCTCTCAGGGGGGAGCGGCCTTCCCGTCCCTCCCACGAACCGGCTACAGCCAGGGCGGCGCCGCTACTGGCCCACTCCCCGAGGGCACCGGCGACCGCCGCCGGCCCCTCCCAGGGCTCGACGGCCACCGACAACGGCTCGCCGGTCGCGGGCACGGCACCGGCATCGGCCTTCCCCGTACCGGTGGCGTCGACGAAGCGGTCCCACAAGGTGCGGAACTCGAGGAACTCGAACAGCCGCCGCAGCTCGGCCACGTCCCAGCCCCCGACGGCCGCCTCGGCCGGCACGAGGGACACGTCGAGGTCGCGCACCAGTGGTATGACCCGGGCATTGCTGCGCACGGAGCCTTCGCCGGCGACGAGAGAGGCGCGCAGTCGCGGCGTGAGCTCGTCGAGGTGGGCGTACACGCCGTCGAGGTCGCCGTAGGTGGTTATCAACTTGGCGGCCGTCTTCTCGCCCACGCCGGGGACCCCGGGCAGGTTGTCGGACGGGTCGCCCCGCAGGCTGGCGAAGTCCGGGTACTGGGCCGGCGTCACGCCCGTGCGTTCCAGGATGCCGGCCTCGTCGTACAGCGCGTAGTCCGAGACGCCCCGCCGGTTGTAAAGGACCTTCAGATGGGGGTCCTCGACCAGTTGGTAGGTGTCGCGGTCGCCCGTGACCACGATCACATCGTTGCCCTCCGCCGCCGCCCTGGTGGCCAGGGTGGCCAGGACGTCGTCGGCCTCGTAGCCGGGGGCCTCGACGACCGGGACGCGCATGGTCTCCACCAGCTGGCGCACGAGGCCCATCTGCTGGCGCAGTATGTCGGGTGCCGCCGAACGGGTCGCCTTATAGCCCTCCACCAGCTCGTGGCGGAAGGTCGGCTCGGGCCGGTCGAAGGCCACGGCCAGATAGTCGGGCTTGTGGTCCTTGATCAGGTTCACAAGCATCGAGGTGAAACCGTAAACGGCGTTGGTCACTTGCCCCGAAGCCGTGGCCAGGTCCGTGGGCAGGGCGAAAAAGGCCCGGTAGGTCAAGGAATTGCCGTCGAGGAGCATCAACAAAGCCATGACCGGTCCTTCCCGGGCGTCCGCGCCCCCTTCAACCGCCTCTGCACTCCTAGAGTCTGCCTTACTCCCAGCGCCAGCCGCCGCCCGCGACTAGGTGCGGGGCTCGGCCCCTACGCAGAACTACGCTCGGGCCATGAGCAATGTTGCCGGCCGGACGGGCGCCCACCCTCCCAACGAGCAGTACCTCGAGGCGATCTTCAACCTGGAGGAAGAGGGCAGCCAGGTGATACAGGCTCGTCTGGCCGAGCGCGTCGGCCACTCCGCCCCCACCGTCTCGGAGATGGTTCACCGCCTGCGGGAGGAGGGCTTCATAGAGGTCAGGGGACGCTCGCTTTCCCTCACCACGTCAGGGCGCCGCCTGGCGACCAGCGTCATACGCAAGCACCGCCTGGCGGAACGACTTCTGACCGACATCATCGGCCTGCCCTGGCACAAGGTGCACGCCGAAGCCGACCGCTGGGAGCACGTCATCTCCGACGAGGTCGAGGGCCGGCTGGTCGAAATCCTGGGCAACCCGCCGACCTGCCCCCACGGCAACCCCATCCCGGGATCGGGCGCCCAGCCCGAGCCGGCCACCGTCCTGGCCAAAGCCAAGGTGGGAGACCGGGTGCGGCTGAGCCGGATGATGGAGCTGGTCGAGTTCGACCTCAACGCCTTGGTCTACCTCGAACAGCACAACTTCATCCCCGGCGCCCAGGCCACCGTCGTCGCCCGCGGCCCGGACGGCAGCCTGGTGCTCGAAGTGGGCGAGGACAACGTCGTCCTCGGGGCCTCCCTGGCCGCGTTGCTCTATGTCGCCCCCGCCTCCTCCGCTCCCCCGGCGCGGGGCCGGCCCTAAGGTCTAGGGCCGCAACTCGCCTGAAAGCACCTGGAGGGACACTTCCTTCATCGTCGTCCGCCCGTCCATGGCGCGGCGCTGGATCCAGCGGAAGGCCTCGCTTTCTTTCATGTCGAGCTCGTCCATGAGGGCCCCTTTGGCCCGCTCGACCAGGGTGCGTGCCTCCATGCGCTCTTCGAGGTCCTTGTAGGCCTCCTCGAGCGCCTTCATCTCCTCGAAGCGGCCCAGGGCGAGTTCCATGGCCGGGACCAGGTCGTTGCGCTGGAACGGCTTGACGAGGTAAGCCAGCGCACCGGCCTCCCGGGCCCGGTCCACGAGCTCGCGCTGGCTGAAAGCGGTCAGGATCAGGACCGCGGCCAGCCGTTCGGCCGTTATCTCGGCCGCCGCGGTGAGCCCATCACCCCCCGGCAGGTTGATGTCGAGGATGGCCAGGTCCGGGCGTTGGGCGCGTACGAGGCTCACGATCTCGTCGCCGCGGCTGGTCTCACCGACGACCTCGTAGCCCTCCTCTTCGAGGGTTTCCCGCAGGTCGAGACGGATCAAAGCCTCGTCCTCCGCTATTACGAGCCTTGCGCTCACTCAGCCTTACCTTGCCCTTCTGCTTGCCGGCACCGAAATCCTGCATGAAAGCTACTGGGAGCCACGGTAGTGGCTGCTAACCGGCGTTCCCGGGTACCAGCTTGTCCAGGAGCTCGTCGAGCTCGTGCTCCAAACGCTTGACCTGTGAAGCCAGCCCGTCCCGTGCTCCCGCCATGGCATCGGCGTGGCGCTGGGCCTCCTGGCTCTCCTTGGCCGCCAACGGGGTCTCTGAGACCAACGACCGTAGACGCGCCTCGTCCGCCGCCTCGGCCAGCGCCATCAGTTGCTCGTCGGCAATGGCGAGTTCCTCTCTGGTCTTGCGCAGGCGTCTGGAAACGTCCATCAGCCGCCGCTCCACGAGGTATTGGGCCATCGCGACCAATTTTAGCTTGATCCCCCCAGCCGCCATGAACGGCGCGGACCGGGTGGCCGAGTGCTCTTGCCCTTTGTGAGGCGGTGCATTCAGCACCTTCTCAGGTCGATCGGCCAAAATGGCAGGTACGGAAGTAGGTGCTCACATGAGAGTTCTGGTCGTAGACGACGAGCCGGCGGTGCGCCAGGCTCTTGAACGCGCCCTGCGTTTTGAGGGGTACGCGGCCGAACTGGCCGAAGACGGTACGGCGGGCCTCGCCGCTCACGCTCAAAGACCCGCTGACGCCATCGTTTTGGACATCGCCATGCCCCGCCTCGACGGCCTGGAGATGTGCCGGCGGCTCCGGGCCGCGGGCGACCGGACGCCCGTGCTCATGTTGACGGCCAAATCGTCCGTAACCGACCGGGTGGACGGCCTCGACGCCGGCGCCGACGACTACCTGGTCAAGCCCTTCGCCCTCGAAGAGCTGCTGGCCCGCCTGCGCGCCCTGATGCGGCGCAGCGCCCCGAGCGCCGAGAACGAGCCACTGCGCTTCGCCGACCTCACTCTCGACCCGGGGACCCGTGAGGTCCTCCGGGGCAACAGGCCGATCGAGCTGACCCGTACAGAGTTCCTGCTGCTGGAGCTGTTCCTGCGCAACCCCAAGCAAGTGTTGCCCCGGGAAGTGATCTTCGACCGGGTCTGGGGCTACGACTTCGGCCTCAACTCCAACAGCCTCGAGGTCTACATAGGGTACCTACGGCGCAAGACCGAGGCCGAAGGGGAGGCGAGGCTGATCCACACTGTGCGAGGCGTCGGCTACGTGATGCGGCTGCCGGCGGAGGTAAGGGGATGAACAGGGCGGGCCGCCCTCACGCATGGAGCTGAACTGGGGGTCTCGGCACACCTGGCAGGACGGCGGTCCTGTCCCGCCGGCGGCGCCCCAATGGCCCGTGCTCCTGCCGGGCCAACCCGCGCCTCCGGTGCCGCCTGGAACGCGAGCCGACGACCCCGGCAGCGGCAACGGCAACGGGGTTGGCCCGGAACCGGTGGTGGTCCCGGAACCGGTGGTGGTCCCGGCACCGGTGGTGGTCCCGGCGGCGGGCGGTTCTCTGCCACTGCTGCGCGAGGTCAGTTTCCGGACCCGTATAAGCGTTTTGGTGGGGGCGGCTGTCGCCGTCGCCGTGGCTATGGCGGCGCTGGTGTCCTATGTGGCCGTCAGCCGCCAGCTCGAGCAGCAGGCCAATTCCAATCTGCAAAGCGCGGTCAACCTGGTGCCCTCCCTGGTCCGCTTCGTTGCCCCCGGGCAGCTGAACCCCTCGCCCTTCATAAGCTTCCAGCTCCGCACGGGCGACCAGGTCCAGGCCCTTATCGCCCAGGACCGTGGGGGACCGCTGGTCTATTCGGTGGACGCCCAGCAGGACACCATGCCCCAAAGGACCTTCTTCAAGCTCACGCCGGCGGCCGCGCACACCTTGACGTCCAACTCGAGCACCACGCCAGTCCAGACGGTCCAGGGCGCTGACGGTGCCAATTACCGGGTGGCGACGGTCAGCGTCATCTCGGGCGAACTGTCGGTGGAGATCGGCTACCCCCTGACCAACGTGGACAACTCGTTGACGTTCCTGCGCCTGATGCTCCTCCTGGTCGTCCTGGGCGGGGGTGCCGTGGCCGCCGGGCTCGGCTGGTGGGTGGGACGGACCAGTATCAGGCCGGTCGAGCTGCTTTCGAGCGCAGCTCAGCACGTGGCGGAGACCCAGGACCTGTCTGCGACCATCGACGACACGGGCAACGATGAGCTTGGGCGCCTGGCCCGGAGCTTCAACGCCATGCTCGGCGCACTGGACGCCTCCCGCCAGCAGCAGTCCCAGCTGATCTCCGACGCCGGGCACGAGCTCCGGACCCCTCTCACCAGCCTGCGCACCAACATCGAGGTGCTCATGAAGATGCGGGACCTGCCGGCCGAGGACCGGGACGCACTTCTGTCCGACGTGGACTCCCAGTTGCAGGAGCTGACGACTCTCGTTGGTGACTTGGTGGACCTGGCCCGGGACGACGAACGGGCCGAGGCCGAGCCCGAAGCCGTGCCTTTCGCCGACCTGGTGCAGCGGGCGGTGGACAGGGCACAGCGACGGGCGCTGTCGCTGCACTTCGACGTCTCTCTACAGCCCGGGCAGGTCCGCGCCCAGCCCGCCCTGCTCGAGCGGGCCGTGATGAACGTCCTCGACAACGCGGGGAAATGGAGCCCCACGGGGGGACGGGTCGGGGTCACGCTGGTCTCCGACGACGCCTGGCACCTGACGGTCACCGACGAGGGGCCCGGTGTCGCCCCTGAGGACCTGCCTCACGTATTCGAGCGGTTTTACCGCGCCCAGTCGGCCCGGTCGATGCCCGGTTCGGGCCTCGGACTGGCCATTGTCCAGCGGGTCGTCGCCTCCCATGGCGGCACCATCGAGGTGTCGTCGCCGACCGGCGGGGGGACCAGGGTGGACATCGAGTTGCCCATCGAGCCCGAGCCGGCTGCCTGAGCGCTCCCGATGGCTCCGACCGACGTGCCCGCGGTCAGGGCGCCTCGTGGCGCAGGCCCAGTCCCGCCAGGTCTGTGGGAGTGTCGAAGTCGGCGAAGACGTGGTCGGCCCTTCCCGCCGGCCACTGGTCCCGGTCCACCAAGACGATCCCGGGCCGGCGCAGCAGCGCCTTCATGGACCGCTCGCCGGCGTGGACGAGCACGGTGGCGGCGAGGAGATCCTCGTGCGACCAGCGGGCGCACAGGGGCTGGGGGCGGCCGTCGACCATCGGGACCACCGACGAGCCTCCGGGCCAGCCGGCCAGGAGGGCGAGGTCCTCAGCCGTCACAAAAGCCAGGTCGCAGGCGAGCAGCAAGACCGGCCCACGGTGGCCCGCCGCCTCCAACGCCGGCAGTGCCGCACAGGTGGCGAACAACGGGCCCTGCCCGATCGGTCCCTCAGCGATGGCCTTCAGGCCCGAGCGCCCCGGGCCCACCTCGAGCACCGGGCTCGCCACCTTTTGCATGACCGCCGCCAGGCGTACGGCGTTGGCCAGGCCGTCGACCTCAACCAAGGCTTTGTCGAACCCCATCCGGCGGCTGGCCCCCCCGGTGAGCAGGACCCCTGCCACTTTCGGGGTGCCGTCCGTACCGCTCCGGTCAGGCAGGTTGGTGCGCCCAGCGCCAGGATGCGCTCACCCGCGGTCCAGACGCGGCCGTCTTGGGCACGGCGTGCTCGAACAGGGCCTGGCAGGCCCCGCCCATGACCAAAAGGTCCCCCGATGCGGGCCGAAAGTCGAGCGAGCGCCCGCCTCCCCGCGGGCGCACCAGGAAAGGCCTCGTCGCTCCCAGGGTGACGATGGCCACGACGGTGTCGTCCAGGTGCTTGAGCTCCCGGTCGGCATGAAAAGCCACACTGTCGCGGCCGTCCCGGTAGAAGTTGAGCCCCGGGCCCGCCAGCGGGACGGCATAAAGCCTTTCGAGGCGGTCCCCCGCCATCTCGAGCGCCCCATCGGGGAGCTCGCTCCCCCGGTCATACCAGCAACTGAGCCGCGGCTCGTCGACGTAGCGCTCGTACATCCAGCGCCGGTGGTGGCGCCAGGGTACGCAGCTGATGAGGTCCTGGCACAAAGTGTCGGCACCCCGAAGCCATCCCCGACGGAGCTCCACCCACGCGCCCCCGCCCAGGTCGGTCCGCTCGATCGTGGCCCCGGCAAAGACAGCGGCCTCCCCGCTGGCGAACAGGCCGAGCTGAAGCGCGCTCACGGGCTATATGGTACCCAATCAAACGCATGTTCGATCGCACACATTGTCTGAAGGAGGAAATCCCGTTAGCCTGCGCCCAATGCTTTCGATGCTTTCCGGCCAGGGGCCTTCCGGCCAGGGACAGCTTTGACGCCGTTCTATGTCGCCGGCGCCTTGTTGGTGGTGGCCCAGATCCTCGGCATCTACGCCCTGGTCAGCCGGAAGGCGGACTTTGTCTTCGCCGGCATCATGATCGTGCTCGTTGTGGTCGCCCTGGCCTCGGGAGCCGACGGCGTCTACCGCCAGCTGCACTGAAGCGGCGGCGTCCGGCCCTACTTGAACGCCCCTATCGCCGTTCCCCCGCCGCCGGCCAGCACGATCCCGGCGAGGGCCACCCGGGCGGGGCGGGAGCCCGGCCTCGGCACCTTGAACAGCTCCCCGGCCCTAGGGCCAGATCAGCCGGGTTCCCTGGTAAAGCGATGCCGCCAATGAGGTGTCCTCGGCCGTAGCCAGGTCGACCGCGCCATGCACCAGCTTGTACTGGGCCACGGCCCTCGCCTCCGGTGCCCACTCGGCCAGCGTCTGCACGCCGATGCCTTTGCCGGCCACATGGTGGTCGAGGGCGAGGGTGCTCTCGATCCTCCATTCGGCTTCTCCGTGAGCGATGTCGAACGACGGGCCTTGGGCCTGGGCGAGGTACCCGACGCAAGTGGCGCTA
>Ga0224557_1004472_pt1 | contig 10164 bp, 8 predicted proteins | sample 714S31014metaG_FD_180677 | JGI IMG/M metagenome (GOLD analysis project Ga0224557, IMG submission 180677) | Peat soil microbial communities from Stordalen Mire, Sweden - 717 S3 10-14 | ecosystem: Environmental > Terrestrial > Soil > Wetlands > Peat | place: Sweden: Norrbotten County, Stordalen... | reverse complement strand
GGCACTACGACCCCGGCGGCCTGCTCAACCCCGGCATCAAGCTTCCCGAGCCCGGCACCGCCGAGGTCGGGATCGCCTGACCGGCGAGCCCGTACCCGGCTCAGGTCCGGCGGCCGTCCGCCGCGGTCAGCATCAGGGCGGGGAAGTCCATCTCGCCGATGAGCGCGGCCAGGTCCCGACCCTCGGTGTTGACCTCCATGGCCACCTCGTAGACGAAGGCATAGACGTTGGTCAGGTCCCACGCGCCGAAGCCGAGGGCAGCCAGGGCGCGGGCGAGGCCGGCATCGCCGTCGAGCGCGTCCAGGGTCCGATCCGCCGCCTCGTACAGGGCGACCAGGATGCGCAACTCCGTCTCGTACTCGTCGATGAGCGGCGGGGCGGCCTCCTCGACGCGGAGCCGCGCCAGGGTGCGCCGCAGCGAGTCGATCTCGAGCGTGTACTCGTCCACGCCACCAGTCTAGTGCCGCACTCGGGCTGCCCCGGGGTGCGCTCAGCTGGCGGCGTCGGCCCCCGCCGGACGCGGCGCACGCAGCGCGTCGATCCGCTTCCGGAGACGGTCGACGAGCGGAAGGTGCAGCAGCGGCAGGTTCTGCCCGATCAGATCCCCCACTCCGATGCAGACGAGGGGGTCAACCGTGAAGCGGTACCAGTCGTAGTACTGGGCGCCCTCGGTGCCGGCGGTCAGCGCCATCAGCAGCGCGTACCCGGCAAAGGCGAGCGGGATGCGCGACCCGGTGCCCAGGGGACGCCGCAGCAGCATCACCGCGAGCCCGACCATCCCCACCGTCCAGAAGGGGTCGTTGAGCGGAACGAAGTTCCAGAGCCCGGCGTCGCCGGAGAAGAGGAAGTCGCGCCCGGCGATGAGGCTCGCGTGCCTGGTCGCCTGCACCTGCCACACCAGCACGAACTGGTGCCAGTCCACAGCCGCTCCGTAGGCCGCGAACAGACCGATGCCGATCGGCGCTCCGAGCAGGGCCAGCGGTGCCACGACCCAGCGTCGTTCGGTGAGCAACGCCACCGCCGCGGCGGCCCCCACGATCACACCGGGCACCTTGACCAGCGGGGCGAGCACGCAGAGGGCGAGCAGCAGAGCGGTCGGCAGGCGACCGCGATGGCTCGCGAGCACCAGGACGCCGAGCAGCATCGGGGCCAGGAGCCATTCGCTCTCGACCAGCCGGCTGGCGGAGATCATCCACGGCGAGAGGCAGAAGACGGCGAGTGCGACCAGGGCGGTGGCGCGGCCGAGATGACGAGCGGCGAGCACGTAGAGGAGCCAACCGCTCGTGATGCTGAGCAGGATGGGGACGAGCCGGATGGCGGAGGGTCCGACCTCGGCCGGCGTGTGCTCACCGGCGAGAAGCGCGGTGCCGCCGACGAGCAGCCCAAAGAGCGGCGGATGGTCCAGCCAGGGGCTGACCCAGGGCAGGTAAACCCCCTGCGAGGTCGCCACCGCGGTGACGGGCAGATGCTCGGGAAGGTAGGACCAGGACGCCGGCAGGTGATAGAGCCAGAGGCTCTGGCCCAGCCAAGCCCACGCGACCTCGTCCTGGTTGGCCCCGAACCGCGGAGACGACGTGTAGCCGTGCAGCCGGAGGGCGAGGCCGGCGATCAGGAGGGCCGCCGCCAGGGTCGGCACCCAATCCCAGGGGTTGGCGTCGGCGGCGCGAACCGCACCCCGGCCAAGCCTGCAGAGCCAGCGCCCGCCCATCAGCCAGGAAGATACCGCGCCCGGACTGGCTCTGCAGGCGCGAACGCCCGCCGGTACCACCTGCCGCGAACGGCGGATGGTCCGGCGCGCAATCGCACGAGGTGGTGGCTAGAAGAAGAGGTGATGGGTGGCGATCATCGGGGCCAGCAGGATGGCCACGATGTTCATCACCTTGATCATCGGGTTGATGGCCGGTCCGGCGGTGTCCTTGTTGGGGTCACCGACGGTGTCACCGGTGACCGCGGCGGCGTGGGCGGGGCTGCCCTTGCCACCGTAGTGGCCGTCCTCGATGTACTTCTTGGCGTTGTCCCAGGCGCCGCCGCCGGTGGTCATCTGGATGGCCAGGAAGATGCCGACGACGATGACCCCGAGGAGCATCGCCCCGAGCACCTCCGGACCGAAGATGAAACCGACCAGGATCGGGGCGCCGACGGGCAGGAGGGCGGGGACGATCATCTCCTTCTGAGCCGCGGCGGTGACCAGGGCGACGCACTTCGCGTACTCGGGGCGGCCGGTCCCCTCCATGATCCCGGGGATCTCCTTGAACTGACGGCGAACCTCGGTGACGACGCCACCCGCCGCACGCCCCACGGCCAGCATCGCCAGGGAGCCGAAGAGGAACGGCATGATGCCGCCGAGGAAGAGGCCGGCGATGACCTTGGCGTCGGTCAGGTTGAAGCTGAGCGCGTTGGCGGAGCTCAGATGCTTGTTGACCACATCCGTGTAGGAGGCGAAGAGGACCAGCGCGGCGAGCCCGGCCGAGCCGATGGCATACCCCTTGGTGACCGCCTTGGTGGTGTTGCCGACGGCGTCCAGGGGGTCGGTCACGGCGCGGACCGACTCGGGGAGGTCGGCCATCTCGGCGATGCCGCCGGCGTTGTCGGTGATGGGCCCGTAGGAGTCGATGGCGACGATGATCCCGGTCATCGAGAGCATCGCCATGGCGGCGATGCCGATGCCGTACAGACCACCCAGGCTGTAGGAGGCGAGGATGCCCATGGCGATGGTCAGCACCGGGATCGCGGTCCCCTGCATGCCGATCGCCTGGCCCGCGATGATGTTGGTGGCGTGCCCGGTCTGCGACGCCTTGGCGATCGCCCGGACCGGCCAGAACTGTGCGCCGGTGAAGAACTCGGTGGCCACGACGAGGATGACGGTGATGCCGATCCCGACGACGGCGCACCAGAAGAGGTTGTTGATCGGGGTTGCGCCAGGCCGGAAGCTCGTCGCACCCGTAGAGGTGATGGCGGTCTGGAAGTCGCCGCCGAGCAGGTGGGTGACCAGGAAGAAGAGGGGCAGGGCGATGATCACCGAGACCGCGAGACCGCGGTAGAGCGCCCCCATGATCCACTTGCCCTTGCCCATCCGCACGAAGAGCGAGCCGATCAGGGTGGCGATGATGCTCGCCCCGCCGAGCAGGAGCGGGTAGGCGATGAAGGCGAAGATCGGTGTCCCCGCGGCGTTGCGGTACAGCAGGCTTCCGAGCAGCATGGTCGCGACCGCGGTGACGGCGTAGGTCTCGAAGAGGTCGGCGGCCATGCCCGCGCAGTCGCCGACGTTGTCACCGACGTTGTCGGCGATGACCGCCGGGTTGCGCGGGTCATCCTCGGGGATGCCCGCCTCGATCTTGCCGACCAGGTCGGCGCCGACATCGGCGGCCTTGGTGTAGATGCCGCCGCCCAACCGGGCGAAGACCGAGATCAGCGAGGCGCCGAACGCGAAGCCGATGATCGCGGTGAAGTCACCGAAAGAGGCGTAGGCGATGGTCACCCCGATGAGGCCAAAGCCGACCACGAACAAGCCGGTGATGGAGCCGGCACGGAAGGCCATCTTGAGCGCCGGGTTGACCCCCCCGCGCGCGGCCTCGGCGGTGCGCAGGTTGGCGCGCACCGAGATGTTCATGCCGATGTAGCCGGCGGCGCCGGAGAGCAAGGCTCCAATCACGAAGAGGATCGCCGCCTTGAAGGAGACGACGAAGATGAGGATGACGGCGATGACCACGCCGATGGCCGCGACGTAGCTGTACTGGCGCAGCAGGTAGGCCTGAGCGCCTTCCTGGATCGCCTTGGAGATCTCGCGCATCTTCTCGTTGCCCTGCGGCTGGCGCAGCACCCAGACGATGAGCGCGACGGCCCAGAGCAGGGCGAGCACACCGGCGGCCGCCACCGGCCAGAGCACGTTTTCGGTCACCATTCCAAGCATCGATCCATCCCGTGGGCCCGGGCAGGACATCTGATCGCCCCGTCCGGAATTGGCGTGGTCGCTGGGATTGTAGCCAGACGGCCGGCGGGACCCGCCCCATCTGACCAATGGCCACTCCGACTCGGGACGTCGGTCCCAGCCGCAGGGGAACAATGGTCCTTCGGCCGCCACGATCACGGCGCGACGGCGTGCCTCCGTTGTCGCCACGGGTGTGGCCGGTCTGGCACCATCGGGGGAGATGCCCCTCCCCGAGACCCTCCTGATCATCGTGGGCGACGAGCTGCTGGGCGGTTTCACGACCGACCTGAACGGAGCTCTTGCCGCGCGGCGCCTCTTCCAGGCCGGCTATCCCGTCCGCCGCATCGAGGTGGTCGGCGACTCCGTCGACGACATCGCGGCGGCCGTGCGGAGGGCGATCGACGATCCGCGCGCGGCCAGGGTGATCGTCTCCGGGGGCATCGGTCCGACCCCCGACGATCGCACTCACGAGGCGGTCGCCAAGGCCCTGGGGCGCGATCTGGCAGAGGATGCCGCAGCTCTCCGCCAGATCGGGGCGATGGTGGCCCGGATGCACGCCGCCGGCTGGGTCGCGAGCCCGACACCCGCCCCTGCCAACCGGAGGATGGCCCGGATGGCGACCGGCGGGCGGATCCTGGACAACCGCCGAGGCATGGCGCCCCCGCTCGCCATCGAGTTGGAGGCGCCCTCGGGCCGGTGGCTCTTCGTCCTCCCCGGGGTGCCGCGCGAGTTCGAGGCGGTGCTCGAGGAGGTGCTGATCCCCGGGTACTTCTCCGACAGCCGGGCTCCGACCGTCGTCGAGTCACGCCATCCAGGCGCCATCGAGGCCGACTTCGCCGAGCCGATGCGGCGGCTGGAGCTGGAGTTCCCCGATGTTGCGGTCGGCTCCTACCCTCCGCAGCAGGGTGGCGACCTGATCATCCGGCTGAGGGGACAGGATCCAGAGCGGGTGCGCGCCGCCGAGCAGCGGCTCGGCGAGCTGAGGCCGGGACCCGACGGGCCGGTGTCCCCCGGCGCGGTTCAGCGACCCAGGTAGCCGATGGCGCTCCGGCTCTGCTCGACCTCGAGGACGATCTGCGCCGGTGCCGCCTGCCAGAGGGAGGCGTAGAAGCGCTCGCGCTCCTCGGCGTCCGCTCCCGCCGCGAGAGCGGGGAGACCCTGGAATCGGCGGGCGATCCAGGGCGGGACCGCCTGGCCGACGGTGTTCCGCCCGACCTTGAGGTCGACCTCCGGGTCGCGACTCTCGTCCGCCTCGACCGTCACCTGGACGATGACCCCGGTGTGGTCGTAGATCTTCCAGGTCCGGTCCCATCGTCGGGAACCGCCACCGGTGGGATGGACGACGCGCAGGGGCTCCGATGCCACCTGGTCATTGGTCCCCGGCCGGCAGAGGCTCCAGAGGAACTGCAGCACACGTGGCTCGAGGGCATCGCCGACGTAGTCCGCCAGAGACGGCGAGCGGTTGTCGAGATCGGGAAGGGCCTGCCCCATCTGGAACTCGCCGCCGCCGACGGCCCCGAAGATGCGGGCATGGCGGCGGCAGAAGGCACGGCCCGCCATCACCACCTGGTGGTCAGGGCACCACGCAGTCGGGCATGACCGGCCCCGCCGGTCGACATAGGCGCACGAGGCCGCGTCATGGCGGCCGCACGCGTATTCCGAGCAGGCGAGGACCCCGCGCACGGGGCGAGGTCCGGCGGGCACAGCGGGATCGGAGGGGGAAGGCGGCTCGGCCCCCTTCTTCCAGAACGGCATCGCTAACATCCGATCTTAGGTGCGGATCCCATGCGTTGCGCACGAACGTGTCGCAGTCCTGTCTCACCCGCGACAGCCCGGAGATGGCAGGCGCAAGCGGGCTCGCCTCACACGCGGAGGACGCGGGCGCTCTGCAATGTTCAATCCAGAGGTGGTCCAGCGGCGCCCGGGACCGGAGCGTAGGGTCAGGCGCTCTTCTGGAGGTTGCGCACCCGCGGGCCCTTGGGGCTGTCAACGAGGTCGAAGGTGACCGCCTGGCCCTCCTCCAGGGAGTCGAAATCGACCAGGGTCACCTCAGTGCGGTGGAAGAAGGCCTCGGCACCGTCGTCGGCGCGGACAAAGCCAAAACCGCGGTCAGGGATGATCTTCTTGATTCGGCCAGCGGTCACTTCGCGAGTCCCTCCAAGGGCGGACGCTGACATGCGATCACACAGGCAAACGCTGGCGACCTCAGAATCTTCCCCGGGTCAGCGCCAGGGCTGCGGCCGCAGTGTCGAGCGATGCGGGGGTTTGGAGCGCCCTCACGCCTCACTGCGGTCGAGGATAGCAGGCCGATCCTCCTGCTCGCGGTGCCAGGCAGCGGCCAGGTCGAGGACGCTTTCGGGGAGGTTTGCGTAGAACGCCTCGACGTCCAGGTGGGGGGGCCAGGGGCTGGGTGGAGGAGCCGCCAGGTCGGCCCGCGCGAGCCGGGACCAGGGACCGAGAGCCGGCTTCTCGGCGCCGTCCAGCCTCACCAGGCCGCAGCGCCGCCGCCAGTCGTGGCGGTCGTAGGGAGCCCGCTCGCGGAGTCGCGGGTGGAGGTCGCACCAGGCGGTCGCCCGCAGGGCGCTGACCCCGGCCTCGGTGCGGCGCTCGACGAGCTGATCGACGGTGGCCGCGGCGGCCAGCTCGTCCATCCCCTCCTCGTCGTCGCCTGGCGACGGCATCGCCAGGGCCAGACCGATCTGGGCACTCTGATCGCCGGCGAGCGCCTGGGCCAGCTGGGCGACGAAGAGGAGCGCCTCCGGCTCGGGCAGGTGGAGACGGAGCAACTGGGCCGGGCGGACGGCGATGTCCACCCTGTCGAGCAGACCGGAGAGGGACCCGAGCCTCACGCCGCGGCCACGAAGAAGATCGTCGGCACCGAGGGTCATCACGACGGGGTCGCCTCGCTGCCGGAGCGGCCCCCCCGCCAGCGCGACCCAGGCGGCGAGGTCGGGAATTCGTCGCGGTCGGAGGACCGTCGCCGGGTCGTCGCCCAGGTCCCATGCGGCAAGCGCGGGATGGTTGGCAAAGCCCGCCGCCATCGCCCTCGCCCAGCGGTCGGCGAGCTCGAGCATGAGCGGGTCCGTCCAGGCGTCGCGCGGGCCGCCCGGTTCCGGCATCCCCTCACTCAGCACGCGGACCCCGCCCCGGCGGGCGTCCCGCATCACCGCCCGGCTGGGGAGGAAGACGCAGTCGCCGTGAGCCTGGATGAAGAGCACCGGGACGATCCCGATGCCGTGGGTGCCGGCGACACGAAGCAGTGTGTCGAACTCGCCCATCCGCCGGGGGTCGACCCCGCGAGCGTCGGGCATGAAGCTGTCCCAGGCCAGCCCGACGCGGATCTGCCGGAACCCCGCACGCGCCATGGCCGCCAGGTCGGCGGTCACCGCCGCCACATCGAACGCCTGCCAGAGGAACGGCCCGGTGGCGGCGGGCTGGTAGTCGAGGCCGACCGTCAGGGCGGAGGTCAATAGACGAAGAGGTCGATCCCGCCCCCGACGTGGATGACCTGACCGGTGATGTAGCGCGCCTCCGGTGAGGCGAGGAAGACGACCAGGGCGGCCACGTCCTCGGGCTCGCCCATGCTGCGCATGGCGGTACGCAGCACCATGCGCTCGTTCATCCGCGGGTTGCCGGCGGTGAACGCCTCGGTTGCGATGATGCCGGGGGCGATCATGTTGCTGGTGATGCCGAATCGGGCCCCCTCGAGGGCCATCGACTTGCCCAGCCCGTTGAGCCCTGCCTTGGTCGTGGAATACGACGCCTGACCAAAGCCCCCAAGGGTTCCGGCCACGGATGACATGAAGATGATTCGACCCCAGTTCTGCTCCCGCATGTGGGGCCACGCCGCCTTGGTGCAGTTGTAGGCGCCGGTGAGATTGACGCGCAGGTCGCGCTCCCACAGATCGTCGCTCTGATCCTCGATCTGCGCCATGTGATCGAGAGTGCCGGCGTTGTTGACCAGGATGTCGATCGAGCCGAATTCGCGTTTCACCTGGGCGAAGACCGCGGCCACCTGGTCACGATCGGTGACGTCCATCTTGATCGCCATCGAGCGCCGGCCCATGGCCCGGATCTCGGCGCTGGTGCGCTCCGCGTAGACCACGCTGTGGGACGTGAAGAGCTGGGCCAGCGCCGACTGCGACGCCTCGGCCATCCGCTGGAGCTCGGGGTCGGACTCGAGGAGGATGTCGGTGACCACCACATCGGCCCCGGCCCGAGCGAGCGCCAGGCAGTCGGCCCGTCCCAGCCCGCGCGAGCCGCCGGTCACCACTGCCACCTTGCCGCTCAGATCGAACATCGCTGCCTCCAGGTCGGATCCCCCGCTCCGATTATGGTCAAGGCGCCCCGGCTCGTGTCGACCAGGCGCCGCAGGGCCGCCGCCGGCTGCAACGAGAAGGAGGCCGGACGACGTGTCCGGCCTCCTTCTGGGTTTGAGGTTTGGCGGAGATGGCATGCGCCTCCCCGCCGGTCGTCAGATGTCTTGGACCTTGATCTTGCCGCTCCGGACCCGCCGCCGGACCACGAACTGGGCCACGACGATGAGGCTACCGAGAAGGACGAGGATCGGGCTCAGCCAGCCCCATCCGCCGCCGGTCGGGCCCGTCCCTCCGGTGTCCGGGACCGTGATCCCCAACACTCCGCCGGTGGGGCTGGACGTCGGGGTGGAGGTTGGGGTGGAGGTGGGGGTTGACGTTGGGGTGGGGGTGGGAGTGGAGGTGGTGCTCACCGTGACGATCTCACTGCCACAGGCTGACGTCGCCGACACGTTGTTCGCGTCACCCGAGTAGACAGCCTGCCAGTAGTAGGTTCCCACCTTGTAGAACTTGACCGTGGCCGAGGCGTAGGTCCCGTTGCCGCCCACCGTCGCTGAGCCGGCCTGCACATTGATCTGGTTGCCCTTCCCTGTGGTCGCCTTGGTCGTGCAGGCATCGCTGTAGATGGTGAACGTCACCGTCCCGGTCGCGTTCGACGTCGCTCCGGTCAGCGTCGCGGTGTCACTGGCCGTGTTCCCCACCGGGATTGCGGTCGCCGACAGATGCGTGCTGATCGAGGGCCCGTCCTTGGTCACCGTCGTGACCTCGGAGGCGCAGGCACTCGTCACGCCGATGTTGTTGCCATCACCCGAGTAGACCGCCTGCCAGTAGTACGTCGGCGTCGCCTGATAGAAGGTGACCGACCCCGAACTGTAGCTGCCGTCGCCGTTCACCGACACCGCGACCGGGACCGGCTGCGCACTGATGTCGTTGCCCGAGCCGGTGGTCGCCGGAACGGTGCAGAGCCCGTCGGTGTAGACCTTGAAGGTCACAGAGCCGGTCGGCGAGTACCCGCCGCTCAGATTCGCCTTGTCACTGTCCGCCGACCCCACCGGGATGGAGGTCGACGTCAGCGTCGTGCTGATCCCGGGGATCGCCTTGGTCACCGTGAGCGGCTCGGACGAGCACACGCTTGAGGTCGGGCCCGTGACCGTGTACGTGTTGTCACCCTTGTACGTGGCCACGAAGTAGAAGGTGCCCACCGAGGTGAACGTGTACGACTTCGAGCTCGGCACGCTCCCCTTCGAGACGGTGTTGGGCGCCGGGGTCAGGTCCGCCAGCTGTCCCGTGCAGTTGTTGTTGGCGTACACGTAGTAGTTGATCGAGCCGCCGGCCTTCAGGGCGTCTGCCGAATTCGCGGGCGTCGTGATCGTCACGGTGTCGTAGGCCGACGAGCCGATGGCGATCGTGGTCGCCGACAGGTGCGTGGTGACGGTGGGGATTGCACACGCCAAGACGGTGGTTGCCCCCACGACGACCAGAGCCGCGCCGGCCAACGCCCCGGCGACGCCCGTGATTCTGTACCTGCGACTACTCATGTCTTCCTTCCTCTCTTCCCCGACCGACTGAGTGCCGGATCGTCGGGACCGCTTCTGGACTCGACCAACAAAGCATCAGACACGCCTCGCCCAGACGCCCAGCCAGGGGCGTCGTACCCGGGCCCGTAGGGCCGCAAGACCCATCTTCGCCTTCCCCTCCGACCTGAACGAACGTTACACTCCACTCGCGTCTTGTGGAGCTATCGCCGCTTTAGCGACGTGTGGGAGTGTAGCACGGTTCGTTACACCTGTCACCGATCGCCGATATCCGCGTCGCGGAACGCCGCTAACCGAGTTCGGGCCGGAGCCAGGCGGTGGGAGGGGTCGATGGTTCGAGGGGCGAGGGCCGCACCGCGACAGCGTCTTGCAGGGGTGGAGCCGG
>Ga0224557_1004469_pt1 | contig 10167 bp, 10 predicted proteins | sample 714S31014metaG_FD_180677 | JGI IMG/M metagenome (GOLD analysis project Ga0224557, IMG submission 180677) | Peat soil microbial communities from Stordalen Mire, Sweden - 717 S3 10-14 | ecosystem: Environmental > Terrestrial > Soil > Wetlands > Peat | place: Sweden: Norrbotten County, Stordalen... | reverse complement strand
TTACGGCGAATGTGGTCGATCATCGCCTGCAACCCGTCCTCCATTTTGACCTTAGTCTGATAGCCGAGGAGTTTTCTCGCCTTGTCCGCCGAACAAGTCGCCAGCTTCACTTCCTGCGGACGCCCCGGCATGTAGATCGGATTGACGTTGAACTTCAACAAATTGGCGATGTTGTTCGCCAGCTCGTTGATCGTGACGAATTCCTCATCCGGCCCGATGTTGATGAGTTCGCCGACGACGTCGGGTCGATAAGCCATTTCCTTTAAGCAATAGATGTCGTCATCGACGAAGGAGAAGCAACGCTTCTGCTCGCCGTCGCCATAAATCGTCGGCTGGCGTCCTTGCATCATGAGATTCATCATGATGCTCGCCACGTTACGATAAGGGTCGTCGTATTTCTGGCGCGGCCCGATGATATTATGCGGCACGGCGATCACATATTCGACGCCGTGCGTCTCGCAGAGATTGCGCAGCATTTGCTCGGCCGCGACCTTGCCGATGCCGTAGGGGTCTTGTGGCCGCGGCTCGTAGCTTTCGCGGAACGGCACCTCGTTGACCCCATAGCGCGCCATCGACGAACAGAAGACGATCCTCTTCACGCGATTCGCGATCGCTGCGCTGAAGAGCGAAACCGAGGCGGTGACGATGTTTTGCGTCACGACGTGCGGCGAGAAGACTGACAGGCCCTCATAAGCGGTGGCGGCGCAGTGATAGACAACGTCGCACCCCTTGGTGATTTTGACCATGGAATTGTGATGGCAGCAATCGTATTGAAAGTAGTTGACGGCTGCAGGGACGTTGTCCAGCTCGCCGCCAAGCATGTTGTCGCAGCCCACCACCTCATGCCCGTCAGCAATGAAGGATTCCGCCAAATGGCTTCCTAAAAATCCCGCGACTCCGCTGATAAAAATGCGCATTCCACTACCTCTCCATTTACTGCGACGCGCTTTGTTGCGAGCCGGCCTTGGCTCAGCCCGGCGTCACCGGGCACCCAGCCAACGTCGGACTCCCAGCAAACCGTAGCCCTTCCGGTTAGCCTGCCCTTTCAACTTGGTCAACTTACGGTAATGAGGCACGGATATGTTGTACATCTCGTCAGCAAGAAAGGAGTACATTGCGTCATTTTCAAGCAGTCTTGGAGGTAATTTCTCCATTAGCCAGTCAAGCCGGTCACTATAAATTTTTGGTAGATGCCACACCCCGTGGAAGCCGAAAGTGGGAAATGGTCTCGTTCTGTGTTCGACGGAAAAATGCTCGGCTATACCTTCGCTTGCGAACCGCATCGCGAATTTCTCTTCGAGCAAAACGCGGTTTAGTCGGCACAAATAATGGTCCTCGAGCACGGGCTCGTCCGGTTCCGGAGGATGGGTTTCGAAGATTTTGGCTGCGGCTTCCGCCAGGCGACGCGATCGCCAGGAGAACCCGCCATTGCCCACGTTGAGACTGTCGTGGAACGGCCACGGCGCTCCGATATAGTCATAATGGTAGAAATGCGGAGAAAACTGATCGCCCCTCAAGACGAATCCGTCGTATTGGACGACGATAAAAAAATCTGTATTGATGTATTTGTGGAGTTCCGACAATATAAAGAGGTTGTAGTCTCTTCCAGATTTGAATCTGTCGATTTTCTTTATCGGGAAGTCGCCCCACGCCTCCTGCAGATCGCTCAGAATGAGCACCTCGTCGAAATTGAAATTCTTGACCGATTTGACAACGGCCTGCAGGCCGAGTTCATAGGTGTCCGTCGAGACGACCACGAGTGAAATTCCTGTTTTGGCCATCGATGTCGCTCTTCCCGCCCCCCAGGGCTGTTCAACGCTCTCTATAGAACTTCAACGATAGCAGGAAGTCCAGTCTTCCGAGAGCGGCGGCGTAGCGGTCCTGGGCGATGGAGTCGCTCTGGTTTATCCTCAGGATATTGTAAGCGAAGCTGCGGATTCTGGCGAAGACGCCGGGGTTTTTGCGAATACGTGAGGCGTCCTCGCACAATGTGACGTCGCGCACATAGTGAGAGCGATTTTCGATGCCCCAGTGGCCGCGAATGGCGGCGGCAACTTGCTCTGCGCCGATAGGACGATTGACAAATAGAAAGAGGTCTCGTTCGAGGTTTTGAAAAGACCGGTCGCCGGCTGGAACGCATGAACCGTGCGTTCGACTGCAATGATGGCGGCGACATGGGTCTCCCATTCGCTATCCGCCACGGCGGGCGCCGCGTCGAACACGCCGACGATCCGCGTTTCATGGCGATTGCGGCATTTGTCGTCGATCGTTTGCGCGCCCGAGAGCAGCGGTGCCTTGCGGCAATGGTCCTTGACGCGCCCATGCAGGCTCGGCTGGTGTTCCTTGAGCTGAACGATCAGATGGGCGTTTGCCGCCGCCGCCTCGAAAGTTTTTTTGGCAGTGCATGGCGTCGAGCGTGACGACGCGGTTTGCAAGATCGATTTCCTCAAAAAGTTTTTGCGCCGCCGGAATCTCGTTGGATTTCTCGTCGATTTCGATATGCGCCAGCACAAGCGCGCTGTCGGTGGCGAAGGCGCTCAAAACCTGCCTCGCCTTGGCGTCGTTGAAGGCGTCGAAGCTTTTCTTGAGCGCCTTGCCGTCGAGCGCCAAAGCGCGAACGCCGGCAATGGTCTCGTCATCATTGAGATTGCTGGCGATCTGCTCCAACTCGTCAGTGAATGCGTCGCGATCCTCGAATCGGACAAAGGCGATTTTCTCGCGGACATCGGTCGCATGTTATCGGAATCGTGGTTTATCAAACGTCGGTTGGCGAAAGCGATTACCAACGATTCAATCAACGAGATTTACGACGCCATCATGGCTTCCGGAGCGCATGGCGCGAAGCTTTGCGGGGCGGGAGGCGGCGGAGTCTTCGTGGCGCTCATCCCGCCAGAGCAACGAAAGCAGCTTGAGCATGCGGTCGCCCCGCTTTCGGTGATCCCGATTGATATCGACGTCGACGGAACATGTTTGATTTATCCGTCGCTGAAGAGTTGAGAATTGGACGAAACACGCGCGAAACTCGATCTACTCGAAGCGCGCCTCATCGGTGCGAGCTGTTCGAAAAATGCGCCAAAATTGCGCCAGAGCCCTTATTCCACGTAAATTCACACTTGCGGTTTGAAGAGCCGAGAGATAAGGCGTTTCCAGGTGAAAATGGCTGCTGTCTTTGGTAATAATCCTATCGTCGGACGTTCACCCGGACGGCTCGGGCCCTCCCCGGTCAATCCGGAACTCCCGACCTCGGACACGGCATAGCCGCTGCAAGAAAGGTTACAATAGATATGCGCTGGTTCAAAAAACTGCCGTGGTCAAGGCAGTCCAGCAGGGATTACGCCGAAATACTTTTGGGTTTTTTTCTGGGGAGGAAACCGGATCCGATAAACCTAGAATATTACACCTCACTAATTTACAAACGAGCCAGTTTTACAAAGATATTAGGTGAAATAACACAAAACCAAGAATACAAAAGCAATTTCGGCTTTCGGAAAACGTCCGGCGTGGTCAATCGTCCCTGCGTATGGGCTGGTGAAAATTACCACGCTTACAAAAATGAAATCGAAATAGAAAGTATTATAGCAGTGAAATTGGATCACATCGGCGACTTTATCTTGGCGCTCGACTCATTCGCGGCTCTTCGCCGAGCGTTTCCTTCCGCGAGGCTAACGCTTCTCTGCGGCCCTTGGAACGCTTCGTTGGCGCGCTCATTGGGAATTTTCGAACGTGTGGCGACGCTGGATTTTTTCGCTCCGACCGCCGATGCGGAGCGGCCGAATTTTTCCCGGCAAATGATCGCAGACATCGCCGAAACGCCGTTCGACCTCGCGATCGATTTGCGCGTCGATCCCGATACGCGGGTCGTGCTCGATCATTTGTCCGCGAAATATAAATGCGGTTATGTGAGCGGCGCCTGTGAGTCCGTTCTAACGATCGCGACGCCGCGCCCGAATTTTTCGTATCCCCAGAGCCTCGCCAGCAATCAAAGAATGCTCATGTTGAGTCTCGCCCACAGCGTCGTCGATTTTTTCCAGCATAACCCCGAACTGGGCGGCGCCGCGCTGCGGGAAAAACTCGCGGGAACGGTTAAATTCGACCTTTCTTTTCGGGACGGCCGCCCTCTCGTCGTGATGCACCCGTTTTCGGGGCGGCTGATCAAGAACTGGCCGATCGAAAATTTCATGCAGCTGGCATCCTGGCTGACCGGCGACATGGGGGCCGCGGTCGTTCTGCTCGGCACGAAAAGCGACGCTGAAAGCTCGCCGAGCCTCGCCGAAATGGCGGAGTCGGCCAACGCAAACTCGCTCGTCGGCGAGACTTCTCTGCAAGAGGCCATTGCGATTATTTCGCAAGCCGATCTCTACATCGGCAACGACAGCGGCCTGACGCATGTGGCGGCGCGGCTGGACATCCCGTCCTTGGCGATCTTCTCCGGCGTCGCGCCGATCGAAAACTGGGCGCCGTTCGGCAAGGATGTGACGATCATCCACGCGCCAGTCGAATGCGCGCCATGCTCTCTACCCTCCCTCGACTATTGTCCGAACGGCCATAAGTGCATCGGCGCGATCGATTTCGAATATGTGCGATCGGAAGTGCTGAGGAGGCTCGAGCCCTGTCTCAATCGTCAATGACAAAAGCGACTTCTCTCTTTCCAATGTCGAGCGTTCCTCGTTCAACATCGCCAACGCCGCGCAGGGCCCTGTTGCAAAATGCGGTCGAGCCATTTAGGCGCTTGCTTCGTCGGTCGGCTGGAGGCTGAAACCATGTTGCGCGGAACCCCCAAGTCGGACGTTGCGAGCTGGCGCGACAAACGCATCTTGGTCCTCGGCGACGTCATGCTCGACCGGTTCGTTTCCGGGCGCGTCGAGCGCCTGTCTCCAGAAGCCCCCATCCCGATCCTGCATTTTCAGTCCGAAAAATTCATGCTCGGCGGAGCGGCGAATGTTGCGCGCAACATAGCCGCCCTCGCAGGCGAAGCCGTGCTCGTCGGGGTTCTGGGCGAGGACGAGCACGGTGATTTGATTGCGAAGTGCGTCGCCGAACTTGAACATGTCGAGGGCTCCTTCGTGCGCGTGGCGCGCCATCCGACAACGGTTAAGACTCGCTTTGTCTCGGAAGGACAACAGATCATGCGTCTCGACGTCGAGCGCAGGCTCGAACTCGACGAAGACCATGTCGCCGAAATTTGCACCCGCTTTGAAGGCGTTGCGGGCAGGATCGACGCGGTAGTGCTGTCCGATTATGCGAAAGGGGTTTTATCCCCCGTGGTGATCCGGAGGATCGTCGATATGGCGCGAGCGCGCGGCCTACCGGTTGTCGTCGACCCCAAGACGAAGGACGTGCGCCGTTATTCCGGCGCCTCGGTGCTGACGCCTAACCGCTCCGAGGCGGCGATGCTCACCAGTCTCGATTGCGACACGGATGAGACCGCGGAGGCCGCCGCCAAAGTCTTGCGCGATCTCGCGGAAGTGGATGCGGTCGTTCTCACGCGCGGCGCACAAGGGATGACCATCTACGATCCCGTCAATGGCGAAAGCCGACCATCATGCATTCCGACGGCGGCGCGCGAGGTCTTCGACGTGTCTGGCGCCGGCGACACCGTGGTGGCGGTCCTCTCGCTTGCCTTGGCTGGAGGAATGAGTGTTGCCGCGGGCGCTCGGATCGCCAACGTCGCCGCGGGGCTCGTCGTGGGCAAGCGTGGCACCGCTGTCGTCAAGGCCAGCGAACTGGCCTCGGCGCTGCGCGCCCTGTCTGGCGCTAATCCCAAAATTGTCGCCGCCGACGCCGCCGACGCCATTGTGAGCGACTGGAACGAGCGCGGTCTGCGAGTTGGCTTCACCAACGGATGCTTTGACCTTCTGCACCCCGGGCATGTCGAACTGCTGAGGCAAGCCCGCGCATCATGCGACCGGCTCGTCGTGGGGCTGAACAGCGACGCTTCCGTCCGTCGTCTCAAGGGTCCGACGCGCCCTGTGCAAAACGAGAACGCACGTTCGACTGTCATGGCTTCGATCGGCAGCGTCGATCTCGTGATCCTGTTCGAGGAGGACACACCGCTGGAACTTATCCAACTTCTTAAGCCGGATGTGCTGATTAAGGGCGGCGATTACACCATCGACACCGTGGTCGGCGCGGATCTCGTCCAGGCTTACGGCGGGAAGACTCTTATTGTCCCGCTCGAAGCGGGGCATAGCACGACGTCGATCATCTCGCGCGCCGACGCGGGAGATGCGCGGTGACCGCCGCCGCGCCCTTAGATCGATGCTTTGCCCTTCTGGATCGAGACGGAACGATTATCATCGACAAAATATACCTGTCCGATCCAAAGCCCGCGCCCGGTATGGTTCTGGACGCGATGGCGGACTTCGATTTCGCGCGGGAAGACGCAGTCTTGATCGGCGACGGCAAGGCGGATATGGGCGCAGCGGCCGCCCGCGGCGTCAAGGACGTCCGCGTCGCGCCGGATTTCCTCAAGGCGGCGCGGCAGGCGATCGACTATTTTCGAGGACGGCAATCCATGAGACGGCCATGTATGTGATCACGGGCGGAGCAGGTTTCATCGGTTCGAACATCGCGGCGGCGCTCGATTCCTTTGACGAAGACATCGTCATCGTCGACTGGCTGGGCGCGGACGCCTTTAAATGGCGCAATATCGCCAAGCGTCGGCTGGCCGATCTGATCGCGCCCGAAGAGCTTCGCGCCTTTCTCGAGGCAAACCGCGCGAAAATCTGCGGTGTCGTGCATATGGGCGCGATTTCCACGACGACGGAGACGGACGTCGACGCCATCGTACGCAATAATTTCCGGCTATCGGTTGATCTGTGGCGGTTCTGCGCGCGGGCCGAGATTCCACTGGTCTACGCGTCGTCGGCGGCGACCTACGGAGATGGCGAGCACGGGTTTCTGGACCGGTTCGACGATGATTATCTCGGCATGCTGCGTCCGCTCAATCCTTATGGTTGGAGCAAGCACGTCTTCGACCGATTCGTTCTGCGCAGCGCGCAGGGTCACGAGCCGGTCCCGCCGCGCTGGGTCGGTCTGAAGTTCTTCAATGTCTATGGGCCGAACGAATATCACAAAGGCGGCCAACGCAGCGTCGCGGCGCATCTGCACGCCCAGATACGCGAGCGCGGCGCCGTCCGCCTGTTTCGCTCGGAAAACCCTGCCTATGCCGATGGCGAACAGCTTCGCGATTTTGTCTGGGTCGGCGATTGCGTCGATGTGGCCCTCTGGGCGCTCAAGGATCAATCGGCGGCCTCGGGGCTCTACAACGTCGGATCGGGCGTGGCGCGGTCGTTTTACGACAAAGCCCGGATCATGTTTGCAGAACTCGGCGTCGATTCGAAAATCGAGTTCATCGATCTTCCGGCGAACCTGAAGGGCAAGTATCAATATTATACATGCGCCTCGCTCGATAAACTCCGCGCGGCGGGCTACAACCAATCCATGACGAGCCTCGAAAACGGCTTGCGTAAATATGTTCAGGGATACCTTGAAGGTACGGATCCTTTTTGTTGAGGGCGCCAATCCGTCGCGCTACCTAAACGCTCGCGGAGCGCACGATCGTCATCGGGACGAGGTCGCCAAGACCGAGTCCGCTCTCGTGGGCATATGCGAAGAAGCCAAATTCGGGCAAAGAACGACCTTCGACACTCTGCAAGCGCAGCCAGTGCTGGCGAACGCGCGCATCGCGCTCCCCCTCTCGGCTCAAACGCTCAAGCTCAACGCTCCCGATCACGCGCCGCGCTGAACAGGATCGCACGCGGGGTGCATGGCTTCGCGATAGCGCGCGATCACGCTCGCCGAATCTCCCGATTCGCGTATTACGCCATTGTCCAGCCAAAGAATGCGGTCGCACAGGGTCTCGAGATAATCGAGACTGTGGGAGACGATCAAAATCGTGCCGGTCTTGGCGAATTCGACGAGATAATCCTCGCATTTCTCCTGAAAGGGCTCGTCGCCGACCGACAGGGCCTCGTCGATGATGAGGATGTCGGCGTCCGCGTGCACGCAGATGGCGAAGGCGACGCGCGCCACCATGCCGCTGGAATATGTGCGCATGGGCTGTTCGAACGCCGAGCCGATGTCGGCGAAGGCGGCGATCGACGCCATGCGGCGGTCGATCTCCGTGCGCGTCAAGCCGAGGATGGCGGCGCCGATCCGGGCGTTCTCCTGACCCGTCAGCAGGCCATCAAAAGCCGATCCCAACGCGAGGATCGGCGCTATGCGTCCGCGCACGTCGAAGAAGCCCCTGGTCGGCTGCGTGATGCCGCACAGCATTTGCAGCAGCGTCGTCTTGCCCGCGCCATTGTGGCCGACGATGCCGACGCGTTCGCCCTTGGCGATGTCGAAGTTCACATCGGTAAGAACCCATTTCTCCGTATAGAACTTCTTCCAAAGACCGAGGACGATCTGCTTCAATTGATCGTTCTGATGACGATAGAGCTGAAACGCCTTGCCGACGCCCGAGCAGCGAATGATGAAATCAGACGACATCGACGATGACCAGATCAACGAGGACCAGGCGGCCAAGAAATGAAGCGGCGCGGGCGGCGACGGCCATCCGGGAAACTGAATGATAGGGCAGGAGCATATCCTTTCGTTCGGCTAACCTCGGCGGCCATGCGCGGCACGCGCTCTATTCAGGCGCAAGCATAAACAGCGCGAGTATAAACCAAATCGCGCCGGCGGCGTCAAATCGACACCCGTTTCGTTTCCCGCGCTCCCGCGGGCCTCCGCGCGTCGCTCGCGAGAGACCGAGAACACGGGCCTTTCCCTTAAAAAAAACAGCGCTTATTGGCCGCTCGGATTTCCTTGCGCGTGCGGGAAGTCGGCGGCATTTGGCGGCGGCGGCGCGACCGGCGGGGTCGGCTCCTTGTCTTTCGACGGGTCGCGGAAGGCGAGCTCCATCGAAATCTTGTTTCGGATCTCGTCGGCGATCGTCTTGGCGTCGCGGATTTCGCCATCGCGCGCCGCGCGCACATTGGACAGGCGGTTGCTGAACCTATCGTAGCTCGCCATCTGCATCAGCGTCCCCGACGTCACTTCCTTCCTGGTGGCGAGCGCCGTCAATTTATATTCCGCATCCATGAAGACGGTGGCGGAGGTCGCGCGTCCCGTGACCGTGTCGATGATCGGCGACTGCACGCGCTCCTTGAGTTTCACGTCAAGTCTGTAGCGCGCCGGGGTCGTTTCGGAACCGGTTCCGTTGAAGGCGAAGATCAGCTCGTTTCTGACGTAATGGCCGATCCGGTCGGGAATGGGCGTAATCTCGATCGCTTTGAGCTCGTCGGCGAGCGGGATGCCCATCGTCGTTGGGCCGTAGAGCGGACGAACTTCGCAGGCCGACAAGCAGAGCGCCATGCCGACGACGGCCACCAGTCCTCGGACGGAACTCAATTCGAACGCCTGCATCCACGCCCCCTCGCGAACCCGATTGAAGCAAATCGCGCGCGCAAACATATCGCATGTGTCGCGACAGGGTTCAACGGCGCGCCGCTTCGGACCAGGAAGACTGGTTCCCGAACCCCGGCCGGTGCCCCGCGAGCGGCGAATTGAAACGCGTATGATCGCATTGTCTTCCCAGCCAGATCGGGTGAGGCGAGCCCCCTTGCCGCGGCCACGAATCACCTTCATCGCCGCCGCCAAGCGACAGAGACCCAGAGATCACCGTCAAAAGCAATGACAGGGACCGCTAGCCCGAGGTTTCGATCCGTCGCATCACGGCACCGCGCGCACGCCGTCGTGGATCGGAATGGAGCCTAATCCTTCGCCGACCTTCAAGTCGCCAAGGGTGCGAAATTGCAATGTCAGCAAAAAGGTCTGATTCCGGGCCGGTTGCCCAGTGCTTACTTCCGGTTGATAAATGGATGAATATTTCACCGTGGCGGTGAAGCATTCATCGTGATAGCCCGCCCCAAAGCCGATCTGCGCGATCGAGAATACGGGTGCCGTGCCGGTGAGATAACTTCCGGTCAATGGGTTAGTGACCGTGAGCGTCTCATATGTCGACAGGCCGTTGTAAAGATAGCGGCTCATGTCGAAGGTGACATTGGCGTTCAAGAAGTAGTTTTTCGTGATGTCGTATTTGCCGTCGGCGGAAAGGCCCTGCCGGCGCACATCGAAGCCGATCACCGGCTGCGCGGCGTAATTGGCGTATTGGACGTTCAG
>Ga0224557_1004468_pt1 | contig 10169 bp, 13 predicted proteins | sample 714S31014metaG_FD_180677 | JGI IMG/M metagenome (GOLD analysis project Ga0224557, IMG submission 180677) | Peat soil microbial communities from Stordalen Mire, Sweden - 717 S3 10-14 | ecosystem: Environmental > Terrestrial > Soil > Wetlands > Peat | place: Sweden: Norrbotten County, Stordalen... | reverse complement strand
CGATCGCAACAAGCATCACGTCAAGGCCGACTGGCGATTCACAACCGACGACGCCCGCGTTAAGCTAAAACGACTTTACCCTCAATTCCAATGACTCGGGCCACTAGTATGGAATCGACCGCGCCTTTGCGCAGCGCGCGTCCGAGAAGATCGACACCCGAAATCCTGGTGTGAGCGGAGAAAGGCACGATCCGCGCGTCGGCGCTAATGTCGGGCGCGGTCATGCCATAGCGGCTCTTCGCCAGAGAGACGATCGAACGGCCTTCCGGCGTTTCATCTGCGAGCGAGGCCAGCATGACGGCCTCCGCTAGACCCTGCTCCGACACGTTGCCGATCGGGATGAACTCATCGGCCATGCGGTTGCCGAAAGTGATGGTGCCGGTCTTGTCGAGCAGCAACGTGTCCACGTCGCCCGCCGCCTCCACCGCGCGGCCAGAAGTGGCGATGACGTTGAAGCGGATCAGGCGATCCATGCCGGCGATGCCAATCGCCGACAGCAACCCTCCGATCGTCGTTGGAATCAGGCAGACGAGCAGCGCGATCAGCACCGTCACCGAGAGAACTGTTCCCGAGTAGCCGGCAAGCGACCAGAGCGTCACGCAAACGATGAGGAAGATGATGGTCAATCCCGACAACAAAATCGACAATGCGAGTTCGTTGGGTGTTTTCTGACGCTCCGCGCCTTCGACCAGCGCGATCATGCGATCAATGAAAGTCGAGCCGGGCGCGGCGGTGACCTTCACCTTGATCCAATCGGAAAGAACCGTGGTTCCTCCCGTCACCGCCGAGCGGTCGCCACCGGCTTCGCGAATGACGGGAGCGGACTCGCCGGTAATCGCCGACTCATTGACCGAGGCTACGCCTTCGACGATTTCACCGTCGCCGGGAATGAGATCTCCAGCCTCGACGAGAACGATGTCTCCAACCCTCAGGTCAAGCGCCGAGACACCCTCGACGACGCCCTTCATCCCGCTCTTGCCCTCTGGATCGATTAGTCGCTTCGCATGGGTGTCGCTGCGCGTCCTGCGAAGGGCGTCGGCCTGCGCCTTGCCGCGTCCTTCCGCGACGGCTTCGGCGAAGTTGGCGAACAGCACCGTAAACCACAGCCATGCGGCGATCTGGCCCGAGAACAGCGCGACGCCGTTGTGCGTGACGAGATCGCGGACAAAAAAGATTGTCACGACCACCGAAACAGCCTCGGTCACGAAAATCACAGGATTCCGGGCAAGCTCGCGTGGATCGAGTTTACGGAATGCGTCGATCGTGGCGCGCCTGATGATGGCCGGATCGAACAGGCCAGGTGCGACGACTTTGTGAGACATGGAAGAAACTCCGCTCAGAAGGTTTTGCCCGCTTGCATCAGGAAGTGCTCGACAACAGGACCCAGCGCGAGAGCCGGAAAGTATTGGAGCAGGTACAGGATGACGATGACGCCGAGCAGCAAGCCGACGAACAAGGGGCCATCCGTCGGGAATGTGCCTGCCGAGGCGGGCGCCTTCTTCTTCTTGGCGAAAGAACCCGCCAGCGCCAGCACCGGAATCACATAGGCGAAGCGCCCGAGGAACATCGCGAGGCCGAGCGTGGTGTTGAACCAAAGCGTATTGCCGCTCAGGCCCGCGAAGGCCGAGCCGTTGTTCGCGTTGGTCGACGCGAAGGCATAGAGAATCTCGGTGAGGCCATGCGGTCCGGCATTGCCCAGACTATCGAGCGCGGATTTCACCATGACCGACGCGGCGGAGAAGCCGAGCACGGTGACGGGGTAGATCAGCACCGCCAGCATCGCGAGTTTCATTTCGCGGGTTTCGATCTTTTTGCCGAGATATTCCGGCGTGCGTCCAACCATCAGGCCCGCGACAAAGACGGCCACGACGGCGAGGACGAGGAAGCCATAAAGGCCAGCGCCAACGCCGCCGGGCGAGATGCAGCCGAGCAGCATGTTGAACAACGGCACGAGCCCGCCGAGCGGCGTAAACGAATCATGCATCGCATTGACCGCGCCGGTGCTGGTGCCCGTCGTGGCGGCGGCGAAAAACGCGCTCATCGCCGTGCCGAAACGAACTTCCTTTCCCTCCATGTTGCCGCCCGCGGGATCGACGCCGATCGCTGTCAGCAACGGATTGCCGTTCGCTTCGGCCCAATAGGCGACGCCAATGCCAGTGACGAGCACAATGCCCATGGCGATGGCGATCGCTCGTCCTTGCCGGAAGTCGAAAACCGCGCGTCCAAATGCGAACACGGACGCGAAGGGGAAAACGAGGATGGCCCATATCTCGAGCATGTTGGTGAAAGCGTTGGGGTTTTCATAAGGATGCGCGGAGTTGGCGTTAAAGAAGCCGCCGCCATTTGTGCCAAGCTCCTTGATCGCTTCCTGGCTCGCCACTGGGCCAATGGATATGATCTGCTTGGCTCCCTCGAGCGTGGTCGCTTCGATAGAGCCAGCGAGCGTCTGCGGAGTTCCGAACGCGACGAGCGCAAGAGCGACGATGATCGCCAGCGGCAGCAATACATAAAGCGTCGCGCGCGTGAGATCGACCCAGAAGTTGCCGACGGTCGCTGATTCCGCGCGAGCAAAGCCACGCACGAGGGCGAAGGCCATGGCGAGACCAGTCGCCGCTGAGACGAAGTTATGGACGGTCAGCCCCAGCATTTGCGTGAGATGACTCATTGTCGTCTCGCCGCTGTAGTTTTGCCAGTTGGTGTTGGTGATGAAGCTCATCGACGTGTTGAAGGCGAGATCCGCCGGAACCGGATCGAAGCCTTGTGGATTGAGCGGCAGAACATTTTGCAGCCGTTGCAACGCATAGAGCGATAGAAAGCCGACGAGGCTGAAAGCGAGCATGGCGGTCGCATAGACCAACCAGCTCTGTTCGCGCGCCGGATCAACGCCGGAGAGCTTATAGAATGCGCGTTCGACTGGAATAAGAACGCGCGAGAAGATCGTTCGCTCGCCCGCGAGCACATGCGCGATATAGGCGCCGAGCGGAACCGCGGCGACGATCACGGCCGCAAGCACAAGGACGATTTGCGCCCAACCAACGATAGTCATGATTTCACCTCGTTGAACCCGGACCGACTTTTAGAATTTTTCGGGGTGAAGGAGCGTATAGAGGAGGTAGACGCCAAGCACGAAGGCGACGCAGAGGCCGATAATGGGCTCATACATGGAGCGCTCCCCTCAAAGATTTGCGCAGGCGCGCGCATAGGCACCGACCAGCACAAATAAAAAAACGCCGAGACCGACGTAGATGAAATCGGGCATGATTGACTCCTATTGCGCGACCGCGAAAGGGATATAGAAGCAATCACCATAAGGGCGCCATTCCGAGTTTGGCGTCGCCCTATAAGGAATTCATAAAGGCGACCGCCATGTTGTCGCGCGCGGTAAAATTGCACGTCATCGAGCAATCATGGAAGAACGCGCGGTTCGCGGCGAGACGTTCGTCATCTCTGATAGTTGCCCGCGAGCAGCGAACTCTAATTCCTGCTCGCGCAGGGGCAATTATGCACTTGACTTAGCAACAAAGCGTGAGCTAGATAATGGGCGACAGGCCGGCGACAGAGTGCGAAGTTGACGAGAAGGAAATCGAGATCACGCCCGATATGATCGCGGCGGGGAGGGATGTTATTTCGAGCGTCTGGCTTGATTTTACTGGTCCGTTGGGAGCGTCGTTATGGGATTCAACTCTGACGCGTGCCTATCTGGCAATGAGGGAAGCTCGGCTAAAATCGCATCCTTAATTAAATAAAAAGCGTCAGTAGCGGCTTTTATTCTCCTAAGTTCTTCCTTGAGAGCATCTGTAGTTATCGGTTTAGCCGCTATCGTGAGTTTTTTTGGTGCGGTAATTTCGAGCCTGCCTAAAATGCTTGGAATTTCCAACGAATTAAGCCATGGATCGTGAATGACGCGGTTTCTTAGTTCATTGGGAGCGCGAGCATCGTCGGCAAATTTGTTCACCCGCGAAATGAGTTTCTCACTGCACTTTCTGACTTTCATTAGTGCAAGAAGCGCGGACAGTCGCGTGTGAAGAGATGTCAGTTGCGACGTGATGCAGGCGCCATATGCCTGCGGCGTGTTGGCGAGCGCCCAAATCGTTTGATTGATGCCGTATTCAAGGCTGGACCAATTGGTTACAATGCGCGCGATCAACTCCGCGTATTCTGGCGGGAAAACAAGATCGCTAGGCGGTTGAGTTGGTTCGGCCATGAGGACGCCCTCTAATGCAGGATGAAAAAGAAACGCAGCAGTTGGAAAGCGAGACGCTAAAGCGTCTTCTCTCGACGCCGCCCCAACCTAAGATAAAAAAGGACGCCAGCGCGAGTCCGAAAAAGCGCGGGCGCCCGGCGAAGGCGAAAACGAGTTCAGAGCATAGCTGACTACAGCCTGCATATGCTCTGCGCTGCAAAGCAAAGAGGCCCGCATGAAAGACCCTAATCCGCGTTTGAACACGGTAAAGCTCGCTATTCGGCTTCTTCTGGCAGCGGCCAACCCATGGTCTGGAATGTCTCGCGAAGCTGTGAAAAGAGGACCATGGCAACCGATTGATCCATATGGATGGCCACGGTGGTGGCCGGCAGGTGCTCTGGAGCGCGTATCATTGGATCAGGCAAAAGTGATGCGACAAGTTCAACCTTTTGATCATCGCGCACGGTAACTTTAAAAGAGCCGACCGCGCGGTCTGGCCGCAAGTTCTCTCCATATGCAAGGGCTGTTTCGTTCCCGAATCCCATCTGAACTCCCCATCAATCTGTTTTGATCGCACGCTTCTCCCGACGCCGTGCGCTTCGCGCCTTCTGTTTAATCGTCTTCGGTTCAACGAGGCTGGTTATACATTAGCCGCTTGCCTTCGGCGCCCTTGAGCGCACGAGCGGCGCGCTCTGTGTCTTCGACGCCGAGCTTCGAACGGTTGTTATGACGGAAATCAAACTCCGCGAGATAGCGATGCAAGTGAGCCTCGCTAACGCTGTGATACGTTCCGATGATCCCACGCTTGAGGATCGAAAAGAACGCCTCCGCCGTGTTCGTATGGGCGAAGCCGCCAAGGCGCGCGTATTCGTTGGCGCTGTGGTTCACGGAAAGGTGGTTGGCGAACTCCTTGCCGATCTTCGGATACAGAGTATCCATCCGGCGTAGCACGCAGGCGGCCGGATTTAGCGCGATCTCCTAGCCAATATTGTCGGATCGTCTTTGTGGATTTTGATCAGATCGATCAGGTTTTCGATGCCGAAGTCGGTGAACGCCATCTCGCCCTCGTCGTCGGGGCCATACACCCAGATCACGCCGTCCTCGGGCTCCATTTCAATAGCTACATCGAACAACCAGTCTTCGTTTTCGCCAAGTTCCCTGGCGACGCGGGTTATCGTTTTGACGTGATGGACTTTGTTGATGTGCATGGTCAGGCCGCCTGAGCGGAGTTGACCGGGGCCTCCGGCGTCCAGTTCCACGGCGCCAGCTCATCCAGCCGATGCGCGGAGTGGTCGGCGATGCGGGAGAGGACGTCAGCCAACCAAGCCTGCGGATCGACACGATTCATTTTGCACGTGATGATGAGGCTGTACATCGCCGCGGCGCGGTCGCCCCCGCGGTCGGACCCGCAGAACAGCCATGATTTTCTTCCCAGAGCTATCCCTCTCAGGCCGCGCTCGGCGGCATTGTTGGAAAGGCAAACACGGCCATCGTCCAAAAAGAGCGTGAAGGCCGGCCAACGCTTGAGAATGTAATTGATCGCCTTGACCAGATCGTGCCCGCGCGAAAGCCGAAGGACCTGTTCACGCAAATAGGCATGGAGATCCTCGACCAACGGCCGGCTCTGCTTTTGTCGAGTCTCCACGCGCTCCGCGGCGCTCTTGCCGTTGATAGCCCGCTCGATCTCGAACAGCGCGTCGATGCGGCGCACGACCTCGATCGCGATGGGCGACAGCGCAATTTCTTTTTTGCCGGCGGCCTTGCGGCGGGCATTCTCCTCAATGTCGGCCATGGCGAAGAACGGACGCCGCGCATGCACCCAACACGCCGCCTCCCGAACCGGCGTGGGCTTCCGGTCAGCTTGGTAGAGCTTGCCATAGCCGTCGTAGGCGTCGGCTTGCAGGATGCCGGAATATCCCACCAGATGTGACTGCGGATGCTCGCCCCGGCGATTGCGCGAGTAATAGAACATCGCCGCCGGCGGCCCGACGCCGCCGAAAGGCTTGTCGTCGCGAACGTAGATCCAACATCGACCGGTGTCGGTTTTACCCTCGGCCAGTACGGGCACGGTCGTATCGTCGCCATGCAGCCGCTCGGCCGCTAACACATGGGCCTCCACCAGGCGAAGGATCGGCGCGAGCGCCGCGCAGACCGATCCCACGGCGTCCGCCATGGTCGACAGCGCGATCGGCACGCCTTCCAGGGCGTAGCGCTCGGCCTGACGGTTCAAAGGCTGGTGCTGGCCGAACTTCTCGAACACGATCATCGCCAGCAGGCTCGGTCCCGCCCATCCCCTTGCGATGGCATGGAAGGGCGCGGGCGCCTGCGTGACCTTCTCGCAATCGCGGCACGTGAACTTCTCGCGCACCGTCTCGATCACCTTCCACTGACGGGGCTGCGACTCCAGCGTCCGCGTCACGTCCTCGCCGAGCTTGCGCAGCCGGTGGCCGCCGCAGCACGCGCACGCCGTCGGCGGCGCGATCACCACACGTTCGCGGGGAAGATGGTCGGGGAACGTATTGCGGTCGGGACGCTTGCGCGTAAATCCGCGCACGTTTGTCGACTTGGCGACGGCCTTTTCCGCCGCCAGTTCATCCTCTGTGGCGCTGGCTTCCAGCTCTTCGAACGTCAGCGCCAATTGATCGGCCAAGCGCTCCGAGCGCTCCGACCGTTGTCCGTAAACCTGGCGCTCCAACTTGGCGATCCGCAGCTTCTGCCGCGCGATCAGCGCCAGGTCCTCGGACGCTTTGGCCCGGGCGACGGCCAATTCCGCAGCCACCTCAAGGGCGTTCGCGCGCTCGACGAGCAACGCCGCTTTCAGGGCGGCGATATCGTCGGGAAGAGCGTCGCGAGCGGGATCCATGCGACGCAGTGAATCATAAATTTGGTGATTTGTGGCGCCCCAAAATGCGTCCGACGCCAAGTTTTTTCACGCTCACCCAGCGCTCTTCGGCCTCCATGTCAGTTGCGGATTTCGCCAGTCAATTCCTTCCAGCATATAGGCCATCTGCGCCGCCGATATCGAAACGGCGCCCTCCGTCGCCGACGGCCAGATGAACCTTCCGCGATCGAGTCGCTTGGCATACAGGGACAGGCCGAGGCCGTCGTGCCAGAGGATTTTGGCGAGATCGCCGCGACGTCCGCGGAAGATGTAAAGATCGCCCGCGTGAGGATCGCGCTTCAATTGCTCCTGCACTTGAAGCGCCAGGCCCTGCATTCCGCGACGCATGTCCGTGTGGCCCGTCGCGATCCAGACCCGACATCCCGCCGGCATCGGGATCACGACCGCAACGCCTTCAAGGTCGCGGCGATCACCGCCGAGGGCGCATCCGCGCCGATACGGACCCGGACGCCCTTCAACTCCACTTCGATAACGCGGAGGTCGGAGCCGTTCGACGGCGGCAACGTCGCCGACGGTCGCGGCGGCGTTTCGATGATCACCGGCGAAAATCCGCTGGCGCCCGCGCTCGGCGTCCGCCGCGTCTCTCGGCGCCATTTATAGACGAGGCTCGTGCAGATATCCTCGCGACGCGCCACCTCCGCGACCACCGCGCCGGGCTCCGCGATCGCCGCCAGAATCCGAACCCGGTCTTCTTCGCTCCATCGCCGACGCCGTTCGTCGCCCGTGATCAATGTCATCCGACCCATGCTGTGCAGCTAGCCTCGCTGATAAAGCCGACTTAGCTGCGCAGCATCACACTTCCCTCGATTTTGAAAAGGCGGCCCACTGCGGAGGGATACCTTTGATCTATGGGCCGAACGTTGGAGACGACGCGAGGCCACGGGCAACATGGTCATGGTGCGATATGCTGACGACATCGTCGTCGGTTTTGACCGCGAGGCCGATGCTCGGCGCTTCTGGGAAGACATGCGCGAACGGCTGCGGGAGTTCTCGCTGACGCTGCATCCGGAAAAGACCCGCTTGATCGAGTTCGGTCGCCACGCGGCGATCAATCGCGGAAGGCGAGGTCTTGGAAGACCGGAGACTTTCACTTTTCTTGGCTTCACGATGATTTGTGGGAAATCGCGCCGGGGCAGGTTCCTCCTCAAGAGGAAAACCCGACGCGACCGCATGCGCGCGAAACTCCAGGAAATCAAAGAAGCGTTGCAGCGGCAGCGACATCAACCAATCCCAAAGCAGGGAGACTAGCTGAGACAAGTCGTCACGGGCTTTTTCGCGTATCATGCCGTCCCAACAAACGGGCCGGCTATCAGCGCGTTTCGCTACCGCGTCCTCACATTCTGGCACGCAGCGCTTAGGCGACGAAGTCAGAAAGACAAGACGACGTGGGGGCGAATGAAAAAGCTCGCGGACGAATGGCTGCCAATGCCGCGTATCCTCCATCCTTGGCCAAGCGAACGCTTTGCCGTCAAACACCCAAGGTGGGAGCCGAGTGCCCGAATTGGGCTCGCTCGGATCTGTCCGGGGGGCGCTCAGAAATGAGCGTCCCTACCGGGAACGCGAGAAAGTCGCGGACGACGCCGATCTTGCCGTCGCCCCCCTCTATGGCGTAACCCTTGAGCGTTGATTCAACGAACAGCATGTCGGATCCTTCCTCGATCATTCTCTGTTATTTAGGCTCATCGCGGATTTTGGTTGCGGATTTTTGCTAAAATTCAGAGTTCCGGCAAGCTGGAGGTCAGGATTTTGAGTTTGAGATATTCTTCATCACGGAGGCCATAGGCGCGGCGCTGGATGACGCGGATTTTGTTGTTAAGTCCTTCGACGAAGCCGAGAGCCACTTTGTTTTCCGGTTTGCAATAGGTGGCGATGCCGTCCCAATGTTTCTCGATCATCTCTGCGAACTTCTCGTATGGCTTCAAACGCTGCCAGCGAAGTTGCGCTTTCCAGTTGTCGAAGAACTTTCGTGCCCAGACTTCGGAACGGTATGCCCAAAGCTGATCGAAGGATTCCCGCAGGATGTAGGCCGTGTTCAGCCGCTTGTTGGCGGCAAGCAAAAGTTTCAGGCTCTGCTTGCCTTCACGGGTCAGGTTTTCCCGATGTGACAACAGAACGTATTTTTGTCCCTTGATGAACTTACGCTGGTCGCCCGTCAGGCGAGCATATTCCTGTTTGCGAACTTTATCGAGCGCTTCGCCGAGATGCCGCAGGATATGGAACTTGTCAAACAAGACGGCTGCATTCGACGCATGCGCCTGCGTCGATTTGCGAAACGGCAGCCACATGTCCATCACGGCGAGGCGCAGTTTAGCCGCGTTTTCCTTGCCCAAAAACGCATAAAACCGATCCATGTCCGCTTCGCTGCGCCCGTCACCGCCGAACCAGATCGCCCGTTTGGTCTCAAGGTCGCTGACCACAATCCGGTAGATGTGCCGCTTCTTGATGGACACTTCGTCGACCCCGATCACGCTTGGTTCCGGCGGCCCTGCGAGCCGCAGTTGTTCACGCATGTAAATCTTGTCGAGTTCCTTGACCGCGTGCCAGTCCATCCGCATGTGCCTCGCCACATCCCGGATCGTCATCACGCGGCACAACGCGCCGACCTTCAGCGCGAAACGCAACGTGAACCGGGTGTTGTCCGACAGAAAGGCAAGCCGCTCGTTCTTCACCCCGCACAATGGGCATTTGACGCGGCGCATTTGAAAGTCGAGATACACTTCCCGATCCCCGCAATCGAGATCGCGCACCCGTCGCCAGCGCTTGCCGTAAAAACGGCGGCGCGCCTTCTCGCATCCGGCGCACACCGTTTTTTTGAGCGCCGGTCAAGCGTCAGCACAAAGGCCGGATGCTTCAGTTCATCGTAGCTGTCAATCCGCGCTCGCACCCGAAAACCGGGAACCTTGTAGGCGTCGCGAAGCGTTCGAACCGGCGATGTGTCAGGGATTTTTTCCATGCCCCAAAATCTGGCACGTTTTTTATCGCTCACAAAATCTCAAAAACCCTTGTGATTCCTGCCTTAAACCGCGATTCCAATCCGCCTGTTTGCAACCTTTTTCCCCGATGAGCCAAAAATGGGGGTGCTCG
>Ga0224557_1004467_pt1 | contig 10171 bp, 6 predicted proteins | sample 714S31014metaG_FD_180677 | JGI IMG/M metagenome (GOLD analysis project Ga0224557, IMG submission 180677) | Peat soil microbial communities from Stordalen Mire, Sweden - 717 S3 10-14 | ecosystem: Environmental > Terrestrial > Soil > Wetlands > Peat | place: Sweden: Norrbotten County, Stordalen... | reverse complement strand
GAACTGGGCGCGAGGCTGCTTGCTGCGAGTGCTTCTTCAACGTGTCCGACCAACATCGCGCTCTCGAGCTGGCGCATGGACACGTTCACGGACACAGTCGTCCGATGTCCCTGACGGCACCAAGATGCCGCTTGACCACAGGCTTGGTTCAGCACCCAGCGACCAACTTCGATGACCTGCCCACTGTCCTCCAGAACGGGGATGAAGTCGTCCGGCGAAATGACACCGCGAGTCGGATGCTGCCATCGCAGCAGAGCTTCGACGCCTCGGATATGAACACTGTCAAGGTCGAAGATGGGCTGGTAGAGAAGGAAGAACTGATCGTTGGCGAGCGCCGAATCGAGGTCTGACTTGAGCTCGAGGCGACCAACTGCAGCCGACTTCATCGTCGGCTCGAACAGCACGCAATTGTCCCTGCCCACGGCCTTGGCCCGATAGAGCGCAATGTCGGCATCTCGAAGGAGTTCCTGGGCCGAAGGCCGATCGCCGGTGGCGATGCCGATGCTGGCGGTCACGGTGATGGGAAGGCCCTCGAAGCCTTCGACGTGGAAGGGACTGCGCAGGACCTCTCGGATTCGCTCGGCAACTACGGTGGGCCCAGCAGCCAGGGGGACACCTTCGGTTAAGATGACGAACTCATCGCCACCCAGACGGCCCACAGTGTCACTGGCCCGTAGCAACCCGTTGAATCGACCAGCAACCGCTTGCAATAGCTTGTCGCCGGCTTCGTGGCCCAGCGAGTCATTGGCGTCCTTGAAATTGTCGAGGTCGATGAAGTAGGCAGCCACTGGATCGCAGACCCGCCGGGACCGAACCAACATCTGCTCGGCCCGATCAAGGATCAACTGGCGATTGGCCAAGCCAGTGAGCGGGTCATGCAGTGCCCGGTGCGCCAAGAGCGCCTCGAACTCCTTGCGCTCGGTGGTGTCGCGCACGTTGGCGACATAGCCGGCGACCGAAGGCCGGTCCCGTTGGTTGGTGACGACAGCCTCCACGTCACGCCAGGCACCATCCTTTCGTTCCATGCGAAACTGTATGAATACCGTTTCGGGGGAGAACTGGAACTCCGGCCCCAGCCGATCCCTCACGCGGTCACGGTCGTCAGGGTGGACAAAGTCGGTGGCGCGCCGGCCGACGAGTTCGCTCGGTTCGAATCCCAGGAGCTCCCTGACTGCAGGGCTTACATAGGTGCAGAGCCCTTGGTCGTCGATCACGAGAGTCGCGTCGGAGGAGTTCTGGATCAAGGAGCGAAATCGGTCTTCGCTCATGCGCATCGTTGCCTCGGCGTCTTCCTTCTGCTCCATGGTCGCACCCGCCATGCGGATGATGAAGAACAGGACGAAGGCACCCATCAGTGCCAAGGCGTTGGCCTGCGATGCTGACAGGATCGACGGCGCCCATCCTTGCCAAATCGCCGCTTGGCCAACAGCGATTCCCACCAGACTCCAGAACGCGGTGATGCGCCACACCCGCGATCCGCCACGGGCGACGTTCTCGAGGGCCAGAAAGGCAAAGGCCCCGACTAACACAGGCCCCCATCCGGTCAGGTAGATGACCATCGTCACCCCAGCGGCCTGGACCGCGACCCGTGCATTGAGCCGCAATTGGGACGGGCGCCTGCTGTAGAGGTGATCGCCCAAGAGACCGGCCAAAGGAACCGCTATGAAGATCGCCACCCATAGCCAAGCCGATTCGCGAGCCACCACGCCGAATCGCATCAGAAGAAGGATTGTCACCAAGGCCACAGGGCCGATCAGGTAGGCCAGATAGGTGGGGTTGACCCTGCGCCGCGAAGATTGAGCTCCGCTCGCTGAGTTGGGTCCCCCTGTCGACCAGGGTCCTGTCGGTCCGTTGTTTTCGGAACCCGCGGCAGTCGTACGTGCCATTCCAGTCCCCTGCCCTTCATATGGCCTGATGTACGGTTGTCGACCAATTGATCGGCCGACTTGAACGGACAGGGCTGGCCATGACGGCGGGCGGCCCTGGACCATGGACTGCTTCCGGGTTTGAGACATGGCGTCGACGAGGGAGCGGAGGGTGTATCGCTGTTTCTGGCCTCTGCGTTGCGGCCGACCTCCTGCCTCGGGTTCTCGGGTGCGGTGACGTACAGGCTGTTGGACCGCCGGCCGTGAGTTGGATGGGTGTGGCCGGCCTTCCGGAAGAGGCTGTCCCCGCCAATGCCGAAGGCGCGGTCAATGGTGACCCCCATGGGGCAGACCTCGGTGAGGGCATATCCCAAGTGCTCCGGATTCATTCAGCCCACTGCTTTGAATGGCTTCACCAGGAGAGTGTCTCGGAGAGTCTGTGCCCGTCCCGTTCGGTTCCGCCTGGTCTGTTTTCCCTTGGCACGTTGGATCAGGAGGCCAATCCTTGGAGCTGGTCGCACAATTGCGAGACGAGCTGGATCACGATTGTTGGGGCAGGTCGAACCGGGAGGAAGCTCAGAGTCCTCAGGAATGAATGCCTGTAGGCCGGTCACCGGCGGGAACGCCATCGCACGCCTGATCGAGAAGAGCTCCATAGCGTGCTCCGCGACACCTCGACGGGCCTGGTCATTCGGCGGAACGTGGCTCGAGGAGGGCAGATTCTGGCTGGTCAAGCGGGGAAACTGTTCAAGTGAGGGTCCCAGTCGGTCGATGATTGACGCGTGACCCAAGGGATGCCGATAGTTCTGGCTGCGGGGGTTGGGTTTGACCCCGCGATTCGGTCATCGAAGACGGCCGGTTGTCTCGGGAGTTGCTAGAGGAGCGACCATGCTCACTACTCGGTCATCGTCAGTTTCGCCGCATTCCTCCTGCTGCGCAGGCACTGCGCAGCAGCCGTGCCAGATGCCACCACGTCGCCCAACGACCATCCGGATTGAGCTCGGCGCATGATGTCACGAGAACGAGTCGAAGAGCGGTCGAGCCAATGAGCTCGCGACGGTACCTCTGGTTGACGGCGGCCACAGTGGTCGTCCTCCTGGGTGCCATCGGCTCGGTCCTCGGGGCCTGGGTGATAGCTCGGAGCGACGGCCAGAGGTCTCACCAGACGTTCATCACCTCATCTGAGGAGATCGCCTCGACGCTGAAGCTGGCCATCCAACATGAGCAGGACCTTGCCGTAAGTGCCGGCGCCTTCTTTGTCGGAAACCAACAGGCAACCCAAGCCGAGTTCCTCCAGTGGACGGACTCGGTTCGTGCCTTCGACCGGTACCCAGAGCTTCAAGGCATCGCCGAATTGGAGATGGTCCCGGCGCCACAGCTGAGTGCTTTCGCGGCACGCGCCGAGGCTGATCCGTCGGGCCCCTTGGGCCCTGGCGGGACCTTTCAGGTCACCCCGGCGGGGACCCGTCCCTACTACTGCTTGATCACGGTGTCGCAGCAACGGGCCGCGCTACTCTCCATACCGGCCGGCACCGACTATTGCGATACCGTTCTGGATCAGGGCCTCATGAATGCCCGCGACTCCGGCCGGGGCGCCTACCTGCCGTCCGGAGTGGGAATGAGCGCGGAGCTGATCGTGGGCACGCCCATCTACCAAGGTGGCGATGTGCCGGCGACGGTCCAGGCCCGTCGTGACACGTTTATCGGATGGACGGGTACGCAGGTCCTCCCGAGCGTCGTCCTGGCCACCGCGCTGCAGGGCAAACCGGCCACCGCGGTGGCCTTCCGCTACGCAAACGGCTCCTCCAAGGTCACCTTCAAGGCCGGCTCTGCGCCCAAAGGAGCGCAATCGACGACGATCGACCTCCACAACGGATGGAGCGTCCAGGTATTCGGCGCGGTGACCGAAGGCGGTGTGCTCGCCAATCGGAACGCACTTTCACTTCTACTGGGCGGCCTGGTGTTCAGCCTCTTACTGGGAATGCTGATCTACGTGCTGGGGACCAGCCGGTCACGCGCCGTGCAGCTGGTGCATGAGCGCACCGACCAACTCCACCACCAGGCGTTCCATGACTCGCTCACCGGACTTCCAAATCGGGCCTTGATCCTCGATCGGACCGGCCAGATGCTGGCACGGGCCCGACGAGAGCACACCCCTGTGGCGGCAATGTTCTTGGACCTCGACAACTTCAAGGACATCAACGACACCTTGGGCCACAATGCAGGTGATGAGCTGCTCGCCGGGGTCGGATCCAGGTTGACCAGTGCGCTTCGTGAAGGAGACACGGTAGGACGCCTTGGTGGTGACGAGTTCGTCGTACTGGTCGAAGGCGCCTCCCTTGCAGCAGGTACAGAGGTGGTTGCGGATCGGATCCTTGACGTCCTGGGTACCCCATTTGAGATCCCCAGCAGCGAAGTCCCGTTAGCGGTGACCGCCAGTATCGGCATCGCCGAGGGCGACCGCTCAATGCCCGAAGAGCTGCTGCGAGATGCTGACATCGCCCTGTACCAGGCCAAAGCCGCCGGCAAGAGGTGCGCCGTGCTCTTTTCTCACTCGATGCAGGAATCCGTAGACGATCATCGGCATCTCGAAGTGGATCTGCATCGTGCTCTCGAGAACGACCAGTTCTTCCTACTCTACGAGCCAACCGTCGATCTTTCCACGGGAGCCATCACCGGGGTTGAGGCGCTCATACGCTGGCGCCATCCGGAACGGGGCATCGTGCGGCCCGACCGATTCATACCTGCGCTCGAATCGAGCGGCCTGATCGTTCCGGTCGGTCAGTGGGTGCTCGGAGCCGCGTGTCGACAAGGTGCCGTGTGGCAGAGCCGTGGCCATCGGCTCACGGTGTCAGTCAACGTCTCGGCCGTACAGCTCGAGCGGGACCGGATCGTCGACGACGTCCATGGCGCACTCACGGCGAGCGACTTTGGTCCCGGAATGCTGATTTTGGAGCTCACCGAGACGGCCTTGATGCATGATGTCCAAGCCACCCTCGCCCGCCTCAAACTGTTGAAAGCCATCGGGGTGCGCATCGCCATTGACGACTTCGGCACCGGCTACTCGTCGCTCGCCTACCTGCGACAGTTCCCGATCGACGTGTTGAAGATCGACGAGTCGTTCGTCTCGGGGATTGCCGACTCGTCCGAGTCCGCGGCAATCGTCCACACGCTGGTCCAACTGGGCAAGGTGCTCGGACTCGAGACCATCGCCGAGGGTATTGAGAACAACGATCAACTGATGCGGCTCAGAGCAGAGCAGGTCGATAACGGACAAGGGTTCCTCTTCGCTCGGCCACTCGAGGTTGAGGCTATGGATCGGCTTCTAGGAGACTCAGCTGACAAGCCTGATGCTGTCCGAGTCGTGAGCTGAAGGGTGCCAAGTTCTCAATGAGGTGAAAGGCACCAAGATGTCGATCGCGCCGCTCGATGGTGGCTCGAAGCCTCATCGCGGCTTTGATGTTCCGATCGACGGCGCTGGATGCTGTTCCCCAGGCACCGGTCTGGCTACGCGGCTATCGGGCAGTACTTGTGAATGAGGCCGCCGAGCACGTCGTGGCGACGGGCCTGGAGCGACGGGGGAGTGGCGGCGATCCCTCCTCCGGTGGGCACTTGAAGGTCGATGCCACGACGGGGCCGCTGTTGGTTGTAGCGACCGACGTAGTCCCGAAGGACGTGTTCGAGATGGCCATGGCCCAGAACGAGCAGCACGTTGAGGCATTCGGTGCGAACCGTCCTCACCCAGCGTTCCGCGAGCGCGTTGGCCCGAGGCGATCGGACGGATGTCTTGATCATCCGAATGCCCTCGGAGCGGAACATCTCGTCGAAGTGAGCGGTGAACTTGGTGTCCCGGTCCCGGATGAGGAACTTGACGGAGCGCCCTCGGTCTACGAGATCACCGACCAGGTTGCGAGCAATCTGGGTGACGAACGCACCGGTCGGATGGTCAGTGATACCGAGGATGTGCACCTCCCGGCTCGGCAGCTCGATGACGAAGAGCACGTAGAGCTGCTTGAGCGACACGGTGTCCACGGTGAAGAAGTCTGTGGCCAGCACGCTGTGCGCCCGGGAGCGCAGGAACTCCGTCCAAGTCGGGCCTCGACGTGGAGCAGGTCCGGGACCATGTCCACCCAGGATCCTTCTGACCGAGCTGACCGAGCTGACCGAGCTGACCGAGCTGACCGAGCTGACCGAAACGCGGATACCGAGTTTTCGCGGCTCACCCTGGATGCGGATGCATCCCCAGCGCCGGTTCTCCCGACCGAGCCGAACGATGAGATCGACCAGCTCATCATTCATCGGCGGCCCGGCGGGGCCTCGTTTCTTACGCCATCTGCGCCACTTGTGCTTGGCCGCTTCCCGGTGCCATCGCAGCAGCGTGTCGGGGGTAACCACGAAGGACCGCCAACGTGATCGAGGCAGCAGCCGGCTGAGCGCCGCGAGGATCGCTCTATCTGCTGGTCGATAGCGGACACGTGCGTGAAGCTGCCGTTGGAGAACACGCACCTGGTGCCGGAGCACCATGATCTCGACGCCCCTGTCCAACTTGGTCCGTCGGCACGACAAGAAGAGGCCGAGGATGCGACACAAGCCGAAGTAGGGCAGGGAGATGGCCTCACCGGATGATGCTGAAGGCCGCCGCGAACTTCCAGTTCAGGGTCCCGATCGACATTGTGGCGCCCTTCACCACGTCGGCGGCCGCGGGGCGGCGTCCGATCACGGCCTGCTCCCGATCTCGGCGTGGGCCGTGCCCGTGAGTGTCCAGCGCCGTTCGACCGCCCATCCGCGCGCAGTCCGGCGCTCGAGCACGATCTCCGCGTCGGCCCGCTCGCTGTTCGTACAGGTGGCCGGGGCGCCGTCGGGGTCGTGGTACTCGACCGCCACGCTGCGGTCGGCGGGCTGGGCGACCCTCACCCGCAGGCGGCGGAGTCCGGAGCGGACGGTGACGTCCCAGTCGGGGAGCCCGAGGTGCGCCGAGGCGCCGAGGGCGGCGAACAGCCCAAATCTGGGCCAGTCGACGGTGTCGACACGTAGACGCACGAACGGCAAAGGCGGCAGCCGACGCAGGCCGGGACGGCGCGACACCGCGGCCACCACCTCGAGCACGTCCCCGTCGCCGAGGTCGGCATGCAGCCAACCCCATCGCTCGGCGTTGCCGTGCCCGTAGATGTGGGCCGCGCCTCCAGGCGCTCCGTCGAGGTCCAGGGTGCGCCCGCCCACGGTGACCGTGCCCCGGAACGACGCGGTCGGCGCCGGGACGATCTGGGCGGCGGGGAGCAGCTCGCGCCGCCACGCCGCCCGTGGGAACGTGTAGAGGGGCGGGCGGTCGTCCTCGTAGGTCAGTTCCCAGGTCGCGCCGCCCGTCTTGCCCGAGCGGTGTCCGGGCTCGGCCACTACGTTGCCTGCAGCGAACCACGGCCCCTCGCCGAGCGGATCGGGACCGAACCGGACCATCTCAGGGGGGCCATCAGGGGGGAACAAGGCCAGCCAGCCGTACCCGCTCGGGGCGCTGCCGTCGCTCGGGGCGCACAGCTCGTGGTGCAGCCAGAGCCCCGTGCCGGTGCGCGGGTCGGTGAGCGTGTCATACCAGACCTCGAGCCGTCCGGGCCGGCCCGACCATCGCCGCGCCTCGAGGCCGGTGTCGTGCCGACGCAGCCGGAAGCCAGCGACGAACGACAGCGTGGTCTCGAACGGGAACCGGGTAAGGGCGGTGCCCACTACCTCGCCGTCGTCGTCGTAGACGGTGCCGGGCAGCGTGGTCCACGACCGCAGGAGGCGCACCCCTCGAATGGTCTTACAGCCGTCGAAACGGTAGCGGCGACCATCGTCGGCCAACGTGGTGAACATGTAGCGCAGGCGGCGGTTGCGGAGGGGGGAGACCTCGAGCGTGCCGGTGATCGGCGTCCCCGACGCCAACCCCTCGGCGATCAGTGTGCCGGTGAGGTCGCCGACGACGGTACCGAGCAGCGACGGCAGCTTGGGGGTCTCCACTCGGGCATCGAAGCGGAACGGGCGGTCGACGGTGTCGCCCGCCCTTCGCCACCTGCCGACCATCACCTCGGTGAACTCGAGCCCGGTGCTCATCGACGGACCTCCTTCGTCCACTCTCACCGGCCTTCGACCGGCGGCCGCTCGTGACCAGCAGCGGGCCCTCCGCGAGGCAGCCGTCGTGCCACATCCGCCTCCTGAAGGGTAACGGAGCTCGCCTGTCGGTCCAATGGACCGCTGTCCCAACCATATCGGGCACCTGCACGCCTCGTTGAAGATCTGGTCGAACCGATCGGCGCGGCCGGGGGGGTGCACTGGCAGCGATCGCCCTTGGCGCGATCGGAATCGTCGATCGTGGAGCCGCGGACCGTATCGAGGTCGCTCGCATGGTGGGGGCGGCGTGGCCAGGCCGGCATCAGGGGCACGGTGAACCAGTGAAAGCTCCGATCAGAGGTGTCAGCTCAATTCTCAGAGCACGGCGATCGCTCGCATCTGGCAACGCTGCGTCCATGTGCCCGCGGTCGGCCGCGATCACCACGGCGTAGCGGTGAGTAGGTTTGGCGGCCCCGGTCCACGACCCAGTCGGGGTTTTGGTGCCCTTTCTGCCCAGCGGCCCTACGATGGCACTTCGATGACTCTTACCGAGCGCCTGGGCGCGTTTGCCACAGGGATGCACCTCGAAGATGTCCCCGAGCGGGTGCGCTCCTTCGCCCGGAGCCAGGTGCTCTCCCAACTTGCCGCAGCGCGCGCCACCCTCGGGCATCCCCTCGGCCGGCGGCTGGTGGAAGCGTTCGGCAGTCCCCTGCAATCGGACGCCAAGGCAGCGGCTTTCTGCCTCGGGACGCTCACGATAGCGCTCGACTACGACGACACCCTGTACGCGGGCCATGTGTCGCACTCCACGGTCGGCGTGCCGGTCGCCTTCACAAGGCTTCTTGGTCTGGACGGAAGGCGCTTCCTCGAAGCGGTGCTGGCCGGGAACGAGTGCGCCTCCCGGGTGGTGGCCGGCGCAACGCTCGGGTCGTTCCGCGGGCAGACAGCCGCTTACGGCCACCTGGTAGGTGCCACCGTTGCACGCATGCGAGCCCAGGGGGCGTCCGCCGAACAAACCTCTGCAGCGTTGGCCCTGGCCTGTTCCCTACCGCCGCACTCCCTGGCGCCTGCGTTCTTCGGCGGCGACGGCAAGGTACTGACTGCAGCGGTGGGGATCCGTGCCGGTCTGGACGCGTGCGACGGCTCCGCTGCGGGCCTCAGCGGGGCCGTCGACATACTGGAGCACCCCGACGGCTTGCTCGCCACCTTTGCAGACGTCCCTCTCCCTGATGCGGTGGTGGAGTCCCTAGGGTCACGCTGGCACACCGAGACGCTGTCCATAAAGCTCTACCCTGCATGTGCCTACCTCGACAGCACCCTCGACGCCGCAGTCCAGCTCCACGGCGACATCGAGGCGGCACTGCGTGGTGGCCCCCACGACGATCCGCACGGCGGCGTGACCGCTGACCAGGTCCCCGTCGGGTCGCTGGCCAGTGCCGTTGAGCAGATCATCGTGAGGTGCTCTTTGTTCACCTACGGCATGGACATCCGTAGCCGCAGCTACGTCAATGGGCCTGCATCCCCCGCCAGCGCGCTCCAGTTCTCCGTGCCCTACCCCGTCGCCGTGACCCTTCTTAGCGGCGCCTTCACCCCTGCCGACCTGGCATCGCCGCGGCTCGACGATCCGGTGGTGTGGGACCTGGCCAAGAGGGTACGCGTCGAACACGATCCCGACCTCACCCGTCGTGCCGTGCTCGCGACAGCTCCGCTGGGCGAAGCGCTCCGTCAGGCCGGCCCGCGTGCGTCGGCCTGGCTGGCCCGCCTTGGAGGCGAGGAGGATGCAGCCGTGCTGCTTCGGGCGGCCGGCCGGCCGGTGGCCTCCTTCGAGCACGCCACGAAAGAGATCGGAGCGATGCTGGAAGTCCGGCTCACGGGCGGTCGCACGCTGCGCCGTAGCGTCACGACGCCAATAGGCGCGTCAGGGCCATCCACACGACGAGACCATCCCACTCTGGCGCGCGGCAAGTTCCTCGGCACCGGTGGGAGCAGGGAGGTTGTCGACGCGCTCGAACATCTCGAAGACCTCCGAGCGGACGAGCTGGCCGGCGCGCTGGCCTCAGCTCTCACCACCGTCTGAGCGCGGTCCAAGCTGGGCGTTCAAGCCGCGCCGTGAGCCTTGCGGTTGGCTTCATCGTGTTAGAGCGAGGGCGCGTTACGCATCTAAGCGCCAGGTGGATGGCATCGCAACAGGGTAGGCGCACACGCTCGACGACGAGCAGCTCGAG
>Ga0224557_1004466_pt1 | contig 10174 bp, 7 predicted proteins | sample 714S31014metaG_FD_180677 | JGI IMG/M metagenome (GOLD analysis project Ga0224557, IMG submission 180677) | Peat soil microbial communities from Stordalen Mire, Sweden - 717 S3 10-14 | ecosystem: Environmental > Terrestrial > Soil > Wetlands > Peat | place: Sweden: Norrbotten County, Stordalen... | reverse complement strand
CTGCATTTCGCTGGGTGGCACGCTGGATGAGATTCGCACAAACCTGCTGGAAGCCTTGCAACTCTACATGGACACCGCCGTCGAACTCGGCTATCCGGTGCCCGAGCCCACAAGCAACAGCGTGACTCTGCCCATCGAAGGCGAGACCGACCCGAAGATCACCTACGTCGTCGAGCGGCTCACCGTTAATATCCCGCGCGCAAAGGCACCGAAGCGGAAGCTCCACAAAGTCCGGCAAACCGTGACCGCCAAGCGCCGCGTCATGCAGGCCGCCTGAGGAAAATTGATGGCTGATGTAACCATTACCGTGGACGGCAAGAAGATCACCGCACCCGCGGGCTCGCTGCTCATTGAGGTGTGCAAGAGCGCGGGCATCGAGATCCCTGCGTTCTGTTACTACCCCGGCCTCTCGCTACAGGCCGCGTGCCGCATGTGCGTCGTGCGCCAGGAGAAGGTTCCGAAGCTGCAGACCGCATGCACCACGCAGATCGCCGAGGGGCAGGTCTTCTTCACCGACACGCCGGAGGTGGTGCAGGCGCGCAAGGCCACGCTGCAACTGCTGCTGGGAAACCATCCGCTGGATTGCCCGGTGTGCGACGCGGGTGGCGAGTGCGAGCTACAGGACATGACCTTCAAGTACGGCGCGGCGGACAGCTTCTACGCCGAGCCGAAGAACCATCGCGAGGAGCAGAAGTGGTCGCCGGTGGTTTACTTCGACCGGCCGCGCTGCATCCTGTGCTACCGCTGCGTGCGCACGTGCGGCGAGGGCATGGACGTCCATGCGCTGGCGGTGGAGAACCGCGGCTCGTCGTCCATCATCGTGCCCAATGTGCCGGCGCAGCTCACGCCCGACTCGCTCGCCCACCTGGACTGCGAGCAGTGCGGCATGTGCATCGACATCTGCCCGGTGGGCGCGCTGACCAGCGGGACTTACAGATACAAGACGCGACCGTGGGAGATGAACCACGTCGCCACCATCTGCACCCACTGCGGCGACGGATGCAAGACAACGCTGGGCGTGCGCTCCACCTCCGACGGCTCCCGGATTGTGCGCGGCGACAACCGCGACAAGTCCGGCATCAACGGCGACTTCCTCTGCAACAAGGGCCGTTACGCATTCGACTTCGCCAACAGCAGCAAGCGGATTACGCAGCCGCTGGTGCGCCAGCCCAACGGCGAGCTGAAGGCAGTGAGTTGGGAAGAGGCGCTCACCTGCGTCGGCACGAAGTTCGCAAAACTGCACGACACGCGCGGCGGCAAGAGCATTGGCGTAATCGGCGGAAACCGGCTGACCAACGAAGAGGCGTACCTGCTGCAGAAGTTCGCGCGCTCCGTGCTGCACACCAACAACATCGACCACCACCGCACGGCGGACTACGTCGCCTTCGCGCAATCGCTGGCCGGAACGACAGGGCGCGCGGCGTCGCTGCGGGACACTCTGACAGCGAAGGCAGTGCTGCTGATTGGCGGCGATCCGACGAATCAAAGCCCCGCAACCGCCTGGAACCTGCGCAGCAACGTCCGCCTCAACGGAGCAAGACTCTACATTGCGAACACTGCGGAGATCAAGCTGCGCCGCCAGGCCAGTGCCTTCGTGCAGGTCGCGGAGTATGGCTACGGCGCGCTCGCCGCTTACCTCGCGGGAGACGACTCCTCGGCGACCGCCGTCAACGCAGACAGTGTGGCGCTGGCCAACTTTCGCGATGCAGTGAAAACCGAAGAGTCGCTGCTGATCCTCATTGGCAACGATCTACGCGGCGCGGAGTTGAAGCGGCTCATTGACTTCGGCCTCACGCTGCCCGGCGCAAGGTTCGCGCTGCTGGCCGACTACGCCAACTCGCGCGGCGCAGCCGACATGGGCCTGCTGCCCGATATGCTTCCCGGCTACACGCCCATCGGCCCCATCGACACCGGGGACCCCGGCAGCCGCATCGCCCTCGAATACAAATCTCCCACCACGCCCGGCTTCGACCTGCTACAGATCTTCGACGCCGCCGCCGCGGGCAACCTCTCCGCGCTCTACGTCGTCGGAGCCAACCCCGTTGCGCGCTACGACGTAGATCCCGCCTCGCTTAAAAATACCTTCGTCGTGGTGCAGGAGATGTTCCTCACCGAGACCGCCGCGCTGGCCGACGTTGTACTGCCAGCCGCGAACCTGTACGAAAAGTCCGGCTCAGTGACCAACAGCTATGGCGACCTACAGCAGGTCAAAAAGGCCGCCGACCTCGCCGGGGTGCGCTCGGACTTCGAGCTGATTGTCCGCATTGCCGGCAAGATGGGCGCGGAGCTGCGCAAGCTCGTTCCCTTTGGCGCCGGAGTGCGCGCAGACATGGGCCAGACGCGCGGCGCGGAGTCGGGAGAGGCCGATCGCCACGCCGTATGGCTCACCGCAAACAACCTGGAGCCGCGCCTCAGCCCCTTCGATCCGTCGGCGATCCTCGACGAGATTCAGCGCCTCGTGCCGGGCTACAATCTGCTACGGCTGCAACTGCTCTCCGGCAACGACCAGCACCTCTCGCCCGCGGCCACGCCGGTCCGCAACGACGCGGGCCTCGTCCAGATCAGCAACCGCCGCGACCTCGTGCTCGCGGCCAACGACACGCTCTTCACCTCCGGCTCGCTCACCCGCTACTCCTCGGTCCTCAACGACCTGCAACACTACCAACCCCGCCAACCCCTTATCCAGATCGACAAACAGACAACATCCAACTAAAGACCGAGAGAGACCTTGACCCACCTGACCAACTTCGAACTTTTTCTGCTCCTGAGCGCGCTCAAGGTCGCGGTGGTGCTGGTGATCACGCTGCTGGGGGTGGCCTACACCGTGCTGCTGGAGCGCAAGCTCCTCGCCCGCATACAGAACCGCTGGGGCCCCTGCCGCGTCGGCCCCTTCGGCCTGTTGCAGCCGCTGGTCGACGGGGCCAAGAGCTTCCTCAAGGAAGATATGAACCCGCTCGCCGTCGAGCGCCCGCTGTTCATCCTCGCGCCCATCCTTGCCCTGGGCTGCGCGCTCATCTCCGTTGCAGTGGTGCCCTTCGGAGCGGTCACACGGGTCGATGGCGTGGACCTCTTCCAGATCGCCAATGTCAACATCGGCCTGCTCGTCATCCTCGGCATCACCTCGATCGGCGTCTACGGAATCGCGCTCTCCGGCTGGTCGTCGAACAACAAGTACTCGCTGCTCGGCTCGCTTCGTTCCACCGCGCAGGTCGTCAGCTACGAGCTTGCCTTGGGCCTTTCGCTGGTCGGCGTGGTGCTGCGCGCGCAGTCGCTGAACCTGCGCACCATCGTCAGCAGCCAGTCCGCTCACGGCGCGCTCTCCTGGAACATCTTCGGCGGCTTCCAGACGGTCGCGTTCTTCATCTACCTGATGGCCGCATACGCCGAGACCAACCGCGCGCCCTTCGACCTGCCCGAGGCCGAAAATGAACTGGTCGCCGGATACCACACCGAATACAGCTCCATGAAGTTCGCCATGTTCTTCATGGCCGAGTACGCCAATATGATCACGGTAAGCTGCGTTGCCACGCTGCTCTTCCTCGGCGGCGCGAGCAGTCCCTTCGGACACATCTTCGACGGCTTCCTTAGAACGCCGGTTTTGAACGCCATCTTTCCGGTCTGCTGGTTCGTCGCTAAAGTCTTCGCATTTCTCGCTCTCTACATCTGGGTGCGCGGCACGCTGCCGCGCTTCCGCTACGACCAGTTGATGAGCTTCGGCTGGAAGTTCCTGCTGCCGCTCGCCATGGCCAACATCATCGTCACCAGCTTTGTCCTTGCAATGCGAGGCTGAATTCGCACTGCTTTACAATCAGTAGACACCCGATAGCTTCTGATCCTGGCGCGGAAACGGATCGTCTCAGCGCGTTACAAACGAAGGACTCGACGGAACCCATGCAACTGGCACTCTTCATCATCTTTGGCGGACTGGCACTGGTTGGAGCACTGAACCTGCTCTTCCAGCGCCATCCCATCCACAGCGCGCTCTCGCTGGTGGTGGTGATGATGTCGCTGGCCGTCCTGTACTGGTCGCTGGGCGCGGAGTTCCTGGCAGCCGCGCAAGTCATCGTCTATTCGGGCGCCATTATGGTGCTGTTCGTCTTCGTCATCATGCTACTGAACGCGGGCAAAGAGGAGCGCACGCGGGGCAGCCGCGCGGCATACGCCGTGGGATTCCCCGGCGCCGCCGCGATTTTCTGCCTGCTTAGTTTCGTCTTTCTGTCGGAGCGCGGCGCGCTGATGACATCCAACATCGGCGGCGACCTGAGCAATGCCGTGGACAACATCGCCCAGGTCAGCGCGATGCTCTTCACCCGGCAACTGCTCCCCTTCGAGGTCACTTCCGTTCTCATCCTCGTAGCAATTCTGGGCGCAGTCGTGCTCGCGCGGAAGGAGCAATAGCATGGTGCCCACAACCTACAATCTCGTGCCCACCGCGTACTACCTCATCCTCGCCGCGATGCTCTTCTCCATCGGCATCGCCGCGTTTCTGATCAAGCGAAACGTCATTACGATTTTCATCTCGATTGAGCTGATGCTCAACGCCGTCAACCTGACCTTCGTCGCCTTCGCCCACATGTGGCACCAGGTGAGCGGACAGATTTTTGTCTTCTTCGTGATGGTGGTGGCCGCCGCCGAGGCCGCGGTCGGACTCGCCATCATCCTCTCCATCTTCCGCACGCGCGAGACGCTGAACGTCGACGAGATCGACCTGATGAAATCATGAACCCCATGCCCGCAAGCTATCTCTGGTTCATTCCGCTGCTGCCCTTTTCCGGCTTCCTGATCAACGGGACGCTGGGGCGAAGGCTGCCGCGCGCCGTCGTCGGCACAGTGGCGCTGCTCTTCACAGCGCTGCCCGCCGCGCTCGTCGCGTGGCTGTGGATGACGATGTGTGCTGCGGGCGCACCCACCTCAATCGAGTCGGTGTTTCGTCCCTATGGACATGAATGGATCGCCATCACCGGCTTCCACGCCGACTTCGCCTTCACCGTCGATCACCTCACGCTGATTATGCTGGGAGTGGTCACCGGCGTCGGCTTCCTCATCCACATCTACTCGGTCGGCTACATGGCCCACGAAGAGGGTTACTGGCGCTTCTTCGCCTATCTCAACCTCTTCATGTTCTTCATGTCGGTGCTGGTGCTGGCCGCAAATTTCCTGCTGCTCTTCGTCGGCTGGGAGGGCGTGGGTCTCTGCTCGTACCTGCTGATCGGCTTCTACTTCAAGAAGACCTCCGCCGCCAACGCGGGCAAAAAGGCCTTCGTCGTCAACCGCATCGGCGACTTCGGTTTCCTACTCGCAATGTTCCTGCTGGTCGCGCACTTCGGCAGCCTGAGCTTTACGCAGGTCTTCAGCACCATCGCGCAGAACCCCCAGTGGCAGCAGCAGGGCGCACACTTCCTGCCCACCATCTGCCTGCTGCTGCTGCTCGGCGCGGCAGGCAAGTCCGCACAGATTCCGCTCTACATCTGGCTGCCCGACGCGATGGAGGGCCCCACGCCGGTCTCCGCGCTGATCCACGCGGCGACGATGGTGACAGCGGGCGTCTACATGGTCGCGCGCTGCCACGTGCTGTTCGACAGCTCGCCGCTGGCGCTCACGGTGGTCGCCTGCATCGGCGCGGCCACGGCGATCTTTGCCGCGTCCATCGGAATGGTGCAGCACGACATCAAGCGCGTGCTGGCCTACTCCACCATCTCGCAGCTCGGATACATGTTTCTGGCCTGCGGAGTGGGGGCCTACGCCGCCGGAATCTTCCACCTGCTCACCCACTCCTTCTTCAAGGCGCTGCTCTTCCTCGCCGCCGGGTCCGTGATTCACGCGCTCTCCGGCGAACAGGACATGCGCAAGATGGGCGGCCTGCGCACGCGCACCCCGATTACGTTTTGGACGATGAGCGCGGGCGTCTTCGCCATCGCGGGCATTCCGCCCTTCTCAGGCTTCTTCTCCAAGGACGAGATCCTCTACCGCACCTTCACCAGCCCCAATCCGCTGCACATCGTTCTCTGGCTGGCCGGCCTGCTCACCGCCGGAATGACTTCGTTCTACATGTTCCGCCTGTGGTTCAAGACATTTTTCGGCGAGCCGCGCGCCGATCCACACGCGAACGCACATCACAGCATTCACGAGTCGTCATGGATCATGCTGTTGCCGCTTGTCGTTCTCGCCTTGCTCTCGGTCGCCGGCGGATGGATCGGCATTCCTGCCGCGCTGGGCGGCAACAACGGAATCGAACGATTCCTCGGTCCCATCTTCGCAAACGGCGCGACCGGCGAAGCCGTCGCATTGACAACCGGCCATGGCCTCGAACTCGCGCTCGCCGTTGTCTCTGTTCTGGTTGCGCTCGCGGGCTTCTACATCGCCTACGTTTTCTACTACGAGAAGCCGGGGACCGCAACCACGCTTGCAGAGCGCAACCGGCGCACGTACGACCTGGTCAAGAACAAGTACTGGGTGGACGAGTTCTACAACGCATTTCTGATTACACCGCTGCTGATGTTTACACGCGGCATTCTTGAACTCGTTTTTGAGCGCGGAGTCGTTGACGGCTCGGGCAAGGCGGCAGGCGCTACCACGCGCGGCATGGCATGGCTCACGCGCAAACAGATCTCCGGCAACATTCGCTCCTACGCCGGATGGCTGGCCATCGGCGCCGCCGCCGTGATCGCGGTGATGCTCTTCGGCAACTCGTTGTGGGGCCACCTATGATGAATATCAACCACATCATTTTGACCCTCATCGTCTTCACGCCGCTGGCTGGCGCGCTGCTGCTGGCGCTGCTGCCCGACCGCGGCAAGACCATGCAGTGGGCCGCGCTCGCCGTCACGCTGATCACCTTCGGGCTCACGCTGCATCTGCCGTTCCACTATTCCTACGCGGGCCAGCCCGGCGGCTTCCAGTTCGAGCAGAACATTCCGTGGATCGCCACACCCGTGATTCACTACCACCTCGGCGTCGATGGCCTTTCGATGTGGCTGATGGTGCTGACCGGCCTTCTCGCGCCGCTCGGAGTGCTGATCTCGTGGCGCGCCATCGACCAGCGCAAGAAGCTCTTCTACGTTCTCTTCCTGCTGCAGCAGGTTGCGATGATGGGCATCTTCGTCTCGCTCGACATGTTTCTGTACTACGCGTTCTGGGAGATGTCGCTGGTGCCGATGACGATCCTGATCGCCACGTTTGGCCGCAGCGAACGCCGCCGTCGCGCCGCCATCAAGTACTTCCTCTATGCCTTCATCCCCTCCGGACTGCTTCTGGTTGCGATGCTGTGGCTCTACGCGCAGACCGGCACCTTCGACCTGCCGAAGCTGGCCGCTCTCGCCGCCGGGCACGCAATCTCGCCCAACGCCGCCGCGCTGTGGATCGCCTCGCTCGGCTTCCTCATTGCCTTCTCGGTGAAGGTCCCCATCTTCCCGCTACACGGATGGCTGGCGGACGCAATCGCCGAAGCGCCGACCGCGGCCGTGATGGTGCTGGCCGGCAAGACCGCGCTCTACTCCATGCTGCGCTTCTCGTTTGCCATCTTCCCCGGACCGTCGCACCGCATCGCTCCGCTGATGATTCTGCTAGCGGCCATTGGCATCGTCTACGGCGGGCTGCTCGCGCTGGTGCAGAACGATCTGAAGAAACTCGCCGCCTACTCCACGCTTGGCCAGCTCAGCTTCATCGTTCTCGGCGTCTTCACCTTCACCATCGCCGGGCTGGACGGCGGCATCTACCAGATTCTCAACGAGAGCCTCGCCGGAGCGGCCCTGTTCATGCTCCTCGGCCTGCTCTACGAGCGATACGGCACCTACGACATGCGCCAGTACGGCGGGCTGGCGCAGAAGCTGCCCTGGGTGGCAACGATGTTTGTCCTGGTGACGCTCTCCATCATCGGCCTGCCCATGCTGAACAGCTTTGTCGGCGAGTTCCTGATTCTGTCCGGCTCGATGCAGTCCAGCTTCGCGCACCATCACTTGTGGACCGCGATGGCGGCCACGGTAGTGGTTCTGAGCGCGGCCTACATGCTGCGCATGGTCCAGCGCGTCTTCTACTGCGACGTGGGCCCGAAGCCGCAAGCGGTCGCGGGATGGGACCTGGACGCGCGCGAGCATCTCGCTCTGTGGCCCATGGTCGCGCTCTTCCTTGCGATGGGCCTCGCATCGCCGCTCTGGATGCGCGCCATCGACGGGACCGCTGTGGATCTAGCCGACCATCCCGCATCCATTCATGCGACGCTGCCCAATCACATACTTAAAATCGAGGCCGAGACCTATCAGCCCGCGAGCAGCTCCGCGCCGCAGACCACATCCGGAGGCGCGCACCGATGAACCTTCCCGCCTCCTTTATCGCGCCGCTGCCCGAGACCGTTCTCATCGTCACCGGCGTGCTCGTCATGCTGATCGAGGCGGTGCTGAAGCCCGCCACCAGCCGCAAGCCGCTGGGCTGGCTGGCCATCGCAGGAACCACAATTGCCGGTCTCATCAGCGCCTATCAACTTCGCCTCGGCACGCTCACCGCCTTCAGCGGCAGCATTCAGGTGGACGCCTTCAGCATCTTCTTCCACCTGCTGATCGGCGCGGTGGTGGTGGCCACGCTGCTCGGCTCGCTGGATTACTTCGACGGCCACGCGAGTCATGCGGGCGAATACTTTGCGCTCGTCCTGTTCGGCGCGTCCGGCATGATGTTGATGACCTGCTCGGTCGATCTTCTGATGGTCTTCATCGGGCTGGAGATCTCGTCGATCTCGACCTACATCCTGGCCGGCTTCCGCAAGGGCGAGGGCACGGCGGTCGAGGCCTCGATCAAGTACTTCCTGCTCGGCTCGTTCGCCACGGCGTTCTTCCTCTACGGCATCGCGCTGGCGTACGGCGCGACGGGTTCCACCGGCATCGCAGCCATCGCCGCCGGTCTGGGAGCGAGCGCCACGCCGCGCATGGCCTTCCTTGCGCTTGCGATGATGCTGGTCGGCCTGGGCTTCAAGGTCTCCGCCGCGCCCTTCCATCTGTGGACGCCGGACGTCTATCAGGGCGCGCCCGCGCCGGTGGTGGGGCTGATGTCCACCGCGCCAAAGGCCGCAGCCTTCGCCGTGCTGCTGCGCATCACCTTTTGCGGATTCCCGCTGATGCAGCAGCGCTGGTCGATGTTGCTGTGGGGCCTGGCCGCGCTATCGATGACCATCGGCAACCTCGGCGCGCTGAAACAGACCGACGTGAAGCGGATGCTGGCCTACTCCAGCATCGCGCACGCGGGATATCTGCTGGCCGCATTCACCGCCTTTCCGCAGGCGGGCATCAGCGCCGCCTGCTTCTACACCGCAGCCTACGCCGCGATGAACGTTGGGGCCTTCGCCGTAGTGACCCAGGTGGGCGGATACAAGGAGACACTGCGCAGCTTTGAAGACTACCAGGGCCTCGCGATGCGCCGTCCAGTACTGGCCGCGCTGCTCGCCTTCTTCCTTCTCTCTCTGATCGGGATTCCCTTTACCGGCGGCTTCTTCGGCAAGTTCTACGTATTTGCCGCCGTGCTTCAGGCCGGCCACGTCTGGCTTGCCGTCATCGGCCTGATCAACAGCGGCGTCGCCTGCTTCTACTACCTGCGGCTGCTCAGCTCGATCTACACAAGGCCCGGAGAGACGGCGTCAGCAACAACTCCCGCCCCTGCTCCGGCGATCAGCGTGCCCGCGGGCATCGGACTTACTCTCACCGCCGCGGCAACGCTGCTGCTCGGCATTCTACCCGGCCACGTTCTCCACCTGGCCAACTCCGCCAGTTCGAGCCTGCGCGCAACCTATGCAATTGCTGCGCCTTCCGCATCTCCCGGCAACAGCCCGCCCAGCCTGCCTTCCTCAGACAACAGCCGGTAGCCTTCTCGAATAGATACAAACGGGCGCAGATTCATTACAATTTCAGCGACGGCCGCATCCCGCATCCGTCGTCATTCAATCAATCAGTGAGCGTTCCGGCCATGCAGCTTCTCTCCGTAAAAAGCCTTCGGGCAATCTTCGTCTCCCTCCTTCTCGTCGCATGCTTTGCCACCACCAGCCGGGCTTTCGTTGCGCCCCACATCGTCACAGCCGACCGCATCGCCGCTGCCGACCGCATCGCGCAACTGGAGAAGCAGGTGGCCGAGAACAAGGCCTCCGTGCAAGCCTCCGCGACAGCAGCCGCGGTCGCCACGGCCACCGCGCAATCGG
>Ga0224557_1004463_pt1 | contig 10178 bp, 6 predicted proteins | sample 714S31014metaG_FD_180677 | JGI IMG/M metagenome (GOLD analysis project Ga0224557, IMG submission 180677) | Peat soil microbial communities from Stordalen Mire, Sweden - 717 S3 10-14 | ecosystem: Environmental > Terrestrial > Soil > Wetlands > Peat | place: Sweden: Norrbotten County, Stordalen... | reverse complement strand
CCAGATCGTGCGCATAGGCAGGCGGAGGGCCGAAGATGGCCCAGACCACAAATGTGATGACAGAGGACGCAAGCACCGCCGGGACGAAGTAAGAAGCTACTTTGTCTGCCAGCCGCTGGATCGGAGCACGGGAACGTTGGGCTTCGCTCACCATCTTCACGATCTGAGCCAGCAGCGTGTCTGCGCCTACCCGCTCGGCCTTCATGACAAAGCTTCCGGTCCCGTTGATGGTGCCGCCTACTACCTTGCCATCGACGGTCTTCTCGACGGGGATGGGTTCGCCGCTGACCATGGACTCGTCGACAGAACTGCGCCCTTCGGTCACAACGCCATCCGTCGGAATCTTTTCGCCTGGACGGACACGAAGCTTGTCGCCCACCAGAATCGCGCTCAGATCGACATCGCTCTCGCTCCCGTTTGCCGCGATGCGCCGCGCGGTCTTGGGAGCCAATCCCAACAGCGCCTTGATCGCGCCGCTCGTCTGGCTACGGGCCTTCAACTCCAGCACTTGGCCGAGGAGAACCAGCACCGTGATGACCGCCGCCGCCTCAAAGTAGAGGCCAAGGTTGCCCGACATATCGCGAAAAGCTGCGGGAAAGATGCCTGGTGCAACAACGGCGGCGACACTGTAGAGATATGCAGAGCCGGAACCGATCGCTATCAGCGTAAACATGTTGGGGCTGCGATGTACGACCGACTGCCAGCCCCGCTCGAAGAACGGCCAGCCTGCCCACAGAACCACCGGCGTTGCCAGCGCAAATTCAATCCAGCCGAGCAACCCTCCCATCAGCAGATGTTGAATCGGATGACTGGGCAGAATATCCGAAACCATGACCGCGAGCAGCGGAAGCGTGAATGCTGCCCCCACCCAGAAGCGCCGCGTCATGGAGTTCAGTTCGGGATTTTCCTCGTCGACAGAGGCGTTGCGCGGCTCCAGCGCCATCCCGCAGATAGGGCAGGAGCCTGGCGCATCGCGAACAATCTGCGGGTGCATCGGGCAGGTGTATTCCGTCCGTGACGCGGGTGCCTCAATTGTTGCTGGCTCCAGCGCCATGCCGCATTTGGGACAACTCCCCGGCCCAGCCTTATGCACCTCGGGATGCATGGGGCAGGTGTAGTCGGCCTTCGAGCTTGGTTTTGCTACAAGTTGGATCAACGGTGCAACGGCCTTCGGCTTCAGGTACTTCGCCGGATCGGCCTGGAACTTCGTCGCGCAGCCCTGGCAGCAAAAATAGAACTTCGTTCCGTCATTCTCCACGGATGGTGCCTTCGCAGGATCAACCGTCATACCGCAGACCGGATCGGTTGTTGGCGGCCTCGTCGGTTCAACTGTCGTCATACTGGTGGCATCCTTTGGGTCTTTGTTCGGTTCAGAGCAGCAGCACATATTGCCTCCTCATTCCTGTACTGTTGCTGACGCATGAGCAAGCACAGTCTTACAGTTGGCTTCGCCGACAGGTGCAGTCGAGACATTTGTGCTCAGCACACGCGCCACAGACCGTCGTCAGTTGCTTAGTAACCGCTTTCCGTGCGCGGTGAAGCCGAACCGAGGCGTTGTTGGCCGATGTCTGCTGAGATTGAGCAAACGCTTCAACTGTCATTCCACCGAGATCAACTTGCTCAATCGCGGTGCGATACTCGCTCTTCAGGTCGCGGATCACGTCTTTGATGCAGGCGCAGGCTGTCTGTGTAGCCTCAGCCTCGTAGCTGACGGGCGCTTCGGCGGCGAAGGCCTCATGGGCACTTGTACGCGCGGCTCTCCTGCGATAGTGGTCTGTGATCGCGTTCCGAAGGATGCGGTAGAACCACGCAACTGTGCTCTCGTCGTCACGGATCTCGGAACCATGCTCCACGGCCTTCAGATACGCCGATTGGAGGATGTCCTCGGCAGCAGCCTTATCTTCAACGCGGGCAGACAGAAAGCTCAGAAACTTCGCGTGTTGAGCAGTGATGCGCTCTATTCGACCGGAGAGACCGACGACCGTAGCGGCAACTTCCTTGGTTGTCATGTCGCCCCACTCCTCGTCGCGATCGAGCCCTCGAACCTCCTTTAGGATAGGACAGATCCATCGGGCGGGTCGCTCAATTGGATACACGAGGCACCCACCATCAACAGGAACACGAACCCAAATGCCTTAGTCTGCCGCCCTGTACAGGATCGTATTCCTGCTGGCCCGCTTCACCACCTTGTTTCCCAACCCACATCTTATGGACCAGCCGATGCAGGCATGGGCGAATGAAGGCGACGATTCGCCTTCATATCTGGCGGATTCATGTTGGTCAGAGGCATGCCGCCTTTCTGCATCTGGATACTGTGGTGCCGGAGAAGATCTTCCAAAACAGACGTGGGAAGGATTGAGGCTGTACCGGCAAGTCCTGGGCCGGCTATAGTTCCATGTAAGCCGCCGGCGCCATGACAGGTTTCGCAAGAGTTGTGCTGGAAGATTGTCTGGCCACACAAGGCCAGTGGAGTAAGGGGAACAGCCACTGCGGCAACTGCGGATGCGAGTTGGTTCCCGCCCGGCGCTGGGAGCAGGGCGAACTGGCATCCATTTTGGGTCTTTTTCTGAGGGTGTATTAGGTGCGGCCCGGCCCGCAGCGGTCGCGCTGCGAACCACTGAGAACGAAGCTGAGAAAATGACTCCTGATTCGAATCTGAAAGCTCGAGGCTGAGCAAAACAGACCAGAACCTTATGGGAACAGGGTTCACGATGATAAAAGGAGAGATCACCCATGCCTGAACAATCTGAGAATCTAGAGGCACGGAAGCTGGAAGATGAGACGGTCTCGAACGCAGCAGCGGAGGAGCGGATTGACCGCGTGGCTGAAAAAGCTGCGGGGAAAGCCGCAAAAACGGAACAGAGTTACGACCAGGATCACACTATCTTTTCAAAATGAGGCCCACCGGCGCTTTCAACCTCTAATCGACGCCGCACACCCGCACAGGGTCCTGTGCCCGATGAAGCGAGGATCGATCGGTGTCCGTGAACTCAACACGGTACTCCAGGGTGCCCGAACGCGGTTCGACCTGTTTAGGCCGCTGTCATCGACCCGGAGCATATATCGTGAGTCCTACTGCGGAAACGCCCAACGCTACAGAACAGCCCCAGGCCACGAGTGGGTCAAAAGACGATCCAAAGCCCGATGCAAATGGCAAACCGAAGGCTGATGCCAAAGAAGACCTGAAGCCCGACGCAAAGCCAACATCGAAGGACGACTTGAAGTCGATCCCGATGGCCGATCTAGAGGCCAAGCTGCAGTCTTCTCCGAAAGGACTGACACAAGCTGAGGCTGCGAAGCGGCTTGTGAGCGATGGACCTAACGCCCTCAAGGTTGAGAAGACCAATGCGTTTCTGAAGTTCTTGACCTATTTCTGGGGGCCAATTCCGTGGATGATTGAGGCCGCCGTTATTCTGTCGGGGGTAGTACGGCACTGGTTGGACTTCTTCGTCATCCTGGCGCTCCTCTTCTCAAATGCCATCGTTGCGTTCTGGGAAGAGCATCAGGCGGGCAATGAGATTGCGGCGCTCAAGGCAAAGCTGGCGAACGTCGCGACGGTCCTGCGCGACGACAAATGGGCCACACTAATGGCGAGTGAACTGGTCGCCGGCGATGTCATTCGCCTGAAGTTGGGAAACATTGTTCCAGCAGACGCTCGGCTGTTGGGTGGCGATCCCGTCGAGGTCGATCAGTCTGCCCTGACCGGTGAATCGCTGCCGGTGACGCGCAAGGCGGGTGAGGCGGTTTTCTCAGGTTCGATTGTGCGCCAAGGCGAGATCGACGCCATGGTCTATGCCACCGGCACGCGCACTTACTTCGGCAAGACTGCGGAGTTGGTGCAACAGGCGCACACCATTAGCCACTTTCAGCGCGCTGTACTAAAGATTGGCGACTACCTGATTGTTCTTGCCGTAACGCTGGTCGCAATCATTCTCACGGTCTCGCTGCTTCGTCATAATCCCGTCTTCGACACTCTGGAGTTCTGTCTCGTTCTTTTGGTTGCGTCGATTCCAGTCGCAATGCCAACGGTTCTCTCTGTAACTATGGCGGTCGGTGCACGTCTGCTGGCGAAGAGTCAGGCTATCGTTACCCGGCTTTCGGCAATCGAGGAGTTGGCTGGCGTCGACGTTCTTTGTTCGGACAAGACCGGCACCCTGACGCAGAACAAGTTGACTCTGGGCGATCCGTTTACAGTGAACAACATCCCAGCCGACCAGGTAATTTTGTGGGCCGCGCTCGCGTCGCGAGCTGAAGACAAAGACACCATTGATCTCGCGGTGATTGGTGGTGTGAAGGATGCGAACGCGTTGAAGGCATTCCAGGTACTTCATTTCCAACCCTTCGATCCCGTACATAAGCGCACTGAAGCGACCGTAAAGGGCGGCGATGGCAAGCAGTTCTTCGTGTCCAAGGGGGCGCCCCAGGTCATCCTGCAGATGTCGAAAAATGCCGATGCAGTGAAGCCCGAAGTCGAAAAGGCCGTGAATGAGTTCGCCGGGCGCGGCTTTCGCTCACTTGGCGTCTGCCGCGCTGATGAGGCAGGCAACTGGCAGTTTGCCGGCGTCATTCCCATGTTCGATCCACCGCGCGAGCAGGCGAAGGCAACCATCGCAAACGCCAGGCAGATGGGGCTAAACGTCAAGATGGTCACGGGCGATCAGACCGCCATCGCTCGCGAGACCAGTAAGCAACTCGGCCTGGGGACCAACATCGTCGATGCCAGTGCCCTGGGCGACACCAAGCAGCAGCCCGGCTCGCAGATCGTGGATGCAATCGAAAAAGCGGATGGCTTCGCCGAAGTCTTTCCGGAGCACAAGTACTTCATCATTGAAGCCCTGCAGAAGAGCGGTCACATCGTCGGTATGACCGGAGACGGCGTGAACGATGCGCCCGCGTTGAAGAAGGCGGACTGCGGCATCGCTGTCTCGGGCGCAACCGACGCCGCACGTGCCGCGGCGTCCATCGTCTTACTCGCACCAGGGCTCTCGGTCATTATCGATGCCATTAAAGAGAGCCGCAAGATATTCCAACGCATGAACAGTTACGCCATGTATCGCATCGCGGAGACGCTCCGCGTAGTGCTGTTCATGACGGTGGCCATCCTGGTCTTCAACTTCTACCCCGTGACTGCAGTGATGATCGTAATGATTGCCTTGCTCAACGATGGAGCAATTCTTTCGATCGCATACGACAACGTCCGGTACAGTAACAAGCCCGAAGCATGGAACATGCGACGCGTGCTGGGCGTCTCGACTGTGCTCGGAGTCATTGGGGTCATTTCTGCCTTCCTATTGTTTTGGCTTGGCGAACGTGTCTTCCATCTCGACCGCGCGCACGTTCAGACGCTGATATATCTGAAGCTTTCGGTGGCCGGTCATCTGACGATCTTCCTGACCCGCACGCGCGACCCTTTCTGGACGATTAAACCTGCAAAGACATTGTGGATCGCCGTGCTCGGCACGCAGGCGGTTGCGACTCTTATCGCGGTCTATGGCTTGTTCATGACGCCGTTGGGTTGGAAGTATGCCGGCTTTGTCTGGGGCTATGCGATTCTCTGGGCGTTGTTCACTGACCGCATCAAACTCTTAGCCTACCGAATACTCGACCCAGCTGCTCTGCCCCTGCTAGCGAAGAAACAGGTCGATCTTGGGCCGCAGATCGCAAGTCAGGCTTATGAACTCTACCAGCAGCGGGTGCGCGGCGAGAGTCAGCAGGACCAGGACTGGCTGGAAGCGGAGCGCGAGGTGCGAAGCCAGGCGGAACATCGGAAGGCGTCGTAATTACGTTATCCTCAGCAGGGATACAGTCGCTGCCAAATATTGAGAGCAAAGATACATCGATGAGTCACACCCCTCTTTATCCGCTTCGGTTCGAGCCAATCTATCAGTACCGGCTCTGGGGCGGCCGTCACTTGCCCGATCTGCTTAGCTCGCCGCTGCCGAACGAAGGCCCTATCGGGGAAGCCTGGGTACTCAGCGATCGCGACGACCACCCGAGCCAAGTCGCCAATGGACCGCTCAAAGGGCAGACGGTCGGTACGGTGATGCAGCAGTTTCAGAGCCAATTAATGGGAAGGCTGGCGAAGCGCTTCCTTCGCTTTCCATTGCTGCTTAAGTTCCTCGACGCGCGTGAGATGCTCTCCGTCCAGGTGCATCCTGGATATCCGCCCGCTAAACTTCTGCCAGAGGGCGAGGCCCCGAAGACCGAAGCCTGGGTTGTGCTACAGGCGGGGAGAGAAAGCCGCGTCTATGCAGGTCTCAAGCCAGGGACCACTGCGGACGTTCTCCGGCAATCGATCACGCACAAGACGTTAGCAGATCACCTTTCATCGATCATCCCAAAGCCCGGAGATGGCATCTTCATCCCGGCTGGGACGGTTCACTCCCTGGGCGGTGACGTCGTCGTGTTCGAGGTCCAGCAGAACAGCGACGTAACGTTTCGGCTGTATGACTGGGGCCACGTCGATGATAAGACGGGCAAGCCGCGGCGACTCCAGGTCGATCAGGCGCTTGCCTGCATCGACTTCGTAGATGGTGCAGCCGGACTGGTGACGCCTGTGGCGGAGACAAAGACGCCGGTGGAGCGCGAGAGGCTCTTCGATTGCGACGCGTTCCGGCTTTGGCGCTTGCGCGGAGAATTACCATTCACCATTGCCACCGAAGGAGTGCCGCGCGTGCTGGTATGCATCGAGGGCCTTGGGCAGATCGAGCATGGCGACGACACATATACCGTCCAAAGAGGCGAAGTATGGCTCTTGCCGGCTGTGATCGAATCGTGCGTGTTTCGACCCGCCCATGCAGTGAGTTTGCTGGAAATAGAAGTACCGGCATAGATCCAGTCGAACAACCGCGAAACAATTCGAAGAGTTGGAAACGCTAGCTGAGACCCCAAGAAGCAAGGACGGACGGTGAAATGAAGAAGCTGATTGTCTTCGATCTTGACGGGACACTCGCGAAAAGCAAATCGGCTCTCGATCCCGAAATGTCGACGCTGCTGCACGATCTTCTCGAAGTTGTTAAAGTGGCCGTCATCTCGGGGGGCGATTGGCCGCAGTTTGAGAAACAACTCCTCTCGCATCTTCCCGACGATCAAAATCTAGCTAATCTGTCCGTTCTTCCTACCTGTGGAACTAAGTTCTTTCGATATTCGGGAAACTGGACAAAGGTCTACTCCGAAGACTTCACCGCGGACGAAAAGAGGAAGATCATCGATTCTCTGAACAAAGCGTTCCAGGTAGCAGGATTTAAGGTCGAAAGAGTCTGGGGAGAGGTGATTGAAGACCGGGGAAGCCAGATCACGCTGTCCGCGTTAGGTCAGCAGGCGCCTCTCGCGGAAAAGGAAAAATGGGACCCCAGCTTTGCGAAGCGAAAGAAGATCAAAGCGATCCTTGACCCTCTGATTCCCGGATTCTCGGTTCGGCTGGGTGGAACGACGTCGATTGATGTGACCAAACCAGGCATCGACAAGGCATACGGAATTGGTAAGTTGCGCGACATCCTCGGCGTTTCCTTGAAAGAGATGATCTACATCGGTGATGCCTTGTTCCCAGGAGGAAATGACTATCCGGCTGAGCAGGCTGGAGTGACTTCCATTCCAGTGCGAGGACCCGAGGATACGAAGCGGGTAATCGAAGCAATCACCGCTTGCTTAGGCGGCGGTCAACAGGCTGACTTTAGGGCGGGATTGAATGACGGAATTTAGGCTAAAGCGCATCGGCATGATAATGGAACCCGAGCCAGGCAATCCGCAGGAGGTGGAAGGCGTTCTCAATCCGGCGGCGGCTCGCGGGCCCGATGGTCAGCTTTACCTCTTTCCCCGGCTCGTCGCAGAGGGAAATTATTCGCGCATCGGGATTGCGCGGGTGCGGTTCGATGAAGCGGGTGATCCGACAGGGGTCGAAAGGCTTGGCATTGCACTGGAGCCGGAGGCCGAGTACGAGCGCCGGTCTGATGGTGGCGGCGGATGCGAAGATCCCCGTGTCACCTTCGTGGAGCCGCTGCAACGCTACATGATGACTTATACGGCATTTTCGTCCAACGGTCCGCGCATTGCGCTGGCCGTATCGGAAGATCTCTTCCACTGGCAGCGCCTGGGGCTTGCCACGTTCGCTCCGTGTAATGGTATTGCATTGGACAGCGTGGATGATAAGGATGCCAGCCTCTTCCCTGTCGCCATTCCGAATCCATCTGGAACCCCGGAGTTGGCGCTTCTGCACAGGCCACTTTTCCCAGGTACGCGTCCAGAGGAAACTGCCCGCCGACCTGCATCCCGTACGCTGGATATCGACCGGGAAAGCATCTGGATTTCCTACTGCCCAACGACCCTCCAGGGTGAGGAGCATGATCGCTTCGGCAAATTCACATCTCATCACCGGCTGGCGACCCCGGTGTCACCCTGGGAGAGGCTTAAAATTGGCGGTGGTACTCCGCCCATCCTCACAAGGCACGGCTGGTTGATCGTTTATCACGGAGTCAGCGACCTTGCGGAGCCGAACAGCGAAGCGCATCAACTGTGCTACTCGGCCGGGGTGATGGTGCTTTCAAAGGGCCATCCACAGGTGATCCGCTACCGCTCGGCGGAGCCGGTCCTGAAGCCGGAGTTGCTGAAAGAGCGCAGCGGGACAATCGCCAATGTTGTGTTTCCCACCGGCATCGACCGGCGGGCCGATCTTGGATCATCGGATCGCTTTGATGTCTATTACGGAATGGCGGACAACCGGATTGGCGTGGCGCGCCTTGACCTCCCGGAGTTCCTGTCGCCGGGAGCGATCGCCGACCCGCCACAGGCAAAGATATGAGGCCTCCGTGGCGGGGCTATCGGCGGACATGGCCCAACCTTTCCATACTCAGGCGGCCTCAAGCTCATTGCTCTTAGATGCAATACACTCGATAAGGTCTCTCCATGAATTGGGGAATGACGCGATCGCGCCGCTGATTGACTCGCTCAGGCCCAGTATAGTCACAATCTCAATCGACCACCCCGGGCAGGCTCAATTACTGCATCAGGCGCGGTTCACGCCGTATGCATTCAATACGTCGCGCAACGTGACGATGCCTTCCAACTTGTGAACATTCGCCCGGTTTACCACTGGCAGGATGTCGAGTTGGGTTTCCCCCATTCGCTCGAGGGCCAAATCAAGCCCCTGATCGGAATGAATATGCGGAAAGGCCAGCGCGTCCACCAACTCACCGAGTTTCTTTTCCGCGCCTTCCGCTGATTCACCCCGCAGCCGCGAGAGGTCGACAACGCCGATCACACCTCGCCGGTCGGTCACCAGCCACGATCGGAATTCACTGGCGGAGACCCGCTCCAATGCCTCTCGCACCGTGGCCTCGGCTGGCAGCAGTTGGCTCGCCGCCTCCATAATGCTTCCCACCTGACGCTGACCGAGCCGCTGGCGCGTCTTCGCCGTGGGCAGATGGATGCCATCCTGCACGGCCAGCGCTTCGTAGATGGGCTCATGCTGCAATAGCGAAGCAACGAAGAGGCTCACCAGGTTGGCAATCATCAGGGGGACGATTACCGCGTAATCCTGTGTCATCTCGAAGATGATCAGCACCGAGGTCATCGGAGCGCGAACCACCCCTGCGAAGACAGCGCCCATCCCCACCAACGCGTAGGCGCCCGCCGTCGCAGTGTAAGCCGGGAACAAATGATGCGCGGCGGTTCCGACGGAGCCTCCCAACATGGCACCGATAAACAGGGCTGGCCCGAAGATGCCGCCTGCATTTCCCGAAGCATAACTGGTGGTAACGGCGATCAGTTTCAGCACCAACAGAAGCAGCATCAGGCGAATCGCCATGTTGCCGTTCAATGCGTCGCCGACAAACCCGTATCCGACGCCCAGAACCTGGGGCACAAACCAGCCCATCACGCCCACCAGCAACCCGCCCGCCACGGGTTGGAACCAGACCGTCTTTTGTGGGAACCGCAGGAATCGAGCGCGCATGCCCAGCAAGAGCTTCGCGAAGATAGCCGAAACCAAGCCGCCCGCAATGCCGAGCACGGCATAGACGGCGAACTCCGCCGAACTCACCAGGTGATACTGCGGGACTTTGAAGAGCGGATGATCGCCGAGAAGAAGGCGTAGAACCACCCATGCGGTCGCTGACGCCAGAACAACGCCGCCCATCATCGGCGCGTTGAGGTCGCCCATGATCTCTTCAAGCGCGAACACC
>Ga0224557_1004458_pt1 | contig 10189 bp, 10 predicted proteins | sample 714S31014metaG_FD_180677 | JGI IMG/M metagenome (GOLD analysis project Ga0224557, IMG submission 180677) | Peat soil microbial communities from Stordalen Mire, Sweden - 717 S3 10-14 | ecosystem: Environmental > Terrestrial > Soil > Wetlands > Peat | place: Sweden: Norrbotten County, Stordalen... | reverse complement strand
CGACTTCCCCGCCCGGAAACCAGGCGAGCCTAGCGTCACCAGCGTCGTGCGGAAAATCGAGTTCCACCTGCTCAACCCCTGGCAGGTCACCTAAAGCAAGGCCATTGCCCGATCAGCCCGCCCGGCCCGTCCAGCAGCGGAACGCCGGCATCCTGCGCATCAGCGATCATCCGGTCGATCGCCGCGTCGCTGACGAAAGCCGCCAGCCTTTCCGCCGCGGCTTCCTCAGCGGGGAGCACCATTTCCTGCAGGCCCTCACGCGCCACGCCCCCGGCAATGACTGCATGCACCTTTTCGGCCTTCTCCGTGCTCACTTAGAGTGTCCTCTCCGCCAGCGCAACACTCGTCACACTGGGATCACCTGCACCTGCTCACACAGATGATTAAACAGGCTCCCGGTCCACGCCAAGATCATCTTTGAGCAGACCGAGATCCTGTCCGCCGCCGACGCCGCCGAAGCCGACCCGGTGCTGGCCGCCGCCGCGCAGGTCAAGACCTACGGGGAGCTCCGCGCCGCCGCCGCCCGGCTGGCCCTTAAGCTCGACCCCGGCTCGGCGGAGCGCCGCAAGCAGGCCAAGCGGCGCAAAGAAGCGCACGTCCGCCCGTTCCGGGAAGACTCAGGGAACGCCGGGATGACCGCCCGGGAACTGCCCTCCGACGAAGTCCTGGCCTCCTGGCAGCATGTGGACCAGCGGGCCCGGGACCTGCGCGCCGCCGGGATCCCCGGCACCTTGCGCGAGCTCCGCGTGATCGCCTACCTCGACTTGCTCCAGGAACGGGACAGCCGGGACGCTCTGCAGGACCCGGAGCCAGGCCGCGGCCAAGGTGACCAGCCCTCAGACGGCACCGGCGGCACCGGCGGCCCGGGCGGCGGACCAGGCGGCGGGCCGGGCGGGCCCGGCAGGAACGGCGGCCCGGGCGGGAACGGCGGCCCGGGCGGCGGTCCCGGCACGGGGCCGAGCCTGGCCGCGCTGGTGAACATCACCGTCCCGCTGGCCACCTGCCTGGGCCAGTCGGGCACCCCGGGGAGGCGGCCGGGTTCGGGCTGCTGGACGCCCGCAGCGCCCGGGACCTGATCGCCGCCGCGGCCCGGCATCCGCGCACCCGGTGGTGCGTGACCGTCCTGCACCCCGACGGGACCGCCGCCGCCCACGGTTGCGCCCCCGGCCGGCACCCCGCGCCCCCGGGCCCGGAACCACCCGGCCCCGAACCACCCGCACCACCAGAGGGCGCCACCCCCGGCACCACCCGCGACACCACCCGCGACACCCGCGGCGGCCCAGCGCAGCGGCCCCCACCCGGCGAGCCCGGCACCCCGGCCCGGGACTACCTGCGCAGCCTGCGGGTCCGGCTCACCCCGATCGCCCGCGGCCCCTGCGGCCACCGGCACGCCGAGACCGGGTACCGGCCCAGCCGCAAGCTCCAGCACCTGATCACCACCCGGTCCGCCCGGTGCACCGCCCCCGGATGCGGCCGCCCCGCGGCCCGGTGCGACCTGGACCACACCACCGCCTGGGACCAAGGCGGGATAACTTGCGAATGTAATATCGCTCCACTCTGCCGTCACCATCACCGGTGCAAACAAGCCCAAGGATGGCAGCTCACCCAGCCCGCACCAGGCGTCCTGAAATGGCGAACCCCGGCCGGACGGACCTTCATTACCATTCCCACCCAATACCCTATGTAGCTTACGCTCCAGCAGGATCGGCGCGGGCGCTGTTCGACGATGCCGCGTTGGTGGAGGGCCGCTCCTTCCGGGCTGGTCATCATCCTTGCGCAGCCCTCACCTGCCGATACAACGCAAACGCCGGATAAGTATTAATTGTCAGAAACCTATTATTTACCTACACGTTCGGGGAATTATTATAGTTTCTGAGTCTTATCGGGATCCCTTCTTGCGCTAACCGAGTTGGCGGAGACCTGTCACGGCCTTTTGTCTGGTTCGGCGGCCGGATTGCTCGAAGGGTGTTGACTTTCTCCGTAGCTGAGCGAATCTGGAGTCGGAGGCGGTCCGGCCCGGAAAAGACGGCGCGAATAAGGGCTACCGCAGGAGCACGCGAAGGGATCCTGACCATGAGACGTATTGTCATAGCCCTGGCTGGCGCCATCGTGGTGGTGCTGGCCACTGCTGCCCCTACGATCGCCGCCACGAAAGCCCCGGCCGCGCCGACGGCCGGGTGCTCGGCCAATTATCTCGGCAACGACTACCGGCTCGGGCCCGCGACCACGCCGAACCGGGGCATAGTCGCGCTCGAACTGATCGGATACAACCGGTTCGATGGGCTGAGCCCTGAACAGTTCCTCGCGGACTACTGGAACTCGGCCACCAGCAGCTGGGACTATCCGCCGGACAACGGGTACCTCATCATCGGCGGGCAGCCGGTGGAGTTCCAGGCGACCTTGGAGCCGGGTGAGTCGATCGACCGGTACGGGAGCCTGTACGGCAGCTTCCTCGCCCCGTTCGGTACCCCCTACGCCGACAGGTCGATCCCTCCCTCAAGCCTGGACGACTCCCCGGGGTTCACCTGCAACTACCACACCTACAAGGTGGTCAAGGCGTTCGCCGTCGAAGCCGGCCCGATCGCCCCGGCCTTCGGCCAGCCCGGCCTCGGCCTGCAATATCAGCTCATCGCCTCGCTGCTGCATGGCGACCCCAGTGATGCCGACGTGTACTGGCTGGTCGACAACGGCTACCTCGTCGCGACCAACTAACCAGCCCCGCCAGCCGCCGATCGCTCGCGACCGCGCTGTCCAGCAGATACCAGCTGAAAGCCGCGGACGCGACTCATCTGGCCACCGCCGTGGGCATGGGCGCCGACCGATTCATCACCAATAACAAGCGTGACTTCGGCCGGGACATCAAGGAGATCGACGTCACCTACCCGGACGCCCTGCCCGGACGCCCTGCCCGACCCGGCTGACCTGGCGGGTCGGGCGGGTCGGGCGAGCTGAGGATCGCGTCAGAGCGAGGCTGCGGGGTTAGAGCGAGGCTACGTCGGCTTGCTTGGTGCGGACGGCTTCGGCGGCGGCGCGCAGGCCGGAGAGTTCGTCCTCGGTGAGGTCGCGCTCGACGACGCGGCGGATGCCGGTCGCACCGATCTCCGCTTCGACCCCCAGGTAGACGCCGGAGATGCCGTACTGGCCGTCTACCCACGCGCAGACCGGCATGACCGCGCCTGAGTCCTCGGCGACCGCACGGGCCATCCGGGCGGCCGCGGCCGACGGGGCGTAGTATGCCGAGCCGGTCTTGAGCAGGGCGACAATCTCACCGCCGCCGTTCCTGGTCCGGTTGACCAGCGCCTCGATCTCGTCGGCGGGCAGCAGGCTGACCAGCGGCTGACCGTTCACGGTGCAGGCCGACGGCACAGGGACCATCGTGTCGCCGTGCGAGCCGAGCGTCAGCGTGCGCACCGCGCCGACCGGCACGGCCAGCTTCTCGGCCACGAAGTAGCTGAACCGGGCGGTGTCGAGCATGCCCGCCTGGCCAAGCACCCGGTGTGGCGGGAAACCCGACACCTTGGCCGCCAGCGCGGTCATCTCATCCAGCGGGTTGGACACCACGATCAGCACCGCGTCCGGCGCGAACTTGGCCACGTTCTCCACCACGTTGCGGACGATCTTGGCGTTGACCTCGATCAGGTCCATCCGGCTCATGCCGGGCTTGCGGGGCAGGCCCGCGGTGACGATCACGATGTTCGACCCGGCGATGGCCTCGTACCCCTCGCCCGCCTGGCCGGTGGTCTGGCCGGTGACCTTGGTCTCGAAGCCCTCGACCGGCCGTGACTGGTTCATGTCCAGGGCGAGCCCCTCGGGCTTGCCCTGGACGATGTCGGTGAGCACGACCTCATCGAAGATGTCGTACTCCGCCAGCCGCTGCGCCGTGGTCGAGCCGTAGAAACCCGCGCCGACGACGGTTACCTTGCCCCGTCGGGGGGCTAGGGGGGGCTGACTCCCCTGGTTAACACCGTGTGCCATTGTGACCAAAACTCCTTTGTCCGTGATACGTGCCAGCGAGCCTGGGAGTGATACCACGGCCCGTTCGGAATAAATGTGTTAAGCGCCCATGGCCTTGCGCAGGTTTCCGTCCAGCGCGGCGAGGAATTCCTGGGTGGTCAGGAACGGCGTGTCCTTGCTGACGAGCAAGGCCAGGTCCTTGGTCATCTCGCCGTTTTCTATCGTCTGCACGCAGACATCCTCCACGGTCCGGGCGAAGGCGGTGACCTCGGGGGTGTTGTCGAGCTTGCCGCGGTGGGCCAGCCCCTGGGTCCAGGCGAAGATCGACGCGACCGGGTTCGTTGACGTCGGCCGACCCTGCTGGTGCTGACGGTAATGCCTGGTCACGGTGCCGTGCGCGGCTTCGGCCTCGACCGTGCGGCCGTCCGGGGTCATCAGCACGCTGGTCATCAGCCCGAGCGAGCCGTAGCCCTGGGCCACGATGTCGGACTGCACGTCGCCGTCGTAATTCTTGCAGGCCCAGACGATGCCGCCCTCCCACTTGAGCACCTGGGCCACCATGTCGTCGATCAGCCGGTGCTCATAGGTGATCCCGGCCGCCTCGAATTCCGCCTTGAATTCGGACTCGAAGACCTCGGCGAAAATGTCCTTGAAACGGCCGTCATAGGCCTTCAGGATGGTGTTCTTGGTGGACAGGTACAGCGGGAATTTCCGGTCCAGCGCATAACGCATCGTGGCCCGGGCGAAATCGCGGATCGAGTCATCGAAGTTGTACATCGCCAGCGCGACGCCGCCGCCGGTGAAGCGGGCCACTTCCATCTCGATCGGTGAGTTGCTGCCGTCCTCGGGAACGTAGGTGATCGTCACCGTGCCCGGCCCTGGCACCACGAAATCGCTGGCCTTGTACTGGTCGGCGTGCGCGTGCCGGCCGATAACGATGGGCTTGGTCCAGTTGGGCACCAGCCGGGGAATGTTCGAGATCACGATCGGCTCGCGGAAGATGACACCGCCGAGGATGTTGCGGATGGTGCCGTTCGGTGACTTCCACATCTTCTTCAGCCCGAACTCGGTGACCCGCGCCTCGTCCGGCGTGATCGTGGCGCATTTCACCCCCACGCCGTGCCGCTGGATGGCGTGCGCCGCGTCGATCGTCACCTGGTCATCGGTCGCGTCGCGGTGCTCCACGCCCAGGTCGTAATACTCCAGCTCGACATCCAGGTAGGGCAGGATCAGGTCGTCCTTGATGTACTGCCAGATGATCCTGGTCATCTCGTCCCCGTCCAGTTCGACCACGGGGTTCGCTACCTTGATCTTGCTCATTTCTCTCCTTTATCGACAACTGCTCATGGCAGCAATAGCGCAATCCCGAGCACCCCGGCACCGAGCACCGTGAACGCCAGCACATCAGAGGCCTTCCGCCGGGTGGCCAGCATGCCCGCGTAGCGGGGCGGCAGGACCAGCCGGGCCAGTCCCGCGGCCAGCAGAGAACACCCCACCACTCCGGTGCCGCGGCCCGCGTACCTCGACCCCTGGTAGGCCATGAACAGCCCGGCGGCCACCCCGGCGAGCACGAGCAGGTACAGCAGCCAGGATAGAGCGTTCGGCCGGGCGGGGACGGGCGATGCGTGGGAGGTCGTCCGGGCTTGGGGGCCTTTGGGGGTCTTGGGGTTCCGGGATCGGACGGCGCGGTGACCGGGCACCGCTCGGGGGGCGGGCGTGACCGGGGGGGCGGGCGTGATCTGGGCGGCGCTCAGCGGCGTCTGTCCCCCGCTCGAGCCAGCGTCCGCCGGCATATTCGCCATGCACGTGCCTCCCGGCTTTCCGCAGGGAAGTTTACCGGGGTGGGGCCACGGTGTTACCACGGTGTCCCGGTACCGGCAGGTAATCTCACGGTAGGAACAGTGACACAAGGGGTAACCCGATGGTGAGATATCCCTAACGACAGAAGGGGAGGGGCCTGGGTGGACACACCGTTCCTTCGGATCGAGGAGAGCGGAGATATCTTCCCGCTACGCGACGAGGTGACGACCGTCGGCCGTGGCCGGGGGGCTGACATCCGTCTCGACGACCCAAGCGTGTCACGGCTGCACGCCGAACTCGTTCGGCGCGGTCCCTACGTCTACGTCGTCGACCTCGGTTTATCACGGAACGGAACCAGAGTTAACGGGCGGCCCATCGCGCGCCGGGTTCTCGACGAGGGCGACGTACTGAGCTTCGGGGTAGCCCGCGTCCGGATCGGCGGGATCCCGGCTGAGGAGATCGCCGCCGACGCCGAACTGCGCCGCTCGGCCGTTCCCGAGCTCACCCGCCGTGAACTCGACGTGCTGACCGCCCTGTGCCGGCCGGCGCTGTCCGACGAGGCCTTCGCCACCCCCGCCACGGCGCACGACATCGCCACCGACCTGGTGGTCACCGAGGCCGCGGTCAAGCAGCACCTGCTCAGGCTCTACCAGAAGTTCCGGGTCCCGGAGGGGACGAACCGGCGCACCCGGCTGGCGAACGAGGTTGTCGCGCTCGGCCTGGTCAAGCCGATACCGCTGAAGCCGGCCGAACCTCCGGCGGAGATGTTAAGCACGCGTGTGCTTGAGCAGCCAGTTCGCCGCTGACGTGATCAGGTGCGGCAGCCCGGGCAGGTGCGGGGCCACCGCGGGCCAGTAGTACGGCGTCTGCGACGACGCGAACAAGACGGCGGCCGCGGCCAGCGCCCACACCGCCAGCGTGATCACCGCCGTGGACATCGGCGTCCGGGCCAGCACGCCTGCCATCCGGTTCAGCTGGCGCCGCGGCTTGCCCGACCCGGGCCCGAAGCCGTACCAGGCCACCGCGGCCGCGGCCGCGTACGCACCGGCCCGCGGCATATCGAGGCTGTGCGTGACCACGACCGTGGCGCCGTAGGCAGCCGCGCCCGCGATGAGCGCGAGCGGGGCGATCAGCACCTGCACCAGCAGCGCCCTGGCCACCGTCAGCGGCGCCATCACCAGCACGATCAGCAGGTCGCTCGGCCGCGGCCCGCGGACGGAACGACGGACCGCCAGCGTGCTCTGGGCCCGGTCCGCCGCCCGGAGCAAGGTCACCACGACCAGCGACGCGATCAGGCCGGCCACCGGCAGCACCACGGTCACCGCCACGGCGGCGATCATGACGGCCAGGCCGGCCATCGTGTTCGGCCGGGTCTGCGGTCTTGGCTTCGGCTTCGCGGCGGCGGCAGCGGCAGCGTCGGCGTCGGCCGGGGCGGCGGGGCGGGGCCGGCCGGAGTTCTCCTGGTCCTGGCGCCAAAGCTCCTTCTGGTTCCGGTATTTCTCCAGCTGATCATGGGGCCAGGGCGGGCTCGCCTGGTTCCTGGCGGCAACGGGGAGGTCCGCGCTGGCCTCCCGGGACGCTGGGAACGGCGAGCCGGCGGGGGCCGGGCTGAAGGACGGGGCGGCGGGGGCCAGGCTGAAGGACGGGGCGGCGGGGGCCAGGCTCGGGCGGGCGGCGATTTCCAGGGCCTCGGCCTGGGCGCTGAGCCAGCTGGCGGAGGGGCGGTGCGCCGGGTCCCGGGCTAGCGCCGCGGATATCAGCGGGACCATGGGCGCCGGGACACCGTCGAGGTCGGCCTGGCCGGAGACGATGCGGTAAAAGATCGACTCGTACGAGCCGCTGCCGAACGGCAGGTGGCCGGTCGCCGCGAACACCATCGTCGCGCCCCAGCAGTGCACGTCGGACGCGGGGCTGCTCGGGCTGCCCTCGATCACCTCGGGCGCGAGGTAGCCGGGGGTGCCCATGACCAGCCCGGTCTGGGTCAGCCGGGTCGCGTCGCCGGCCTGGGCGATGCCGAAGTCGATGACGATCGGACGGTCGGCGGCGAGCATCACGTTGCCCGGCTTCAGGTCGCGGTGCACCACCCCCGCGGCGTGGATCGCGGTCAGCGCTTCCGCTGTCCCGTAGGCGAGCCGGCGCAGGCCAGGGCCGGGCATCGGGCCGCGGCTGCGGACCATCTCCTCCAGCGTGGGCCCGGACACGTACTGCGTGACGATGTAGGGGAACTCCCCGGTCACGTCGGCGTCGAGCACCTCGGCCACGTACCGGCTGCGGACCCGGCGCATGGTCTCGACCTCGCGGGCCAGGCGGCGGCGCGCGTTCGGGCCCTCGTTGCCGAGGGCGTGCAGCACCTTGATCGCGACCAGGCGGCCTTCCGGATCACGGGCGAGGTGGACCACCCCCATGCCGCCTTCCCCGAGGCGGTCCTGAAGGCGATACGGGCCGAGAATCCCCGGCAGTCGTTCGGTCGCAGGCATCGCGTCATCCAATGTACGAAACAGATGCCAACTTGGGGAGCGCTGGAAATGTTGCCTATCGGTAACGGCCACCCGCGGGCGGGCACCGCGGGGTGGGGCTGGTGGCCTTGGCCAGCGCCGATTTGTCTACAGTGACGGGTGTTATGACACCAGAAATCGCAGTCAAAGGCCCGATCGGGGGTCCGGCCCGCGGCGCACTAGACTCGAAGGATCTCTCACTGTTGGGGCTGATCGATGACTGAGCCAGATGACGCGCTCTCGCTGGACATGGTGACCGCCGCGCTGCGCGCCGACAGCACCGACGTGGCCATCTACGCGCGGGTGCTGGCCCAGTCGCTGGGTGAGGCGCTGCCGCCGGACCTGGTGTCGGTGGAGCGTGACCGGACCATGTCCGACCGGATGCGCGGGCGTCCCGGCGAGATCTCCAAGATCGTGGCCCGGCTGGGGGAACAGCAGATGACGCTGGCGGTCCGCAACGGCCAGCCGGTCACGGAGATCTGCCGCTCGGTGCGCGGCGTGGTGCTGTCCAGGCAGACGGTACCGATCGCCGACTGGGCCGCGGCGCTGGCCACCGCCCTGGTCAGCTACGCAGGCCAGAACGCCCAGGCCGCCCAGGCGCTGCGCAAACTGGTCTCGGGCGCTTAGTGGCCGGTGAAGGTGGCTTTGCCTGGGCCGTTTTTGAGGAAGCTTTGCATGCCTGAGCGCTGGTCTTCTGTGCCGAACAGGGCGGCGAACTGGACCCGCTCGATTTCCAGGCCGGTGGCCAGGTCGACGTCCAGGCCGTGGTCGATGGCCTGCTTGGCCGCCCGCAGGGCGAGGGCGGGACCGGTCGCGTAGCGCTGCACCAGGTCGCGGGCGGCAGCGTAGACGTCGTCGTCGGGAACGACCAGGTCGACCAGGCCGATGGCGTGCGCCTCGGCGGCTTTGACCATCCGGCCGGAGAACACCAGGTCCTTGGCCCGGGACGGGCCGACCAGGCGGGGCAGCCGCTGGGTGCCGCCCGCGCCGGGGATGACCCCGAGCAGGATCTCGGGCTGGCCGAGCCGGGCGCCCTCCCCCGCGACCCGGAAGTCGGCGGCCAGCGCGACCTCCATCCCGCCGCCCAGGGCGTAGCCGGTGATCGCGGCGACCACCGGCTTGCCGATGCCCGCGATCAGGCCCACGGTGGCCTGCAGCCCGCCCGCGCGGACGGCCATCTCGGGGTAGCTCGCCTCGGCCATCTCGGTGATGTCGGCCCCGGCCGCGAAGCACTTCTCGCCGCCGTAGATGATCACCGCGCGGACCTCGTCCGAGGCCGCGGCCGCGGCCCCGACCTCCGCGAGCTCGGTGGTCAGCTGGTCGTTCAGCGCGTTGACCGGCGGCCGGTCCAGCCGGATCGTGCCGATGCCATCTTCGACTTCCAGTCGGACGAATTCAGCCATCAAGAGCCCCTAACGTAGGTCGCCGTTGGTCAGGCCGGCCGGAGCCTGCGGGTAGGTGACGAGCCCGAGCTCGGCCCGGCTGGCGAGCAGCCGATGAGAAGGCAGCACCCGCACCGTATACCCGAACGACCCCGGCTGGTCGAGCGAGACCTCACCGGAATAGCGCACCAGGCCGCCGGACCCGGTCGGGCCCTCGGGGGCCAGCACCACGTAGCTGGGCAAGACGATCTCGTCGTCGTCGTCGGGGCGGCCGTAGACCACCTCCACCGTCACGTCGTCCGGGGTGAGCCCGCCGAGCGCCACCGCGACCCGGACCACCAGGGCCGAGCCCAGGCGCTGACCGGTCGACCCGGCCGCGCCGGACTCCACGTGCTCGACCCGCACCTCGGGCCACACCTGCACCACGCGCTTCTTCCAGGCCGCCAGTTCCCGGGCCGGCCCGAAGCTGCCCGCACCCGCACCCGCACTCGCGCGCGCACCCGCACTCGCGCCCGCGCCCGCACGCGCACCCGCGGCCGGGGCCGGGGCCGGGGCCGG
>Ga0224557_1004457_pt1 | contig 10190 bp, 8 predicted proteins | sample 714S31014metaG_FD_180677 | JGI IMG/M metagenome (GOLD analysis project Ga0224557, IMG submission 180677) | Peat soil microbial communities from Stordalen Mire, Sweden - 717 S3 10-14 | ecosystem: Environmental > Terrestrial > Soil > Wetlands > Peat | place: Sweden: Norrbotten County, Stordalen... | reverse complement strand
CGGTCGAATAGTAGAGCTTGGCAGCCTTGGCCAGCAGCTCATCGTTCTCTTTTGTCGCGGGATTTGTCGCAGGTGTGGACGGGTTCGGCCTGGCCTGCGGGCCCGATGCCGTCGCAGAGGGCTGAGGCGCCGGTGGGTTCTGGGCCTGAGCAGAGGCCGCCGCCAGGCAAAGCGCAAACAGAGCGGCGTCCAGCAGCGGCGACCGGAACAGAAGTTTCAGCATGAGGCGTGCCTGCTTTCAGGTGGTTTTATGCATTGTCGGCTTTGCGCGCGACGTTCGGCAAGCAAACGAGGGCAGCTGTAGTATCGTTGCATCGAGATTTTTAGAAAGATTATCTCGTGATTCGCAGCCGAGATTCTACGCCGGGTTCCAGGTCTCGCCTTCGAGACCCGGGAAACCTCCAACCTCAATCAGCCGCGGTTCACTTCCCCGTATAGCTCACATGCCAGATCGACCGCGAGCCATCATCCGACACAAACAGCGAGCCGTCCTGGGCCACCGTCACGCCCACCGGCCGCCCCCACACCTGGCCGTCCGCAGTCACAAAGCCGGTCAGGAAATCTTCGTACTCGCCGGTGGCGCGGCCGTTATGCATGGGCAGGCGAATCACCTCGTACCCGGAGCGCTGCGCGCGGTTCCACGACCCGTGCTCGCAGGCGAACCCGTCGCCCTTGAACTGCGCAGGGAACTGCTGGCCCTGGTAGAAGAGCATTTCCAGCGAGGCAAAGTGGGGATTGACCAGGATGTCGGGCGTCAGCACCCGGGACTGCAACTCTGGGTGTTTGCCGGGATGGCGCGGGTCCTGTTTGCCTCCCGCCGGCCCGCCCATGTAGAACCACGGCCAGCCGTAGAAGCCGCCTTCCTGCACGTGAGTCACGTAATCCGGAACCAGGTTGTTGCCCAGCCCGTCGCGCTCATTGGTGGAGCACCACAGCTCGCCCGTGATGGGGTTGATTGCCTCGCCCACGCAGTTGCGCAGGCCCCACGCGTAGACCTTCACAAACTTACCCAGTGGCGTGAACTGCAGCACGTCCGCGCGGTGGAACTCCTCGGGATGGGTGTCGGAGTCGTCCACGTTGGAGTGCGAGCCGACGGATGCGAACAGCCGGGTTCCATCCTGGGAGAAGATCACGTCGCGAGTCCAGTGGCCGCCGCCCCGCAACCGGCCGCCGCCGGGCAGGTCGGCCAGTTGCTGCTGGGGTCCGCGGGCCGTCATGTCGCCGTTCTGATAGGGAAAGCGAACGATGGCGTCGGTGTCGCCGATATAGACCCATGCGGGATTAGGACCCGCAGGGTAAAAGGCGATGCCGAAAGGCTGGTGCAGGCCGCTGGCGAAAACTGAAGTTTGCTGCGGCTTGCCGTCCGGTCCCACGCCGCGAAAGACCCTGATCTTGCCGGATTCGCTCTCGGCCAGAAAGATGTCGCCATTCGGTGCGGTGCGCAGCAGGCGCGGATTATCCAACCCGGTAACGTAGAGATCCACCTTGAAGCCCTTGGGCGCGACAGGCCACGCGTTGGCGGGCCGGGGCACGACCGTCGGTCCGTTGTCCACCGACTGTTCCGGTGCAGGTCCTGGCAGGTCCGCCACAGTCACATGGCGGCGCGTCCCGGGCGACTCGTGCAGCGCGTCGGTAAAAGCGGCTTGGCCGGTAAGAACCGGGTGGCCGGGCGCATCGTCGGCGAACCCAGCCAGGCAAGGCACCAGAAGCAGGGCGGCAAAAAAGACAGAAATTCTGAAGCAACGGCTCATGAGACCTCTCGTCGGGGTTAGAGCTGCAAGCGGCAGCCGTTGAACGTGTGTGCGAGCTACATCTGGATGGCCGCCCGCGAAACATAAGTCCAGCCCATCAAGTTCAGCCCATTAAGGCGATGCCGCCTGAAGCACCGTCCCAATGCTGCCTGGTGGGGACAGGTGATGCTTCGGCGGCCAGCCTATGCGGCAGTGTGGCCCAGGTTGCGGCGGGAAGCGCGCTAGTACCTATTTCGATGCGTCTTGACCCGCTCCGGTTTCACCTTGTGACGGAGAATTTTCGCCAGCCGAGAGCGCGGTCAGCAGCGCGGGCGAAAGTGTAGCGGTAGCCACCACGCGATTCCGCTTCTGGGTCACCTCCGCGGTCTTCAGCAGCTCCTTCAGCCCGTTGTTGGTGGGATTGGAGGCGAGCGGCGCGGTGAATCCCCGGGCCATGGTCACCAGCGTAGCCAGGGCGGCGGCTTGGGTGGCGGCGGACTCGTCGGTGGGGGCAATCTCCTCCACGCGCAGCCTGAACGATCCCGCCCAGCGCACGCTGGCCACAATGGTCGAGTCGGCCTGCAAGGGAAGTGAGAGCCCCAAAACACTGATCGCTCCACTCTCTGAGAAGGGTAGGCCGATCTGGCCCACTCCCCATGCCAGCGAGAGCAGCGGCACCTCGTGGTAGTGCTCTGAGAGCAGCGTGGAACCGGCAAAGGGCAGTGCCGCGGTGCGATGGCGGTCGATGATGGAGTGAATCTGTTCCGCGGAGGGAGTGTTGGAGACGGCGATCATGTCGTAGCCAATCTGGGCCACCCGCACCGTGCGGCCTTCCGACAGGATGCTATAGATGGTGTGACCCGCGTAGGTCTCGCGTCCGGCGGCGTGCGCCTCAAGCCATGCGTTCAGCCGCGCGCCGGTCAGCTTGCCTACCAGCACCATCGAGTACGCAACCGGCCCGTTGGGGCCGCGGGCGTCGGGCATGCGGTGCAGGGCGATGGCTGCCTCGTCCAGGTCGCGTTCCCAGTCGATCCCGGTGGCGTCCACAAACTGCTGGTACTCGGGCACCCGCTGGGGTGGCTTCAAATCCTTATGGAAAAAGGCGTGAATGGGCTTGAAGTCGACGTAGAGAATCCCTTCGGACTCCGGCAGCAGGCGTGCCGCTTCCGGCGGAGCCTTGGAACGCAGCAGGATAGCCACGGCCAGGAGAAGCAGGACTGCGGCCAGGATAAAAAGCGTTCTGCGTGTGCGTCGGTGCATCAGGAGCCGTCAGGAATACCGTATCACTCCGGGATAGAACCATGGATGCGCAGGACGGCCGTTCGAATATTACCGCTTCGCAGGCTCCTGCTACTTCTTTCGGTCTAGAAATTCATTCTTCAAATGCTTTGCAATCGCCTCCGAAAGCGATTGAATCCCAACCGGCCCGCCGTTACCTTTGCGGACTTGGTAGGCCCATACCACTGAGCCGTCACTCACACGGACGAGTTGGACCGATACGCTTGATGTGCCTTCTATCCCGACGCAATAGGCGAACAGGCACCGCGCAATCTTACTGGCCCCGGACTCTTGTTTGGCAGCCACTCCCGCAGACTGAAGAACATAATCGGCACTCTTTTCATCTAGCACGACGGTCGCAGGTGCGTGCTTCTTATTGAGGGCGGCCGTCAGGGCAACGCTGAAGTCAGATTCGGCCTTGACGAAGATCCTGGGCTCTCCGGAGGGATTTGCCGAGGTAGCTCCAGGGGATGGTGCCACTGGCTCCGAACCAACCTGTTTGGCAACTGCGGCAGCAGGCGGCGGTGGAATTGGCACAGGCACTGCCGGTGCTGTCCCGGAAATCTTTTGCACTACCGCCGAAAGAACTTTATCGCTTGCACCCGCGCTCTTCAGGGCGATCAACCCGTCCGCAGATGTGTCATACGTTCCGGGCGAAGCGCTGATCGTAGAGACAATTAAGTCGTCGGAAAGGCCAGCCTTGACCAGCTTAATGATGGAGTCGTTGTTGAGCGATTGCTGGGCCACGAGTAATTGGCAAAATGCCACAAACACAACTGCGAGAAAACTCTTGGGCATACAGCTTCTCCTCACCTTTCAATACCGCGAAAGATTCATTGGGGAAGCAACGAAATCATCCGCCCATTCATTCGTTTGCGCAAGTGAACTCCCGTGTTACTGCATAGAACACGCGGCCGCCGGTAAAGTCCTCCCGGAGGCAAATCCAGGAAATCAAACCTCAAGCATCATTCATCTCCGAACCTGTCCAGAAGCCAATAAGGCCGGACGCGGTACTTCCCCCAGGGATGCCTCGCTTCAAATCCCGGAGAACGGTTGTCCTTTTGCATTGAATTATGAACACGCAGCGCATAACGGAATTCGAGTGGAGAGTTGAAAGGTTGATCGCTGGGGCGGGGAGCATCACCAGTCGATCCACAGGTCCGGAAGAGTACTTATTTTTTCGTGAATTTGGGATGCAAACTATCGCGGCACATCGAAACAGTGAACTAACTCATTTATTTTCTATATTCTGCGGATAACACTTGCGGAATCAATATTTTGCAGCGTAACCCCTACCCTAAAGGTGAAAAATTACTTGACTAACCCAATCCATTCCGATAGAGTTGGGTTAGTCAAGGTGACGCCATGCTCGAAACACCTAAAACTCTGATTGAAGCTACCCGCTACTTCTCCGATGAGCAGACCTGCATCAACGCGGTCGCTATGATGCGCTGGGAAGACGGTAGTCCGGTTTGTCCGCGGTGCACCGCCGCGCAAGGGGAGCGTAATCACTATTGGCTGGCGATACAGCGCCGATGGAAGTGCTATGCCTGCCGCAAGCAATTCAGCGTCAAGGTCGGGACGATCTTCGAGGACAGCCCTATCGGTCTCGACAAATGGATGGTCGCCTTGTGGATGCTCTGCAATTGCAAGAATGGAGTATCCAGTTATGAGATCGCACGCGATACCGGCATCTCGCAGAAATCCGCGTGGTTCGTCCTTCAGCGGCTAAGACTGGTTTTGAAAACCGAGAGTCCTAAACTTATGGGACAGGGAGTCAAGAACGCTGTAGAGATCGACGAAACGTTTATCGGCGGAAAGCCAAAAAACATGCACGTGAAACGTCGCATGGCTCTTGGTCAAGCAGATCACAAGACTGCCGTGATGGGAATGCTCACCCGCGACACGCGTGAAGTGCGTGCGAAGGTGATTCCCAATGTCCGACGCGACACGCTACAGGCCGAAATCTTAAAGAACATTGATCCGTGGGGAACGCGCATCTATACCGATCAGCACATCGGATACGAAGGACTCGACAAGACCAAGTTTATTCACGAAACCGTGAATCACATGCAAGAGTACGTCCGGGGTAAAGTACATACACAGGGAATTGAAAATTTCTGGAGCCTGCTCAAGCGTTCTCTGTCGGGTACTTACATTGCAGTCGAACCGTATCATCTCGACCGCTACTTGGATGAGCAATGCTTCCGCTTCAACAATCGCAAGAATATGAATGATTCTGCGCGCTTCACGAAAGCTTTATCGCAGGTAGCGGGAAAGCGGCTGACTTGGAAGGAACTCACCGGCAAGGTGCCAGGGTCATGCTAAGGCTTCGCGTGGCCCTCTTCGGGGACGTACTTCCATCGCTTATGCTTTGAAGTCTTCTCTAATTTCGACGCCGCGATTGCTTTCTGGACCTCGGAACGGGAAACGGACAAGACCTTCGATAAAGCAGAAGTGAATACCTTGTTCTCGCTCGACGAGGATGAAGGCTTAATCTTCATAGCGATAGAGTAGCCCAAAAGCAAACGATCCGCCAAACTTTCGCTTGGCGGATCGTGGCGTTACGCAAGCCCGACTTAGCGGGATCTGTTTCAGATTACCCCTATTCGATGAAAATTGCAAGATGTGGACTCAAAATTAGCCCTTTAATTCAGTCACTACCTCCATAACTACCTCTTCTATGACTTCAGTGGTTTCTACGATCGGCCTTCCCATTGCTTCCCAAACTAACCTCTGAATCGCGGCCAAATCGTCGGGGTCGAGTCGCGGAGACGCATACCTGCCGTCACAAAAGACCCTGTCTAGGCGCTTAAATGAAACGTGCCCAACCATATCCCCTTTAGCCCAAACATCGGTGTCCCGCTTAAAGAATCGGTATTTGTTGGCCTGGATGCGGTAGTGATAGGCCTCTACAACTTCGGGAACAGAAGTGCTGAAGGGAACAACAATACAACTTCCCCAGCCGCTACCACCCTTCCTTCGTGGGGAAACAACCACGACGTGACGAATCTTGGACATTTCTGGAGGTATAGAGTTGGGACCGAAGTCGCACATTAACACTTGTCCGAGTTCAGGAGTAAATGTGATTGGCATGTTAATGATTCCTTAAACTTTATCGTCAAAAGGGTTGCGTAACGCGCCAACCAGAGGTACTCTCTAATTGGCGGAGGGTGATGACGGCACCCCGTTCCGGATGGAACAAAGTACCGTCAAGCGCCCGTCTGCTATGAAGCAGAGGAATAGAGGCACTTCAATCGCCTCCTTCCCGTTGGCATCGCTTCGGTCCCTGCTAAGTTCCAATAGCGATCCCCAACATCGGCTAGATCAAGAGGTGGCTTCGGTCACCTCTTGATTTTTAAGTTCCAATTTCTCCTGTTCTCCCCCCGCCTTCTTTATCCGATCTCCCCTCTTGATTGACCCGGTTCGCGTCAAATATCCAGCCGGTACAGGTTTACCCAGATGCTCCTCCGGAATCTCAAAAATGAGCATTTGCGTCTTTTCATCCCACTCGGCATTGAAAGCCCTGGTTTCCGTCCAGTCATACCGTATGTAGTTCAGGAAAGTTACGGCGGAAAAACCAGAACCATTGTATTTTTCGTTGAAGGTGAGTGTGTACGCCCCAGCATCCTTGCTGTTAGCTGACTTCACAGCGCACTTATGGGTGTCCTTGTCCCAGAGCAATAGGACATACGCAACTTGGTTCGCTTGGAATATGCCGGTAGCATGCATATTGAATGCGATTCTTCCCATCTTCCCCAATGTTACGACCGGATCACCGGTTCGGATAACTTTCTTTGTAAATACTTCCCAAGCCATTCGAATAACCTCGCCATTAGTTCCAACAGTTCCAATAGTACGACGAACCGCGGTAAGTTTGCAAACCGGAAGTGCTTTAATAATCTCTATTTAGAGTAGAAACAAGAAATCTGCCTACGGGCGGATTGTAAGTGCTGGGTTATCCAAATCAGTTAGTGCCACCCTAAACGTATGAAAAAAGAGAATTTACTTACAGAATCGGGGGAGGGGGGGGGTGGGGTTACTCATCGGTTAACTGGCGACTGTCGCCGTGCGGCTCGCTGCCGCTGAGTCCCTTCCAGGTGCCCGTACGCAAAAACGCCCGCCGCAGGGGAGTGCGGCGGGCGTCTCTGGGTCTCGGGTCCGGCTATTGCACGTCGGTCACCTTGCCGTCTTTGAACACGACCTTCATGCCGCTGTAGTAATAAATCACCTTCGGTCCCAGGTTTGCCACCCGTGTTGGCGCGCCAAGAGCCGACTGCACCTGGTCCGTGGTTTGGCCCAACTCAACCGACGTGGGCGCTGCCGGAGCAGCCGCAGATGCGACCACCGGTGCGCCGCTGTCCTGCGCCGCTTCGGCCGTCACTTCCTTCTCTGCCTGGTCAGCCTCTTGATTTTGCTGTTGCAGATCGGCCGCGTCCTTGGGATCGGGCGGAGGCGCAACCGCGGCATATTCCGTTTGCGTCGGCGGAGCCTGCGCGGATGGCGGAGCCGCCGGCAATCCTCCCTTGCCTTGCTTGGCCTGCAAATCCTGGAGCCCCTGGTCGATGGTCTCCCGCATGTGGTTCTGCATCTCCTGCAGGTCGGTCAGTTGCACTGTGACCGTGCTGGATTTCGCGCACTCCTGCCCGCCCTTGCTGGCCAGAACCACCAGTTGCGCGGTGGTTGCGTCGGGAGGAGGCGCGGTGCTCAGCAACAAGGGGTCGCCGTCGCTCACTCCGCATTCCTGCCCGTTGGCATCCACCAGGTCCAGGGTGCCTCCGGCCACAAACACATGCGGGTGGCCGTCGCTCAACAGGCGTGCAATCCCGCTTGATCCGGGGTCCACGTCCTGATGCTGGGCGGTCTGTTGCGCCTCGGCGTTCTCCAGTGCCAACTGGGTCTTTACCTCGTCGGCAATCTGCTGCTTGACCTCAGGCGTAAGCGCAGGCTGACCACCCGCGGCAGCCGCGGCGCCGTTGACTTCGCCCGCCTCCTGATGCGCCGCATAAGCCGCCTGCAGATCCGTCGAGATGATGTAGTCGGTCAGCCAGAACGCGGCGCTTGGGTAAACCGGGTAGGGCGCAAAATAGCCGCCATAGAACCCGTACCACGGACTCGCACCCCATCCCCACCCGAATGCGACGGGCACCGCCCACGGATTGTATGCCCACCCATAAAATCCTGGATTGTAGTAGTAGCCCGGAGCGTAGACGTTCAGATACATTCCCCGGTAACCGTAGCCGCGGTAATAGCGGTCGTATTCCCGCCCGTGGTAGTAGTAGGATCGCCGGCCAAAGTCGCGGCCGTGATAGTTGTACCCACGCTGCACATATCCTCGACGGCCCCGTTCGGCGTAGATCCGTCCATGGCCGGGGCGCTCCACGGATACTCTGCGCCCGCCGCCCAGCCCATGATGTACGTCCATGCCCCTCTTGGCGTCATGCACATCGCTCACCCTGCCATTGGGCCGTGTGCGCACAGCGCTGCCCGTCTTGGTCATGTGCTCGTTGCTTCCCTTCGGTGCAGGGCCGCTCTTGATCGCCGAGTGACTGGCGGTAGACTCATGCCCACCCGTGCCCCCTCCAGCACCGGCGTGCGCCCCCGTCCCACCGGTGCTCGGTCCATGCGAAGCGGCGCCGTTCGCGGTGGGTCCATGGCTGCCGGTGGTGGTCGTGGTGGTGTGTGTGCCGCCATTCGCGGTAGGCCCGTGCGAAGCCGCCCCGCCGGTGGTTGGCCCATGTGAGCCTGCCCCGCCGGCGGTTGATCCGTGCGCCGCTCCGCCGCCGGAGTTTCCGGCCGGCCTTGCTGCCGGCTTGGCAGCGGGTGCGGCCTTGGGAGGAGGTGCTGACTTCTTGTTATCAGCAGCGTTGGCGGCGGTACCTGCCAACCCCACTGGCCCAGCCAGAACCACTGCTATGAATCCAATTCTCAAAACCTTGCCAGGAAGCCGCATTATCATCGAGACCTCAATCCTGTTGCCGGCCCGTGCTCCATCCCGGATGCCCAGGCACGCTATTCAACGTTGCTGACTTTTCCGTTCGTGAAGGTCACCTTCATGTCCTTGTAGTAATAGATTTCCTTCGCTCCCAACTTGGCCATCCTCGCCGGTTGTCCAAAGGCGGTAGTCACTTGGTCCTTGGTCTGGCCAACAGCGATGGTTGGCGGTGGAGCATCGGCTGGCGGGGGCGGCGGCGCAATGGCGGCCATCGCAGCCGGGGCCGGCGCTGATGGGGGTGCGGCCGCGGCCGCTTGCGCTGGTTGTCCTCCCTGATCGCTCTTGCCGGCGTTGTCCTTGTCGTCCGCGGGTTGAACCGTGATGACATCTGAAACAGTCTTCACAAAATCGTCCACCGGTGGCACCGACCCCTTCGGGAATTGGAAATCGATCTCTCCGTAGTACCGGATGTCATTGTAGGGATCGCTGAATGTGCTGACGACAATCCCGTCCTTCTGGAGCTCAACCCCAGTGACCCAGAACTTCTCCCCGGCAACAAACTTGCGCGAAGTGCAGCCGTTGTTCGCGGCGTCGGTGGCGCTGCCGCCGCCGCCAAATGGAAGACGGCCTTTCAAGAAAGACTTGGCTGCATCCTTGGCGCGGTTCTTGTAAGTTGCAGCCAGAACGCCGTTGCCATAGGTGTTTGAGAATGCATACGATGACGCCGAACTGCACATCATCAGCCCATCTTTATGCAGCACCACGACATCACCGGCCGTGACGATATCCGAGTGGTCTGCCGCAGCCTTCGTCAGCTTGATCTGGGAGACAAGCTTCTCCTTGATCAGCGTCGCTGGGTCGCCTGCCTGGGCTACCATACCGATGCTCAGGAACGACGCCATTGCGGCCAATCCGCACGTACGAATCCACCGTACCTGTTCCATATGCCACGTCCAGTTTTTAGGTCTTTGATATGGGGAAATTACCGGGTGCAGTGGAATCTACATCGATTCTGGTCGAAGTGTCAATGAAGATCTGCCGCGCACCGCGGTTTGCTCCGCTGGTTCTGGTGTGCTAACCTTTGAATCTGTGCCGTGGTATGCGCGGAGCGGGAGTGTGTCCGTGCGTATGCCGCGTCTCCGGGCGATTTCAAGGTGGGATGGGCTGGCGTAGCTCAGCTGGTAGAGCATCTGATTTGTAATCAGAGGGTCGGGGGTTCAAATCCCTTCGCCAGCTCCACTTCAAGA
>Ga0224557_1004456_pt1 | contig 10191 bp, 12 predicted proteins | sample 714S31014metaG_FD_180677 | JGI IMG/M metagenome (GOLD analysis project Ga0224557, IMG submission 180677) | Peat soil microbial communities from Stordalen Mire, Sweden - 717 S3 10-14 | ecosystem: Environmental > Terrestrial > Soil > Wetlands > Peat | place: Sweden: Norrbotten County, Stordalen... | reverse complement strand
GGCCCGCACCGCCGAAGCGCTCGAGCAAGCTATCGCCGAACTCTTACCCCAGATCACACCCGAAAACGCCCAAGCCTGGTTCCGTCACAGTGGAATCAACTATATATCTTAAGTGAAAATGCTCTAATGCGCTCAGGCAGAGGCGCGGGCGCGACGTGTATGCGCTCGCTGGCCGAGGGGAACGGAGTAACCATCTTGAGCGAGGCGCGGCGCATGACCTCAAGCTCCGCCGGGGCGAAGAGCTCAGGCGGTACACCGCCGATCGCGACAAAGCCGGGACTGTCGCCCAGGGCCTGCGATATCTGGTTCCAGCGCAGGAACGGCGACGTGGTGGGCAGAACGATCATGCGCCGCTTCGGCTCCGGCAGGGCGAAGTAGGCGGTCCAAGTGGCCAGAATCGTGCAGATGACGACGCCGTTGATCACGCTATAGGTCGTAGCCAAGTTCGGATTGAAAACCAACCATGCAGACTGAACGAGGTCGTTCGTGGACATGATGCCGAGGCCCAGGCTGACGCCAAAGATGCGGCTGCTATACGAAAGCCCCATGGGGCGGATGGCGAAAGTGACAAAGAGCAGCAGGCATAGCGTGAGGATGCTCTGGGTGCGCTGCAGTTGCGAGATGGCGTCCATGATGTACTTGGTCCCGGTCATATCCGGAGTGACCGCAGAACCAAGTGCGACGGCAACCGAAATGCCCGCCGCCCACTTGAAGACCAGCATGCCCAGCGTCTGCAAGCCTTTGAGCGGTTCCATAGCCAGCCGGAATACGCTGTACACGATCAGAAGGGCAAGGACAGACTCGACCGCGAAGCTTATCCAATAGACGTAAAAGTATATTCGGTACGCGAGGTGACCTTCGATGAGATGGCCCGAGGCACTATGAACGCCGGTGAGAATGACGTCGGAGCTGATCCTGACGGCAAGGAAAAGCCCAAGTGCGGCATAGTCCCGCCACTGCTTCTTGGCAACGAGGACGCACAGCGCCACGACGCAAAGCAGGAGCTCAGTATAGCCGAGAGCGTGAAGAAGTGAGACTGAAGGCACGCACATCCCCCTGGACAAGTTGAGGATACCTTATCCAGGGGGAACGTCAACTGAATTCTTTGCGACTATCGCGTTACCACTGGCTCATGCCGCAGTCGCCGGGCTGGCTGGGCGGGCATCTCGGAACCGGCATCGCGCTCGTCTTGGCAACCTTGACCGTTGCTGCGGCGGAGGGTGCCTTTGCATAAGAGCTGGCGATTGCGCCGGTAAGAGCGAGGGCTACGACGAAGCTGCGAACGATGAATTTCATAATGTGAGACTCCCTTTTTGGTAACCACGAGGTTGCGGTGCGTAAAATTTCTCTGGACACGCCAGATGCAACAACCCTAGAATGTGCAAGCTCACAAGTCTACAGAAATCACTTACATAACTTGGTATTATATTGACGTGGTTACCAAGGTAACTTTTTGTGGCAGAAATCTGCGTTTTCCTTGGGAATTTTCGTTTTCTCCTGTAGTAACCTGGGGCGCGGAGGCCAGTCCCGCCAAGCCCTCGCGGGCAGGTTTTCGCCGGGTTTCCGGCGGAAACTACATCCTTTGGGGGATGGGGCGGAGACGGCGCCGGAGGAAGAAACCGTCGGTCCAGCGCGACGCCATCTACATCTTTAGTGGGATGAGGAAGATGGCGGCTGCGGTGGCTGGCTGCTGCCGCCGGACCGCACCGCAGACTTGGGGGCCAGGGCAATGATCTTCCACAACCGGGAGGACGCCGGGCGCGAGTTAGCCGAGCGGCTGGAGGTCTTCGTCTTTCCCCACCTCCCACTCGTCCTTGGCATTCCGCGGGGCGGCGTTTCGGTGGCGTTCCCGGTAACACAAAAGTTGCATGCGCCGCTCGATGTTTTTCTCGCCCGAAAGCTCGGGGTTCCGGGGCACGAGGAGTTGGCGTTTGGCGCGCTGGCAGTGGGCGGCAAGCCCATGTTGGATCAGCAGGTCGTCCACGCGGCGGGCATCTCAGCGCAGCAGATCGAGCAAATCGTGGCGGCGACGGCGGCGACGCTGAATCAATGGGCGAAACTGTATCGCGGCGAGCGTCCGCCGATGGACGTTGCCGGCGAGACGGTGATTCTGGTGGACGACGGCATCGCGACCGGTGCAAGCATGCTGGCTGCAATCCGGGCTTTGCGGGAGCAGAAGCCGGCCAGGCTCGTTGTTGCTGTTCCGGTGGCGCCCGCGCCCACGTGCGCGTGGCTGCGGCGCGAGGTGGACGAGCTGGTCTGCCTGTACGCGCCCGATGATTTCTATGCGGTCGGGCAGTTCTACCGGGATTTCTCCCAGGTCAGCGATGAGGAGGTCGCGTCGTTGCTGCAGCGGGCGGCAGCGGACCGCCGCTAACGTCCATAGGTCCCGATCCATTGGGCCTGGGCGAGGACGTGTGGCTTTAGGGCGAGTTCGAGGTCGGCCTTCGAAGCGCCGGCCTTCAAGTCGAGGCGGGCGTCGAGAGCGTAGAACTTGAAGAAGTAGCGATGCGGCTTGCCGGGCGGCGGACACGGACCGCCGTAACCGATGCGGCGGAAGTCGTTGCTGCCCTGGCGCGCGCCGTTGTCCAGCGATTCGATCTTGGGCTGGTCCTCGGGCAGCAGCGTGGCTTTGGCGGGAATGTTCCAAAGCAGCCAGTGCGTCCAGGTGCCGCCGGGCGCGTCGGGATCGTCGGCAATGAGGGCGAGCGACTGGGTCCGGTCCGGAGCGCCATGCCAGGCGAAAGCCGGCGACAGGTCGGCGCCATCGCAGGTGTGGCGGCGCGGGATTTCGGCGCCGTTGGGAAACGCTGTCGAGATAACTGCAAACGACGTTGCGGAATCGGCCATAACTCCACCTCCGATCGGATTTGCCGGGCGGCGAGCGGGAAACCTGTTCCAGCGGAGCAGGCGCAGGCCGACGAACGGAATCAACAGCACTGCGCAGACGACGATGATCAGCGGTGTTTGTCGACGCGTTCGCATGGTGCGACCCCGGCGGGGAGAATGGTACCACCGGCTTCGGCAGAGGGTTGCGCGAGGACGGTGCGCAGGGTGGGACTCGGAGCGGACGGGCTGCTATTCTCGGGTGAACTCTCGGGTTCTCGAGAGAAGGGATTGCGTCTGGTTATGAAGCTCGCTTGCCACCTGATCGTATGCGTCCTGCTCGGCGCGACCTGCGCGACTTTCGGCTGGTCGCAGGGAGGCGTTCGGGACCCGCGGTTCCGCGCGGGAAAGTTGCTGTTTTCGGACGACTTCGCGCATGGGCTGAGCGCCTGGCGGGTCGAAATGGAACAACCGGGATCCATGGAACGGCGAGGAACCGTGACGGCGAAGGACGGCGTGCTCGACATCGACGTTCCGGCGGGGGTGACGGTGTGGTTCCGGCAGGAACTGGACGGGCCGGTGATGATCCAGTACGAGGCGACGGTGATCTCGGCCGGCGGGCCGAACGACCGCGTGAGCGATCTGAACAGCTTCTGGATGGCGACCGATCCGGCGGCGCCGGAAGACATCTTCGCGCATCCGCGGGCGGGCAAGTTTGCGGACTACAACTCGCTGCGGATGTACTACGTCGGGCTGGGCGGAAACGGGAATACGACAACGCGGTTCCGGCGGTACATCGGCGATGCGGTTGAACGGCCGCTGCTGCCGGAAAACGACCTGTCGGTGGCGGAACATCCGGACAAGGGCATTGTGGCTAATAAGACACAGACCGTGACGCTGGTAGCGGATGGCGCGCTGATCCAATACTGGCGCGACGGGGTGAAGATTTTCGAGATGACCGACCCGGAGCCGTATACCAAGGGATGGTTCGGGATTCGGACCACGAAGAACCACATGCAGGTGCGGAACCTGCAGGTGGTGCGGCTGGAGAGGAAATAATATTTCCGGCGGGGGGCGGAGGCATCTTCGGAGGGTGAGCAGAAGAGCACAGCTATTGCCGGGCGGAACCTCGATAGTTGAGGGGAGAGTCGAGGTGACCGAATGTCTTATTGGAAGGTGTTGTCAGCTTGTACGTTAGGTGCTGGGTTGTTCGCGGGCCAGTTTGTAGCTCCGGCCCAGATTGTGGTCGGCATCGGCGCTGCGCCGATGTGCCCTTACGGGTACTACGACTATGCGCCGTATGACTGCTCGCCCTATGGGTACTATGGGCCGGACTGGTTCAGCGGCGGACTGTTTATCGGGGCCGGGCCGTGGTTCCGTGGCGGGCGCGGGTTCTATGGCCACGTGGATAACCGCTACGATCCGCGGAACGGCTACCGTGGGCCGACGCCGGCGCGCGGCGACCGGGCGTTCAACCACTTCCAGGGGAATGAGGCCCGCGACGGGCAAGGACATGTCGGCACCGCCGGGCATAGCGCCGCCGGGGAACATGCCGCTGGAGCTCAGCGTGGCGGCGGCGGTCGTGGGGGCGGGGGCGGACGGCGCTAGATAGCGGTCCGCTTCGCGGGACCCCACTCATGCGAGTAGACCGCATGAGTGGGGTTTAGCTGTTTTTATGGGCGGGGCACCCAAAACCTACGCTGCGCCGACGACCAGGACGCGGGCGGTGCCTGCGGTTTTGCGGCGGGGGCGAACCTCGATGACTACGTCGTGTTCGAGCGCGGTGGCGAAGTGCATGAGGCGCTCGACGGAGAAGCCTTCGAGCTTGTAGCTCTTCAGCGCGGAGACCTTCGGCTGGTTGACGCCGAGGATGCGGGCGGCTTCGGCCTGGGTAAGTTTGCGCTCGGCGAGGATTTTATTAATCACGAAACAGAGGCGGAGCTTGGTGCCGAGTTCTTCGGCGTTGGGCAGGCCGAGGTCGGCAAATACGTTGCCCGAACTTACTTCCGCTGTCACAGCTTTCTTCGCTTTAGGCATGTCTCCCTCCGAATCTTTCCTGATAGTCCCACTCGGCGTCTTTCAAGCGACTCGCGATCAGTTGCTGGTCCGACTTGGGCGTTTTGATTCCGCTCTTGGACTTCTTCTGGAACGTGTGCAGTACGTATACCGCAGCTGCAAACCGCACTGTGTAGACGGCTCGAAAGGTATCGCCGCGGTGATCCTCGACGATCTCCATCACGCCCGGCCCTTCGCCCTTCCATGGCTTCGCGTCCGGATGCTTGCCGCCGAACTGGGCCACTCCGAGCGCCGCGCCGAGATGGGTGCGCACTTCCGTTGGAAATGTCATCAAGTCTTTCCTTGAAGAACCGATCCAGATCAGGGGCTTCTCATCTACGGCGAGTTGCTCTCGTGCCATTTGTTATCCCAGTTTTAGGATACACCCTTTTTGACGTCGAACGAAACCCGCCCTAGCGGAGCTAGGACGGGGCACCCGGCACATTTATCGCGACGCGATCAACCTGCCTGTTTGGATTAAGTCAGGTTCCAAATCAAGGTGAAGGAGGCTATTTACAAATAGCCCAAAAACATGGAGAACAAAATTGACGCCGGCAAGTGCGAGGCTGAGAGCTTCCAATCGCTCTTCAGTCTGCGGCACAGTTCCTGTCTTGAGCGCAGAATAAAATGGCTGAAGCGATGAATTCGTCGCGTGGACGGCCTGATGGCCGGAGGCGTACACCGTTAGTATCAGGGTCACCATCAATGAGAGTTTGCTTCGATCATCGATGAACTCCGCCCTCTGAAAAAGCGTCCTAATGCTCCAAGTTGGGTCATTGTCTTTCCTATTTGTGGAGGTCCTGGCAAACGCTACGGCCTCATCTATTTTCACTTGGTCTTTTTGACTCAGTTGGACGGTGATGTGCGTCTTGAGCTTGGTGGAGTGCTTGTACAGCGACTGAGTATCGAAATGCTGATATCGCTCAATCTCTTCATCGCCTGCCTCTTGCAAATAGGCGGCATTAATGGCCAGTTCCGCCATCGTACGGCTGATTGCCAGTATCTCTTCAACGAAAACTTCGCCTGAGAGTAGATATGCCGCTCTCGCCTGCTCCCGAAGCTTAAGTAGTGACGTGAACAATAGTAGTAGTCGAATAGAAGGTTCGGCTTCTTTAGTACCTTCTTGATATTCTTCGAGCAAAACTTGTCTGAACGAGCCCACTCGAAGCAACTCTGTTCTCACTGCTCGTTCTGCTTCCAATGTCTGACCTCCTACCCTAAGCCGGTCAATCGTGTTGGCCGTCTATTCTTCGACTTTCTTTTTGTTTCTGGGGCGGGTTTTGAACCAGATGGGGGAGCCGATGAAGCCGAAGTTTTCGCGGATCTGGTTGGCGAGGAAGCGCTCGAAGGCGAAGTGGAGTTTGACGTCCTTGTCGGTGAAGAGGACGAACGTCGGTGGGGCGACGGCGGCCTGGGTCATGTAGTAGATCTTGACGCGGCGGTTCATGGGGACAGACGCGCGCTGGAAGTCGACCTTGGCGAGGAAGCGGTTCATCTGGCCGGTGGTGACGCGCTTGCGGCGCTCGCGGGCGACGAGTTCGACTTTTTTGAAGAGGCCCTCGATGCCGCGGCCGGAGGTGGCGGAGAGAAAGACGATGGGGGCGTAGTCGAGGAACTTGAGGTGGTCGCGGACTTGCTGCTCGTAGATTTTGGGGTCGGCGGGTTGCGCCGAGTTGCTAGTTGCTAGTTGCTGGTTGCTAGTTGAAGACTGGCCCGCGCGGTTGGTGTTGGGGTTGGAGTTGGTGGCGCGGGAGTTGGTGGCGGGATGGGTGATGAGGTCCCACTTGTTGACGACGATGATGACGGAGCGGCCGGACTCGTGGGCATAGCCGCCGATGTTGGCGTCGAGGGCGTGGACGCCTTCTGTGGCGTCGAGGACGAGGAGCGAGACGTCGGCGGCTTCGAGGTGCTTGCGGGCCATGATGACGGAGAGCTTCTCGGCCATGAGCTTGGTCTTGCCCTTGCGGCGGATGCCGGCGGTGTCGACGAAACGGAAGTCGTGCGAGCCGCGGGTGACCACCTCATCTACAGCATCCCTGGTCGTCCCGGCTATCGGGCTGACGATGGCGCGGTCGGAGCCAGTGAGGGCGTTGAGCAGGGTGGACTTGCCGACGTTGGGACGGCCGATGATGGCGATTTTGGTTTCGTGGGATTCGAAGGAGCCGTGGGAGCGGAGGAGACGGGGGCGGTCGGCCGAGTTGCTAGTTGTTAGTTGCTGGTTGTTAGTTGAAGGCAAGAGCGCGGCGCCGGGGGGTTCGGCGAAGTCGGGGCCGGTTGCGTCCTCGTCCAACTCATCGGCCTCGGTGAGGAAGGCTTCGGGGGCGGCGACGGCGGGGGTTTCGGGGAGGGCGGCGAAGACCTGGTCGAGCAGGTCGCCGATGCCTAGGCCGTGCTCGGCGGAGATGGGGAGGACGTTGCGAAAGCCGAGGCGGCGGAAGTTTTCCGCCTGGGGCTGGAGGGCTTCGGTGTCGATTTTGTTGACGGCGAGGAAGACGGGCTTGCCGCCGCGGAGGAGCAGGCGGGCGAGCGCGAGGTCGGGGGCGGCCAGCTCGGTGCGGCCGTCGATAACCATTATTATTGCGTTCGCTTCGCTCAGGGCGACCTGCGCCTGGCGAAAGATTTCGGCGGGGATAAGGGCGGGGTCGTCGGGGATGATGCCGCCGGTGTCGACGAGGCGGGCCGCGGCGGATTGCCAGTCGACGAGGCCGTAGATGCGGTCGCGGGTGATGCCGGGCTCGTCGCCGACGATGGAACGGCGCGAGCCGGTGAGGCGATTGAAGAGGGTCGACTTGCCGACGTTGGGGCGGCCGCAGATGGCGATTAAAGGCAGGTTCGAGGTTCGAGGTTCAAGGTTCGAGGTGAGGTCGATCTGGTTCGAGAGTTGCTCGGCGCGGTCCCACTGGCGGAGATCGTCGGCGGTGGCGTCGGGAGCTGGATCAAAGTGGGGGCGGCCGATGTTGGCGGAGTTGGGGGTGTGGCGGCCTACGATGTGGTCGGCGGGGCGGGCGGGCTTCTTTCCCACCTCAGACGGTGAAGCTGTCTGAGATGGGGCACCCGGTCTGGGGCTGCCGCGCTTGGGGGTCAGGGTGCGGCGGGATTCTTTCTCGGGAGAGCGGCTGGGGGTGCGCTTCTTCTTTTCGAGCGCAGCCTTTTTGGCGGAGAGCGCTTTGCGCTTGCGCGGGTCGACCGCGCCGGTGGTGGGGGCGACGCGGGGGGCGCGGCCTTTCCTGGGGCGGGTGGATGCCTGGCGATGCTTCTTGCCGAGGCGTTTGCGGTCGTCGCGCTGCGCCATTGGGGGATTCTCCGAGACGCTGAGCGCCTGGATTGATTATAGGGATCAGGCGCGGGAGGATTTGAGGCGGTCGCTGAGGAGTTGGATGGCACGGAGGGAGCTGAGGGCTGCGCCTTGTTGCCAGCCGAGGTCGTGGCTGACGTGGTCGCCGACGAAGTAGATGGGGCCGTCGGGTTCGATCAACGTTGCGTAGCCGGCGCCAAGCGAGTCGTCGGCGAACGCGCTCTCGCTGGGGCCGTAGGACGCGATCCACGAGCCCTGGTTGTGGGGAATGTGCGACCAGCCCACGTAGATGGGCTTTTCGAGTTCGCGGCCGTGGCCGGGGTGGAGGCGCTCGATGGAGTGGCGGGAGGCGGCGAATTTCTGCTCGAGGGTGAGGCGGTCGAACTCGGGCGTGGAGTCGAAGCCGTAGCCGCTGACCAGGACGCCGCGCTCGCTGAAGAGGTTGGCAGAGGGGAACCAGACGGGCGTGCAGCCGGTGGCGAGGAACTCAAGGCCGCCGTAGATGTTGTAGTCCTGCTCCCAAAAGCGGCGGCTCTCCCAGGCGATTTTGTAGGCGCCGGCGTAGGTGCACTCGTCGATGACTTTCTTGTAGGGCGCGCTGAAGTCGTTAGGCGTCTTCTTGAGGATGGTGAGCGGCATGCCGCACAAGCAGAAGTCGGCTTCGATGGATTTGGGCTGGCCTTGCTGGGTGTAGCCGATGCGGACGCCCTTGGCGGTCTTGCGGATCTCGGTGACGGGCGAGTTGAACTGGACGGTGTCGCCGAGGGCCTTGGCGAAGGCGTAGGGGATGCGGTCCATGCCGCCGACGGGCTGGAACATGGTGGCCTGCATTTCGAACTGCTCCTCGAAGAGGATGCCGTCCCAAAAGTCGGCGTCGAGCAGGGTGTGCATGTCGATGGGCTGGCTGAGGACGCCGGTTTCGGTGCCTGCGCCGGGGGGCTTGATGTAGCCGGCATCCTGGCTTCCGGCGTATTTGCCGGCGTTGTCGAGGGAGCCGTAGGTGCGGAGGAAGCTGAGCATGCGGTCGCGATCGGTGGCGGTGATGTTCTGGTCGAGCGCGCCGTTGCGAACGCACTTGGCGAGCAGCTCGCTGACGTGGCCGCGGGCGTCGTTGATGACCTGGCGCTGCACCATGGGTTTGCCGCCGTTGGCTCGGTCGTTCTGCAGGTAGGTGGAGCGGCTGGTGTTGACCTCGACCTGGAGCTCGACGCCGAGCTTGCGGCAGTAGCCGAGGATAGTGGTGTGGATGGACGGCAGGCGCGCGGGGCCGACGTTCTGATAGTTGCCGGGGTCGAAGGCGCAGGTCTGGGTGGTGCCGTCGAGGAAGGCGATGGTGTCGCCGCCGCGGACGGTCCAGTTGCGGCCGCCGGGACGGGAGCGGGCTTCGAGGACGGTGCAGTCGAAGCCGAGGGCACGCATCTCGTAGGCGGCGACCAGGCCGGAGATGCCGCCGCCGAGGATGACGACCTTGACACCTTTGCCAGCGTTGGGCGCGACGGAGAGAGAGAACTTCTCCTGCGCGAGCGCGGGCATGAGGCCCATGGACTGCATGGTGAGAAAGGCAGCGCTGTATCCGCCAGCCTGGCCTACGCGCAGGAGGAAGTCACGCCGGGAGAGAGCCATGGGTCACCTCGACTTCGAGTGAGATTGGGAGTGGAGGTTCTATTGTGCCATGGGTTGGATTGGGCTACGCGGCTTTGGAGGTGCGCGTGAAGGTCTTAATGGTGGGGAGGGACTTGATCGCTCTGCCGGACTTCTGCAGCGCGAGGCGGATTTCGTAGAGGCTTTGCAGGTTGAGCCAGAACTCGGCGCTGGTGCCGAAGAAGTGGGCGAGGCGGAGAGCGGTGTCGCCGGTGATGGAGCGGCGGCCGTTGAGGATCTGGGTGATGCGGTTGGTGGGCACGCCGATCTGGCGGGAGAAGGCGGCGGCGCTGAGGTTAAGTTCGGTGAGTTCTTCGGCGAGATGCTCGCCCGGGTGATTAGGTGCCATCGGGGGTCTCCTTGCAGCTCTTCCA
>Ga0224557_1004455_pt1 | contig 10200 bp, 16 predicted proteins | sample 714S31014metaG_FD_180677 | JGI IMG/M metagenome (GOLD analysis project Ga0224557, IMG submission 180677) | Peat soil microbial communities from Stordalen Mire, Sweden - 717 S3 10-14 | ecosystem: Environmental > Terrestrial > Soil > Wetlands > Peat | place: Sweden: Norrbotten County, Stordalen... | reverse complement strand
GCGCCTGTCTTGCCGGCCTTCTTCTTCAGCTTCTCGTCGGAGTAGCGCACGCCCTTGTTCTTGTATGGGTCGGGCTTGCGCAGCGAACGCATGTCGGCCGCTACCTGGCCCACCTTCTGCCGGTCGATGCCGGAGATGACCAGGTGGAGCTGCTTGGGGTCGATGGTGACTTCGATGCCCGTGGGCAGCGGAAACTCAATTTGGTGCGAGTAGCCGAGGGTGAAGACCACCGTGCCCTTGCCCTTCAGCTCGGCGCGATAGCCGATGCCCACAATGTCGAGCTCACGCTTCCAGCCCGTGGTGACGCCGTGAACCGCGTTCGCGACCAGGGAGCGCGTCAGCCCGTGCATCGCGGCCTGCTTGTCGTTCTCGCGGTTGACGTGCAGCACGCCGTCTTTGGTTTCCAGGGTAATGCCATCGGCGATCAGCGCCGAGACCTTGCCCTTGGGGCCTTCGACCAGAACCTTGTTTCCCTCGACGGTGTATTTGACGCCCGGGGGCAGCGGAATGAGTTTCTTTCCTATACGCGACATCGAATCAATCCTTCATCTGGCTTGCGAGTCCCGGCGGGGCAGATTCACTCCCGCGTTCCACTGCAGCCTGTACAGGCCATTCGGCCTGCTTATTCAAATCTGCAACCGCTCTCGTCCAAAGCGCTAAGGCGCGGAGCGCTTACCACACTTCGCAGAGCAGCTCGCCGCCTACGCCTTCACGTCGCGCCTGACGGCCGGTCATTACGCCCTTGGGCGTGGTCATGATCGAGATGCCCAGCCCGCCCTGGACGCGCTTGATCTCGTCGTGACCGATGTACACACGGCAACCGGGACGCGAGATGCGCGCCAAGTCGCGGATGGCCGCTTCCGCTCCGCCGTACTTCAGGTACACGCGGAGAATCAGCTTGCCTTCCTCTTCCTGGGTCTTGTAGTTCGAGATATAGCCCTCCTCCTTGAGGATGCGGGCAATCTCGGTCTTCAGCTTCGAAGCCGGAACATCCAGCTTCTGATGACGCGCCCGGATTGCATTCCGGATTCGCGCCAGAAAATCGGCTACTGGGTCGGTCAGACTCATTCCTTCTCCTTCATTCCCCGTTCGCTCCCATTACAGGAGAACCAGCGGGAATGTAAAACAGCTACTAGCTTCTAGCCTTTAGCTTCCAGCTCGTCTCGCTTTAACTATGCTCATCGAATCAGCACGATGAGCTAGCAGCTAAAAGCTAGCGGCTAAAAGCTGTTTGTTACCAGCTCGACTTGACTACGCCGGGAATCTCGCCCTTGAGCGCCAGAGCGCGGAAACACAAGCGGCAGACGCCAAACTTGCGCAGGAACCCGCGCGGCCGCCCGCAAAGCTGGCACCGGTTGTGCTTGCGGCAGCTGAACTTCGGCTTCCGCGCGTCTTTCACCCTTTTTGCAGTAGTTGCCATAAACCCTCAAATCCCCTTATGCGCCCTGGCGCGCTCTACGCGCCCTGCCGGAACGGCATTCCAAAGTGCTTCAGCAGCGCCCTCGCCTGGTTGTCGTCCTTGGCCGTGGTCACGATGGTGATGTTCATCCCCTTCAGCTTCTCCACCTTGGAGTAGTCAATTTCAGGAAAGATCAGCTGGTCGCGCAGGCCGAGCGTGTAGTTGCCGCGCCCGTCAAAACTCTTGGTGGAAACGCCGCGGAAGTCGCGCACTCTCGGCAGCGCGGTCGAAATCAGCCGGTCCAGGAACTCGTAGGCTTTTTCGTTGCGCAGCGTCACCATGGCGCCAATCGACATTCCCGCCCTCACCTTGAAGGCCGCAATCGATTTCTTCGCCTTGGTGGTCACCGGCTTCTGCCCGACTATCGCCGCCAGGTCGGCCACAAGCGGGTCCAGCAGCTTGGTATTCTGCGTGGCCTCGCCCAGGCCCATGTTGACGACGATCTTCTTCAACTCCGGCACCGCCATCGGATTCTCAAGCCCCAGCTCTTTTTGCAGAGCCTGCTTGATCTCTTTGTGATACTTCTCTTTCAGCCTTGCTGCCATAATGCTTTACTCTCTTTCTTCCGGCGCCCGGAGTGGCCACAACTCGTATCGAGGGGCCGTTTACCGTTGCGGAAGGTGCTGGCCGCACGGGCGTGAGCTTTGCCGCTCATTCCGTGCCGGACATTCATTCCACTACTTCTTGGTCGGCAGCGTCTGCCCGCATTTCTTGCAGACGCGAACCTTGACGTCGCCCTCGGCCTTCGATCCCACGCGCGCGGGGCCGCAATTAGGGCAGATCAGCGCGACATTGGAGACGTCGATGGGCGATTCCTGCTCGGCGATGCCGCCCTTGGTCCGCTGTCCCTGCTTGCTGGAAACCGTCTTCTTGACCACCCGCACATGCTCCACCAGCACGGTGCCCTTGTCGGGAAAGACGCGCAGCACGCGGCCCGTCTTGCCGCGGTCCGAGCCCCTGAGGACTTTGACCGTATCGTTGCGATGAATATTCAAACTCGGCATCTCACTCTCACTCTCAAAAACGGCTTCCGACTGCTCGCCTCACCTAGACAACTTCGGGGGCCAGCGAAACAATCTTCAAAAACTTCTTCTCGCGCAGTTCGCGGGCCACCGGGCCAAAGACGCGCGTGCCCACCGGCTCGTGAGTATCGTCGATCACCACGGCGGCATTCTCGTCGAACCGGATATAGGTTCCGTCGCGCCTGCGATGCTCCTTGCGGGTGCGGACGATGACCGCCTTCACTACCTTGCCCTTCTTCACCGTGCCATCGGGCGAGGCTTCCTTCACAGCGGCGGTCACGATGTCGCCCAGACCGGCCTTCTTGCCTAACCCGCCGCCCAGCGGCAGAATCACTTGCAGCTTGCGCGCGCCGGAGTTGTCGGCTACCGCGAGCATGGTCCTCATTTGCACAGCCATGGGTTCTTCTCCTTGCCAGCTTCCAGCTACCAGCTCTTAACTTCAAAATCTTCCAGCTCAACCTTACTTACCCGCAAAATGGCCAGAAGCCGAAGGCCAGAAGCTATAAGCCTGCCACCACGCTTGCGCGCTAGTTGGCAGTGTTGGGCGCCGCGTCCTCGAGTTGGCCGAGGGCCGAACGCCGAACGATTTCTTCCAGAGACCACCGCTTCAGCTTGCTCAGCGGACGGGTCTCGCGGATGCGCACCACATCGCCCATTCGCGCCGAACTCTGCTCGTCGTGGGCATAGAATTTCTTGGTCGAACGCACGATCCGCTTGTACTTGGGATGGGCCTTGCGCATCTCGACCTCGACCACAATGGTCTTCTGCATCTTGGTCGAAACCACCTGGCCAACCTTCTCGTTTCGCCGGGCGCCTACGGCCGCCGGCGCCTGCACTGCCTCTTGTGTCGCCGTCATTTAGCGGGCTCCCTTCTTGCTGTCTGCGGCCACGCCTGCATCGGCGGCCTCGCCGCGAATGCCCAGCTCGCGCTCCCGGGCCACAGTCTTGATTTGGGCGATCTCCCTGCGCATCTCGCGGAGCTTCTTCACTCCGTCGTTCTGCCCCAGCGAGACCTGAAAGCGCAGCCGGAACAGTTGCTCGGCGGTGGTCTTCGCCTGATGCGTCAGTTCTTCGTCGCTCAAACTACGAATCTTTTCGAGTTCCATTGTGTTTCTCTCTCCGGCGCTCTTCTCAGCCCCTTTTGGGGTACGCGAGCGCGTCCAAATTCACTCGGTCCGGCTTACTTGGCCGCGGCCTCAACCTTTTCAGCGCCCGGCCGCATCACGAACTTCGTCAGCAACGGCAGTTTGTTCGACGCCAGACGCATGGCTTCCCGCGCGGTCGCCGGGTCCACGCCTTCCATCTCGAAGAGGATCTTGCCCGGCCGCACCACCGCAACCCAATGGTCCAGCGCGCCCTTGCCCGAGCCCATGCGGACTTCGGCCGGCTTCTTGGTGATGGGCTTATCCGGGAACAGGCGCAGCCAGATCTTGCCGCCGCGCTTGATGAAGCGGGTCATGGCGATACGGCTGGCCTCGATCTGGCGGTCGGTGATGTAGCCGCACTCCATGACGCGCAGACCGTATTCACCGAACGAAATCGTAGAACCGCGCCACGCCTTGCCCCGGCGTTTGCCCTTCTGCTGCTTGCGGAACTTCACCTTCTTTGGCATCAACATAACGAAAACCTCGAAAACCAGCTACTAGCTGCTAGCTTCTAGCTGCTAGCTCATTCTCCGTACCGCAACTCCATCCGCTTCCGGCTGGAGCGGCTTCAAGCTAGAAGCTAGAAGCTAGCGGCTGCTTCTAAAACACCGACGTGCCCACCGCGGGCGCCTGACGGCGCTTTTGCTCGTAGATGTCGCCGCGATAGATCCAGGTCTTCACGCCGATCACGCCGTATGTCGTATGCGCTTCGGTGAAGCCGTAGTCAATGTCGGCGCGAAGCGTGTGCAGCGGCAGCCGCCCCTGCAAATACCACTCCGAACGGGCAATTTCATTACCGTTGAGGCGGCCCGAGACCCTTACCTTGATTCCCTTGCAGCCGAAGCGCAGCGCCGAATCCACGCTCTTGCGCATGGCGCGGCGGAAGCTGACGCGCTTTTCCAGTTGCAGCGCGATGTTCTCAGAGACCAGTTGCGCGTCCAGCTCGGGCTTATTCACCTCGATGATGTCGATGAATACATCGCGGCTGGTGCGCTTGCCGAGCTCGGTCTTGAGCTTGTCGATCTCCGCGCCCTTGCGGCCAATCACGATGCCCGGCCGGGCGGTGCGGATAAGAAAGCGCAGCTTGTTGCCCGGCCGCTCGATCTCGACCGAGCTGACCCCAGCGGCTTTCAGCTTTTCGCGCAGCTCAGCCTTGAGCTTCACGTCCTCGATCAGGAGCTTGTCATAGTCGCGCTCGGAGAACCAGCGCGAACGCCACGGCTTGTTCACTCCCAGCCGGAATCCGTAAGGATGGACTTTCTGTCCCATGCTATTTCCCTCAAAACCCTCTAGGCCTTGGTGCCGGCCTTCTTCTTGGTTGCCTTGGGCGCTGCCTGCGTCTCCTCGGCCTTCTTCTTGGTTGCCTTGGGCGCTGCCTGCGGCTCTTCGGCCTTCGCCTTGGTTGCTTTGGGCGCCGCTTTCAACTCCTCAACCTTAGCCTTGCCTGCCTTTGGCCCGACCGCCGGCTCTTCGACCTTGGTCACCAGGCCTCCAGCTGCCTCGCGTTCGGCCACTGAAAGAATAATGTGCGTCAGCCTACGCTGATAGCGAAAGGCACGGCCCATCGGCGCCGGACGGATGCGTTTCATGCGCGGTCCATCGTTGGCCAAGGCCAGCTTCACGTAGAGGTTGTCCACGTCCAGATCAATGCCCTGCTCGCCGGCCACATACTTGGCGTTGTCCACCGCCGAGGTCAACAGCTTGTGAATCACCGGGGCGATGCGCTTCTTGGTGAAGGCCGCGACGGTGAGCGCCTCCTCGACCCCCCGGCCCTTGATCAGGTCGAGCACCAGCCGCGCCTTTTGCGGCGACACGCGCTGGAACCTGGCCTCGGCCCGATATTCCCTTGTCTCGACTGCCATTGGTATGCCTTCCTCAATCTCTCAAGCGCAAGCGAGAAGCCGAAGCCCCTTGCGCAGAATTTCTCATCTACCGCGGCTTGGCGCTGGTCTCGGCTGCCTTGCTGCCCCCGGTGTGCCCCTTGAAGATGCGCGTGGGCGCAAACTCGCCCAGTTTGTGACCCACCATGTTCTCGGTCACGTATACCGGAACAAACTTCTTGCCGTTGTGAACCGCAATGGTGTGGCCCACAAACTCAGGAAAGATCGTCGAGCGGCGCGACCAGGTCTTGACTACCTTCTTGTCGTTGGCCTGGTTGAGCACCTCGATCTTGACGGTGAGGTGCGCATCCACGAACGGGCCCTTCTTTGTCGAACGTGCCATAAATCCTTAGCTCCTCTACTTCGCCCGGCGGCTGACAATGAATGCGTCGGTCCGCTTGTTGTTGCGTGTCTTGTAGCCCCTGGTCGGCTGGCCCCACGGAGTCACCGGATGACGTCCGCCCGAGGTCTTGCCCTCGCCGCCGCCGTGCGGGTGATCCACTGGATTCATCACGACGCCGCGATTGGCCGGGCGAATGCCCTTCCAGCGGTTGCGTCCAGCCTTGCCTATCGAGATGTTCTCGTGGTCCGTGTTGCCCACCTGGCCAATCGTTGCCATGCACTCAACCAGTACCTTGCGGGTCTCGCCCGAGGGCAGCTTGAGCAGGGCGTACTCGCCCTCCTTGGCCACCAACTGAGCCTGTGTCCCGGCCGAACGCGCCATCTGCGCGCCCTTGCCCGGCCTCAATTCGATCGCGTGAACCGTCGTGCCGGAGGGAATATTCTTGAGTGGCAGAGCGTTTCCGACCAGAATATCGGCGTCGGGACCACTGCTGATCGTCGCGCCCACCTTCAAGCCAACCGGTTGCAGGATGTAGCGTTTCTCGCCGTCCAAATAATGAATCAGAGCGATGCGGGCCGAGCGGTTTGGATCGTATTCGATCGTCGCGACGCGCCCTGGAATCCCATACTTCTCGCGCTTGAAGTCGATCAGGCGCAGCATCTGCTTGTGGCCGCCACCCTGATGGCGCATGGTCAGGTCGCCCTGATTGCGGCGTCCGCCGGTGCGCTGCTTGACCGCCAGAAGCGGCTTGTGCGGCCTATCCGTCGTCAAGTCGTCATTAACCTGCGTGGTCTGAAAACGCAAGGTCGGCGTTACCGGTCTGTATGTCTTGATTGCCATAGTCGTTTGTCCTTGACGAGCCTTCAGCTTCCAATTGCCAGCCTCTTGCTCGTCCTGCTCATCAAACTTTTGCGCCCAACTCCTGAATTCGCTCCCCAACTGGGCCATCCAGGAGCCGATTGCTGCTTCTTACAGGTTGCTTACGTACTCGGGCAGCTTCTCACCCTGCTTCAGACGGACGTAAGCCTTCTTCCAGTCCGGCTTGAAGCCCGCAAACTTGCCGCGGCGGCGCTCCTTGCCAATCACATTTGCGGTGCGGACCGCGGAGACCTTCACCTTGAAGAGAGCCTCGACGGCCTGCTTCACCTCGGTCTTCGAGGCGTCGGGGGCGACGTCAAAAACCAGCGTCCCTTCAGTTTCCTTCACGCTCAGCCCTTTTTCGGTAATCAGCGGGCGGCGAATCACGTTGTAAAGTGTCGGCATCAGGCAGCCTCCGTCTCAGCGGCGAGCTTGTGTCCCGCACTGCGTCTTGACGCATTCTTTTCCAGCATTTCGGCTATCTGCTCGATGGCGGCCTTGGAAAAGATGGCCCGCTCATAGCGCAGCAGATCGTAGGGGTGCACTTCGTTGTTAAGCACCAGCTCCACGCCCTTGAGGTTGCGCGCGCCCAGCACCAGCGCCGGGGTCAGCGTCTTGCTGTTCTCGACCAGTAAAGCCGTGCGTGTGACATCGAGCTTGGTGAGTGCGGCGCGATAGAGCTTGGTCTTGGCTTCCTTGAGCTCGAGCGTGTCAACCACGGTCAGCTTACCGTCGGCCAGCTTCGCGGCCAACGCCGAGCGCAGCGCGCCCAGCAGCTTCTTCCGCGGAAAGGCGTAATCGTAGCTGCGCGGCTGGGGTCCGTGCACCGTATAGCCATGACGCCAGAGCGGCGAGCGCACCGAGCCGATACGCGCCCGGCCTGTGCCCTTCTGCTTCCACAGCTTCTTGCCCGACCCGGCTACCTCGGTGCGGCTCTTGGTCTTATGTGTGCCCTGGCGCAGCGAAGCGCGGTAGTGCTTCACCGCCTCCCACAGCAGAGCCTCGTTGACCTGGTCGGGCGCAAAAAGCGCGTCGGCCAACTCCAGCGATCCCACCTTTTCACCGCTCAGATTCAATACATCCACATTTGCCATCATCATCTTCTTCTGCCAGCGATAAAGCCCGCCGGCCATCAATCTTCTTTGCGCCCGAAGGGCGCGGTTGGCCCCACCGCAGGTGGTTACTTCCTCTTGCCGAGCTTCTTCGAAGCCTTCAACGGATCGACCGTGCCTGAGCCGGCAAAGCCACGGCGCTCGCGCGGTGGAATCTTGGCTTTGGAGATCAGCACATAGCCTTCGCGGCTTCCAGGCACCGCGCCCTCGACCATCAGGAGGTTCTCTTCCAAGTCGATGCCGCGAATGCGCAGGTTGCGCACTGTCACCTGCTCGGCGCCCATGTGGCCAGGCATCCGCTGGCCGGGAAAGACGCGAGAAGGATAGCTGGAGGCGCCAATCGAACCCTGCACCTGAAACATGTGGCCGTGCGACTTGGGTCCGCCGGCAAAACCGTGACGGCGCACTACGCCGGCAAAGCCCCGGCCTTTGGAAGTGCCGATCACGTCCACGAACCGGGCTTCGGAAAAGATGTCCACCAGCACCCGGTCGCCGGCCTTGGTAGCCACAACGCCGTCGGCGTCAAGCTCCAGAGCCACTTCCCGGATGACCTTCACCGGCGGCGCTTCGGTCTTGGCAAAGTGCCCAGCCTGCGGCTTGGTCACATTCTTGGTCTTGACAAACTCGACCAATCCGATCTGCGCGGCCTCGTAGCCGTCCTTGGCCAGCGTCTTCAACTGCGTAATTACGCAAGGGCCGGCTTGCAGCACCGTAATTGGGTGCACATCGCCCTTTTCGTCGAAGACCTGCGTCATGCCGATCTTTTTACCCAGAATTCCTGTAACTGCCATGTCTTCCTCGCCTCATCATGCGGTGTTGAACTCATCGCACTGCCGGAGCCCTACGCGGGCTACGAACGTTCTTAAGTTTTGTGCTACCGTCAGCCTCTTGCGCCGCAAGGCGCGATCGGCCGCACCGCAGGTGCCTACTTCTCGAAAGCCTTGATCTCGACATCAACACCGGCCGGCAGGTCGAGCTTCATCAGCGCGTCCACTGTCTGCTGGGTCGGCTCGAGAATGTCAATCAGCCGTTTGTGCGTGCGGATCTCGAAAGCCTCGCGCGACTTCTTGTCCACGTGGGGCGAACGCAGCACGCAATACTTGTTCTTGATCGTCGGCAAGGGAATCGGGCCGGCCACCGTTGCCCCGGTGCGCTTGGCCGTCTCCACAATCTCGCCGGTCGAGGTATCCAGCACACGATAGTCGTATGCCTTCAACCGGATGCGAATCCTCTGTCCTACCATGCCAGTCCATCTTCCCCGCAGGCGGCCAGCCATCGGCTCGCCGCCCGCGAACTATTCCCTGTTACTTCACAATCTCCGAGATGGTGCCCGCGCCCACTGTGCGGCCGCCTTCGCGGATCGCAAACCGCAGACCCTTTTCCAAAGCCACCGGCGTGATCAGCTCAACCTCAAGCTCCACGTTGTCGCCCGGCATCACCATCTCCACGCCCTCGGGCAACTGCGCCACTCCCGTCACGTCGGTTGTCCTGAAGTAGAACTGCGGACGGTAGCCCTTGAAGAACGGTGTGTGACGGCCGCCTTCTTCCTTGCTCAACACGTACACCGAGCCCTTGAACACCGTGTGCGGCGTGATCGAGCCCGGCTTGGCCAACACCATCCCGCGCTCCACGTCTTCCTTGGGAATGCCGCGCAACAGAATGCCCGCGTTGTCGCCCGCCAGGCCCTCGTCCAACTGCTTCTTGAACATTTCCACGCCCGTGCAAACCGTCTGCCGGGTCTCGCGGAAGCCCACAATCTCGCAGGCCTCGCCCACCTTCACCTTGCCGCGCTCGATGCGCCCAGTCACAACCGTGCCGCGTCCGGAGATCGAGAAAATATCTTCAATCGGCATCAGGAACGGCAGGTCGATCGCGCGATCAGGCCGCGGAACATAGGCGTCCACCGCGTCCATCAGCTCGTCGATCTTGGCTTCCCACGCCGGCTCGCCGTTCAGCGCGCCCAGTGCGGAGCCGCGAATTACAGGCGCGTCTTCTGGGAACTGATACTTGCCCAGCAGCTCGCGCACTTCCATCTCCACCAGGTCAATCAGCTCCGGATCATCCACCGCGTCGCACTTGTTCAGAAACACCAGCACACACGGCACGCCCACCTGGCGCGCCAGAAGCACGTGCTCCTTGGTCTGCGGCATGGGGCCGTCCGTGGCCGCAACCACCAGAATCGCTCCGTCCATCTGCGCCGCGCCGGTGATCATGTTCTTGATGTAGTCGGCGTGACCAGGGCAATCCACGTGCGCGTAGTGACGGTTCTTGGTCTCGTACTCCACGTGCGCCGTGGCGATGGTGATGCCGCGCTCACGCTCTTCCGGCGCGTTGTCGATCGAGTCGAACGACCGGAACTGGTTCTTCGGATTGTGCTTCTG